>Ga0307509_10005695_pt1 | contig 17182 bp, 20 predicted proteins | sample 10_EM_MG_FD_202245 | JGI IMG/M metagenome (GOLD analysis project Ga0307509, IMG submission 202245) | Populus trichocarpa ectomycorrhiza microbial communities from riparian zone in the Pacific Northwest, United States - 10_EM | ecosystem: Host-associated > Plants > Roots > Unclassified | place... | reverse complement strand
CCACCCCCCCCCCACCCCCCCCCCCCCCCCCCCCCCCCCCCCCCCCCCCCCCCCCCCCCCCCCCCCCCCCCCCCCCCCCCCCCCCCCCAATCTGAGCTCACGGCACACCGCGCAGGACCTACAGGAGGCCATTTACGGGACTTAGAAATTGGGAATGGGACGGCACGGGGTAGCGGCTACTGCTATCGCTGCTGCTGCTATGATACGTGGAAAAGAGAGAGAGAGAGAGAGTCTTTATTTTGGTTTATATTATTATTTTTGGACAGCGGGAAGAGAGGAAGTGGGGAGAAGGGGAAACTGGTGGATGGATTTTCGGATTTAAATCCTGGCTAGCAGCTTATCTGATATCGGCCCAGTTGTCGTACAGCCGTCCGGGCAGCGGGATAAATTAAATGGGAGGAGGCCTAGTTATGAGGGCGACTTGAGAGCCGAAGGAGCAAAAGGGAAAGGGAAGGGGGGAAGGAAAAAAAAGGTAACAGCTATATTAGCCTGATTTATGAATACCCTATTAAGGAGTTAGCTTAAGGAAATTGAGAGGTCTAGAGTGAATGATTGTAGGAGGGAGTTTCTCCTTATTCTTTTCTACCAGCCATTATATAATATTCGCCCCAATGGTGTTCTGGATGCAGTAGTTAGGCAATGGAAGGGGGGGGGGTGGAAAGTGTGCGATATTGATAGTGGCAAATCCCAGATGGGGTCGTGTGCGCCAGGTTCCATTGATGTTCCGAATTACCTGCCTTTATACTGCATTAGCCCCGGCAGATGAATTTTTTTTAAAGTGCAGCGCGAGTGCAGTGGTTCCACATTTTACCCCACTGACTGATACTTCTAGAATTGAGGGTTCCGATCCGCAATGCTGTCATGCTTGCCGGAGACCGGAAAACCTCTGCTGAGAGTTGTCGGATAAATCAGCTGTTTCCTGAATGGTTTGTTGGTGGAGTAGAGAAGGTGTCGAGTTGGTTGGGAATGTTGTGAAGGGGAAGGAACAGGGCTTCTAGCCAATGCTTAGATATAACGGGACCTCCAGAGTGAACCGTCCGGATGTACTTCCCCGAGCGTTAGGGGAATCGGAAAATCTCCTGCACTGGGAGGGGGCGTCGGGGCTTGTGATGGCTCCTAGGCATCGTGATGATCGAATAGGTTGTAATTGCCGAGCGGTATCTGGTCCTCAGACGAGATATTGATATCGTCCGATAACGCCCAACGCTTTCATTGTTCCTTCCTTCTGAGGCCTCAAATTTCACAGCTGACGAAATAACTCCAGCTTGAGCCTGGATACATCTATCGTATACACTCCCACCCCACTGTTTTCCATCTACGGTGCCAAAATGATAGCGGGCCTGTGCAAGTGATAAAAAGAAAGTGGCTGGTATTGGAGTGCCCTTTCTTTCCACAGGAATTTCTCCTAGGCCCCATCCTTGCTTCATATTGTGCTGTATGGCGCAGAGATGGAAGTAAGCCAAGCAGGGGGAGGGGCTATGGCTCCCTGTCCGGGGCGGAGGCGGCGGGTCAGAAATGGACCGCCCCAGAGCAAAAATCGGGGACGGACACTCCCTGGCAAAGGGTTGTTTTTATTTTTGTATCAACAAACTTCATGGAGCTATTGAGAATTAGCACTCATTCGATTTTGTGGACTATAATTTTTTTGGGTATGATATTGGTTGGGAACGGGAGGGGGGCATTTTTGGGTAAGGGAACACATGAGCGCTTGCGCTAAGGCATCGGGGTTTGTATGTGCGACTAAGCAAACCGAGCGTAACAAGAGGGCCATTTTGAAGTCACCAACACTATAGGCGCGTGGTGATTTGGGAGGGCCTTGAATCCGACATCTGGGGGCCCTGGGTGAAAGTAACTAGGTGTTCATAGTTGTTTGTTGGACCGAGAGTCTGGACTTTAAGGATAGGGAAGGAAAAGAAGGAGAAGGGAGGAAAGGTTTATTCACCCCTTGCTTGACCGGACCTCTCCAACTTTTGTTTTCAAAGGAAAAGGAGGGTTGGACGAATGGAGCTGGTCCTCAGAAATGTCAGTTGTTCCATGCGGCTTAAAATTACGGTAACCTGAGACAAGGTGGTTTACTAGCCCGGTGTAGAAAAGGAGGGAAAGAAGTTTGTGGATAGTGAAGAGAGCATCATCACCACGTTTTATCACTGTTACAGCAGAGGCTCATTGATATCGTGCCCACCATTGACACAAGGTAAGGAGACTAAGGTAACAAGTGCGTGGGAGGCTTATATGTCTTGTGTGATGCCATTGGTCTCTTAAGCAATTGGCGTCTAGTCAGCAGATTGTGATTACAATATCTTAGAAGGAGGGTTGGGGCCGTGAGGTTCTCATACCCTTCGTTTGGGAGGGTTTGCGATGACGGTCGTAACTGGAAATGCACTGCCCACAGCAAGGGCAGTAACCTTGTCAAATGGGTAATAGTTACGGAGGGTGAAACATATTTAGCAGGGGGAGCAAAAAGTCCTATGCACTGCTAGGAGGGGATAGGTCTGTTGTGTGGAGGCTACTCCAAAATGGGAGGTTTGAGTGATATCAGGTGAACGATTTTTGGTGTTGGCAAAAAGTCGGGCGTACTTCAAGATATGGTATGATATGCAGTTCCAATTATCATACATACAGAAAAAAAGTAATGAGTGATATCTGGTGAGTCTTGTAATCAAGGCAGATGGGTAGAGTGAATAGTGCAAGATTTTTAATGTTTATAATATTATTAAAATTATTGAAATATGGGTCCAGTTTTTGTGGTTCCCTTACTGGTCTCAAAGACGGCCTGAAGGAACTAGGACAAGGTTTTAATAATATTCTTTTGTAATGACTTTACAGATAGGTAGCTACAGAGAGTTAGACTCCAGCCTATAAGGAATACCAAAAGGTATCTGGAAAGAGACAAGACCAGTATACTTAGTATACACTGGGTAAGCATGAGTTGGTACAAGTGCCTAAGTGTACAGGAATGAAAGAGTGTGAACCATGTGGCACACTGACTGTTACGGGGTAGCTAACAGGGTAGGATTCCAAGCTAACTAGGCCGAGGATATTTGAGACAACAGATTAATAGTCAGGAAGGCTTGTAGATAATTGTTTGGTAAAGGTAAAGATATAAAGCGTAGTCAAATATCAAAGTGTTAGAATAGATTTTCTAACTTGGTTAACTTGATATATTGTTATGGTCTCTTCTCCGTTGCTTGATTGTTCTTCAACCACCAGGGGAGAGGCCTAGTATTTATACTAATGTTCATGCTACTTCGTCTTCTCTAGTTAAAAGGTATCTTCTTAACAATTCAGTTCGTCAGAAAAGAGTGTGAACACTGTTTGACCCTGAAATCTTGCCCAGCTCAACTCAGAGAATCTTCTGAACTGCTATTTCATCTGAGGATGTCCTCACGCCACCAGTAGACAGCCTTCGATCTCTTCATCATGATAGACTATATATGAATACTATAGGGCCCAAATGCCTACATACTAATAGTAATATGGAATGTGGAGTGATCAGTTCCAATACTATTCAGCTATCAAAGTATTATGCAGCTAACACATATGCAACTACATGAGCAAAAGCGGATCCTGCGTCTGATCTGCAGGCGTTGCGTCCTGACGCAAGCACCAGATATTCTGTGTCCGATGCGTTCTGTGCGTTCTGACTTGAGTCGCAACGTTCCTTACGTCCTGACGCAACCTCGCGTTCTCCTAACGTCCAGACTACCCCAGACTCCCACTCTCATTGTCTCTTCCTCCTGATCGTGCTCGCACCTCCTCGATCTTTCTCTGCATTCAGACGTATCCCGCCCCTTATCTCCGCTTGAGTACTCTCAACCTGAATTAATTTGCTGTGTCCTCAGACATCGGTCTGCTGGCGTCTGGGGCAGCAGCACTTTTTTTTTTCACATCTTAGATCTTACATATAACTTATCACGTATCACGCCTCACGGGTCTGACGAACTCATGATGTGGGTTTAAAGTCGCTTATATATCTTCTATATACAGTATCAAGATTATGTATGATTCTCCCGCATAGCTGAGTCCTGATTCTCTCATCCAGATTCTTTAATAAACCTTATTAAATGTTCTCAACTCAATCCGGGTATTTATAAGCCAGCGCTGGTCCTCCTCCGGGATCAGATGCGCTAGACTGAGGATTGTCCCTATATCTACAATTGTAAATCATCTTACGTGCTCCCTCATCTGCACTGTAACAAGGCCATGTTGATCCAATAGACGCCCTGAGTTGACTGGGGTGAGCATCTGAACACCGGCGACCCGACACACAGTATCGTCGCATCTGTAGTCCCAGACTTTCAAGAGGGCAACAAGCTTTGCCGGCGGACGACCCCTCAGCGCACCATCCATTTCTTCTATACCCGCTTGTACCCAAACCCAATCATTGCGACTGCCTTGGTTTCTAAAGTGTAGATCGCCGGTGGATCGTACACGGTAGATCTTGTAAACATCGGCTTCTTGGAACGCAAGAACTGGGATTTCAAGTTGTGTGTGTAGCGCAACAGGGAGTGATCGAAGCATCGCATGGTCCTCAGGAAGACGGTATGCTGCGGGCAGGTTATGTCTGCTATATCAGATCAATTCATGATATATAATCTCGAGTGAGACTTCCAAGATCCAGCTAAAATCTACGACATTTGATGCATCTTCCTGACGTCCTTTGAGGACCCTCCTGCGGACAACCAGTGCTGCTGCTGTCACGGTACTGGCTGTCCTGTCAAATAATGCAAGACGTCACCTGAGAGATTGGCGTTGCGACATTTTAGAGATTTAAGGTTCAACAGTCGCATTCTGATAGCATGTTGATGACTGTATCTATGGACAATCTGGCGCGCTGTATCATTTTTGTTCGATTGGTACTATCCGTCTTGGATTTGCGTCTTGTGAGCGAGCTCTCCGATCTCCGTGGAATATATCGGAATGTTGCCAAACTGGCATATATGGTCATAAAAGTAGCTTAGTAGATGCATCTTGATAAAGTTGAAATGTGATTCGCCACAGACCAAGTCCAGACAGAGGTCGTTTTCTTCTTGACGATTGTGGTCGCGCATTCGGTGCAGTAGGGATGGGGCCACTTGCTCAATCACCAGGGCTTTCTCATGTCGAATCTCCTTTTGTTGCTTGTCAACCTTGTCCTGTGTGCGTTTTGTTACTCGAAATTCTAAGACAATATCTTTTAGCTTTTGAAACTGGTCCAGATAATCTTCCATGTAGGCAATGGTGTCAGACATGTGGCTTCGGTATTGCACCATCATATTGAAGTCGACCAGTGCCCTGACGTATCCGGGAGCATGTTTGAAAGAGATTACTTGTGCACCTCCAGGCTGGCGGAGTGCCATGGCGAGAACTTTTAAAATACAGCCTTCTGGATTCCTCATCTCTTTCCCTTGCTAGGGCGTAACTTCATTGTAGGCTTTTTTGGGGACCAAGAATCCCTGGTATGGCGGTAATGCCTTCCAAACGTTGTTGAAAGCCTGCAGTCCCCGATGTTTCTTCAGCATGCCTTCAATTCAATCCATCATGTGCTTGAATAGCACGAGATAAATGGTATGAGGCATGTCTGGTGTGTACAGATCAGACGCCGAAAACGGATTGAGGCGGTGAAAAACATTTTGGCCGATACCAAGATTGTCATACATGATGTGGTCGTCGTCAGTCTCCGAGCCTGAGTTCTGATTTTCAGGTTTGTATCGTTGGTATCTTGCGTAATCTCTAGTTTGATGGCTTCTGGCATTTGTTGCTAATTCGTGGGTAGGCATCTCGCATTTAGGACTGGCGTTCGTCTTTAACCCGTATAGTGCGACGTTTTCAATATGGTCGGCGATCCACCCAGAGAGAATTGGAAAGCACTGTCGAACCTTGTCGTCGGCGCAGTTAATGACGATGCCGGCATGCGCTAAGTCTTATAGGGGCGCGAAGATGAGTTCGAATACAGCTTGTAGGGTGTCAGCGTTGATTTTCCTCTGATGTTGGTCAGCTTTGAAGGACTTTGGGGATTTGGGAAGAATGGGCAATAAGGCGAGAAGCAGAGCAGCCATTGAACCTGGACTGTTGCGTCTGGCGGATGGAAGGTTTCCAATCATAATATAGACAGGCCACACTTTCTTGTCAGGTGAGAGGTTGGTATGGTTAGTCTGATCCGATATCCCAATTATGGGAACAACCATAGCACCCGGCGCAAGCGTCTCCGATGATCCGTTAGCTACGCATCCCACATACAAACATGTTGTTGGGATTCTCGGCTAAGAGTTCTTCGAAGATAATAAATTCTATGCGACTCTGGCTTCAGAGACAATGGGTCTTAGAATAGTCTGAGCGCCACCTCAGACTTCCCTTTTCCCAGTTGATATCTGGGTTGTGGTCCTTCAACCACGCCATCGGCAGATACCTGTCCAGGTGACCTGAAGGCATATCAGTAAGCTCAAATCTCATCTTATTGGTATGGTCTCCTATTGACATATCAACTGTCTTCGTATAGTGGAGACCTGAGCCAGGGATGTGATTCCCGCTTGCATCAGAGATAGGTGTCGGAGTCTTCCGATGTATACATGGTAGCTGGGCATTGCCAACCCAAGTGCTACTTAATACTGTGCCCGTAGCGCCACTATCCAACAATAAAAGAGCTTCCTCACTCTGTTTCTTCCCATTGTGGCCCTGCTCGAGCATAGACCTAGTATGTGGCGGAGGACCTGCAAGCCTCAACCGCTTAGCCGGTCTCTCCTCGCTAAACATTGTTGGTTAGTATCTGGTATGTGGTGGTGTTTTCTAGGCATTACTGCTCAATGGCTCTTGCCTTCCGACACAAGAGCAGCCACAGCGGGTCATGAGTAGTTATTAAAGGGGTACAATTACGGGGTTTCAAATACCTTGGTGGTTTACTATCATGCCAGCATGATTTCGGGTCCTTAACCCTTCTCAGGAAAACTTTCAGAATAACTTCAATTGCTAAGCCAAGTCCAGCCTGACGAAATCAAAACGATAACCCTTATAACTTCGCAACCTAAGCCCAACACCATTTTGTTCCTTATGCAAATAAAGCAAACTTTCGCAAAATCAGATAAGAAATGAAATCAACATAAATAGCAAAGAAAGAGCGATAACCATCTCCAAATCCTCCGAAAGAAAATCAATCCACATGGTCATCCCTGTAGTCCATGTTGGTTTCAGCTTCTAGGTTCTTTGAGGGAGGAACATACGGTCCACATCTTCCATCTCCGTCCTTCATGCCATCTGGGCCTGGACCCGGAGTCAGTGCTTTCTAAAACCAGAGGATAGAGGCGGGGACTTACCGAGTCCGACCCATCCGTATCCACTTCCGGTATGTGTGGAGCCGATCTGGGAATCTCTTCCTCTACTTGTTTAACGGCTGGGAGAGGAGCCTCAATGCGTCTGGCAATTGGAATCGGAGCACGTTCCTAATGTCCCGCCGCATTAATCGTCCGCTTACGATTAAGCTTGGCCGAGGTGACAACCGGAGTGGCAGCAGGAGATTTGCGCCAGAAGTGATTCGGATCTCCACAGCGTGAGCATTGATTCAACCGTTTGCGACGATCGATCAGAGTTTGCGCTATATCATTATGTGCTTTTGCCTGCTCTGATTCTGGCGGTCGGAACGACCGTGGCACTTGGGTCATAGGTTTGGAATTCTGAGAGCCCGAACCTTTTTCTCCTTCCTCTGCTTCCTAGTGGAGGTATGCCTATCGTCGCTCTTGTCACGATGAGAGGTACCCTTTGCTTTGACAACTGTACAGTTGAAAGAAGCGACATCTTATAACTGGTGACCTGTATTTGACAGAAGGTTTAGGTAGTCAACATAGTCTTCGGGGTGTGGAGTCTTCATAGCCTACGCATTACGGCAATCAGTTGTCATTCCCACGTGAGCCTTATCCTTCACATAGTGCCCACCATATTTTAACTCATTTGCCAGGCAGATTAGTTCATCTACGAACAGATCAATCTATCCTGGCTGCATGGATAAACCATTCCACTCTTGAAAAGCACGATATCGATCCGAGTGCCTACCAAAACTGGATACCAACCGCTTGCGAAAGCCTTCCCATGTTCGAAGAACATTGTTTGGGTCAAACGGCCTCTTGTCACAGATGGCTGCATCCTCATTGATATAGACATAGATGCTATGGTACCATTTTTTGGCTCCGGCACGAAGGAGGGGAATGACGAGGCTAATTTTATCCATATCATCCACGAGGGATTCTCGGAAATATTTTAGCTTAATCTCGACATCTTGTATGAAACATTCGGTGTCTTTAGGGTCACCATCGAAAGGGTCTACCCCAAGGCGCTCGGGCTTCTTAGGCTTGTGAGTGGATCCCTTGCTATTCCGTTGCCTCTCCGAAGCTTCAGAAGTCGCCTTAACCGTTTATCATACTTCGCCTTCCTTGCATCATCCCAGTGGTCCTTACGACTACCAAGATTTTGTGCGGATCAAAAGGTGGGGAGTCGGAGTTGTCATTACCGGAAGAGGGGTCAGAATCACCTGGGTCGCCTCCACCAGCAACATTACCACCATTTGGCGGAATTCTACCTCTGTCTCCTCCGTTACCTTCGGTATTTCTACCTCGGGGAGACCTAGGCCTATCATACCCACTAAACCTCGAACCTTCCTCACTATCTTCATCCATTCTATCAGAATGGGGCATAGACATAGTCGAAGATACAGGAGGTCGGTTGGTGGTATTCTGTGGGGGGGGGAATTTCTTATTGAAATCCAAACAATCGTCCAACGCTATATGCGTTGATGCATCACAATAGGGGCCACAGATATTTTTCAACTTCGAAGGTCGTGGCTCAGGACTTCAGGTAAGTACAATAGGTCTCCCGCACTTTGTAGACAAGATACCTCATCAGCAAAAAGCCATCCTGCGTCAGATACTCTGGTGTTGCGTCCTGACTCTCGTAGTGTGGACTTGGCGTCCAGTGCGTCCAGTGCGTCCTGTACTCAGGCACCACATCTGGTTGCGTCTGGCGCGTCTGGACACCCTTCTCAGTACCGGGTTCCGTCTAGACACATGCAACTAAGCAACCCTGCCTCTCATGCATCCAGACTTCAACCTCAACACTATCGCACATCAGGATTTACCACAACCCCTGACTACCATCCCAGCCTTCTCCGAGTCTGAGGCCTAGTCCTAAGGTGAGGAAGGGGTATTTCTTGGCACAGAAAATATAGTTAGTGCTGGTGCTAGGTGAGAAAGCCATTGTACCCTTAATCTTAAATTTACGCTCAGTCTAAAGACCCAGGGGCCAAGTCACCGTGACACTGGCATACCGAGATCTATTTTCAGAACAACATCTTTGAATGAGTGAAAATGCCAGCACACTCCAGTCTAAAAGCGAGTGATAGCCATAACACTGCCTGGTGGTGTCTCGGCACTTAGCCTCAAACTGGAAGAGACGTGACACATTCTTTTCATCACAACACTCAATATGCACACTCCGGGCCCACAGCTGCAACACTCCACCACAGCCATACAATCGATCCTCAATCCGACACATGCATGTTCCTGGGCTCAATGCCAGCTATCCAGAAGTATAAGATTCATCCCCAGAGGGCTATTATTCATGAAGTTACAGGGCTGAAGGGGTGAGATGCGGGTGATCCCAGAACTCGATGACAGATTCCTCCACAACCACTGCTCTGATCCTGGATCTGATTGCGGGGGATTGTTGGGCTCGACGCCAGCTACGCAGCGGTATAAGGGACGTCTCTGTGGCATCAAAACTCCAGAAGTCGCTGACCCTTGTGAGAGTTGTCTTTATAGGTACCCTGGTGATCTCAGACCTCGCTGGCTGATTCCTCCACAACCAGTGGTCCGATCCTGGATCCGATTGCGGGAGATCGTTGTGCTCGACGCCAGCTACACAGAGGTATAAGGTACGTCCTGAGATCCCAATTCCATGGCAGGGAGCTAGAGGGTCCCAGGAAGGGTGGTGGCTCGGGCTGGGGAGGCCGGGCTCAGTCTTCAAGTTGAATGTGAATTTGCCTGTTTATTAGAACAATAGAAGCCTTCTTGTAGTAAATTTGATAGTTTGACAGAATGAAATCTATTGTGACCCGGGTGACCAAGGTCAGAAAGAAGTAAAGGGGGGACCCTTCGCTTATCTCAGGAAGATGGAGTCCAGCGTCAGATGGCGTCTGATGCGTCCTGAGTACTGGGTGCTGCGTCCGGTTGCATCTGGTGTGTTGTGTGGTAGGGTGGTAGCGTCCTGATTCGCGATTAGCGTTCTAGCGTCAGGTGCGTCAGACGCACAGAACGCACAGAACGCAGGGTAATATTTTTGCTGATGCTGATGAGTCCAGGCGAGTTCACTTCCTTCTCCCTCAATCCTACAAGCAGCAGAACAATAAGCCGTAGCCAACTGCGCCGCTTGCCCCGGAAATCCGCCCCATGCAGCATTATCCGAAGGGTTTGCTGGAGCCGCAGGCAGTGTTGCTGCAGCAAAGGCCATTGGGGTGTGAGGTGTCGCTGGCAAAGGAGTTGACGCAGTGACTGCAGAGAGACGTTCGGCTTCTACTACAATCAGAGGGGTTCTTGGTTTGACTAGCAGGTGGGCAGGCACCAGAGGATTGGTAGTAGTGGTTGCCGGTTGAGGTGAAATACGACCAGAACCAGCGCCGATCCTCCGTTCATTGCTAACCTTTCGTGTTGCTTGCCCTTTTCCCAGACCACTAAAGGCGGTTGGGGTTTGGCCTCTCGAACCGAGGGCTTCAACGATTGCAGTTTCAAACGGGGACAGCCTTGATGCTGTGAGCGGCAGCTGCTGTTGCGGCTCCCTAAACTGCGGCTGTTGGGCATCTAGCTGCATTTGCTATCGCATGTTTTGTGATCCAAGCTCAGTTAGAAAGGACACATATGTTTCATCAACCATATACTTTGCCAATTCCACAGCATACTGAACAGGGGGTGCTTGCACCAAAGGCAGTAGGGGAGCGGCTCTCATTACCACATCATTTTCGAGGTCAATGTTATAGTTGTCACGTCGGGTTTTGCGAGGGCTGCTACTTTGCGCTTCAACATCTGTACCGACATGGCTTGCTGACGGAAAGCCTGCTGCTGATCCCGCATCCATTCATTCGCACTTTTGACCATCTCCTCTTGGAACATTAACCGTTTGTCTTTGACGAAATTCTCAAGCTGGCATTGGGGCTCTTGGAATCGCTTGCCCACTTCCTTCAGAAGATAGGGCTCGAATATATCACGGACGAAGGACTGAAACGTGACGTTGTTCCTGTTCTGCTCTGGCACTCTCTGCCTTATAGTGTTATCTCGGGTCAGGCTAGCTAAGAGACCACATGGGTCCTCGATAACCATCCCCACAAGCTCCGCTTCAATAGGAGTGGGTTCGTATTCCAACAAAGCTGCAACTGGTGTCCATCCTAATCCCATCAAGTCTGCACGAGCATTGAACACGGAAAGGTCTTGGAACACCTGTGCGGCGCTTTGATTGAAACTGGAACGGTGCATAGCCACTGGGGTAGACATTGTTCTTTCCACCTGATGCTTCTTGGACCAGACATGTGACTCATATTCAAACAATGTCAACAGTAGGCGTCTGCAATCAACAATTCTCAGAAGAGAGTTAACCGAGTGCGCTTAACGATATACAGTAAGGCAGGCACTCTGTAGGAAGCCAGATGATAAGATTGCGACCGTACCGAAGACGCAAAGTAGAAGTAAGAATTAAAATAAAGGTAAAAATCATTCAAGCAAGAATCAAGCTGTAAAACTTAATATCGGTAAGCCTGAAAGCTTCACTCAATAAGTTCTCTTGAGGATCATTGGTTATCTGAATAGGGTGTCTCTTGCTTTAGTTAAGTAGAATAATATAAAGCCAGAGGACACCCGTCAATCATTCTGACCTTTCGCGAGCACCCTGCTCAGCTCAGGGCTGTCCACTTCACCTGCCTAGAGTGAGCTAACACTTGGAGGTAGTTGGACTACGGGGATACTAACTATCTCCACGAATAGGAAGTGCTCCAGGTGATATCTCTCCAACTACATCTGCATGAGCGAAAACTCTTTCCTATCAGTAGTATGTCAGTGGCCAACCGACATACCTACCGTAGATATAATATCCATTGGGGCTCACTGGCCCAGCGGTGGTTTCGTCTATACAAGCTACGCAGTCCATCAGCAAATATACTTGGATATACTAAGCTGCGAAACCTGACTGCATGCTCCCACAATAAGAAATCTCCTGCTGCCTGACTGCATGGGCGCTACCCACAGCCAACCATGCGGGACCCTCTTAAATTGTGACAAGACCCACACCTCTAGAGTCCACTAATAACCCATGGTGATGCTACAGTTCATGGGGTTGCCTGGGACTGGCTTTGGGGGGGTTGTCCTGGAAGCGTTGCAGCTTCCTCGGTCAGCCCCAAGCCCTCTACTCTTAACCATACAACTACCTGGAGGTCAAAGTATGCCCGTAGGTGGTTCCCAGGTGTTATTCAGGTGGCGCCCCAGGAGGCGGTCACCGTCACACCCCTTATATATCCTGCGAACAGCTGCTGGTCGGTTGGCCGGCCACAACTCATACGGTGTTGTCGGAGCGTTCCTATAGATCTCACTTTACTAGGAAGCACACAACTAAACAGCCGTACAGTGCTGTCATGCCGTACGAACGCTGGGGCCGCAGGGGGGTGTTAGGAATATCTCCTGAATGTTACAGGAGGTTCGGACGACTCCTGCTCCGTCAGTAGTCCGTTTCGTACCATACAAAGCGGCCCTATGAACTTCTAAGAGCCCCACTATTGCGGGATAACTTTCCCCTAAGGGCGCAGATGACTTTGTTGGTGAAGGTAGGGTAACTGGGGTACCTCACTAGGTTAACTGGGTCCCCAAGGTAGGGTAATCATGTTTCTAAGGTAGGGTAACTTCATCCTGTTATGCCTTTATTACCTTCGGGAGTCCGCGCGACTACATATAATGTCGCCCCAGAGACCTGTGCAATGCTTACTATGTGTACTTAGCTTTATGTGAACATACTCTCGGAAGGCTACCCCGCCTAGTCGGGTCACTTTTGCCTACCTAGGTTACCCTGTCTAACCCTATATCAGCAAGTCACTTGGTAGCCACTTGTACCAGCTGATGTCTAACTGTAGTATACTAAGTATACTGGCCTATCCTCAATATGGTTACCACATGGTATACCATACGGGCTTGAGTCTAGTTCACTGTAGCTGTAACGGGGTCTTGGCACTGGACGTTAGTCCAAGGCATACAACGACATGAAGGTCCTAAACGATAACACTCGTTTAGCGTGAGGGTTCGTAGATGACAATCTCAGGTCAAGAATGATCGTGTAACGATAGATGAGGGTCAGGGTTCGTGGGTTCTTGGCGTGGAACTTGGATATCAGAATAGAAGACGTTATATTCTGAAGTACAAGAGTCATGAAAGAAATACCAGGTGGCCTAAAGAATCAAGGAAATAGGAGCCGAAGCCCCCCCTTATATAGAGGGGAATCCTAGCACAGCCTTTGCCGCCCGACTCATACCCCAGTATGAGTTCCATATCCGCGTAACCAAGGGAACACCACAATTTGTCATAAACCTTACAAAGGAAATCCCTCATAGCAACCGTGTAACAACAGAAAGAACACTAAAGTTATCCCAACACGTATCTCATCAGGGGACCTTGAGAGCAGGGCCCTCCCCAGGGCCGAAGTTCCCTGAGGCCTATTCCAGATCCTCCGGTAATGGTCCAGGCTTAAGTGGGTACCGTTCGTGAAACTCGTCAACTGTTTTTAGTTTGTTGATCGATTCAGCTGGCTCCCATGTCGTTTGGTCGTAGCCTTCCCATTTCACCAGATATTGTAGTCGGTTCCTGACGAATTTGGAATCCAAAACCACCTGACCCTCCCACTCTTCTTCTCCTTCAACTTCCACAGGTGGAGGTGGTGGGATTATTTGTCCTTCGAGTGGATCGTTGGCTGCCAGGTCCAATAGTAACACATGGAAGACGTTATGTATCATCATAGTATTCGGCAATTCCAGACGGTAAGCGTGTGTTCCGACCCGGGCTTTGACCTCGTAGGGTCCATGACGTTTGTTGTCCAACTTCCGTGAAGGTTGTCGTGTCCTAATGTTTTTGGCATTCAGCCACACTTTATCACTGATTTGGAAGGTGGGAGCTGGGATTCTATATCAGTCCGGGTTTTCCTATTGCCTTTCTTGAGCATAACCCATTTCAGTTCTAAGATTTGCATGAAGTTCTGTCATAGTGACAATGAAAGATCGTGCCTCTCGGTCGTCAGTCGGGAGGGTTTGTTCATCGAGAAAGTCCATACGAGGATCATAGCCGTAGATGGCAAAGAAGGGAGAGGTGCCGGTAGTCTCAGATGCATGATTGTTTCCCATAAACTCTGCCATCGGTAACCATTGACACCAGTCATCCTGTTGGTAGTTCACATATGACCGTAGGTACTGTTCCATGATACCATTAACTCGTTCTGTTTCACCATCAGTTTCAGGATGGAATGCAGTAGATAGACGTCGGTTAATCTTTAGTCTGCGGCACACGGTTCCCCAGAACTCAGCAGCAAACTGAGGTCCTAGATCGGATATAATGGTCAGCGGTAGCATATGGTGTTTCCAGATGTTATCCAGGAATAGGTCGGCCAGAGAGGGTGCATCAATAGTGGTACGACGAGGGACAAGATGACGCATGTTGGTTTGCCGGTCTACTACGACCCAAATCGCATCATTACTGTTACTCCAAGGCAGGCCGGTTACAAAGTCCATTGATATATCTTGCCATGGTCGATATGGAATAGAGAGAGGTCAAAGGATACCAAACGGAGCGTGACGAGTCGTTCGACTTCGTTGACAGATATGACAATTGGCTACGTATCGTGCGATCTCTTTTCGCATACTCGGCCAATGGTATTGTCGCGTAATTAGCTCATGTGTTTTGGATCTGCCGGGGTGACCAGCAGCAGGGGCGTCGTGATTCTCCCAAATGATAGCCAGTTTCAAAGGTTCATGAGCGGGAACATAAAGACGGTCTCGATACCGCAGTCGATTACCATCCTTGGTACATTTGGCTAGGGATATCAGGCGGCTATGTCGTACCCATTGTTCCAGCATCGTGAGTATCTGGTTTGGCAGGGGGTCAGCTTGATAGGCTTCCGTCCACAGTTCATTCAAAGGGGACCCTCCAAAGTGAAGCGGAATATCCGCCAACAAACCCAGAGACTGGGACTTGAGAACCACTTGTGTCCTATGCGTTTCGTCCTCCAATACCTTTTCCTCTGTTTGTCCCGCCATCCTTGTCAATGCATCCGCCTTCCCTTGTGCTTTACCAGGTACAAATTCAATCGTATAGTTGAATTGTGACAGGAATTCCGACCATCGGGCTTGTCGTTGATTCAGTAATCTTTTCGTGGTAAAGTATCACAGGTTCTGATGATCCGACCGTACGGTAACAGGTCTTCCAACTAGATAAGCCCTCCATGCTTCAAAAGCCCAAACCACGGCCATCAAGTCTTGGTCGTAAATGTCGTAGTTGCATTCGGCTGGCGTGTGTTTCTTTGAGAAGAAGGCGATGGGATGCAAAAGCCCATCAGATCCAGGTTGGGATAGTATACCGGCAGAGGCGATGTCGGAAGCATCGGTTTCTACTACTATCTCCTTATCAAAATCAAAGTGGATCAGGATGGGGGCCGTTGTAAAGGCTTCCTTCAATCTTTCGAATGCGGCTTGACAAAGATCCGACCTTACAAATGCTGTACGCTTTTTGGTTAGCTGGGTTAGTGGCCTGGCCAGATGAGAATAGTCTTGGATAAAGGGTCTGGAGAAGTTTCCAAATCCTAAGAAGGAGCGGACATCGCGTAATTTCTTAGGGATGGGCCACTCAATGATCATGGTGATCTTTGCAGGATCCATTCGTAGGCCTTCCGTGGTGATGATGAAACCAAGATACTCGACATTGTTGGTGTGGAATTCGCCTTTCTGAGGTTTTACCTGGAGTCCAGCTTTTGTTAATGCTTCCAGGATTTGTTTGACGTGTTCGATATGTTGTTCCTCGTTCTCAGAGTATATCAAGATATCGTGAAGGTATGCTGTACAAAACCTATTCGGAAATGGGCGTCCCGCGTCATTAATATATGCTTGAAAGGTAGCGGGGGCATGACGAGGGATTCAAAAAGCCCGTAGCGTGTACGAAAAGCTTTTTTCCACTCTTCACCTGCTCTCATGCGGATTAAGTTGTAGGCTCCGCGGATATCCAGTTTAGTGAATATCTTTGCTCGTGAAAGTTGCATAAAGGTTTCTTTGACCAAGGGCAAACGGTAACGGTTTTTGATAGTTCCCTCGTTAAGTCCTCTATAGTCAACACATAAACGTAGAGAACCTTCCTTTTAGTGATCGTTACGGGGCCCCGTTTCTGACAAACGGGGCGCCAAGAGCAGGCTATTAACTGCAGATTAAAAAAAGAATCGTCCAAATTGGACCAAAACTGAGTGAGATAGGGTTCTTTGAAGTTGTCTAACTTCAAAGAGCTGTATCTCTGTCAGTTCTGGTCCGATTTGGATGATTTTTCAGGCCAGTTAATCAGAATAACCTTGGTTATTTTGTCCCAGCTCCTCGGAAACGGGGCCCTGTAACGAAGCCTACTTCCTTTTTCTTAACAAACAAAATCGGAGATGCAGCAGAGGAGGATGATCGGCGGATGAATTTTTTATCCAGATTTTCGTCTAGCCATTCATATAAGGCTGATAACTCAGGGGGGCTAAGACCGTATATTGGTTGGAAAGGAGGGACAAATCCCAGGCGCAGTGGTATCTCGTGATCAAACCTTCGGTGAGGTGGTAGTTGATCTTCTGTTTTCTTGAGGAATAATGGAAGCAATTCGTGGTATTGTTTGGGAAGTATCTGAAGTGCTTCGTTCTTGTCGAGGGCCTTATGTCCGAGAGCACATTGTGCAGCATAAGCCCGTAGGAAATGTGGTAACTCTTCCTCAATTCCATAGGCCATTGTAACGTCGTTAACACAGTTCTTGAAACAATATTCAGATTCAAAAGTAAGAGAGCTAGAAGCGAAGTCAATCTTGACATCGTGGTGTTTTAACCAGGGTATACCGAGTGTTAGATGGTATCCCCCAAGCGTGGTAACAAAAGCAGGAATCATTTCATGGTGGTTGTTAATCGACAACCCGAT
>Ga0307509_10005694_pt1 | contig 17183 bp, 16 predicted proteins | sample 10_EM_MG_FD_202245 | JGI IMG/M metagenome (GOLD analysis project Ga0307509, IMG submission 202245) | Populus trichocarpa ectomycorrhiza microbial communities from riparian zone in the Pacific Northwest, United States - 10_EM | ecosystem: Host-associated > Plants > Roots > Unclassified | place... | reverse complement strand
TAGGCAGAACGTTTAAGGGGTGCTAATATCTTCCCTTTTACGTAACCAGTCCCGAACCATAGAATCTCTGTTGACCAGTTAGGGTTCCTAGTGACCATAATACTAGGTGGCGACTCCTCAAACAAGATATTTTTTCTAAAAGAACAAGATGCCAGAAATCTGTTCCTTTTTCTATAATCGAGAATTAATTTTAGAGCCGCCACGATGTCGGGTGCGACAATACTAAGGAAAAAATGAGCTTTTTAAAGCACATGGAATCTCCTTGGATTTCTATCTTAATAAATTTAGTTTGAATCAAACCTAGGAAAACTGATGAGATTAGAAAACACCAACACCATAACAATTACAAAGCAAACCAAACACCAAGCAGCTTACCTTAGGTAGGGCGTACTAGGGGTGTTAATACCTTCCCTTTACACAACCAGTCCCTTGCCTTAGAATCTCTGAAAGACTAGTTAGGGTTCTTAGTGACCAAAATACTAGGTGGCGACTCCTTTACACAAAACAAAAAAAACCTCGAAATCAATCGAGGGTCGCCACGACTCCGTGCTCTGTCGCGAGGGTGCGACAATGATATCCATGTATTTTAAAAGCATGATACAAATGCATTTTTTTAGAAAGTATGCATGATTTAAAAAAAAAAATGGTCGTATGCAATTAAAACATTTGGGTTAATTAATTTTTTTTTATCTTTTTCTTTCTTTTTATCATTCATCTAACACAAAATAAAATAATAAAAAGAAAATGCAACAAACACACATTCTCCCTTTTTACTATATTTTACTCATACACCCCCACAATTACATGTTTATAAACAATACAAACTCAAAATTTAAAAATGAAACACATAAAACACCCGCAAAATGGACATCCTAAAATTCATGAAATAATATGGGAAACCTCTGGAATTGCAGTAACAGTGTTGGCATGTGGGTCTTATGCACATCCATCACTGGTGGCACGTGAATCCATGCACCATCATTGGTGTAGTGAAAAATGGGTGGATCAGGTAAATCTCCTTTTCCTTTTCATGTCTATATTGGCGGCGTCATACACCATCACCAGCAAAACAAAGAAAAACACACAAATATTTTCTTTTACTTTCATTTCTCCTTTTTTTTTAGATCTGATTCTTTCTTCCTCTTGCTTTTAATTCTTCTTTAGTTGGTTGTGATCGAGAGGATCAATTAGTAAAGAGGAGGAGGTTAGCGTGGCGAGGTTACTTTCTTGATGTTGCTATCGCTGGCCAAGACAGAAAAAGGATTGTATAGTTGTTACCATAGCTTCTCATAATGCTTGGAGAGAAGAGAGACCATGAACTGTGTGGTGGTGTTTGGTGGATCCATGAAAGGTTGCTAGGTAGCGTTAGCACTGATGGTGTCTGTGGGTGGCCGAAACATAGGCTATTTCTCTTTGCCAAGATGGGAGTTGTTGTTGAAAGAAAAGGACAAAAAAGGTTGTTTGTCTTGGTGGTGCTTTCGTGGCCAGCGCGATGGCCAGCTATCATGATGTTTAGGAGATATTAGTGAAGATGGGGTTTTAATGTGTAAGTGACAATGAGGAAGAAGAAAAGGGGTCTATTTTTGTTCTCTCCTTTGAATGGCTAGCGATAGGGATTCAAAAATGGGTTTAGGATTTTTGTGGTCTCTCGGTCGGAGGTTGAAGGTTGTTGGTAATGATGGGGTGTTTGTTGGTTTTTCTGGTGTTGGTTGGTGGATAGGAGAAAGACCGCGGGGAGGGAAAGTAATTAGTAGAAGATGGGAGAGGTTGGAGATGGGTGGCGGTTTTGTTTTTATGGCGGCTAGGGTTTTATGTATGGGAGATTTGGAGAGAAAAATGCGGGAAAATATTTTTTGGCTTTTTTTTATTTGTTTTTTTTTTCTGGTCTCCCCCACCCTTTCCTTGTGTGAGATAACCACTTATTTATAGGCAAAATGATTTGTCTTTTTCCTCCTCAATTCCTGGTTCCAAAAAAACTTTAGTTCCTTATTTTCTACCTTTGCATTTTGATCCCTTTATCCAAATTTTTTTTCTTATCTTTTTGTATTTTGATTTTTAAAAAAAAAAACGCAATGTCAACTCGATAGGAAAAAATCAATAATTTTGAAAATGGCGCATTAAAAGTTGAATACGTTGAAAAAAAATTGAAATCTTTTTAAAAGACGCTGAAAATGCTGAAATTGATGCAAATACATCAAGAACCTATTTTTTTTGTATTTTGTAAATATTTATAAAAACACATGAGGTTAAAATTTGGGTTATAACAGTGGTCATGGTGAAAAAGAGCACTAAAAAATGAAAGATGTGTGTAGATTTCATCGACATGAACAAGGCATGTCCAAATGATAGTTTTTATCACCTTAAGATTGACAGATTGGTGGACTCTACAACCGGCTATAGGTTCTTAAGTTCCTTGGATGCTAATTCAGGATATCCTCAAATTCTTGTACATTTAGTAGATAATAAGGAACTTTTTGCTATAAGGTAATGCCTTTTGACTTGAAAAATGCAAGGGCTACTTATCAATGTATAGTCAATAGTGTTCAAGCACCATATTGGGAGGATTATGAAAGGATATATGGATGATATGTTGGTGAAGAACATGACTTCTGAACAATATCTCAAGGACCTAAAAGAGGTCTTTTCTATTTTGGATAGATGTCAGATGAAATTGAATCCTTTCAAGTGTGTGTTCGCCATTAGAGGAGGTAAATATTTGGGTTTCCTAGTCAATAGCAAGGGGAAAGAACCCAAACCTAACAAGATTTAGGCGATATTAGATATGACTCCCTATCGAGAGATCAATAAGGTCCAACGTATTACTATAAGACTAGTCACCCTTAACATATTCATATCCAGGTTAGGGGAACGTAGTTTGTCATTCTTCAAGACTTTAAAGAATATCATAGACTTTGAGTGAACATTAGAATGTTAAAAAGGTTTTTAAGAGCTCAAGGCATCTTTCCTCTCCTAAGATTTCACAATCACAAGAAAATGAGAGTTGGTTCCTCTACTTTTGAGTTTCTGATCTAGCAGTTAGTACGGTGTTGGTTAGAAAAGAAAAGGGTGTACAATGCCCAACATATCATTTTAGTTGAGCTCTCTAAAATACGTAGACAAGATACTTAAAAATAGATAAAATGATCCTAGCTCTAATGACCTCACCAAGTTATAGTATTGACAGACTAGCCTCTGCAACAGATACTTCACAAGCCAGACATGTCTGGATGGCTAGTGAGGTGGGCAATTGAGTTAGGAGAATATGGACCCTTATATCACCTAAGACCAACTATTAAGGGGCAAGTCCTAATAGACTTCATAGCTGAATGTTCTTTTGAGCAAAATATTTAAGAAAAACCTATACCAATGGCTGAGCAGATTATACTTTCAGGTGAAGCTTAGATCCCACTAAAATCCATACAATCGATCCCATATTGAAAATTATATGTCGATGGATCTTTAAATTCTAAAGAAAATGGTGTTAGGGTGGTGCACGAGCCCCTTTTTATAGGCAAGTTTTTTTTAATATGATTTCTATTTGAATTTTTAGCCACCAATTATATATCAAAATATAAAGCTCTCCAAGCAAGTTTGGGTCTAGCAGAAGCCTTGTAGGCTTTCCCTCTTCATGTCAACAATGACAAATGCAAAGCAATTCCAATACATTAGTATTGTATAAGGATTCATTGATAGTGTGTAAGAATATTTGGCCCTCATTTAATGTTCTGTAAAAAATATTAACTCTTTATTAATGTTATTAAGAGAAAATAACTCTTCAACACCTCCACTCCAGCAAAATAACATTGTTCAGGTGTTATAAATACTCCCTAAATTACCTTAGAAAAAGATTCATAATTTCTATTCTCTAAGTATTAATACTTTTAAATTCCAAAGCATTTATTATACTTAAACAATAATGAACACTTATTTTTGAAATTTAAAGTTTATTCTCTCATTTATTATAATATCTTACTTAAAAATTATTAACTTTATCATTTAAGAATCCATAAACCCAAAAAAAAAAAAAAATTATTTTATAAGTGTTATGCCTTTTCTACCACCAATTATTTACATACTAAATTTTAAAAAAATAAATTTTAATATGAGCATATAATTATTCACTATGCAAAAAGTTTTAAAAAACTTTATTCTTAGACATTGAATTTTAAAACGTAATCGCTTATTGCATAAACTAAAAAAACCCAACTACCTAGGAATGTTAACTTCAAAGGTTGAACACAAAAACATCTTTGTACAAAAAAATAACCATTTTCTTCATATGGTTAATACGAACTCGTACATTGACAATGGTTTCCTAATTTTTATGTTGACCTCAATTTACATGGAAACTTCCTACGTTGCCATGCATTCCGAAGATTTCCTAACTCTTACATTACAAAATACAAAGATCTAAATCCTTGAGAACGAAGAATGATTTGAGTGAGGGGCAAAATGATTTGAGTGAGTGGTCTTGCTATGCTTTAGTCGCTTCTGCCGATATCTCCAAGCAACTTGAATGCGGGTAGCAGCAAGGGCTCTCCAGTAGGGAGATTGATACCTGTCAGAAGGCAAAACAAAGTCAAGTGAAAGAGCTTGCTGTTTTAAGAGTGCATTTTGAAAACATTGATTTAATGTACCATGTATCCCCTTGACTTTTAACTCAGAAGCAAAATCATATCTATTCAATATTTTACTCGAAGCAAATCTTTGATAATAACTCAAATGACATGCACAAGTCATGCTAAATGCACACTAAAGAACTCAACCTTCAGAATTTACATACAGCAAAGTCCATCACATATGTATAGTAAAACTTGTCACTGTCTATACAGCATGTTCAGCACTATATTTATCCTCAAATCACAACTTCACTGGAAGTTAAAAGCCACCACCACAAGTTGCCTAACTAGAATTGGCTTTACCCTATAATCCTTGTATGAAGCATGTAGTATTGGCTACCATAAAGAAGACCAAAGTTTTTCTGACAGGTAACTATAGAATCCTTGCATCAAAACTCTAATTCACAACGGCAAGTGGAACTTTAGAACCATGACTGGTAAGTTATTCTGACAATTAACTTTACAATCCTAGTGTGAAGACACCTTCAAGGCCTGTGATTGTAAAACCATGACCAATAACACCTTCGCTGAAACTTGAAGCCACTAACATAAGCACTTTACTTGTTTTAACTTCATGGATTTTTTTATGCGGCTTAATAGACTCTTCTTGAGAGGGAAGGGTTTATTTTCATTCACTTTCAAATATTTTTAAATTAGATACCCTCTCACTAAAGAATGTGTTTACAAAACCAAAATAATCGACCAGATCAAACTCTAAAATAGCATCCCTTCTCTCATTCCTGTTTCGAAGTCTATGGCCCCAATGCATGCCCATAACTATTGTCATTGCTTCCCATGTACCCATGAAATCTTATTGAATAAATTCTTCATAAGGCATCTCTAAGATAAGTTCATCTACATACGCCAAAAAAAGAAAGATGATACCATCCTTCAATCCCTTTTGTGCATGCATAAGCCTTAAAAGATGTTAATTTCTCCTTCTGAAAGTGGTGCTCGGACAAGGTTATCCCATTTTCTATTCTGTTGATCCCTGTGACTTCTTTTAAGCTCATATTCAACTATCATTTTCACCCCATTTTTTGTTATTAATCCCTCTATACCCAGAAGTTTATGACTCATGTCCACAATCTCCTGAGTAATATATCCAAGGTTATGATTTAGATCCTAGATCCATAACAATGATACTGGAATGCACAAAAAAAAGTTGTATCTTGTTATTATTAAAAATATTATTCTCATTTTTTTTTGTTGTAAATGTGTTGTTGAAATGAAATTATATGATATGAAATTTTAATGTTATTCGATTTTATTTTTTTTCATAGTAGGTATTTCTCAAGGGAAAAGATGAAAAGCTTGCAATATAATTGACATGCATTGTTTTACAGCATAACAAAGTCAAACTGCTACACTTATTAAAGCATATGCAAAAAGATATGAATTGGCATCGGAATAACCTTATGGCTCCTTGGACAAGCGGATTCCGCAGGTTTCTTGCAAAAAGGCTGGTGACTTGTTCAAGGTCTGCGGCACTGAGTGAAAATGCTTCTACATTTGTTAAGCATCTTACTGTCCTGCTGCTAATCAAACGCTGTCCAGAAATCTTGATTTTCCTTCCATCTGCACCAGGAAGCAAAATAAACCATGTTCATGCTCTTATGGTGTGACAGAAGCCATTGGAAGTTTAGCTAGCGGGTAACTTAAACCAGTCAGTAATGAAGTGAAATAAGAATCAATATTTTTTTAAGAATAATAATATACCTTTGGACACTGAACTATGCTCAAGAAACCATGTGAGAAGTTCCTCACCACAAACATTCCCTTCAGATAAGGCTACCACCGTCCCATCATGTCCGATGCTTTCCACTTTTCCACGCACAATAAAAACCATCTTCTCAACCAGACCACCAACATAAAAAATTGCACTTCCCTTGATGTATATTTTCTGTTTTAATTTCTCACAAACCGCATCCAAGACATGTTCATCCATCAGGTGAAAAATCCATACCTACAAAATGTTGGCAGGTAAATACATAGTAAATTTATTGAAAATTCATGATTATTTTAAATAAGAAAATCTATGGTATTGCTCTTTGATTGGAATGAGCTATGGAGTTTGAACGCTACCTCACAGTCAAATTAAATTGGGGAGTTACAAGCCCCAACGATCTGAAGTGATCAATGGGCATGCAATATGTAGCAAAGCAATTTTATTAGACCCAGATATTTTGTATCTTACTTTCTTGACAAATTTGAAGAGGTGTCTTCTTATATCCCTCTGGAGGTCCTCAGGCAAATTCTCCAAAAGCATTTCTTCATTTACCCCTCTAGTAGCTGCCCAATGATACCGTTCAGCTTCTATCACTCTCCTACATGCATTTTCAGCAGTTATTAGATCCATGAAACATATGCCGAAGAAGACAACCACACATAGAAGTAAATCATTACAAGTGCACCACAAAGAGGAAGAAAATATTATAGATGGAAATGCATAGAAACAATAAAAAGGGATAGCAATATGCAAGTCATAGTGAAAGAATATTTGCCAGGACATAAACAAGGGTTTTGAATCGAGTTTGGTTGCACTATATAAAAGACTTCAATGACAGGGTTTCACTCATTGTGCACTTTGCCTTGAAATTGTATGCAATTACATTAAATTTCAACAGTAATCCTCAAGTCAGAAATATATGATAAAAGTGAGTATGAATGTGATAGAGAGAGAGGATTACCAGAAAAAACAAACAAAGAAAGAAAGATACATAGAGAGAGATGAGAAATTAAAATTAATGGCACACCTTCTTAGTTCGACCGGCAAGCGCCGATGTCTCATCCACTGATCAACATCACGTCGCCTTAGTGACATTTCTGACCTCCTAGAAGGGAGAACAATAAATAGTTGTTAAGTAATGATTAGGAAAACAAATGACATTCTAGTCTACTCGCAAATAACAAATTAGGAATAGAAAACTAATTGGTTAACATGAATTGCATCATAATGGCACCTTATCAAAAGTGACACAGGTTTACAACGTTTTCTTCTCAAGATGCAATCATAATAGACTTTGATCTCATTTCTCACATATCACTTCCATTTTTGGAGATTTAAATTAAAATATTGAACTCACATTCATCAAGATTAACTATGATCAGTACCCAATTGGTGTAAGCCTATTCTTTAATCGATTGAACAACTGAACTTGATGTGATGTGAAGTGATATAAAAAGAGTAGCCAACTAGATTAAGATAAAACATCACAAAGAACTACAAGTACTTAAGAATAAGTTTTTCATTGAAACTATAGAGATTAATCAACATATCAAAGTTGACTTTCATGGCATCAGACATGAACAACAATATGTATTATAAATGTGTCCAAATGGGCAGCAATTCTATCCATTTTTCCTCCATCCTACAACTTGACTTATGATAACTATTATAATATCTAATGAGGTGACCATAAGAAAAATTCAGAAGCAGTGTAGGCAGGGGTGGAGCAAGAAAAAAAAATTAGGGGGGGCCAAATTAAAAACATTTCTTTGTAGGGGAAATTCCCAGGTAACATTGTTGTGTAAATATGTCTTTGGTTGCCAGTGGCCTACTAGTTGTTTTTTCCTGCAGTTCATGCTCTAATTAGAACTTCCTTTGTAGCTCTTTTCCTATAAATATTTACAAGGGAGGGGCTGGGAATAACATTTCCTTGCAGGGGCCGGGGCCCCTGCCAGCCCCCCCTGCCTCCGCCACTGAGTGTAGGTAAGACACATATAGATATAAATAAATCTACAAATAGATATCTATATAAATCTACAAATAGATCTAATTACCTAGATTGGATTATATTTATTTGACACATTGTTGTCAAAATGATAATAAAGGTGATGACACCACTTCAAGTTTCAATGCGTATATCATGGATAAAAAACCATACTATTGGAAACTAAGAATCTTGAAATTTCAATTCAATAAATTTAGCAATTCTACATCAAAATAGGATTCTCTCATTGATGACATGAGCTAGTCACATAAGTGATGAAAATTTTAGCAGGAACCATACCATGCACTCTCAAGATTATCTAAACAGAATTTCATTTTTGTTGATAGCTTAAATTATTCAAAGTCTCTTGTTAAAATAGTGGACTTTGCATCAGATGCTTTCTTTACGAAGAGTCGGAGTTGAAGCTTTGTGGAGTTACTTTGGCATCGGTTAATCACACTACCTCAAGTTACTCTTTTTTTTTTCTTAGGAAAAAAAAGTTGTATAAGATGCATCTAAAACCCATGAAAGAGTTTTAAGAAGTGTAATGAAAAATATCTTTGAATCTAAACTCAGGATAATCACAGTATACCCAAGCACAGGCTATAAATTTCTTCCTCGCTAGAAGCACCATTTAATATACTCATTCTAACCCAAATCATCCATGCTTTCAAATAAGAACTCTATTGAAACAGATTAACAAGAATATTGATTTCACCAACAAACATTTAACCAAAAAAAAAAAAAACTACATCCCAACCAAGGGCTTTTGCATGATATTTAAGAAGAAAATTTTAACAATAAATTATACCTCCTACCGAGAGCCTGAAGAAAGTTCTGCATATTTCCTATGAGAAAAGCAAAGAGCAAGAGGCCAATTCCAATTATTGCCATGGTAAAGAGGATTTCCCAAACAAAATAGCTCGGTGTTTGGTTTCCAGCTAGAGTACTGATTTGCTTCACAAAGTAAAATAAAAACAATTATATATATATGTCAACAAGAAATATAGAGAGTATTATAGTTAGCACCAATATTGACACAACTATAATGATTGGAAAAAGAAATACAGTGACTTCTTTTTAAGATCAAGGAGGTATGTGGCATAAAATATACGAGTTATGAAGAAGTACCCTAAGAAATCAAGGGCTTCAGGATAAGCAGGATTAAAATGGACTGTATTGTAACTTAGGCAACACTTGCCAAATAAAAAAAGAGATGTCATTCTACAACATAGAACTAAGAAATTCTGTATCCATAAAGAATTTTTTATAACCATTCAATTGACCAACACTTTTCACATTACTTGTTGTAGCCAACAGCACATCTGTAACTTTGGTTTAAGAAAACTCTCCTCCAAATTAAAATAAGAACATATTATTTCATGAAAGCCATATTCAGCATGCTCAAAATCCAAGTACAGTGACATGCCAACATGATTGATGTGTACATCCACACGCTTTATGATTTAGCTAAGAATCTCCTTAAGCAACATGGTTCCGCGGATGGCAGTGGGAGATTCAATCTCCATCTTTGGACATATTGAATTCTTTTATGGCAATGGACTTTCCATGATTTGTATGGTTTGAATGGCTGATTTTCAGCCTTATAATGTGTGACAGTCTCTATACAAAAAAGCAACTCTCACAAAGAAAGATTGAGACCAAAACCCTCTTTGACAAACACACCTTCAAGTGGCAAGTTTGCACACCTTTAAATGGCAAGTTTCATATTCCTTACTCTAGAGAAAATTTCCAATCAATTCATAATAGATAGAGGATAAGGTAAGAATGGTGTCCATAAGATATTATTGATCACATACCTGGAATCCCCAAAATAATGAATATGTGTATCTGGTGATGGTATTTTTCCCAGTGAGATTGACTGCCTGGGCATAGATTCCATAAGAAAAAACATTCGGAGTAAAACAAGCACTGGCATTAGAATTGTTTTTCCAGTTGGTCCAGTTTGAACTTGACGCCTGGTGTTCAAAAGTCTCATGTCGACCACAATCTATAAACTTCTTGCATTCATGTTGATAACTAGTATCATGGCAGGCATCACGAAGACATTGATTTACCCTCTGTTAAAAGATCATGAGAATCTTTTGAGTACTATTATAATATGAAACTAGTTGTAGATAGTCGCTTAATTAACCAAAAGAAGAAGGCAAACAAGATGTCAAAGAGAGCAAACTAACCATACCAGGATAATATAAGAAGACAACATACAAACCACGCCAGAATAACATAAAAGGATAAATATAGTGTCATGAGTAAACCAAAAAATATATAGGAGTTTGTTTTATTGACTTCAAGAGCACAAATATTGCTCAAGAACTAAATCTTCCATGTAGTAGTTTTAAGAAATTCAGTCATTACAAGAATTACACATTGAAACATGCATACATGGGAGGGGTTTATGCAGATGAGTAGAGATACATGCTACAAAATGTATGGAACAAGTCTTAAAATCATTATAAAAAATAGACTTGAAATCCGAGCAATAACAGTAGCAAGAGAAACTTGGAAGGAATTATGATCAGGTCTTGATTTTGAAACTAGTTTAATATACTTTAGTTGAAAACAATTATGATTTCATTATATTATAATTCAAATCAAAAACAGAATGATGCAATATTTCCTTGCTTCAGAGGTTATGAACTTTAAATTGAATTATGACTTCATTTCTTGAATAGGAGAGGGTGAAACTAATGGAAAAAAATGCACCATTAACAGTTCAGCCACTCTATATTTCTCTAACAATGAAATCGGGATAGTAACAGAGTATATAAAAGTTTTTGGATATTCAAATGACAGGAAAAATGTTGAAAGAAATAAAGCTCTACCAGCATATTTAAGCACATAATGACTTCTACTCACCTGCAACCCAAAGAGATACCAACACGACCCAATGATATGGCCAGACAACACAAAGGTGAAAAGATTTATAAAGAAGTTCGCCGAAGCTGTCTCAAATATGAAGCCATTTGGAGACTGACCAATGAGAAGAGGAATAAACCTAAACAACCTTGGAATGTACTGGACAAGAATAACTGCCCGTAAGAGATTCTTGGCATAGTTTGCTCCGGAGGAATCCAATCCTTTTGGTAGGAGTGCTAACACAATGATCTGCACGTGATTACCAAGAATATGGTATCAGAAGCAGGTTTAAATTTATGTTTGACACGTTAATCAAATACTAGAAAGATCACAAATTTATAATAGACACAACTAGCCAAATACTAGAAGATTACAGTGTAAATTTCATGCATACCTATACAAGCAATTGCTAGTTATTTCTTTTTCAGTATATGCAACAAGAAATTCCGGATGATTTATACTTCCATCGACCTCCAGCTCCTAACTCCAGCTAGTAACTTTGGTCACTCTAGTCAACTGTACTTGTAAAGCCAAGGCTCACCAAACAAGGATTGTATGTTTCTTTGGAGGTATTTCATACTTATTGTTGTTTGGTAAAGGGAATGGAGACTTTAAGGATCTATTCCTTACATTTCAAAGCAACTGAGGCAAGACAGGATAACCTTTGGCCTCTGTATGGTGGTACTGCTTCAAGGGCAGAAGGGTTGCTTTAATAGAGATGCGTCAACTTTAGATGCTCTCTTCACATGAATTTGCTGACTTTTTTCTTGTTAATTGCCAGTTAACTAGGAATGTTTTCCTTAAATAATCACATTAAAGTCTGTCTAGTTCTACTCACACCACTAGAAGTTTATCAATAATGCAAACCATCATTTCAAAGTAATTTCCTTCCATTCACATTACAACAATAACAACAACCAAGCCTCGACCCCAAACTAGTTGGGCTTGGCTAAATTGATCCTTTTGTGCCATTCCACACGATCATATTTCCTTCCATTCATGTTAAATTCATTATTTTATTTATCCTGATTTAACTTTTGAAGAGAGTTAGATATTTATTTATGCTTTTTTTTTCAGGGATATAAATGCACATTGAGTGTCACTAAGGATAGTCACTTCTAAAGTGATTGTCCAGATGCTCTCTAAATCTCATTATAGGCAAGACAGACGCACATATCTCCATTTATGGAACCTGAGATACATATATATGACTGCGAGATTAGGAGAGTGTTCGGAAAGTCACTATCGTAGCAGTGCTCATTACATATTAGAGGCTGCAGCACTTGACACTTCACTTTTGTTGATTCATATCTATGCCCACCATTTTCAAGCTCTTGCAAAACTTGATTTTCAACTGTGGACATTATTTATCCTCTACATATCATGCAATCAGACTCAGACTTGCTTGAACTAACTTGGGCATAAGGCCCAGTGACATCCTTGTGCTCGCCAGAATCCAAAATACATAATGAAAAGTAATTAATTTTCACATCCTCAGCTAGTTTCAGAGCACTGATAATTAGATAACTAACTATTCAAACATAAGAATATAGATGCAACATGTTGATTTTTAAGCAAATTTCTGAAGGTGGATAGTTACAATGCCTTAACAGCCTTTTCTTTTAAGCACCTCTCACAACAGACTCGACACCAATCCCAGAAGAAAGATATGCTGGACAAAGAATGAATAACATACCTGTGGAAGTGGTAATACAACAAATAAGTCAATAAAAAAACATCCTCGGAGATAGTGCATAGCAATTTTCTTTGGATGGTCAACTAACTCTCCAGCACCAACCACTCTAGATTCAGGAGCTACATAAGCTAATCTAAACTGCAGAAAATAAATGAAGAGAATATTAATGGATTAGTTACCTATTTAAAACAGTTTCCATATAATAGCTCAAGACAAAGGCACTGGAATTTGACAATCATACTGAACTAATTAGAGGAACACAAATACAAGCTCATCATATTTATTACGAGTTTTTTTCTCCTTCTGTCATTGGATATGCCAATACAGGTTCTGTTCACCATTGAATTTTGATATCACGTGTCCTATAAGGTTCTGTGATCATAGAAAGAAAGTGTTCTTCTAAAATTCCACCTGATCCTTTTAGCCTTAATTGTGTTAAATGGTGTGTTACAGAGGTTGATTGTATGGCTGAAGTTACTACAAAGCCTACAATAAGTAACCTCTAAGGTACTTCTAAATGTGAGATAACTTTTAGTTATAATAGAGATGACAGGTCTAACAACATCAAAAAAGAAAGAAACCAACAAAAATTAATGTTCAGAGGCGTTATGTACCTGAAGAAATATGTTCAGTAAGTAGATTGCATCAGTCAAGCACCTAAAAGACACAACTGCTTTAGTCATTCCCCAATCAATAACTATGCACTTTTCATCCTGCACCCAAAAAAGAAAATCATAAATCCAAAAACAATACAATCCAAAGTAATGAACTAGGGAGAATATATATAAAATGCCTAAATAACAAAGCATTGAAACCAAAATGAGATAAAGTATATAAACTATAACGGCAGCTTTGAGCATTATTATGAGAGTTCGTCCTGAACAGTCATGCGAGGAATCTGGGAGTTCTATATAATCCATGTGAAATCACAGACTGCGAAAGATCTTATCATGGAACCTCTCAGAAATACAATATCCATGATTAGAACACACTAAATCGAAAACCCTAAAACAAGGAGTCTGAATGCAAAACTCAATAGTATGTGAAGAAAAATCTCATATCCTTGCAGGAAAAAAGAAATAAAAAAAAATCTCTGCATAATACATTGCACAAACCTGCAAAAAAGTTACTAAAAGCATGATTACTGAGCTATATGTAAATGCACAATCTATGAACTTCACAATTTTAATGCAACTCTAATTATAAATTCTGGAAATATAAACAAATCAACAACACCTGTTTCACCGACAGCAAGATGAAAAACAAGGGGTCAACAAAAATTGCCACCAAGCAAGAAATGACAAAAAACTTGTTCCACTTCTGAACAACTTTCGCATGAGGATTCATAACTCCAGGAATATATGAGTTTATAGCATTATTGAATCTCCTTGCCCAACCTTTAGCATCTCCATAGAGAACACTATGAAACTGCAAGAAGTGCAAAAAGTTGCATGAAGGCCCATAAAATTATTATAATTTGTAATAACTAAGAAATGGAGACAAAAATTATAAATAAAGCAATGATCTAGTAGTGGTTCAATGCACTGTAATATTGAAAATGAGAATATAAGCCACTCAGAGTACTGAATATTGTCTCCTACTTGTAAAATTAGAAACGATACACGATTCACAGGCAGTTGGAATGTAATTTTTTCAGGTAGATATTGTTGATTATATTTTTATTTAAGCTCATGTAACTATGAATAAATGAGAGCAAAGAATGTGCACAACTTTTGTCACCAATGCTTTCTCCCACAAGGAAAAAAGTCAAACACTGCTTCTTGATCTTGTCTGAAGCCAACCAACCCCTTCTATGAAGTCCTTACAAATCAACTTGAAGAAAAAATTGGTTTGCCTAGTTTACCAAGTTAACAATGGCACTTTACTATATAAAAACTAATCAAATTAGGAACTTCAGACAGTAAAACCAATTATCAAATTTTGTCAAAGCATCAAGCCATCATCTTCACCATAAGCATATAAGCTGTCAAAATCTTAAAAAGAAAAAAAATGAACCTATTCTCCTAACCAATTATCATAGTAGGTCCTCAAAAATATAATAAATCTTGAACTTTGATAAGCCTAAAAGTGAACCAGCTGTTTTTCTTCATCCTTCAAATTCCTCCAACTTGAACAACAAAATTCCCCTACCATCATGTCATAGTCCTCAAAACCAACCATCAAATATCCAACCTTTTATGATTTATGCCATGGAAGAATTTAAATGATTGCTAGTGAAAGTTTTGCAAGCGATTAATGAAAGTGAGCATTCGAAAGAAAAGAAGAATTTAAATGGTTCCATAACAGTTGGCTATAACAACAGAAGAACACAAACATATGAACGTACGATGAGCATAAAGATAAAATATTCCGATCCTAATACCAGAAAGAGAATGCAAAACTCAAAGCCACAACTCCCTCACCAACAAACTGTCCCAAGTGAATCATCATTGATAGATCCATTAACAGATGAAGTCCAGTACCCAGTGAGCATATGCAACTGGCCCATAAAATCCCCTGCCCTCAAATAAATACACATGTAGTACTCCTATAACCGATACCTAACTATAGAAACTTAATGACACTCTTCAATACAACATTTTTTTTTTCAATTGGATGGCTCAAAATAGGAGGAAACTAAGACACAATATCTTATGACATATAACACTTTTCAACCATAAAGAAAAACACCAATACCCCCACTAGATCTGTACAACCTCTGTTACCACCACCTACATACAGCTGCCAAAACTACCACCACCTTGTCCTTCATGAAAGCATCAAAATGATTATCATAATCCCATTCCACCACTGCCACTCTATCATCACCAACAAGAGCATCCTTGACTTGTGAGATTCATCACATCATGAACTCGCAAGATTTCATTAGAGAGCATGTCAATTAAACAAGAAGCCATTTGCAAGATTTTTATGTCTTACCCCACCGAGCAACTACTTATCACTTTCAAGAACAAAATACTTGTGCTTTTTTTTTTCAGAATCTATATATTATACCAAGATTATCAAACAATGCCAGTCACATTGGATGAGCATAGTGATTTTTTTGAGGGTTAGTGGCTCATTCTATCTTTATATAATAGGATAATTCTCCAATTTGTCCTTATATCTCTAATTGAGCCAATTTTATTCTTGAATATATGTTTAAGTTTCTAACATATCCTTCTGACAAGATTTTTGGTCCAAACCATCAAAATTTTGCTTATGATTATTTTTTATTTCCAAAACGCCCTTACAAGCTAGGCAAATGGAAGGCTTTCATGTGCAGATAAGTGACTAATTCCAATGGTTTCGCCTCAAAAACTTGCCAAAAGGGTAGGTTAAAAACATAACATATATTCAAGAATAAAATTGGCTCAATTAGAGAAATAAGGATAGATTGTAGAATTTCTTTATTATAGAAGGACAATTTGAGCCATTAATCTAATTTTTAAATGCACAAAAAACTCCACTTCTATAAATAAAGCCAGCAAGTGCAGAAATAAGATTCATTAAATGTTTCAGTACCCCCATTGTTACAGTAGTAAGGTCCATGAAAAATGCTACTAGGGTGTTCCAATCTCAAAAAAATGAGCAATCAGTTATGTTGATTCTCGAATTCAACCGAGGTCTAAAGAGATGGAAATCAAATGATGAGCTATACTGACTCGGTCGATAACAATAGTCATCATGAAACCAAACTAGTGATGAGGAAAATAGTGGATATATGATAGAAATATCCAAGCAAAGTAACCAAGTAAAAATATTTGTAACAAAATAGGCACTTAGATCTGAAGTCTAAATCCTAAATCCAAATAGAAACTGGTTCACCATGTTCATATAATTGAGGGCAACAAGTAGCAGCTGTAAAAAACCAGGATAAAATGACAGAAATTCCCGAAGCTATAAGGTTTTTCTATTAGAACAAAAGCATACCTTTGAATCAAATATACTAGAAGTTTTTGCATGTCTTTGCTGCGAAGCTCTAGAATGGTAATATGATGGGCATGTTGTGCAGTAAGGATCATTGCACATGCCTAGTTGCCCAGACCTCATTAAATGGGCATTTGTAGCAGTATACTTGTCATCCCAGTCATTCTTATCCATTCCATTAAGAGATGGATATTTTTCTGGCTTGGGCTCCACCTTTTTGCGAGCTGTTACACCATGATTTGCCAGAAACAAGTTTTCAGTGTTGCGGTTGATATATAATGGACCACTCATCTGTACCAGTGGAGCTTTTCTTGCACTACGCAGTGGACCAGTAAAGCCAACAAG
>Ga0307509_10005693_pt1 | contig 17184 bp, 16 predicted proteins | sample 10_EM_MG_FD_202245 | JGI IMG/M metagenome (GOLD analysis project Ga0307509, IMG submission 202245) | Populus trichocarpa ectomycorrhiza microbial communities from riparian zone in the Pacific Northwest, United States - 10_EM | ecosystem: Host-associated > Plants > Roots > Unclassified | place... | reverse complement strand
GCTTTATGCGAACTTACCCTTCGAAGATTACCCTGCCTAGTAGGGTAACTTTGGCCTACCTAGGTTACCCTGTCTAACCCTATGTCACCAAGTCACTTTGTAGACACTTGTACCAACTCATGTCTACGAGTAGTATACTAAGTATACTGGCCTATCCTCAATATGGTTACCACTTGGTATACCATACGGGCTTGAGTCTAGTCCACTGTAGCTACCTATCTGTAGGGTCGTTACAGCCAGAGGCACTCCCCGAAGTGCACCTCACCCATCCAAATAAAAGGGGAACTGTTCCACCCCGGCAATTCTGTTCGGTGGCTCGGGTACTGGTTCACTCCGGCCCTTGACCCCGCTGCACACTTCTCGCGTCGCTTGGCCCTTGCCCAGGGTGCGTTCGCCCTAATTCGCCGCCTCAGTCCGCCCGGTGCGGGCCTCCCCCCCTACCTGTGCCATAGACTGGCCACATCACTGATTGCCCCCATCCTTCTCTATGGCGCAGGATGTTCACACCTAGCGTGGCCACAACAGCCCGCCTCGATACATTTTGGCGCAAGGTCCAGAGGTGGACCACCAACTGCTTCTCAGCCACGCCGACCGGGATACTTTCGGTGGAGTCCTGCCTCCCACCCGTCTCCCTCCTGATCACCTATCGACAGAGACTGGCGGCGCTCAGGGTTGTCTGCTCCCCTCCTAGCGTGAACCCGGCAACGGCCCGCCTGCATCCCTCGTTCCCTTCGCTCTCGGTATATCGGGCCCCTGACTCCTCACGGGCATTAACCAGACGCCTGTCGTCCGTTTACCTCCCCCTGCACTGGAAAAGGCCCCGCCCTGTCCCGCCGATAAGGAACCACGTCCCGGTGGACGCGGTTGCTCACCGAACGATACCTTTTACCCTCGGGCTGTCCAGGATGCCCATGATCAATTCCCGCCTCGTGTGCCCGGCCCCCGTCCTCCCGCCCCAGTCCTTGATGGACATCACCTACTCCGCTCTGAAGAAGAGAATAAGGGAGACCCTCCTTGAGGAATGGTCCTCCCTTTTCCCGACCCCAGGGTACTACCTACATCCCCCCGCACTACAGCCAAGACCTTTTATGGGACTGGGGAAGTTCGTTGCAGGGAGAATTCACCAGATGAGAGCCGGTAAGAGTTACCTGGCCGCCCACCCGACCTGGAGGTCTCCCGATGCCGACACCTCCTGCCCCCGCTGTGGCTTGGAGCCCGAAACCTTCGAACAGGCTATCCTCTCATGCCCCTTGAGACAGCACAGCAGGTCGCGCCTCCTCCACGGCGTTACTGATGTCGGTCCCGAAGCACCGCTTTGGTCTTCCCTCCCTCTGCTAAAAAGACTCGCCACCTTCATAGGCGTAACCTCCACGGGATTTCCACCCTCAATGTTCCCGCCATCCACCCCCCCCTCTTCCCCCCCGTTCTCTCTCTCACCCCCCAGGGTGCCCCCCCCGGTCTTTCGTGTTTTTTCGTTGGCTGAGGTATAGGGTCGTTGGGTTTTTCTCTCCTTTGTCTTGGTTGAATCTTTCCTTTCGAGACGACTAAATTGTTAGTTTGTACTTTCCTTGTTACATGTGGCCGCTGGCCCGGCGGAGGAGAAACCTGCGCGATAGTGGATACTTAACTGGTGCCGTGACTTTCTTTTGTTTATGTTTTTTGATTTATAGGTTTTGTTCTCTCCATAGCTAGCGCTGCATGAGGCTTTTTGTACCTAAAAACAATGAACGCATGATTAAAAAAAAAAAAAAAAAAAAAGTAATAACTGACCGCCTCCTGGGGCGCCACCTGGATAACAAATGGGAACTACCTACGGGCATACTTTGACCTCCGGGTAGTTGTATGGTTAACAGTAGAGGGCTTGTGGCTGACCGGGGAAGCTGCAAGCCTTTCAGGACAACCACCCCAAAGCCAATCCCAGGCTACCCCGTGAACTGTAGCATTACCATGGGTTATTAGTGGACTCTAGAGGTGTGAGTCTTGTCATGATTTAAGAGGGTCCCGCATGGTTGACTGTCGTTAGCGCCCATGCAGTCAAGCAGCAGGAGACTTCTGAGCGTGGGAGCCTGCAGTCCGGTTTAAAAGCTTAGTATAGCCAAGTAGATTTGCCGATGGACTGCGTAGCTTGTATAGACGAAACCACCGCTGGGCCAGTGAGTTCCAATGGATATTATCTCTACGGTGGGCATGTCGGTCGGCCACTGATATGCTACCGATAGGAAAGGGCTTTCGCTCATGCAGATGTAGTTGGAGAAGACATCACCGGAAGCACTTCCTATTTGTAGAGATAGTTAATACCCAAGCGGTCCGACTGCCTCCGAGTGTTAGCCCACTCTAGGCGGGTGACTTGGACAGCCCTGAGCTGAGCAGGGTGCTCGCGAAAGGTCAGAATGGTTGACGGGTGTCCTCTGGCTTTACATTATTCTACTTAACTAAAGCGAGAAAAACCCTATTCTGATAACCAACGATCCTCGAGAGAACTTATTGAGTGAAGCTTTCAGGCTTAACGATATTAAGTTTTACCGCTTGATTCTACTTTGAATTATCTTTATCTTTATTGTGATCCTTACTTCTCCTTTGAGTATTCGGTGCGGTCGCAATCTTAGGACCCGTCTTCCTACCGAGTGCCCCCGTTACACTTACAACCTCCCCTGTCTGCCCCAAGCTCGATACAGTTTACCATACAACTACCCGGAGGTCAAAGTATGCCCGTCGGTGGTTCCCAGGTGTTATCCAGGTGGGGCCCCAGGATGCGGTCACCCTCACACCCCTTATATATCCTGCAAACAGCTTCTGTTGGGTTGAACAACCACAACTCATACGGGGTTGTGGGAGTGTTTCTATGGATCTCACTGTACTAGGAAGCACACAACTCCACAGCCGTAGAGTGATGTCGCGCCAGACGAACGCAGAGGGAGTAGGGCGGTGTTAGGAATGTCCCCGGAAGCTTACAGGAAGTTCGGACCACTCCTGTTCCATCAGTAGCCTGTTTCATGCCATACAAAGCCACAATATAAACCTCGACGAGCAGCACTAAAGTGGTATAACTTTCCCCTATGTCCGCAGATGACTTTGTCAATGAATTTAGGCGAACTGGGGTGCCTCAGTAGGGTAACTGAGTCCCCAAGGTAGGGTAATGATGTTTCAAAGGTAGGGTAACTTTACCGGTTATGCCTTTATTGCCTTCGGGAGTCTGCACGACCATATATAATGTTGCCCTTGAGACCTGTGCAACATTTACCATATCTCCTTAGCTTTACATCAACATACCCTCCAAAGGTTACCCTGTCTAACCCTATGTCACCAAGTTACTTTATAGACACTTGTGCCAACTCATGTCTACCGGTAGAATATTAATTATACTGGCCTATTCTCAATCTCGTTACCCCTTTGTATATCCTATAGGCATGAGTCTAGTTCACTCTAGCTACCTATCTGTAGGGTCGTTACACCACTCCACTCTTCTCCTGAGCTATCCTTAGATCTTAGTGTAGTCTTTTCTTTCAACGCATAACTGCGTCACAACCCTATGGTCTCTAGGTTTAGCTGGATATCTATTCTCAAGGTTCCCCAAGGTCTCTATCACAGTATCTTCTAACATCACGAACTGTTCCCCGGAATTGTCTTCTCGTCCGAACGCTTCCCAAGCAACTAAGTATTGCACAAAACGGTCCGGAAATTTGCACTTAGGGTTTCCATACCACCGGCCGTCCACTACATCCGCGACAACATAACTAGACTCAGTATTTACAATCTCCGGTTCCGGTATTGCCAACCGAGGTCTCCCTATAGTATCCTCGCGATAGGGTTCCAACAACCCGACATTAAACACTAAATAGATTGTCTATCGGGCAGGCAAGTCTAACTCACAGTCTCTGGATCCAATTATCCACTTGACCACAAATTGTCCAAACATTTTATGGTCCAGCTTTTCCTTCGGGCTCTTCGTGCGACTGTTTGTTCCGTTCAACATTACTCAGTCTGCTTTCTTTGCTCTGCCCTGGCTGATATCCTCTAGTGTAACACACCCAGGAGATGGCTGTCAGTTTTGATCACGCCATTTGCTTTATCTTTCTTATGCCCGTTGTAATGTTTCTTGGATCTCTTGCCATGTTCCTTCCTAATCTTTCACCACGAGCTCACTGTCAGGGTGGATCCCTTGCTTATCTGACACCTTCCGTGACCATTGTGTCTGAGGTGTAAGTCCGTAAATGATTTCAAAGGACTAGCCTTAGCTGATTCCGATAGGAAAATGTTTTATGCGTGCTCCGCAAAAGGCAGTAGCAACACCCAATTATTCGCCTCATACGAACAATAACAGAGTAAGTACTATTCTAGTGTCTGATGGACCCATTCTGTTTGCCCATCAGTTTCTGGCTGGAACGCGGTGGAAAGCTTTAAGTTGACTTGCAATAGTTGCATTGCGCTCATCCAAAATGTGCATGGAAACCGGGTATCTCGGTCGGAGATAATTATTTCAGGCAGCCCATCCAGACGCCAGATTTGCTTCAGCAAGGTTAGAGCCAGTTCCTTGATGTACTCTTTAGTTTTGAGGGGGATGAAATGTGCCATCTTCACAAACCTGTCAATGATGACCCATAGTTTCAGATACCCTTCTGATTTCGGCAGCCCCACAATGAAGTCCATGGATATAGAGGTCCAAGGTCTCATAGGAACTTCCCTAAGCTCCAATAGCCCATACCTCTTGAGCCGAATGATCTTATTATTTTGACCTACATCGCATCAGCGAACTTACTCTGTGATCTGTTTATCCTTCTTTGGCCCGTAGAAGTTTGCCCTAACCCTACCAATAGTCTTGTAGGTTCCGAAGTGTCCACCACTAGGTAAATCATGTTCCACCTCCATGATTATTCTCTTCAAGGCCTCCTCCTTGAGGATATACCACCTGTTTTTATAACAGAGTAGATCTTTGATGATACTTAGACCTGTATCAACATTCTTCTCTCTCTTAAGTACTGACTTGAACGTATCCAAGTAGCATTAGTCCTGGTTGGCGGGCTTAGGTAGACCGCCCTAAACTCGGACTGCAGCCACAATCCTTGCCAGGACTGCAACACCTGTGGTGGCAAGATGTCCCACTCCTGACCAACATACTCAGGCTGACGGAAAAAGGTCGGATGACCAGAATTACTCCCCCCTTCAGGGTGGTAGTCCCTACGCCTAAACGATGCATCGGCCTTTTCATTTTGCCTTCCATAGCGGTAAACAAGCTTGAAATTGAACTATTGTAGGAATTCAGCCCTGCGATACTGTCTTCTGTTGAGAATCTTGGTGGTATTAAAGTACTCCAAATTCTCATGATGAGTGTAACCACTTATCTGTTCCTCAACGGATCTCAAGATGTATTCCCATTCACAAAATGCAGCAACTATAGCTGTCATTTCCTTATCGTTAACATCATAGTTGACTTGAGCAGCAGCGAACTTTCAGCTATGAAAGGCCACTGGGTGCCACCGCTCGTCTTCACATAACTGCGATAAGATGGCTCCCAGAGCAAAGTCACTAGCAGCGGTCTCTACCTTTGTTGGACGAGGGGCATCAAAGTAAGTTAATATAGGCCCAGTTGTGAGCGCTCTCGTGAGTTTATCAAACGCCTCTTGACAAGTATTGGACCAACTCTATTTGATGCCCTTCAAGCTCTTTGTTAAGTCGGTGAAAGGTTTGGCTATCTGACTAAATCCCCTAATGAACCGACGGTAAAAGTTGGCAAAGCCCATAAAGCATTGGACATCAAAGAACTGTTATGGTGGTGACCACGCTGTGATCTCTTCAACCTTCTTGGTTCTCATTGATATTCGATGGTCAGAGATCTTATATTCAAGGAATTCTAATTCTCTAGCATGGAAGTACGACTTCTTTATGCTAACACATAAGCGTGCTTTTTGTAGCCTATCCATCAGTTTTCTAACGATACCAACATGGTCCTATATGGTCTCAGAGTAGATTAGGATATCATCCATATAGGCGATGACCCCTACATCTAACATATGGCAGAATACATCATTGATCATTCCCTGGAAAGTGGATGGTGCGTTATATAGTGCAAAAGGCATGACTGTATGCTCATATAGGCCATATTGACTCTTGAAGGCCCCCTTCCATTCTACCCCTTCCGCCATGTGAATGAGGTAGTAGCCATTTTTCAGGTCCAACTTGGTGAACACAGTGGCTTTCCTGAGTCTGCTACATACCTCGTTCATCAAGGGTAATGGATACTTATTCTTAATAGTAATGTTATTTAACTCTCAGTAATCAACGTATAACCGAAGTGTTCCATCAGGCTGTGGCACAAACAGGATCGGAGCGCCTATTGGAGAGGAAGACCTGCCGATCTTGCCAGACTGTTTCTTCTTATTTAGATACTTCTTTAATACCTGTAGCTCTCTGATAGTGAGTGGGTATATGTGATTTTTGCGTAAATCAGAACCTGGGACCAAGTCTATGCGGTGGTCATACTCGGTATGCTCCGGTACGACATTGATATTTTCTTCACTGAATATATCAATGTAGTCCTGGTATTCCCGCAGTAGCTTAACACTTATGTCTTGTCCGTCTGCACAAGTTCAACGACGCATCCCATATACAAACATCTTATTGAGATCCTCAGCTCAGCGTTTTTCGCAAGTAATAAACTCTATGCAACTCTTGCTTCGGAGAAAATGGGTCTTACAGTAGTCTGAGCGCCACTTCAGACTTCTCCTTTTACAGTCAATATCTGGGTTGTGGTCCTTTAACCACGCCATCGGTAGATAACCATCCAGATCTCCTGGAGGCATATAGGCAAGATCAAATCTCATTTTATTGGTGTGATCTCCAATAGCCATATCAACCGTTTTTGTATTATGAAGACCTGAGGCAGAAATGTGATTTCCGCTTGCATCTGAAATGGGCGTCGGAGTCCGTTGACGTATACATGGTGGCTGGGCATTTCTAACCCATGCGCTTCTTAATATTGCACTCATAGCATGACTATCCAACAATACAAGAGCTTCCTGACTCCCTCTCTTCCCATTCTGGCTCCCCTGGAGGCTTACATTCACATGTATGGACCTAGTGTGTAGTGGAGGGCCTGCAAGCCTCAACCACTTAGCCAGTCTCTCGTCGCTAAACATTGTTGGTTAGTATCAGGTATGAGGTGGTGTTTTCTCGGGATTACTGCTCAATGTCTCTTGTCTTCCAACACAAGAGTGGCCACAGCGGGTCATGAGTATTTATCAAATAGGTAGAATTACAGGATTTCAAATAGCCTGGGGGTTTACTATCACGCCAGCATGATTTCGGGTCTTCAACCCTCCTCAGGTAAACTTGAAGAATAACTTCAATTGCTAAGCCAAGTCCAGCCTGATAAAATCAAAACGATAACCCTTATAACTCCAAACCTAAGCGCAATACCATTTCCTTCCTCATCAAAATAAAACAAACTTTCGCAAAATCAGATAAGAAATGAAATCAACATAAACACCAAAGAAAGAGCCGTAACAATCTCCAAAACCTCCGCAATAATACCAATCCACATGGTTATTCCTATAGTCCATGTTGGTTTCAGCTTGTAGGTTTTTTGAGGGAGGAACATACAGTCCACCTCCTTCATCTCCGTCCTTCATGCCATCTGGGCTTGCACCTGGAGTTAGTGCTTTTCCAAAACTAGAGGATAGAGGCGGGGACTTACCTAGTCCAACGCATCTGTATCCACTTCCAGTATTTGAGGAGCCGATCCACAGATTTCTGCCTCACCTCGTTTAGCAGTCGGGGGAGGAGCCTCAATACATCCTACCTTTGGGATCGGAGCACGGTCCTAGTGTCCTCCCTCATTAATGGTCCGCTTACAATTAAGCTTCGCCGAGGTGACGACCGGAGTGGCAGCAGGACATTTGCGCCAGGAGTGATTCAGATCTCCACAGCGTAAACATTGATTCTACTATTTGCGACCTTCAATCAGAGTTTGCAGTATATCTTTATGCGCTTTTGCATGCTCTGAGTCTGGCGGTCGTAAAGACGGTGGCGCTGCGTTGGTATGTTTGGGATTGTGAGGGCCCGAACCGTTTCTCTCGTTCTTCTCCTTCTTGGTAGGGGCATGCCTATTGGCACCCTTGTCACGATGAGAGGAGTCTTTTGTTCTGCCAACTGTACAGTTGAAACAAGCGACATCTTCTAACTGGTGACCTATGTTTCGTAGAAGGTTTAAATAGTCAATAGAGTCTTCAGGGTGTGGAGTCTTCATAGCCCATGCATTATTGATCTCAGTACTCATCCCAAAGTGAGCCTCATCCTTCACATAGTCCCCACGATATTTTAACTCATTTGCCACCGGGATCAGTTCATCTACGAATAGATTAATCTTTCCTGGCAGCATCGATAAACCATTCGACTCCCGAAGAGCTCGATCTCGATCCGAGTGCCCAACAAAACTGGATACCAAGCGCTTCCGATAACGTTCCCATGTGCGATGAACATTGTTGTGGTCAAACGGTCTTTTGTCACGGATCGCTGCATTCTCATTTTATAGACATAGATGCTATGATAGCATTTTTGGCACCGGCCCTGAGAAGAGGGATAATGAGGCTGATCTTATCCCTATCACCCACCCGGGATTCTCTAAAGTAATTCAGCTTGATCTTGACATCTTATATGGAACGTTGGGTATCCTTAGGGTCACCATTGAAAGTGTCTACCCCGATTATCTCAGGCTTTTCGGGCTTGTGAGCGGATCCCTTGCTTTTTTTTTGCCGCTTGCGAAGCTTCAGAAGTAGCCTCAACCCTTTATCATACTTTGCCTTCCTCGTCTCATCTCAGTGATCTCTACAACTACCAAGAATTTTGGGTGGATCACAAGGTAGCGGGTCGGAGTTGGCATTATCGGAAGACGGGTCGGAATCACCCAGGTCTCCTCAACCAGTAACATTACCACAAGTAGGTGGAATTCTATCTTAGTCTCTTGCTTTACATTCAGTATTTCTACTTCAGGTAGACCTAGGCCTATCAAACCCACTAAACCTTCAACCTTCCTCACGATCTTCCTCCATTCTATCCAAACGGGGTATTGACTTAGTCGAAAATATAGGAGGTCTGTTGGTGGTATTCTGTCTGGGTGGGAATTTGTTATTGAAATCCAAACAATTGTCCAAGGCTATATGCATTGATACTTCACAATAGAGGCAACAGATCTTTTTGAACTTCCAGGGTTGTGGCTCAGGACTTAGGGGAAGCGCAATAGGTTGGCCCTCGCTTGGTAGACAAGGGACCTAATGAGTCCAAGTGAGTTCACTTCCCTCTCCCTCGATCCTACAACCAGCAGAACATTAAGCCGTTGCCAACGGGGCGGCTGGCCCCCGAAATCAGCCCCATCCTGCATGACCTGAAGATTTTGCCAGAGCCGAAGGCACTGTTGCCAGAGCAAAGGCCGTTGGGTTGCGAGGGGTCGCTGGCAAAGGAGTTGGCGCAGGAACTGCATATGGACGTTCGTCTTCTACTACAATCACAGGGGTTCTGGGTTCGACTACCGGGAGGGCAGCCACCAGAGGATTGGTAGTAGGGGTTGCCGGGTAAGGTGAAATGCAACCTGAACCAGCTCCAGTCCTCGGTTCCTTACAGACCATCCGTGGGTCCCATCCTTTACCTAGACCAGTAACGGCGGCAGTGGTTTAGCCTCTCGAACTGAGGGCTTGTGCGATAGTGGCTTCGAAATAGGATAGCTGTGATGCTGACTGAGCAAGCTGCTGTTGTTACACCCTAAACTGCTGCTGCTGGCCATCTAGCTGCATTTGCTTTCGCATGTTGTGTGATGAAAGCTCGGTTAGAAAGCCCTCGTATCTTTCATCAACTATATACTTTGCCAATTTCGCAGCATAGTGAACAGGGGGTGCTTGCACCAAAGCCAACGGGGGAGCGGCTCTCATCACAACATTGTTTTCGACATCAATGTCATGGTTTTCAGGTCGGGCTTGTTCGAGGACTGCTACTCTTCCCTTCAACATCTCCACATCCATGGCTTGCCGACTGAGCGCATTCTGCTGTTCCCGCATCCATGAATTTGCACTATTGACTAATGCTTCTTGAAACATCAACTGTTTCTCCTTCAGGAAGTTTTCTAACTAACCTTGGGTCTCTGGAAAATATTTACCCATTTCCTTCAGAAGATTGGGCTCAAATGTATCTGGTACAAAGGTTTGAAATATAACAATACTCCTACACTGTTCCGGCCCTCTTTGCCTCACAGTGTTATCACCGGTCAGGGTAGCTAAGAGGCCACATGGGTTTTCTATAACTTTCTCAACTAACTCCTCTATAAGAGGAGTGGGTTCGTACTGCAGCAAACCAGCCACCGGTCTCAATCCCAATCCCATCAAGTCCGCACCGGCATTGAACATGGAGAGGTCTTGAAAACCCTGGTTTGAGGTTTGATTGGAACAGGAACAGTGCATAGCCACTGAGGTAGACATTGTTCTTTCCACCCGATGCTTCTTGTACGAGAAGCGACTTGTATTCAAACAATTTCACTAGTAGGAATCAGTAATGAACAATTCTCTGAAGAGAGTTGAGCGAGTGGGCTTAACGATATACAGTAACGGGGGCACTCTGTAGGAAGACAGATCCTAAGATTGTGACCGCACTGAAGACTCAAAGTAGAAGTTACGATCAAAATAAAGATAAAGATAATTCAAAGTAGAATCAAGCGGTAAAACTTGATATGATTAAGGCTGAAAGCTTCACTCAATAAGTTCTTTCTAAGATCGTTGGTTATCAGAATAGGGTGTCTCTCACTTTAGTTAAGTGGAATAATGTAAAGCTAGAGGACACCCGTCAACCATTCTGACCGTTCGTGAGCACCCCGCTCAGCGCAGGGTTGTCCAACTCTCCTGCCTAAAGTGTGCTCAGACTCGGAGGCAGTTGGACAGAACTGATATTAACTATCACCACAAACAGTCAGTGTTTCCCGTGATGTCTCTCCAGCTACATTGGCCTCAGCGAGCTCTTTTTCCTATCCGTGACAGGTCTGTGGCCGCCCGACATACCCACGGTAGAGATAGTATCCATCGGGACTCACTGGCCCAGTGGCAGTTGCGTCTATACAAGCTATGCAGACTATCTGCAAATCTACCTGTCTATACTAGGCTTCTAAACCTGACTGCATACTCCCACAATAAGAAATCTCGCGCTGGTTGACTGCATGGGCGCTACCCACAGGCTGGTTGACTGCATAGGCGCTACCCACAGCCAACCATGCGGGACCCTGTTAAATCGTGACAAGACTCAGACCTCTAGAGTCCACTAATAACCTCTGCTAATGCTATAGTTCACGGGGTGGCCTGGGACGGGCGTTGGGGTCGTTGTCCTGGAAGCCTTGCACCTTCCCCTGCCCGCCCCAAGCCCTCTACAGTAGACCATACTACTACCCGAAGGTCAAAGTATGCCCGTAGGTTGTTCCCAGGCGTTATCCAGGTGGCGCCCTAGGAGGCGGTCACCCTCACACCTCTTATATATCCTGCGAACAGCTTCTGGTCTGTTGGATGGCCACAACCCCTATGTTGTTGTGGGAGCCTTCGGCTGAATCCCACTTTACGAGGAAGCACACCACTATACAGCTGTACAGTGCTGTGGCGCCGTATCCACGCTGGGGCCGCAGGGGGGTGATAGGAATATTCCCTGAAGGTTACAGGAGGTTTGGACCACTACTGCGCCATCAGTAGCCCGTTTCGGGCGAGAGGAAGCGGCCCTATGAACATCTAAGAGCCCTACTAAAGTGGGATAACTGTCCTCTAAGTCCACCGACGACTTTGTCATTGAAAGTAGGGTACTGGGGTACTTCATTAGGGTAACTGAGTCCCCAAGGTAGGGTAATTATGTTTCGAAGGTAGGGTAACTTTATTGTCTCATGGCTTTATTCCCTTCGGGAGTTCCACGCGACCACATGTAATGTTGCCCTGGAGACGCGTTCAACGTTTGCCCTGTGCCCTTAACTTTATACCAACATGCTCTCCGAAGGTTACCCTGTCTAACCCTATATCATCAAGTCACTTGGTAGCCACTTCTACCAACACAGGTCGACGGCTAGTATACTAAGTATCCTTGTCTATCCTCACTCCAGTTGCCTCTTCGTATCCCATGTGGGCTTGTGTCTAGTCCACTATAGCTATCAATCTATAGGATCGTTACAGGGCCTCTGCACCCGCATTCCCCACAACGTTATACCCTGTAAGGACCCTACAGATAGGTAAGTACAGTGGACTAGAGTCATGCCGATAGGGTATACCAAGAGGCAACAAGAGTGAGGATAGACAGGTATACTTAGTATACTAGCGGTTGACATGAGTTGGTACAAGTGTCTACAAACTGACTTGGTGACATAGGGTTAGACAGGGTAACCTTTGAAGAGTATGTTGATGTAAAGCTAAGGAGATATAGTAAACATTGCACGGGGTCTCAAGGGCAACATTATATGTGGTCGTGCAGACTCCCGCAGGCAATAAAAGCATAACCGGTAAAGTTACCCTACCTTTGAAACATTATTACCCTACCTTGGGAACTTAGTTACCCTACTGAGGCACCCCACTTCGCCTACATTCATTGATAAAGTCATCTGCGAACTTAGGGGAAAGTTATCCCACTTTAGTGCTGCTCTTAGATGTTCATAAGGTGGCTTTGTATGGCATGAAACAGGCTACTGATGGAGCAGGGGTGGTCCGAACTTCCTGTAAGCTTCAGGGAATATTCCTCACACCACCCTGCGGCCCCACCGTTGGTATGGCGCGACACCACTCTACGGCTGTGTAGTTGTGTGCTTCCTTCTAAAGTGAGATCCTTAGAAACGCTCCGACAACACCATAAGAGTTGTCACCGTCCCACCAACCACAAGCTATTCACAGGATATATAATGGGTGTGAGGGTGACTGCCCCCCGGGGCGCCACCTGGATAACACCTGGGAACCACCTACGGGCATCCTCGGATGTCTGGGTAGTTGTATGGTTAACAGTAGAGGGCTTGGGGCTGAGAGGGGAAGCTACAAGGCTTCTAGGACAACCACCCCAAAGCCAGTCTCAGGCCACCCCGTGAACTGTACCATTACCATTGGTCATTAGTGGACTCTAGAGGTGTGAGTCTTGTCACGATTTAACATGGTCCCGCCTCGTTGGCTGTGGGTAGCGCCCAGGGTGTCAAGCAGCTGGTGATTTCTTATAGTGCAAGCATGCAGTCAAGTTTAGAAGCTCAGTATAATCAAGTAGATTTGCCGATGGACTGCGTCACTTGTATAGACGAAACCACCTCTGGGCCAGTGAGTCCCAATAGATATTATCTCTACCGTTGGTATGTTGGTCGGCCACTGACATACCACCGATAGGAAAGAGTTTTCACTCATGCAGATGTAGTAGAAGAGACCTCACTGGGAGCTCTTCCTATTCGTGGAGATTGTTAGTATCCCAGTTGTCCGACCACCTCCGAGTGTTAGCTCCCTCTAGGCCCATGAATTGGACAGCCCTCAGCCGAGCTGGTTGCTCGCGAAAGGTCAGAATTGTTGACAGGTGTCTTCTAGCTTTTCATTATTCTACTTAACTAAAGTGTGAGACAGCCTATTCTGATAACCAACGATCCTCGTGACAACTTATTGCCTGAAGCTTTCAGGTTTAAGATATTAAGCTTTACCGCTTGATTCTACTTTGCATTATCTTTATCTTTATTCTGATTCACGCTGCTACTGTGAGTACTCGGTATGGTCGCAATCTTAGGATCCGTCCTCCTACCGAGCGCCCCCGTTACATCGCGACCCCGCGTTGAACTTGACCCCAATAGATATCCTTCTTTGTCAGTATACCCGTGCTGGGACCCATGATATCGGCCCCATACACCAGGGCAGGTACGCGTAGGGATATCGCTAGGCAGTGGGAGACACGTGGGGAGAGGCTCAAGCAGGGAGTGGAGAGTCTTTTAACCGTGGCCAAGACCCCGTGTGCCAGTCCTTGTGTTTTGGAAAAGTGCGTTAATGATACCATGTTGGGACTGAACTAGTACCTGAGCCATCTGACCCCGGGCAGGGGAGGACAGATCTGGCCATCAAGGCAAATCCGGGGAGGGGAGCAGGCCTCGAGCGGTCTCTCTGTAGTGCAGTCCTCCAGTGGATAATTTCGGTCTTATAGACGCTGAAGCCTACTTCTCAAGCCCTAGCTCAGGCCCTCCTATGCCTGAAGGCTCTCTCTCAGGACCTTACCTTCCTCCTGTATGATAGTGTAGCCGTTGACAGTGTGAAATCGTCGATATCTCACAGGGAGAGGCCTTTTGGGAGGTCAATGTCGGGAGACGAAATGTATATGACCAACAGCTGCGGTGATATTGACGAGCCTTGCGGTGTGGCCACTTGGACTGGGGAGAAGGTCTTAGGCGCACCTTGGAATACCAGGCGACAGGTCCTCTCAGACAGGAAGGAGCCGATCCATGCGATCATGTAGTGCGGTACTGCTGCTTTTTTGAGGGAGGAGCACAGGATGGAGGCATTCACATTGTCGAATCTGCCTTTGATGGCGAGGAAGAGTGTGGAGACTTTTAAGCCAGAGCATTGGAGGGTTCTGACCGAGTCCACCCGGGAGGGCGCGGCGTCAAACAGCGACTGGGCAGGGATGGAGCCGTACTGGGGACGATGTCCCAGTCTGAGCGACCTAGCTGCCACAGAGCGGCGAGATCCACTAACTCTCTCGAAAATCTCGGAAACAGTCTGAAGGAGGACGATACCCCTGAAGCACGTGGGCGAGTTGTAGGAGGGCTTGCTTGACATATCAAGAATGATCCAGGGGTTTTTTTCATGGAGACCTGGTCATAACCAAACTTCAGGTTCGGGCCTAATAGTCCTGTAAACGTGTGGGGGGCTCCCAGGTCTACTCTTTTCCACACGGAGTAGGGGCTTCAGTCTGGACCCGGAGCGGAGGAAGAAGAACATTTTCGAAGGGCAGCCGATATCTTTCCTGGGAGGCGTGGGTCACACCCTTTATCGGGCTACAGGATGAATCGTATGATTGGGAGTCGCTTCAGGAGAAACAAGTCCAGCAGCAGGGTTTTCTTAACCTCTTCTGGGGAGGTGTCATCGGGAAGGTCGGGGAACCTGTGTGAGACTCAACCAATGGCAAACTTTCTTGCTATTCATATTGTACGTGGTGCCGTGTGTGCTAGGAACGACTTCCAGTGCTGGGCCTTTGCAGCTTTGCAGTATACCTGTTCAGAGAGTTTGACCATAGCTCTGACTTGTGGAATATTGGAGGCCCGGGCCTTCCGGGAAGATGACTCCAATTTCTTCCTTAGTGTGGTTAGCAGTGGTTACTACCACGCCTTGGCCCACACTGAGGGACAACAGAGGACGGTGTGGGCTTTAAGGGTCGCCACCAGTGTATTGAGATGTGAATCGAACGACTTTTCTGGCGAGTGCTTAGTGGGGAGGCTCGGAGGTGGGAGAAGTTTGGCCTCTTTAAGCAATAGGTCAAGGCTGGAGCAGTCAGTCCTGACCCACTTCGGGGCTGGGGGCGCAGGGTCTCTGATTGGGTGCGCCATCCTGACCGTGATGGGCACATGGTCGGATCCGGTGGAGGGTAGGTCAGTGGTTCACTCTTGGAACAAAGCCATTAGGGCATTGGACGCGAATGCAAGGTCCAAGTCTGAGGCTCTGGAGGACCCTTGAAGAGGGAAGCGGGTGTGTACCCCAGTGGTGTTCAAAGGTTTGTATCCATGCTCAGCGGCCATTAGGAAGTACGGAAAGGAAGCATTGAGTTCGGAGGAGTTGTGCCTTGTGATCAGATCAGCCAACCAGTAGTGAATGTCGAAGTCTCCAACCACAAGGGTAGGAAAGAGGGCTGTTATGAGGGCGAGGGTAAGTGAGACTGTCATTTCTGTAGGGGAGGAACCCCAGAGAGTGTAGCAGTTGACTATGTGGGGGTGCTCAACATTCCTGCCAAAAAGGGAGGCAGATATCGTGAGTGTACCTAGGGGAGATCTGTTTGAAAGGAAAGAGCTGATGGTAGCTATGTCAAGTAGAGGTCTGGAGAGGGACAATGCAACCCAGAGGCAACAGTTAGCCAAAGAAAGGGCGACTAAGGTGAAGCCCGAAAAGCAAGGTAAGCGGTCCCTCAAGACCAAGCGGTCTGGAAGGCATATGATCGAGAGTGAGTATCTGGCCAATGCAAATTGAGTTGAATAAGGAACGAAACACAGCTCAGCTCCCGAGGCAGTTGTATTGAACAATGGAAAGAATGTATCCAGGGCCCTCTCCTGTGGGCAAGATACCGCTGGTGTGCGACATCTTACCTGGCTGAGCCTGCTTGAGAACAGGTGGCTGGAGAGGGCTAGCCGGCCCCTCAGGGGGGGGGGTGGCCACCCTTGGAGGCCGAGCTTGCCATGGCTGGCTGGGCAGCAAGTTGGAAACGGGTGGGTCTTGGTGTTTGTTCCTAACACGGAGGAAGGAGGCTCTGTGGTGCGGTGTTTGAACCCCTTTTGGTCTGGGAGGGTGGGTTACCGCGAGGGGCGTCGGGTTGTATATCTATCAGGTCAGGCTCTAGGGTAGCCACAGTTTCCTTGGGGGCTGAGGCATGGTGGAGGGTAACTGGTGGGGGGCGTTCAGGGCAGTCCCTGCTTCTGGCTGAGTGTTCTTGGTGCAGTTAAAGCACCTAGCCAGTGCGGCTAGACAGCAGTTGAGGATGGGTTTAAGGTTACTCCCACTGGGACACGAAGGATTTGAGCAGCAATGATCCGCCTTCGTGTGTTGGAGGGAGCATATTGGACAAGTTGGAGATTCTGCCTTGCAGAGTGGTTTGACGTGGCCATATTTCCAGCACTTCTGGCATTGGGTAAGGGGGGAGGATGAGTTGGCTTTTTCAACAATTCGAGAGGTACCGTAGATGTAAATGGCCGGGAGCATAGTTTAGACATAATTAAGCTCGATTTTGACAACCACCGAATACACACAGTTTTCCATAAGGGATTCACAGTTCGTGTTGAGACACCGGGCGGCTGAGATCACAACATCCTTTGAGTTGAAGATAGAATCGGAGAGGTAGCTGAACCGGTCCTGATCACAATGGGGCATGTAGTCTATTGTCACGAATTCTGACTTAGCCAAATTGTTTTCACATGACTAATCAGTTATTAGTCATCCCCTGTTTATGTTTTTGCGCTATGACGTCATTTGACTC
>Ga0307509_10005692_pt1 | contig 17190 bp, 18 predicted proteins | sample 10_EM_MG_FD_202245 | JGI IMG/M metagenome (GOLD analysis project Ga0307509, IMG submission 202245) | Populus trichocarpa ectomycorrhiza microbial communities from riparian zone in the Pacific Northwest, United States - 10_EM | ecosystem: Host-associated > Plants > Roots > Unclassified | place... | reverse complement strand
ACGTCGGAGCATGCTCTCTGTTTTTTGCAGCTTTCTACTGAAGTGGTTAAAAAAATTCTCACTAGAATACACCTAGCAGCTGTGAAATAACGAGTTCCTATAATATTACTTCAAGCACAGTTCTAGTAGTTAGATTGTATATTAGAATCATATTAAGGGAGTGGAGCACCTGCTTGTTCTCGTCATCATGAATATCTCAGTGTATGTTCTTCACTTGCTGATGAATAGAAGAAAAAAATGATTGATCCTTTATAATCTTTTGTTTCAGGCCCCCGATGATTGTGCTATTTCCATAGCCAACATTATTCGCCATCATGAGGCACAGTACCTGGAATCTCTTGAGGTTTTCATTGCATCTCCTTTTTCATTTAAATGCTTGGATTTTAAGGCTTCATTATTGACCATCATTATTTGACAGGCGTCCTATTCAAATTTGCCAGATACCACATTCAAGGTATTCTTTGCTAGATTATACTCGTTCAAAATTTTGTTTTTTCCGCATCTAGTGAAGAGAATTTTGTTTGGCTTTCTGTTCTGTATTGGACTTCACTGTAGAAGACGTACTCTCTAGTTACTGAACCCAAGGCATATTGCTTTTCCTTTTTGTGAAATACAATGGTTTAGTAGGAAATCTGTGGTGGTGGTACACATAATCATTCCCTTCCCCAACTGTATGTCTTCTTTCATTGTTATTATTATGCCTCCTAAACTGTAGACATAATCATTTCCTTTTGACGTGCTGCAGGATCTGCGAAGAAAACTTCCAGTTACTCGCACCTTATTTCCATGGCATAATACTCTACAATTTAGCCTGACAAGAGATATCCAGAAGGAACTTGGAATTGACAAGTGACTAATACCATGCCAGAAGTGTACACCAGCATTACTTGATCTGTAAAGCCGAGTTAGTGAGATCCCAATATACCATTCCATTTTTTTATTTTTTTATTTTTTAATCTTGAGCCTATGTTTTCTTTTGAGGGTTGTTTGATATCTTGATTATAGTTATTTCACCGGGTTTGAACACGCGATCTCCGCAGTTAGAGATCTTCTCATTTTTTGGTGTGTATTACTGTACAACTGATACAAGTTTTGTATAGAGTATTCTTGTTAATGATCATTCTTGTGACGTGCTGTGAAAGTTCTTGGCAAGTTTGTAATTTCATGTGCTGTTGGAAATGGAAAATCATGCCAAATTATTCAATAGAAGAGTCACTATGAAATGGGGAATCAATGACTGAAACCAGCTGGGTGGGCATCTAAGATGCTAGAGATGGCGGTTCTTGTGGATGTGCCAGTTCGCCAGCCACAGTGGAAATCATTTATCAGCGCATGCATCCGTTCCCGCTGTATCGCTTTTCATGGTGTAAATCGGACTTGACAGTGAAGGTGCTCAACAAAGGCTTGGGCTTTGTTGGAGTCGGGGGACAATGACTCGTTAAAATACTCTTTGAGTTGATCTATTGATTATAGGTTTGATTGCGTGATTAGGCAATCGTGTCCTCTTAACAACCATTAGCCACAAAATCTTGCAGCCCTGTTTCCATATAATCGGAACCATGCAGTCATAGACCCTCCTCGATTTCGGCTCAATGGCGGGAAGCTAATGGAACCCCCTCACGTGAACCTGGGTCGCCTTTGGGCAGTAGCCTGTGTAGGATATGAATGCTGGGAAAAAGGGAAAAAAAGTTCCGTTGCCGGGAATCGAACCCGGGTCTCCTGGGTGAAAGCCAGATATCCTAACCGCTGGACGACAACGGATGATTGGGAATGCTTTGCGATTAATGTAATATATTACGCAACTAAATGTAAAGATCATGTAAAAAATCATTAACCACTAGAAAACGGAAATGTATATGAATAGTAGTTGTAATAACTTGATAATGGATAGGAATTAGATCACCCTTACGTAGATAATAATAAAATAATATTGGTAATTTTTTTTTAATTCTAATAAGGCCTCTAATAACAACCTTTAAAATTGATCTTTTTATTACATACATTTTTTTTCAAATAAAACAACTTCATTGGTATTTTCTTTAATAGACATGCATGCGAAATAAATGCAAGAAATAATATTTTTAACCCTTATTATATTAAATTTGAATTTTAAGATGAGGCAAACATTAAGAAAAAAATACTTTAAATGAATGTATCAAAACTAACAAGGCTCTAATTAAATCTAATGGAAAGACAAATTTATTCTCTTAAACCCAATTTGAGGATAGTCTACACGTGAAATCAATAATCCATTAACTCATTTATTCGTAATCTTGTATTTAAAATTGTGATAATAATAGTGGTTTAAAGTGATTTTTGTTTAGAAATATATTAAAATAAAATCTTTTTATTTTTAAAAAATTATTTTTAACATCAGCACATCAAAACGATCTAAAACATAAAAAAATTCATTTTATATATAAAAAAAATTAAATTTTAAGAAAATACAATTCTTTCAAAGAAGAAGAACTAGATGACATCGCTAATTTACTGCAAAAGACCACCACATTCTTGTCTCGACATGTGCCTCAGTTAGCCACCACGCTCTTGCTTTCAGCCTTTCACGCTTTTCCTGGATCTGTCTAGAGGATGTCTATTGAGTATTTTTAGGGGGTGGTTGAGAATGTTATATATATATATATATATATATATATATATATATATATATATATTTTAAAGTGTTTTTTATTTAAAAATAATATGAAAGTATTAAAAAAAATATTAATTTAAAATAAAAAAATATAAAAAAATAAAGTTTTTTTTAAAATATTTTTAAAACATAAAAACAAATATATCCGTAACTTCGTGGCCGTAGAACTCTATTTTCCTTTCTCGCATTTCTCAGCAACAAAACAAGGACTATCGTCTATCCAACTTTGAAAAAATGAGTTCCTGCTGCCGAGCGTCCTCGTGAAGCACCTAAGAGTCGCTAGTGGTTTTTGCAGCAACATCTTTAGCTTCTTTTATCATATCATTCATCACTCACAACTGATATCGAAGCATGAAAATATATTATTACTTTTTTTCTTGATCAAGCCTTGATCCTGACATGAATTCATCTGGCACAGGGAAGTAATTTGGCAGAATTCTGCCCACATGGTGTCCAGTGTTGCCTGTACCTAAGGATTTCGCTTGTGTTACATCCATTGATTCTAAAATCTATAAAATCCCAAGGAGAATAATGCTAATTTCATTCATTGGCAAGTTGCATGCACATCTTTGGATTATCAATATCGTCATCGTTAAGTCTTTACTTGTTCAGAGAAAACCACTTGTCTGGGGCTGGACATGGAAGGGGAAGATGGTAAGGAGGGAAGTGCTGGTGGGAGGCAAGTGAGGGACATTGCCGGCATTGTAGGCGATAGAAGTATCAAAGGCATGAGTGGTGGCAAGATAGGTACTCCCTTTATGATGTGTCACGTACGGTAATTGCCCTAGTTCCTTGTGGATTCAAGAAGTTGGTTACTGGAACTCTGCTCTGCTTTTCATGCGCAATACATTCATTTGCTGTCTTCGCAGTTTCCTATGAAGCTTATATTGCAAGAAACTTGTGACTCTTTAACAAACTTTCTAACGTTTATCCACATCAATCGTCCAGGAAGTTTCACTTTGTTGTTGGCTTCTAGCAGGAGAAATGGCCTTTTCTTCATGGGCAGTTCGGGGGTGAGGGTCATGATTACTACACAAAGCTTAGGCCATTGAGTGACTGATTGGGACAGGAATCTAAGTTATGAGGCGGGTTACTCTTTGGAGCGAAAGATGCATTTATCAGATCAATCGGGTCACGTATTAACCTGCTGAATCACTGGGATTTAGCAGGCTCAATATCAAAACAATTTCAAACTAAAATATGTTTAGGATCAGGTTTTGAATTGTAAACTTGCCGGATCAACTTTCCAAGTTAAGCCCAGTTTCTCATTCGATTTTCTTTTGATTGTTAAGGAACACAGTCGAGCCCTTGGGTTTCCGTAACAAGATTTAAACTTGCCTTTCATTATCCAAGATTTTCCGGCGACAGAGGCTGTTGCCAACAAACAAATCGGAAGATATCCATGCCCAAGCTCAAGGTTGGGATGACGAATTGGTTATTAGATGTCTCAAGATTACAAATGATTTGAGCACAACATAGAGTCTCTTAAACATGTGATACCAAATCAAAAAGAATTCTGTATCACAAACTAGCTAAGCTCATAACTAGCCTCATCTTTGCGAGCAGAATCTAGGGTTCGGGTGAGGTAGACCAGTATTGATACACTGTGAAACCCTGACCTCTTGTCTTCGTATTTTACCTAAACCTAATCGGGTCAAAAAATTTCTCTTCCATTGAAGTCGGTTCAAGTCAGATTCGAGTGAAATTGTAGCAAAATCCCTTGCTCAACAATAGAGATGGCGAGTGGAGTCAAAGAAGTACTAAGAAACCACTGCATCTTAAACCAAAGAAATCCACTCTTTACCTTCCGAAATATTCCCCTGAACCTGTCCATTCCCCATATACACTTATCTACCCTACACGCCTTCCATCCGTTGAGCTTCCTTCACAGAGAATCATCAAAGTACAGTACCCAAGTGACTTAATTTATAGCCCCCATGACACCCTTTCACAGAATCAACAACCAAGCTAGTTTGTTGAGTTCAGCTTCTCTATTCTTGCCCTCCAAAAATGGCTGACATTAAGGCCTATATTTCTTACGCCAAACGGCTGCTAATAGCTGACGGAACCCATTTTTCAGCCCCAAAACCTGACCCAGAAAGGCGTGTAGCTTCATTAGACATCTTCAGAGGCCTCACTGTTGCTGTATGTATCTATGTCTCTCTCAAAAGATATTTACTGTCTCTGTTTTGAAGTTTGATGAACTCAGCTGTCGTTCTATGTTAAGCACTCAGTTTTTGTGCTTCACCTCATCGTTTGGGTTTTTGGGGAGTGGGGTTTTCTTCAAACCGAGTGCGCACATGCTTAGATTTTATATTTATTACATATGACTTGCGAAATAGTACAATTGGGTCCATAGCTCAGTGGTAGAGCATTTGACTGCAGATCAAGAGGTCACCGGTTCGAACCCGGTTGGGCCCTTTTACAGTTTAGTTTTTTATAAAAAGCAATTGCCACTTTAGTCCTTATACCTTTTGTCTCAATTCCCCCCCTTAATTTTTTTGTACTGTGTCTAGGCATCCTTGTAAAAAAAAATTATGAAACCTTAATCATTTATTTATGATACTAAATTTGTGTCTTTTGATGGGATCAATGTAGTTAATGATTTTGGTTGATGATGCTGGAGGAGAATGGCCTAAGATGGGACATGCACCATGGCATGGTAGCAACCTTGCAGACTTTGTCATGCCATTCTTTCTATTCATAGTAGGAATGGCCATTCCTCTTACTTTTAAGGTTGGTCTACCATTTTTACAAATCCAGTAACTGATAAGGAAAAAGGATACATGTATTTTCAGGTTTTTGCTCATAAGTGTTCTTTGATTAACGTAGGGAATTACAAGCCGGGATCATGCTGTCAAGAAGATGATTGTTAGAACTTTGAAACTACTCTTTTGGGGTATCATGTTACAAGGTTTGTTCTGCTAGGCACCTATCCTGCCTACAAGCTTTGTTTCATGCTTAAATGTTTATGATGCTCGCCAGCAACTTGCCATGGTGATAGAACACTATATTCATTCTATCGCTTGACGGTACTTTGATTATCATCATGCAGGGGGCTTCTCACATGCTCCTGACAAGCTAAGTTATGGAGTTGATATGAAGAAGATAAGATGGTGTGGGATTCTTCAGGTAGTGTTCGTTTTGGCGCATATAATTTAGTTTGCAGGAAATATTCTTATACAAGAACTTTGATTTTTCTTTTTCAGAGAATTGCTTTTGCTTACTTAGTTATGGCACTGATGGAAATCTTTACAAAAAAAGACCAAACCAAGGATCTACCACCTGGCCGGCTCTCCATTTTCAGGCTATATGGCTCGCAATGGTAAGTTTATGTTTCTGTGACTAATGAGTAATTTTCATTAAGTTTCTTGACCAAATCTCCAATGACTACTCTGTGCTAAAATTTGCAGGCTGGTGGGAGCATGCATTCTGGTTGTTTACTTGGCTGTAATCTACGGGATGTACGTGCCGCACTGGCAGTTCACTGTCAATGATGAAGAGAGTTCTGATTATGGGAAGGTTTTCACTGTAAGAATCTCCTCTTCCACTTCTGCAACATTTCCCTCAATTCGACTTCATATACAATCCTGGGCCAAGAATTAAGGAAATCAAACTGTGAACTCATTGCCTTTGCTCTTATACAAACTGGAATCCCATTATTATCTTTTTTTTTTTTTTTTTATCCTATCAGAGACCACAGTTTCCTTCATTTTATGGGATGCTACTTACAGTTAAGACCTGTTGATTCCAGGTAGAGTGTGCGGTCAGAGGAAAACTGGATCCTGCTTGTAATGCAATTGCTTATATTGACAGAAAAATCTTAGGAATTAATCATTTGTATCAACATCCTGCTTGGAAGAGATCTGAGGTGCATGCCAATTTTTTTTCTAATGCTCATCATTTATTATTGTGAAATCACGGTAAGAATTTTGTCAAACTGCTGCAGGCCTGCACAGAGGCTTCCCTGTATGAGGTGCCTTTTCAAACCAGTGCTCCAACATGGTGCAAAGCTCCTTTCGAACCTGACGGAATCCTAAGGTTTTTTGTACACAACCTTTATCAGTCAGTGTAATCTTATACTCGATTTTGATTCAAACCAGTACTGAGCGGCCTTGCCTTTTTCTTACTGGGGAAACCACATGATAGGAAATCGTTCAACTCACTCATAATGCCTGCGATCTGGCAATGTGCTTATCCACTGTGTGGGATTTTGAGCAATTTTTCTAAATCATTCATTCACTCAATCTTGCTGTATGTATGTGTTATCTTTCAACTTTTCCGACAACTATTCAAACGCTGACAATTAAAGAGCTCACCAGAAACTTTTTTCTGCTTGAGGAAGGGAATGTTTGAGAGATACAGGCTCTTCCACAAAACCACATGATTGCGGTGTTCTTCCCCTTTAATTTTTTCTTTTTTTTTCATGATTGTATATAATGTAGAGCACACCTTAAATTCTCTATTCATAGGGAAACTTCACATGTGAATCCCATCCCTCATAAAAGAAGTTCAGATTGAATGCACACCACCTTCTATGCTGTCCAGGCATCTTGAGAAAATGTCTAACTGGGTATGTGGATTTCAACCCCATTACTTGCAGCTCAATATCTTCAGTCCTTTCTACCATCACTGGAGCTCATTTTGGACACGTTCATGTACATTTGAAGGTTAGATTAATGGTTTTCAGCATGTAATGCTTGCTTAAATCTAGATCTTGCTTAACTGTTTTGATTGATCTCTAACCTCCAGGGTGATACAGCTAGACTGAAGCATTGGACTGTGATGGGACTTGCTCTTCTCATTTTAGGGCTTGTTCTGCATTTCACACATGGTGAGAACTGAATTGCGATATATGCCAAAGTTTGTCAGTATTTATGCATCATATTTTCATCAAGGAGAATGCTATATATACGTATTTATTTCATTTGCAGCAATGCCCTTAAACAAACAACTGTACACTTTTAGCTATGTTTGTGTAACATCCGGGGCAGCAGCATTGGTGTTTTCGGCCATCTATATCCTGGTATGTTGTTGTTACAACTGAACCATTTTGGGTTTTAAATTTCAAGAACCCTAGTTTGGAACAGTCAATAAGTTATTTCTGATACTACGAAACAAGTTCCTTCCATTCCAGGTTGATATGTGGGGTCGGAAGTCCATGTTTCTGCCGTTTCAATGGATCGGCATGAATGCAATGCTTGTTTATGTCATGGCTGCTGAAGGCATATTTGCTGGTTTCATCAATGGCTGGTACTACAACGACCCTCATAATACACTGGTGAGTATCTCATCAAACCTTTAGAAAGAGGGGTTGAATGGCAAAAAAAGATATCCACAATTTCTCCCTGCTCTTGTGGGATTCATTAGCAAATGCCCCTTGATGGAGGACTCATTCAGCCATGAGAAGTTACTTTAATTCTCCATTCCATTGATATCCCTATAATTTTTATTGCAGATATACTGGATTCAAAAGCATATGTTCATTGGAGTTTGGAATTCTCAAAGCGTTGGTATTCTACTCTACGTTATCTTTGCAGAGATCCCCTTTTGGGGCATTGTTGCAGGCATTTTCCATCGCCTGGGAATTTACTGGAAGCTTTAACTATTTATCTTATGTATATTTCGTGATAGCAACGTAAAGCTATGTACATCGTCTACGATTAACCTAAATAACCAACCTCGATCAGCTTACTAAACTGAGAAGGAAGAACTACTATGTTCACTGCACAATTGTCTACATGATTTATAGAACAAGATAGGCCAGATATTGGCCTCTAGCTAGCATGTACTCAAATGCTTGTAAGATTGTCGAAATGCCTGCTGCTAAGTCATCAAGCATTGTTGAAGCTTCCACCTGTCAAGGTCAGAAGGCAAGAGTTCCTATATTCCATGCCATCCAAGCTTGTCGTGCTATTCTATGTTATATTGTCGTGAATTTTTTAAGGCTTAAAGATAGAGCAGAGCAACAGAAGCCTATAGCCCAAACTTCGGATTACATTGCCGATTTATTACTCACTGGACTTTCAACGAGTAAATACCGATCAATTGCCAATTTCATTCCGAAAACGATCGCCGAGTAATTTCCGACTAGTCCCCTATTAATCGCCTAGATTAATTAATTTCTTGTCACCGATCAATTTACCCTTTTAGGAACTTCATCGCAGATTATTTCGCAATTAATCACCAATAATTTCTCTGATCGCCCGATTGTTTCGATTTAAATCAACGGCCTTGTTGCCAATTAATTCATGATTAAAATACTGAGCAATTACCGATTTCTTTCTGAAAAGGATCGCCAAGTAATTTATCAACTAATCGCCTAGATTAATAAATTCATGCTCGCCCTCGAGTTTTTCTCAATTAATCGCGGAGCTTTTCCCATTCAAGAGCGAGGGATTTCGAATATTTTCCAAATAATCGTCGATTATTCCACTCCCGATCTTTTACCGATGATTTGGAAATTAATAGCCTACTTTCCTCGCGTATTTCCCGAGTTTTTTCCGATTATTTTCCTCTTTCACCAATATATTTCCTATCTGTACCAGCACAGCCTATTTATTTATGATGTATTTGGCTTTCAATTTAATGTTTTTTAGCCACTCCACTTACACTTACACTTTTTCTTTTTTTCTCTTTAACTTTTCTCACCAATTCTGAGTTTCTTCTGGCTTGCTGTATTTTTTTTTTTGTTATTTTCATGTTATTTTGTTTTTATATTTTAAAAGTGTTTTTGAAAAAATATAATTTTTATTATTTTTTTTACTTCAAATTAAATTTTTTTGGTATTTTTAGATCATTTTCATATGTTGATGTTAAAAGTAATTTTTAAAAAATAAAAAAATATTATTTTTATGTATTTTCGAGTGAAAAACATTTTAAAAAAAACCATAACTATACTCTCAAACACTCTTGTATCAATATTTTACAATTGCATGCTCTCTCTTGGAAAAAAAAAAAAAGTCAAAAAACTCAAATTATCAATAAAAAAAAATTATGAGCTCATGAAAAAAAAAAACTTAGACGTTTGGGTTGAAGAGAGGTATGAGCGCCCGAGCCAATTTTTATTTTTATTTTGCTTTATATTGTCGCTAGATTTTTTTTTAAAATAAAATAAAATAAATTTTATTTTCATTATGTATTGAATACGTGACCTCAATATCTCTCGTACGATAACCACTGAGCTACGATCCAATATCGATAAGAAAACAATTAAAATATTTATATATATTAACATTCTTTATCATTTATATCACTAACTTTGCTTTCATTGCGTATTAAACATGTGACCTCAACATCTCTCACGTGTATTAATCCCTGAGCTACGACATGAAGTTGGTAACAAAATATTAAAGCAATAATTTTTTTTAGTTTACTATTTATATAAATCGTTAAATTTACTTTCTATGTTTTTTAGTTATTAATATAATATAATATAAATATCTTAAAAGGTTTCTTTGGTTGATTTTGTTGTGTATGCCTTTTGGTTGGTTTTGAGATTAGGTTGGCTTAATTGTAATTTTTAAAAATGAATCTAAAATAATTTGTATAATTTTAAAGTCATTTATTATCATAAAAAAATAATAATTTTTTTTTTTATAATTTTGTATAATTTTTCTTTGGATGGTACATTCTTTTTCTCTATATATCACTATTACTATTCTAATATAACAAAATGGTTTCGATGTGTGTGCATAATTTTATTTTCTGATAATCATAATTTTATTTATGAGAATATATATATATATCTTCCCATGCCCAAAGAACTGAACGCTTAAAAGATTTATTTTTCCATATGCCCAATAAAGTAAGCCCAAAATAGAAAAAGAAAAAGAAAAACAGTAACCTCAAGCCCATAGCTACTTGTCTTCGGCGACAAGTAGAAAAATAAACTAAATACTCTCTCTCAACACCCGGCCTTTCCTTCTCAGTGGTCTCCTGATTTCGATTCTTTTTAGCTTGAATCGTTAAATCTCAAACACCATGGCAACCCCAATGGCGGAGGATTCGAGCTTCGAAGATGACCAGCTTGCCTCCATGACTACTGAAGATATCATAAGAGGTTCTCGTCTTGTCGATAACGAGATTCGCATTCTCAAGGTCTGATATTTCTCTCTCTATTTGTCTCCCTGTGAAGATAATGACAACAACAATAATAATGTTTGATTTGATTGTTTTCTTCTTTGGTTTTAGGATTGTTGTCTGTTTAGGGTTCTGGTTTTAATTTTGTTAGTGAGAAAAGGATTGGTTTTGTTGATGGTGGTGGATTTTAATGGTGATTGTACTAAAAATAAGTAAAAACCCAGAATTGTTTTCTGTGTGATGAGCTGCCATTTGTGGAAATTTGTGCGGTTTTGGTAGCTTCTGAATTTTTCTGAACTGGGTTTAATTATGGTTCTGTGTTTGTTTGTGATTTTGATTTAAGGCTGTGTACTGGGATTGATTGGCTTATTGTTTATGGAAGTAATAGTGTTGTTAGTGATTGTTTTTGTGTGTGTAAAGCGTGGGAAAGTAATGGGTTTTTGTTTGAATTGGGTGTTTTAGAATGTAATGATTTGTTCGAGTTATGAGGTTTAGGATTTTTTTTTGGTGGGCGGTGTTTTCACGGGTGTGTGATTGTGGGGATTGTAGGAAGAGGTGCAGAGAACAAATCTGGAGCTGGATTCGTATAAGGAGAAGATAAAGGAGAATCAAGAGAAGATTAAACTCAACAAGCAGCTGCCTTACCTAGTTGGCAACATTGTCGAGGTAAATGTTTGCTGATTTTTTTATTTTAATGCCTAGATGTTAGATAATGACTGAGTGTTCAGTATGTTTGAAGATCGTCACTTAAGCTGAATTATTCTTGTGTGGACACAACCTGAGTAGCTGTTTTGGTGTCTCTGTAATACAAAATTTCTATTTGAATTAGCCCCCTTTTTTTTCCTGCAAATCAAATGGTCAAAGACCTGAACTTTGCTGTGAATATTTTGTTCAGACGTCGGTGCATTCTTCTATTTTACTGTCAGCGGAAAAAATGTGATGAGAAAGCTCTTGACTTGCTATTCTAACTATTTCATGCATTTATCTCGTGCCCAGAAAGAGATCTTTTTCTCCAACTTTCAGTGGTTTAATCGAATGTTAATTAAGCTGGCTGTTTTTAAATGAAGTTCTTGCAATGTTGATGCTAACTCCATGTTTTGGTGGTCTTTGCATTTGTAGATTTTGGAAATGAACCCAGAAGATGAGGCTGAAGAAGACGGAGCAAACATTGACCTTGACTCTCAAAGGAAGGGTAAATGTGTGGTGCTGAAAACATCAACTCGTCAGGTGAGTCATCTTGCTCTACTAGTAGAGTATAAACAAGGGAGCAATGGTGGAACTGTGATGTTATTAAATTAAAATTTGATGCAGCTTGGTCTTTTATTTTCCTTACAATCAGTTGAGATCATCTATTTTTAGAGCAGAGCAGATCATATATCTTCATAGCCTTGATGTTCTTACTTTCAATCTGGAAATCTGTTGGAATTTATCATTTTGAGTTAGCAGAAGTTTAGACATTGTAGATGATGTATAATGATACATCAGCTTGACCACACTTATCAAGACCTATAAATTTATTACCTCAATGCAGACTATTTTTCTTCCTGTGGTTGGGCTTGTTGATCCTGACAAGTTGAAGCCTGGTGACTTGGTTGGAGTCAACAAAGATAGCTACTTGATCTTGGATACTCTACCATCGGAGTATGATTCACGAGTGAAGGCCATGGAGGTTGATGAAAAACCGACAGAAGACTACAATGATATTGGAGGCTTGGAGAAGCAGGTGATTTTGACTCTAAAGCATGATTTATACGACCAGTTCTTCTACTATCTCAGTTAGATGATAATACCTGCTCTGATTTTGTTACTTTTGCAACAGATTCAAGAATTAGTTGAGGCTATTGTACTGCCTATGACTCACAAAGAGCGATTTCAGAAGTTGGGTATTCGTCCTCCCAAAGGTATCCTCTTATATGGACCTCCTGGAACTGGGAAAACATTGATGGCCCGTGCTTGTGCTGCACAAACAAATGCCACTTTCCTAAAGTTGGCAGGCCCACAACTTGTTCAGGTATAGCAACTTTTTTTTAAAGTACATTCTTCCCTCTTTAAATTTTGTTTTCACCTTTTGTTTCCAAATTTGAGAAGAAAGATTAGTTACATGATGCAGTGCCTCTAAACTTGTTTTAAGTTTTTAACGAATTAGTCTCTTATAGGATTAATTGAACTTTTATCATTTTCAGATGTTCATTGGAGATGGTGCCAAACTTGTCCGTGATGCCTTCCAGCTTGCAAAAGAGAAATCTCCCTGCATCATTTTTATAGATGAGATTGATGCTATTGGCACAAAGCGGTTTGACAGGTATATCCCATTTTTACATCTTAGGGTATATCCCATTTTTACATCTTAGGCAATCAACTTGTTTTCACACTAGCTTTCAAAGTCAGAGTGCTGCTCTTGCTGCTTGGTTTTATCATTGATGATTTTAAATATCCCATTACCATGTGCAGTGAGGTTAGTGGAGACAGGGAAGTGCAGAGGACCATGTTAGAATTGCTTAATCAGCTTGATGGCTTTAGCAGCGATGACAGCATTAAGGTTTGTTAGTACTTTTTTTTTTCTTCAAAAAATGCACTCTTTGATATTTCTTGTTGGGGTGAATATCTTGGCTTCTGTGAACTATGAAGTCTTGCATCATTGCTCAGGCATCTCCCGTGTTTAAATATAATTACTCCCGCAAAATTTCATCTAACATGTTAGTGGAATAATAATTCTCTAGTTCTTGTTATAATTTTCAGGTGATTGCTGCAACAAATCGTGCTGATATCCTGGACCCAGCCCTCATGCGATCAGGTCGATTGGATCGCAAAATTGAATTTCCACATCCAACTGAAGAAGCAAGAGCTCGCATCTTGCAGGTTTGTTGTGACAGAATTACTTGGATGTCCCTTTTCACTTGTATTTCACGTGAAAACAATAGTCTTAATTGTATTTATTTTTTCCTCTGATGTTGTAGATCCACTCAAGGAAGATGAACGTCCATCCTGATGTGAACTTTGAAGAGCTTGCTCGTTCCACGGATGATTTCAATGGGGCACAGCTAAAGGCAGTTTGTGTTGAAGCTGGGATGCTAGCACTTCGCCGGGATGCAACTGAGGTACTCTCTCACGCATATCCTGTTTCATTGTCTAATCTAAGAACAATTTATTTGGCAAGTGAAAGCCTGACTTGTCAACATAATAATAAAAAACTGAACTCTTCAGCATCTTTCTTGTCCAACGATAGTATTGGCTACAGATTGAATCTGGTTTCTCAATAGTCAAAAAACAAGAGGACATGATGCAGGACCCCTTTGGGGGCTGTTCAGGGCTGTGAACAGTTCTTGAACAGTGTTTTGGGAGATTTTAGGCTGAATCTTTGATAGGTAATTGTTGTAGGGTTGATTAGGTATATGCATGAAAAAATCTGGAAAGTACATAAATACCCTTGTCTGCAAAAAGACTTTAATTTTCACTTGTTTTCTGCATCAGGAGAGAGTTGAACTCCTCTTTTTTTTCCCAAAGTTCGTGAGATATTTGTTGCTTTGCTGGTTGCAAGCTACTAAATGCTTACTAAATTCTTGTATTGGTTGGATTTGGAAACAGGTGAATCATGAGGATTTTAATGAAGGTATCATCCAAGTGCAAGCGAAGAAAAAAGCCAGCCTTAACTATTATGCATAAACTAGCTATAAAGCCACGTCGTGCAACCCTTTTCCCTACTTTTTTTTTTTGTAATTTCAAAAGATGAATTTTTTATGTTAGTTTTTTTTTTGCCTTGTGATGTGTTGTAGTGAAGAGTAAGAGCATGATCAATTTTGATGATGTTCATTAAATGCACTTCTGTTATGAGAAAATTGACATATTAATATCTATATCAGGATTTAGATGATTGATGAAGTGATTGAAACATCTCATTCCAATTTATGCTTATATATATATGTATATATGATTTATCATCTAATCATTTTTAAGTCTTTGGGGTCAAAAATCGGTTTAAAAGAATAAAAAAAATCTGTGAATTAAGTTATCTTGTTTTGCTCATCATTCAGATAGCTTGATTTTAAACTTTCAATTTTTTTTCATTAATTGTTCTTTAAAAAATAAAAAAAGCGAGGAAAATTACTTTAAACACGATTTCACCTTCTCTTCAGTAGAAGAGTAATTTCTGAAATCGTGGATGGAAAATTTGATAGTGTCTTTACCTTCTTGCTCGACGTGAGCTAGGGGACAAGGATGATGATGTTGACCTAGTTGGAGAGTATAGGATGCCACCACACTTGAGAAAGAAATTGCTGGACAAGTCGAGGCAGACGGGATTTTTGATGTGGTTCTGGCTGGTGTATCTCAGACTCCTAACCCGAGAAAGATTCAAGGGGAAATAGCAGATGGGATAGGTTTCAAATTAGATGCAGAGACTGGCATTGGAAGACCAAATTTCCTTTACAAGTGGCTGAGATGAGAAAACAAAGTACTAGTAATTTTGGATGACATTCGGGAGAGACTTTAACTAGATGATATGACATCAAGATATCGAGATGTATTATCCCGGGGAATGGGTACAAAAAAAAAAAAAAAATTCTTGCTTCAAGATTTGTTTAAGAAGATGGTAGGTGATGTTGTCAAATTTCCTGATCTGCAGTTTGTTGCTGTAGAAGTAGCCAAAAGATGTGTGCTGGTTTGCCCATTTTGCTTTGTACCATTGCGAGGGCATTAAAAGATGGGGATTCGTCAGAGTGGAAGGATGCTTTGGAAAAGCTGAAGAGGTTTGACAAGGATGAAATGGATGGCCAAGTTTATTCAGCTCTAGAGTTGAGCTACAACTCTTTGAAAGGAGATGGAAGCAGTATTCTTACTTTGTGGACAACTTGAACCTTACAGCATTGCAATCCTCGACGTATTGAAATATACTGTTGGCCTTGGTTTGTTGAAACGAACCAGTACTTTGGAAGAAGCAGGAAATAGACTACATAAATTGGTCAATGACCTCAGAGCCTCTTGTTTGTTGCTAGAAGGTGACGCAGATGGAAGAGTCAGAATGCATGATGTTGCTCTCACTTTTGCTACCTCTGTCGCTTCCAGGGATCATCATGTATTCACAGCAGCATTTGGCACTGTATTAAAGAACGACCGGCAGAGACATGCTTGAACAGTGCACTCCTATCTCTTTGTCGCGTTGCAAAATTCATGGACTTCCTGCAGTATTCAAGTGTCCAAGAGAAGAGTTGTTTATGCTGTGTACTGAAGACCCCTTGCTTGAACAATGTGTGTGCATTTGTGATTTGGGAGAGATAGCAATAATTTGAGAGTTAAAGATGTTCAGAGTTCTCTGCTTAACAGTTTCTTACATTGTTCCGCTGCTGAGAGAAATTGGGCAATTGACTCGCCCGCAACTTCTCGACTTGAGAGACAATCCACGGCTTGAAATGATTCCCCAAATGTGCTGCCATGCTAGAGGCAACTAGAGGACTCGTACATGGAAAGCAGCTTTCTGTCGTGGGAAGTTGAACGACTAGATTGTCAAAGAAACAATGCTAGCCTTGCTGAGCTTAAACATCTGCCAAATTTAAGTACTTTATACATACATATTACAGATTCTAAGATTCTTCCCAGAGACTTGTTCTCTGAAAAATTGGAAAGACTTAGATTTTAATTTGGAGTGCCCATTTAGCAACACGGTGCACTGCAAAAACACCAAAAAATGATGTTTTTGATATTTTTATTGTGGTGCACCACCGTTACCAGACAGTAACTAAGTTTGAAACTTCAAGAACATTGAAACTGAAGCTCAGTACGTGCAACTGTTGCTGAAGATCTACGTTTACATGGACTAAACGGTTGTTTGTTGCCTATGAATTAGATGGGCAAGGTTTTACATGTTTTGAGATCTTACATTTTAATCCTAAAACTTTGAAATTTTTTAATTATAACCTATGATTTTACATGTTTTGCACCCAAAAATCATTTATGTGCTTTGCATTATATAAAAGGCAAACCTTAAGTCTAATCTACTAAAAGTGAAAAATCTTTCACGAGACCCAAAAGTTGCCCTTTATTTTCTTTATTATAACCAAGAAAATATAATTGTCATAACCAATGCGGAGTTTGGCTCTAAAAAGATTCTAAATCAGGAGTCATTAAATGTCAATATTTTATATCAAATTAATATCATTTTATTTATTTCTTAAATAATTTTTTTTTTGGTATTGATCTGATGGAATTTAAATGGGCGAACCAAGTCGTAAGTCAACCTGCCAAGTCAATGTTTTTTTTAGTTCAAATTAAAATCATGCAAGGAACCAGTCTTTATCTCAACCATATTTGGCGAGCATGCACACCCTGGCACAACCATGCAAGAAACCACCAAAAACTTCGTGTTTCTACACAAATTTCCCTTTCATCTTTCGACTATTATCTGGATTGGATATGAATCCAATTATAAGGTGTTTACGGTCATGTTTCTAGAAGGATTGGCAGAA
>Ga0307509_10005691_pt1 | contig 17192 bp, 15 predicted proteins | sample 10_EM_MG_FD_202245 | JGI IMG/M metagenome (GOLD analysis project Ga0307509, IMG submission 202245) | Populus trichocarpa ectomycorrhiza microbial communities from riparian zone in the Pacific Northwest, United States - 10_EM | ecosystem: Host-associated > Plants > Roots > Unclassified | place... | reverse complement strand
CAAGGTCGGAGTAGTGGTGAATGTCAAAGGCTTAAATCTGATATCTACTTAAGTTTAAGCGTTTGGCATTCTACTTCGATAACCAACTTTCCTCGAGAGAACCTATTGAGTGAAGCTTTCAGCTTAACGATATTAAGTTTAACCGTTTTGATTCTTCGTGAATTATTTACTCTATCTTTATCTTCTACATTCAGTTTTGGTGCGGTCGCAACCTTAGAGTTCACCTCTCTATAGGGTACCCCCGTTACAGTTCTGTTCCCACCAGATCTGCCTAGCAGTTCAAACCTTCGTGGTCAGGAAATACCCAAGTTTCTGGTGATCGGTGAAAACTATAATTGGTTTGTCAACCCCATACAGGTTGTATCTACATTCCACAAATGGTACCACGATTGCAAGTAGCTCTTTAGCATGAATATCATAGTTGTGTCCCTCACTGTTCAATTATTCTTGAATGGGAGGCCACTGGGTGAAGGTGCTCTCCTTCAAACTGTGACAATACACAACCTAATGCATAGTCACTCGCGTCAGTTTCCACAACTGTCTTGCGGTCAGGAATAAAATGACATAGGATCGGGGCTGTGGTGAAGTCAGGTTTTAACTCTTCGAAGGTTTCTTGTTCTTCATTTTCCCAAATAAACTTCTTCTTCAGGTCTCTGTTCGTGAGGTTCATTATTGCGGTACAAATAGCTGCCAAGTTTTTAACGAATTGTCGTTAAAAGTTCGCAAATCTCATAAATATTTAGACTTCCTTACCTGTGGCTGAGGGCTTCTATGCCTTAATGTTTCTAACTTTTTTATCGTTCATCGTTACACCATCCATGACTACCACGTAACCTAAAACGTCAACCAACTTAACATGAAAGATACTTGTTTCTAGAGAGATTGCCATTTCATATTCACGAAGCTGTTCTCATACTTTGCCAACTAAGACCCGATGTTCTGCTACCGACCTGGAATAGATGCGGATATCGTCGATATAGTTGATGACTCCTCTTTCCAAGAATCCTTTTAGGATTTCATTCATCATTGCTTGAAAGGTAGTTGGTGAGTTAACCAAACCAAGAGGCATTACGCATTATTCATATGAGCCATGCCGGGTTCGAAAAGTTGTCTTCCATTTATCTCCCTTCTGGCTTATGATGAGATAGAAACCAACTTTTTGGTCAAGCTTAGTTACAATAGTCGCATCATGGACTTGGTTACGTAATTCCGACATAAGTGCTACAGGGTATTTGTTGTAGATCATAACTTTAGTGAGTCCTCGGTAGTCCACATCCAATCAGAACTTTCCATCTGGTTTAGGAATTAACAATATTGGAGTGCCTGCCGGTGATTTACTTGGTAGGATCTTCCCTTCTATTAGCATCTTAGCTAAGTATTCCTGTAGTGCTTTTAACTGTTTTTCGGAAAATGGGTATATTGGACCACAAGAAGGTTGAGTATCAGGTGTGAGGTCTATTACATTATCGAAGGTTTGATGTGAAGCTAGCCTCTCTATTGTTCAAGAACGGAAAAGATACATGTAATTGTAATATTTATAGGGTAACTTGTCGATAATTGAGATCTTTTCATCCTCAACCTTCTCTATTCTGCCAATAAGCACTGTGCTTGTGTCATTTACACTTGATCATTCTATTCAATTCAAATTCCTTCATCTTCGAGGAGTAGGTGACTTTGTCATTTTGGCTGATCAAAAGACCGAGTAGTAGGTTTGTCCAGGTTGGTAATAGAGTCTTCCTTGTTCCAACCAAGAAGTATTAATATAGAATATTTTCATGCAGGAGCTATTTCGCACAAAAGATTTAAGTAATGGTGATTTGAACATATGAATAAATATAAGAGGTGAGGGTAATGTGATCCAAGTGGGGAGATTGCTTCGCTGCTAAACTCATGAAGTTGAACTCCATCAGTTCTTGTTTAGTAGGGAATGTCTAGGTCTTGCACAATTCATTTATTGATGAGGAATATATTACATCCCGAGTCTAATAGAACTGAAATTAGGTATCATTTCCCTAAGACATAGATGTTTGCATGTCCTTCTGGAGTTTTGTAGTGAGATGGTTCTTTAGAGATAATTAATTAGCATTTACACAAGAGGTAATTATGTGATCTTCTTCGCTTAGAAGACATGATGTAATATTGTAAGGTTGTTTGTGACAACACCCACACTGTTTTGACCAGCAAGGGCTCCTCATACAAACTAAAGATAAAACTTAATATTAATTTTATTGGGCAGCCCACAACAAGCCGTCTTTACACTCTGCGGAGAGGTTTCGAAAAATAAAACCTTATAAATCAAAAGAATAATATCCCTTTGCCCCGAAAAATATTGTAGTACCGAGCAATTTGGTTCTTTGCTGAGGAAATCCTTTGTAATGATTATTATGACGATATGTTTGTTCTGGTATCCTGTTGTCGCGTTGTCGCATTATCATGCCCCCTTCCGGTCACCCTGTTAAGTTGTGCATTGAATGGTCTTGTAGTATGAGGGGCCTAGTCTGTCCAGAAATCTGTAGGATCATGCATTCAAATCCCGTTGTGTGTAGAACAATTATAATTGGTACCTAGATGCATTTAGGGCCTAGTATTTTGCTTCCGGGTCAACTCTGCAACACAGGCCAATGTATAACAATGCCCTCCCTAGCTATTCGTATCCACCAAGTATCACCCGGCGTATAATAGGGAAACCTTCAATCAATGAAGTGCAACATAAAATGTACTCATCAAGGTCCCGTTACTCCACTGCAGTGAACAACCAGATTGTTTTGACCAGGGTTCAGCCGTCCGAAAGGATGTTTATTTTATAAAAGATACATCTCATCTCCGTCATTATGCTTGCTTTACCCACTTCATGCTTGCCTAGGTTGTTTAGTTGTCTTTGTTTGATTGTATCGCAAGACCTAAGCCAGTGTTATTGTTTCTCTGGTATTCTTAGAGATACAACCTATCCTGCTCTAGTCTGTCCGCTAATCATTGAAGCATTAACAAGGACTTATAGGTTTAGTGAGATTTGATCTTTCAGCAAATGACTTCACTGGTTCTGTTCTCCCACTGCAGTGGGTATTTGTTTTCTTTTAATCAGTGTTTCTTTCATTATGCGAGTAAGATATTAATTTGAATGTTGAAGGCTTCCTTCAAGGGGGAATAGCTCCTTTTGATTCTTGTTTGGTGTCTGATAGTTCCTATACTCGAGAAGGCATGTTATCTTGTATGCTGTTCACCTTTGATTTCATTTTGGGGTGGATCAGGCTGACTGCACATTGGCAGAGCGTGGCTGATATATAGCCAAAACACCTGTATGTTGCCTGTGATAAACTTTGTGCCGAAGGTTGTCTTGCCTAATGGTGGTTGCTATAATAGCTACTTTCTGATATTTTCGCCATGTATGGCTATCGAGGTTGCCACGAGTGCCACAGTTTGCCTTTTTTCTGTTTTCTACTAAATCCAGTGAAATTCCTTTGTGAGTACTCTTTCCGTTGGTGTGCTCATTCTTTGCGTTATTTCCGTTTTGCGCTGGAGTTGTCTGAACAGTTTTCCATTGTGATTCATATTCCTTTCGTTGTTTACTTGTATAACTATAGGCCTTTTTCATTTCAAACTTGGTGTTGAATTATTAATCATTCCCTTTGCGTCTTCACTTAGGGTAAGGGGTATATTGACTAGTCGAAGGTTTGGACAACCTTCTTCGTTCAAGTAATTTCTCCTCTTGTATTCCCACCTTTCGCAGCATTTCCAACCATTCCTCATGGTTAGCAGTGTTATAATAGCATAATCATCGCAGAATTTCTTCTGGAGGCTTGCTTTCGACTGAAACACTCCACGCGATTCCATTAGGTCCAGCTTCGATGTTGAGATTCTCAAGGGGAGCAGGTATGGTCAGTGGACAAAATTAACCGCGGATCAGCGATGGATAGCAACCCCCTGTTATCACCCTGCACTTTCAATAGCCTTTAAAGAACTCTATTTAGCTCAAATATTAATTACTACTATGTATTCTACCTTATACTAAATTTTTTTCTTGGTTTTAGTAATTGCGGTGTTGTTGTTGTCATAGCTAAAGTTTTGCACTCTTGGTTGATCCGCCGTTAATTTTGTCCATCCACCATAGGTATCGATTCGGTCTTTGTAGACCATCTTATCTATCTCTTCTAGGGCTCATCTTTCCTCTTTACTGCCTACATACCGACTTATAACTTCTTGTCTGAAACGTTCTCACATGGAATACTCAGGGTTGCGAGTATAACCACCAATTCCACCCATAACCTTCTGGTCTTTCTCCGTAAAGGGTTGAACTTTGAAACTGCCTGTCCTTCCCAGAGCAAAGATAATATGTTGACCATCGTCGACCCAGTAAGTCAGGGTGTGAACAAAATACTCTTCACATGCTGTTGACTAGTTTCTAATGTCCTAGTTATCTTCTCCTTTGAATATATCAGAAGGATGAGCAAAAAACTTTGTTTGCAGAGTTAATAATCTGATCATCTCCAAATAGGCTAGTAAAGCTCCTGTTTTTGGAGACATATCTCTGGGCATAGATGGTTGTCATGGTGTGCATACCGGCCTGCCCCCCTCTCTCCCATAGCGGTCATTCCCATCATCTGGATCATCATCATTGAGGTCTGGATCACCTCCATTATTGTCCGGTGGTGGTGGTATAGGTGGATCATTTCCTCCCTGATCAACACTTTTCCCTTTGTTGTTTTGAGGAGGAGATCCTGCTTGTTTCTCAGTATTGATATCCTCTCAGAATTGTAAAGTGTATCGTGGTCATGGGTTAGATGAGCCTGGGGCATCATCAACTGTTTATGCATAAGGAGGAATCAATTCTGTGGGAGTAGCATCTGTTTCGCCAAGTTTTAACAATAGTATATTTATAGCCCATTTCAGTTCTGCTGTCTCCTCCTGTTGTGCAATGGCCGCTAGCCCAGTACTTTCTTTCTGTTCCACTTAAGTTATACCAGCTCTTCAAGCTGCTTCTTTCTATTCTTTTAACCTTTTTTCTGCATCATTCTCTTGTTTCTTAATCCATTCAGCCCAACTGGCAGACTGTTCCCAGAGGTTTTTGCTCAGGTCTATCATAGCTTGTTCTAATATAACGTCTTGTGTTTCTGAACATTGCGTGTCCTGCTATTGCTGTATTTGTTGAAGTTGTAGTGCTCCAGCTATTTGGCCAGTTAAGCAGTCTTGTTCTCACTTGGCTTTTCCTTGAAACCTTTCTAAATTCCTTTTGGCATCAGTAAGTTCAATTGCAACAATTTCCTCACCTTTTGATAATGGACTTTCAACTAATTGAAGTTCATGATAGGCCTTTTGTGGGTCAGTGGATAAGGGAGCAAGTACCATATGTGTTTCATCTCTGCTCTGGTTAATCGAGTCAGAAATTGATTGAAATGATTGCGTTAATTGACATCAAAAGTGTTCAGCCAGATTAGTCAGTATTTTGATTTGAGACTTATTCCTAGTTTCTTGAACACTGGAACTTCATGATAGTCCTAATTGTGATTTTGGTCTACTCATGACCATTGAAGCCAGTGCACTTGTGAGGGATCTTGTTGTGGGGATAATGGATGTTGTTGGAGGTGAATGGTCAGCTGCCATTATCTGGTCTGTTGCGGGTTGGAGAATAGAGGGGTGAGGTGAGTCAGGTCGATGTCCTTCAAGAAGGAGAGTTGGTTTTAAGTGGAGGGAAGTTGTCTAATTGTAGCAAGGGCTAACAGAGTATCCAGGGTTCTAATGGCGGGCTTTCTGAACAGAAGGGAATGGGGGGCGTACTATCCTGTATGGAGTATGCCACCAGTTTTGTTCATCCATGGCAATCAGTCCCTGAGAGGCTTCAGCAAGTTGTTGATAATTATCAGGAGTGAGGGACACTAGAATGATGGTCCCCGGGATTTGAGCCGAAGGAGGAAGCGCAGCAGGTGGGGAAGGGGTTGCGTACTGAAGTGTGATGCCCCCTTCTGATTCTCGTTTCCAATTGTCGAGGGGTTCAAAGCCTTCTTTTTGTGGAATTGGTTTGAGATATGTCAATGGCAGTCGAGGTATTGTTGCATATAGTGTGGAAGAATAGGTATAATGCAAGACAGGTGAGAAAGTCTGAAAGCATAGGAAGGGTAGGACCCTTGGTAATAGGAGGATATCAATATAGTGTTACGGGTAGCTAACTCGAAGAGATATTGAGCTAACTAGGCGGTGGTTCCAGGATACGCAGATGTGTTAGCAAGGCTTGTTGAAGTAATTGGAAAGTTAAAGTTTCTCAAACTTAGAAGATTTCTTAATTACTTGTTATATTATTAAGGTCTCTTCTCCATTACTTGAATTCTCCTCAACTACAGGGGGAGAACCCTTCTATTTAAACTAAAGTCTGCTCTACTTTGATTTCTTAAGCACTTATGTATCTTTACGTCCTTTAACTTTATTCAGGAAAGTGCCAACACTCTTTGACGCTGAAAGTAATTGCCCTGCTTGAACTTTGAGAGTCTCCTGACTACTAATTCATATGGGGTTGTCTCAACTCTACCAGTAGATAGTCTTCAATCTCTTCATTCTAATGAACTATGGTTGAATATATGCAACCCAGAAGGAAACATACCAATAGTTGTCATGGAATACAGCGTAATCAGTTCGGATAGCCAACTTTCAAAACAGCATGAATATATATACCGCTATACTGCATATGTTATAGAGTTAGATCATGTTATTAGTTCAATCAGTGAATTATTACAAGAAACGTGAACTCTTCTATTTGCGTGCTTAGCTACCACAGATGCCTCCGGGTTCGTCTTACTTCTAGCGATCATTAGAGTTCGGTTATCCAATCATTCTGATAAAGCTGCATATCTCATACCAATATACGTGAGCTATTCACGTGTGCCTAACAAGTACTCATCTCCATTGTCAAAGGGGTTTGGCTAGTGATCCAGGGGTGTTGAAAGACTTTTTCAATCAGGTATTATTGGGCTCTGACAGACTCTATTAATACTTAATATTAATAAGAAATCTATCGTTCCTTAACAAAATTAACTGTACACCCAGTACCAGGAAAAACTTAACCCATGGCAACCACATCATCCACCAATCCTACCATTTTTATCACCCTAGTAAATATTAAATAAAATAGTAAAATATATTGGAAAAATTACAATCGGAATTGATATTTATTAGAATTAATTATTGCCTCTATTGTGTTTATAATTGATGCTATTACAGTATGAAAAGTATTTGTATCTCAAGGTTTTGTAATAAGTAATTTCCCCCTCATGCATCTTTTGAACTATATCTATACTACCCTTCATGCGAAACACCTTCGGATACAAGTATCAAGCTGGTACTCTATTGAAGATTTCAAAACTGCTTCATTTTCTTATCTCCTCTTGTTTTTACAGTTATTACGTCCATATATCTTCTCTTCCTTTATGTTCTCTTTTTTGTCTAACATCTATGCGTTCCTATTTTTTTCTAGTTTTTAATAAGTCAGTATACTATCTAACTTACCTACTTATACGAACAAAACTTTAAAATCTTTTTATGCAAGTATTTGTCCACCTTATGAGGATAGAAAGATTAAGGGCTGTTTTTTCAAACATGTCAAAAATTCTTGTTTTATAGCCTTTGAGATGTTTCTCTATGATAATATTAGCCTGAGATCTCGTTTTGGTTAGAAGATATTCCTCTATTCTCTCTCTACTTATCCCTCTAATCTTACTTGGAAATTATACTTCTACCAGTTTTAAGATAAATATTAAGAAGGCAAGAATTTTTGTAATACTGGCTCTAATCTTCGTGCAACCTAAAGATACTCCTTCTAGTAAACTCATTTAGGGGTTCAGAGAAATTAAGTTTTGTAGTATCATTATGAAAAATGTAAGGCAATATTTCTTCAAACACAGGAATTATATCTAATAGTATAGTTATGGTTGTTCTAGAGAAATATCTTTAAGTGGTGTTTAGGAGATAGGGTCATGAAACAGGTTGTGTTGCCACAGATGATGGGTGTATGGTTAATTTTGTGAAGGCAGAATTGCTTCAAAACCTCAAAAAATTGTACAATATCTCCTAGTATAATACCTACAACATGGATCAGAAGGGGTTTATGATGGGAGTGGCTTTGCCCTGCAAAGACATCCGTGAAAAAGGTTACAGTTGGGTAAAATTAACTGAGGATGGTACACGGGAATGGGTGACGGTAATAGAAGCTGTGTTAGGGGATGGCCCTATCTTGAGACTCATGATAATCAACAAAGAGCAGGCACACTATATGGTGTGGTATGCCAAATTGAAAAAAGGGGCATCTCGCTACATTTGCGGTATCAGAGAAGGGGTAGAGCAAGGGGGAGCTTGGGCTACAGTGGTTGAAAGAGGTATTTAATGTTGAAACAGGGGAGAGGTAAGTAATAATAATTGATTGCATGTTTATTTTGTATACCTATAGAGAGCCTAACTAGTGTCCAGTGCTCGGAATGAGTACTGGGTGTTGATACTGGATGGCCACACAACCCATTTCACTTGAGAGTGTTTTCATTTTTGTTTGAATGTAAAGCTTATTCCCCTCGGCCTGGGAGTACACAGAACTCAGCTCCTTTAGCGTCTGGATGTTGGGCTTTTGAACCCCTGACAATGTCATTGTCTGGTATACTAGAAGGCTCACCCTTCTATTAGTGAATAAAGACGTATAGTTACCCTACTTTAGGATTATTAATCAAAAAGGACAAGCAAACAGCCCCCTCAAGCAGTAGCGTTGGGACGGAGCTACAACGTCTCAAGCCGCCGTAGTTGCGTTTCCTCACCAAAGATATGGTCATTAGAACCTTCGTTGTAACACTCTATACATTGCAGCTGTCCGTCCGACCTGATCCCGTTTGCACGATATATGAGGAAGGACCTTTCGCAACCTTATGCAAGTAGTTCCAGCCAGATCGGTCGATGTCACATAAGGTTACTGAGCACTAAGGAAGCGAGTCGCGAAGGTGGACACTAGGTGACGGGACACTTTTACGGACTATGGTTAAATAACATCATTCTATACTCCACGCTCCTGCGATGAAATTTGCAGAAGTCATTGCTGTTGTTGCATGAACGAGATTGAGAAATCAAGCATACTGGTGCTGACATACGTCACGAGTATTCTTTGAATACTGACGAAACCATACGATAACGATATGACTATGGAGATATCATCCCCATTGACGCAATTGTCAGGACAAGGGTATCTTAGGCCTCGCAGCTGTCAAGTGGAGGAAACACCAGCAATGCTGAGAGGTTCGATAACAAAGCTGGCCACTAGGTTGATTTGATCATTGAGACGATTCTGTGTATGCAGTGGTAAGCAAGACTCCATGTTGACGAAGATGGATCGCAACAAATAGACTTATATGTGGGAGGACTGTCAGCAAAACTCATAGTGTGGCGATTTGGAACTCAAGTGTGATAACAGAATTGATAGGGTCCAACGGTGTCCATACTTTCAGAATCAGCTGGAGTTTGTTAGCAGGTACTTAGATAGTATGAGAACTAGATGTAGCCCACGACCACACAGACGCGGCATATAAATAGCCAGGTGCCTCCCAAGCTATTTGACAATCATCAAGCAATGGAGAAGAGATCTAATCAATATAAAAAATTTACACTTTAAAATCTTTTATCACCCTATCTACCTCTACTTTGGTCATTGAGCCTTCAGAGACAATCTCCGTCTGCGATAAAGATTATCGGCCTGAGTTATCTTGCAAATCTTTGAGATAGGCTCATGCCTAACAGCCATTATAGCAATGGCCTAGATGAGTTCATTCGCAAAGGTCATTCAGGTATGAATAACGGACAATTCTTACTATTTGTATATCACTAGTAACTCTATATTATTCAAATTAATATTATAAGAACAGAATTTTCTTACCTGCTCGGAGACTTGCCTTTACATTGAAGAATATTCTTAGTACCTTGAAGGCAGTAGGAATATACTCCTTCAATCTTCCACGTGTTTTAGGAGCAGTGCCGTGAACGCATCAGAATATCTCACATTCTGAAGCCTTGGCGATCTCAGCACCTCTCCACATTCTTAAAACACTACATGCTATTAGTAGAGCGACCAGAACCGCGATATCTATTGTAACACAAACTACCACCTCCTCCCAAAATGTTAAGGCACACTTGTCTTTCCTTTCAGAGAGATTTCAACACATATTGCGGATAAAAAAGTAGAGAAGGAGGCCCATCGTGAATAACGGCAAATGATCGGAAAGGAGAATTGAGCAAAGACTACTGACCACCGGAAGATTACCCAGGCCACCGTGGTAACTTCAGAAACTGTAATTGAACTGCAAGAGCAGTGGAGGCTGGTTGATGCCACCATCCCAATATCTCCTCTCTCTCACCCAGATTTAAAGATGCAGATGCCCACTGCGAGGCAATGGAGGCACTTGAAGTTGGTGAGAGTCGTAGTGGTGGATCTAGTAGCGGCAGGGTCTAAGTGGCAATCTGGCTAAGAGGGAAATACTGATTATCGCATGGTGGATTTAATTTCATGAATTGAAGCACTAATTAGGCATTTGTTCATATCTTGTAATGGTATTTAGAAAGTGGAAGGTATAAAATATTTGAATTTGATTTTTTGTTGCAAGGGAGGGGAGCTAGGACCCACTGTTGAACTGAGACCAAATGCGCAATATGGGCGTAGCGGGATCTGGGTGAAGAACTGGATCATGGGGAATGACTTTAGTGCAACAGAGTGAGTACCAAGATTGCCCAAAGCTGTGAGTAAGATCATATATATTTTGTATAACACGCTCCTTTGTGGCTCTCTGTACATACACAATTACTTACATTGTATGAGACTTAGGAATTCATCCATGACAGATTCAGCACTCCTCTTTTCTCAGGCTGCAGTCTACTTACTCTTTCTTTTAGAAATTTTGTCTTACTTGGTCAACCCATCTGTGTACCTACCAATTCAATGATTTCGTAGGTAAATTAGGATGAAGAAAAAAGTCATTGTGAATATTGCAAGTGATATGAGTTCACTCAAACAGCATGATAGGATATATCTCCTGATTTCATTTCCAGCTGAGTTGGTGCTTAGATTTCACTATTGCTTTGTTGCTCATATTACTCTATTACACCAAATCTCATCCAAATCGATTGTTAAACTGAGCATGGCAATTAGATTTCACCTGTTTTTTAAATAACAAATATAGGCTGTTTACCGGCTACAACGGTTACTAGCAACACCACATGATTTTCACGCCTCGCACTTCAACCTCCGACCACCTATCGCATCAGCAGCATACAGCCCAACCAGTGTTTACCTGCAAGAAATGGCTCAATTGAAACTTGAAGATGCGGTCCAGCGTATAAAGAGCCCCCCAATAACCCCCTATCATCATGGAAGGTGGCAAAGGCTACTGGCATCTCACACCAAAGTCTCGAGCGTCGTCCCTTGGCTAATACTGTAGCTACCGAGCGAAACAGCGGTGCTCAACTCCGTGCACCAGTGCAGGAAGGTGTTCTTGAAGCATATGTCATCAATCTGGCCCAGACACAAAAGATTCCCTCCAGTCACCGAGTCTGAGAATTGGCTCTCAAAATCTGTCAAGTTGCAGACCGGGCTACTTCCCTCCCCTCTACGACATTGCTTCCTATCTTTCTCAACCTCTCACAATTCCTTGAACGAAAAACGCCTGGAAAGCTTGATTTTCCCTATATCCGTGAGTCAGGGGAAAGGATTATTGGCCATTTGTTTGAATTGCTTGCCTACTATGAGGAGATGTTCTATGTTACATTGAATAATGTATGGAATCTTGATGAGGCAGGTTTCAAATGTTGAGAATCTAGGGCTGGAGGCTTTGGAGGTGCCCCTGTTGGGGCTGCTCACACCATCTCGCATGATTCTTCAGAGTTGGTAACAGTTTTGAAGATTATTTCGGCAACCAGGAAGATTGGTCTACATCTCGTCATTTATAAGTCACTTCCTCTTATAGAAGCCTGGTTCCCAACTCAAAAACATGATGAGGTGACAGTCTCAACCTCCAAAACAGCCTTTATTGATAGTCATATCTTCTACAAGTGGTTTCATGATTACTTTCCCTATGCTCCTGATGACCAGTAGTCAATCCTCCTTCTTGGTGGCGACTCCTCTCACTCATCAGATAGATTTCTGCAAGAAGCACTGAAACGACAGGTTATTCCTCTCTTTTACCCCTCAGATAGGACAAATATACTTCAGCCCCTCGATCGCTCTTGCGTTCGTGTCGCAAAACACGATTTTGGGGCTGAAAATACACCGGCAGTTGCTGCAGGATTCAAAACTTCAATGAGGTCATTTTTTGAGACATATCTGTCTATTTGGTTGAGGGTCTTTTTAGAATACATCATCCAAGGTGGCTGGAAGCGACCCGGTATTTATCCTCGCAATAGAGAGCTTGCCCTCCATGATATTCGTCGCCAAATCAACTTACCTGTTGATGGCCCACCCCCTGATGAGTCAGCAGAGGAGGAAGCAAGAACAGCCCATGTCTCAGATGAGAATATTGCTACTCTGGTGATTGCTGATCCTCCTTGAAGGACTGTTCGGGCATCTTTATTCTCTGGAAATCCCCAAACTGCAATCGCTACCTGTGAGCGGTACTATGATGGCTCTAAGGATACAGAAGGATGACATGCAATTCGAGATACTGAGCTCCCATTCACCAGAAATGAACTAGCTGAACTTCAGCGAAAGAAGTCTAAGAAGCAAACTCGTATTCCTAGAAACAATAAGAAAGTATTCTACTCTCTTCCGGAGGTGGAGAATGATAAGCGCCATCCTCTTGCTGCTTATCCGCAAGAGGCCGGTAACTATAAGAGTGCATCACCTCACACATTCTGTTTTTTTTTTGATGTAATCTTTCCTTTTCTACAAATCATCATTTCTCTTCTTCACACTTTTTTAAAACAAGCAAGTTGGCGTGGAGAAAAATGCAATTATAGAGAATTTGCAGAGCGAAGAAGATTGCTGAAAATTAGTTGGCGTTGCTAGTAACTGGCATAGCGAGTAAAAACCCTATACTACTGTCTAGTGCTTAGTCTAGCCTACATGATTCTGATTCTTTCATTGCAAATACTGCAATATTCTTGCTGTTATTGATATCTGGCGTAGTGGGACTGTTGGTTAATATTTATTATCTCTAGCCCCCTACTACCATTTCTGGGGTCCTGGGTATTCCTATGCACCCTGTGTTCAATAAGGTTAGTAGTAGACGGGCAGTGTGGGCTGCAGTGATGGTTCTTCATAAGATGATATTGGAGAGTGCTTGCAAGTTACCGTTGTCCTGTGTAGTTATGATATCCATTAGAAGTAGGATAATGTGATTCCCCAGGATGCAGCTCCGGACAGGCATCTGTCCCACCCATAGCAACCAGTCAAAAATGAAACTATAATTTGAATATCACTCTAAATAATAAAGATACTACCTTGAAGGTTAAGGTACATGTACTTTGTATTATACAGAATCTGAAAATCAAGTCTTTTGTTTATGGTGAGAAATAGTTTCTCAGGTATAGTTGTTTTAAGGTTCTTAATTTTGAACAAGCATGGAACTCTTTCCGATGAATATAAAAACAAAAGAATTGCAAAGAAGGTCATTTAAAAGTTGATAGTAGGATAGTATAAGTGTTATATAAGCAGAGTGGTCAGGTTTTGGTTTACTTTGTACGTATTTTGCAGTGCAATTGTGGTTAAATGGGGGATCAAAAACCATATACAAACTACATACAAAGTGTGTTATATTGATAATTTAATACTGATATTCATAGTAAGCCAATGATCTTAATTTCTGACAAAGAAGTTTATAATGATCTCATAACTAATTATATTAAGTTAGAAGTAAAACCAACACGACAGTTGTATCTCGTACCTTATATAGAGTAAAAACCTAATACCATAATCTGGGCAACGTTGCACTGACTATCAAATTCCGCAAATTAAATATTTACATCAATTAAAACTATGATTATAATTAGACCAGTCTTGCTTGACTGGAATAGTGTTGTTCACGAGCCAGCTTGTGGCAGCCCTGGGCTCGAGCCTCAAGCTGCCAAGAACGCGCCAATAACCCACTACGAGGCTCAAGGCCAGGGTCGAGTTGGCTTCTGGACCACCGTCCGAGCCTGCTGGAGCTGCCAAGAGACTGGAGTCAACTCGTTGACCCCTGTTCGAGCCACCAAGACACTGGTTGCCAAGAGACTCCAACTGACTCGGCTCATGACACCTAGGGGATCAAACGGTTGGAGCTAGGATTGGTTTGAGTCTGGGTTGAGTCTGCTCGGCTCATGCACAACACTAGACTAGAATAGATTGTTTTTATATAGGTTTAGCTAGACTATCTAATTATATTAAGTATTTAGATGAGAATCATTTATACTTAACTAAATGCTGGAAAACCTACAACCAGATTACTCTATATTATTTTTCAATACAATAAACAGTGCGGTATGATTTGTCAAACGTTTCAAGTCCGCCAAATAAGGGATTGTTGGCGAGAATAAGTTGTTACACGAATTTTAAGATTCTCTAGGGATTTATAAGGTGTTTGGGCAAGGTTGGTAGTAATTAAAATACTGCTTAAGCAGAACTTTTCTATTCACCTTTAAACTTTTTTTACTTGCTGAAGTTATCACAATGGAATGCATTCTAGAGAAAGAAGCTTTTTTGACAACTATTGATCTCAGTATTGCACTGCAAGATTGGCACATTTTGTATGTAATTTGTATCCAGTCTTTTATCTCTATTTTAGCAATAAGTGGTGTGCCAAATGATCATTAAGTTAACTAAACCCATGTTATTATGAGTATGAAAGACTTAGACTATCCTTCTGTCAAGGTTTGAATGTCATTCTTTGATGTTTTTTTGGTTTTTATATCTCAAGACAAAAGTTCAATTCTATTCAAAACTTCTGAATCTTAAAACAACTAAACAGGAGCCAAGATTACTCATGATAAAATAAGAACTAGATTTCCTGAATCTCTATATTACAAAGTACTTGGCACTTGATTTTCAACCACGAACCATCAACCACTACACCTCCGGCGATTGAATTCTCAACACCAGGGCCATCATCGTGGGATCCACCACTAGCCCCTCTCCTCCCCGTTGATGGCTCTTGCCTAGGAGAGTGATGCTATCACCCCTCCTCTCGCTTGGGGGTCTATCCCCTCCTCCACGGGGTCCTTGTTCCCGTTCATCGTTGACTCCTACACATGAAGTTCGGTTCTCCCTCTTACCCCGCACTTCCTTTGCACCTCGCTTAGGTTTTGCACGGTCGGCGTTTCATTCTCTTCGTTCACGGTCGGCGCTAAGCTCTCCAAGCCCTTTGCGAAGTACCATGCCATCTCGGCTACATGGTCCTATCGGGGAACACTTTGGTTAGTGACTTCAGCATCTCGTCTTCGTTTCACATTGGGAAAAGCATCGGCCGCGGTCACTCTAGTCAGTCCTCTCAAGCGTTTGAATTGCCTTCCCCTCCCTATCCTTCCTCCACCACTCTCTTGGTCTTCGTCCCGTTGCTCGGTTACAGCTACACCCTTTTCCCCTCTCTCCACCTCTTCAGCTGGCACCTTACTGCTCCCTTTTCCACGGTCGATCGTCGGTCGCTATATCAAAACCCCACCTCGGTTACGCCCGTCCTATTGGCCGTCGCTAATGCCGCTTTGGCACACCCTCTGGCGACCCCTCATCAGAGTCACCTCTATCCACCTTTCAATCCTACCATCGGGCACCGCATCGTCCCCCGGGATCACTCCGCTATACAGGTCCATACTTTCATTTCCTCGCTAAGTGTGATAGATGTCACTTTTCAGGGGTAATTTTCCTTTGTCAGGGGTTCATACATTACCTTTGTTCACTTTATCGTTTTCGTAGATGTCACTCAGGGTTCTCCTCTCTTTTCAGCTTGCTGCTTTCCTTTCTACTTCGTTCGGATATACAAGTATGTTCATAAGATTTGGTTGGGGAATAGGCGAGATGTGCTGTGGGTCTCATACCAGAGGGACTTGGGGGTTTGGATGTTTCCTGGGGTGAGGAGGGTACAGTTTTTGTTGGCCATAGCGTTAAAGCTGAATGCTGTCTTTGTACCTTTTTTTTCTTTTTTTTCAATTATATGATTATTGTTTTAGGGTACAAAATCTTGGATGTAGCTTACGCTATGGCATAAAAAAACCCCCAAGTACCCCTGGGAAAAAGCCAACCCCCCAAGTTCCTCCGATGTGGAACCAACCGCACATCTCGCCCCCAACAAGAAACCCTCGACTAGCTAAGAAGATAGATGAAAGGAATCAAATCAAAGAACAAGCAGGAAGAGTCAGGAAAACCCATGGCACAATTATCCGAACAAAGGAAAAACAAAAAGCAAACGTAGCGGAGACCACTTGAAGATTCCGCACACTCAGCGCGGGAGGGGCTAGGCTCGGCAGAATCGAAGTCCTGGGGAGGCTAAGATGCTATCTATTTTGGCCACACACTTGAAAAAGAGGAAGGAGATAGTGCAATACCATCCTCCTAGAGGCAGGCTGTGATGGACTGTGGTCATTGTCCGAATGGTGAAGAAGTAGTTATGGATACCAGCCAGGTAGTTGTGGGTACCAGCCAAAAAGGTGATGTAGCAGTAGGGTGCCAGCCGATCCGACCGCGAGAAGAAGAGGAGAAAGAGGGGTAGACCCAACTCTGTGCCGTAGAAACTATCGGTAATCACGTTCGTGTCTTGACTAGGCAGCCTCTTAAAAATAAAGAGAGTAGAGAAATTGACCGTGGCCTGTTGAAAGGTTATCTGTTACTGCAAACCGTGTACCCGGCCGTCTGTAACATGGGCGTTGAGAACAGTGTTGCCGACCGTGTAAATGCTCTAAGCGAAGCAGAGCAAAAGCGGGGTAGGAAGAGGAAATATCAACAAAGGAATACGAAATCCATCAACCCAGAGTAAAGAAAGCCCAAAGTCATAAACCTAAGGGAACGAGAAAGTAGAGGAGGTATGTCTCCACCCCCTAGGACGAATCCATGACGGGGGGTGGAGATTGGAAAAGTGGTGATAATCTCGTGGTGTTGAGATTTCAATCGCCGGATGTGTAGAGGAGACGGAGGATGGCTGTCTTTCTACCTTTTTTTTTTTTTTTCTTTTTTTTTTTTTTTGTTGTTTTTTTTTTTTTTTTTTTTTTTTTTTTTGTTTTTTTTT
>Ga0307509_10005690_pt1 | contig 17192 bp, 11 predicted proteins | sample 10_EM_MG_FD_202245 | JGI IMG/M metagenome (GOLD analysis project Ga0307509, IMG submission 202245) | Populus trichocarpa ectomycorrhiza microbial communities from riparian zone in the Pacific Northwest, United States - 10_EM | ecosystem: Host-associated > Plants > Roots > Unclassified | place... | reverse complement strand
GTCCTCAAGAATTCATCAGGAATCCATTATAGCAGATTAAATTTGTATGAAAGCAGGGGGGAGACATCACAGAATTGAATTCGGATTCGTTAGCAGCTAGAATTCATTATAGCGGGGAAATTTGTATGGGGAAAATGAACTCCCAAGGGATTTGTTCGTAATAGCAGTTTTTCCACAATAACAGGGTCCATTATAGCGGGGTGCGACTGTAGTTCTGTGATCATGTCCTTCTTTTACTACTATTACAAGAGTAGGCAGAAAAATGGGGACATACATTGAGAGAAATCAGTAATTTTAGGTGTTGGAAGCAACAGAACGATCCAGGTGATTTCCTTATATCTCATATATACTCACGTTTTGGCCAGTTAGTGTTTAGTAGTGACGAGTGGACGAAGTTCCTGATCATTCGTCAAGCCCCATTGCAGTCCTAGATTTCGATCGTTGCGCTATTTAGTTATTATCCTCTGTCATCACATACCGTCGAAACTTCTCCATTGGTTGTCTCATAAGTCGATTCATTGTAATCAAAACTCTGGCGTTGCCGGGGTTATCTCTAAAGAACCCATATGAGCTGGTGTGGCTTGGGAACCCTCCAGTATCCCCATTTTCAACTTCCATTCCGGTTGTGGGCACTCTTTGTATCTTCGTTGTTCCTTTGTTTTTTTATGGTTTCTTTATTTCCCTGCCCCCCCCTCTGAAGCATGGGCTTGAGGGCTGTATAGATATAGAAAGAAATGAACAAGTGCAAGTATTTCAGACATCCGTGAAAATCGACGTTAAAGCTAGCTGGTGTGATTGCTAGGGTACAGTTCACTGTCTCTAAATGACTTGATATCTAATGTACATTTAGATTCATAGGAGAAACGAGAAGACGAAAGAAAATAAGAGTATAGAATGAACAAAGTTGAAATAGAGGGAAAGGAAAATCGATTGCAAACTGTGAACCAGGACAGAATGAGATATCATAAAAAGGTGAGCCAAATCTTCATGTTCATGTTCCAACCATGATCCTGGACTACAAAACCCCACTTCGACTTAATGATACCAGGATCGAAAATAGAGAGGAGAGCAGGGGTCATGATTCCACTACCTCGCTGACAGTGAAGGGCCTTCTGCAAGAGACATGCGGAGAGATACTCGGGGGACCTAGTACGAAAAATCATCCCCGAACAATGGTAGTTGCATAACTGTCAATGGAGAAAAGCGGGGAACGAGAGGAAAAATGAATGAGATGATACTAGATGCAAGGAAGTCGAGCAAAAGGTAAAGAAGAAGGAGAGGTGGCTGGAAGGGGCAGATCCTTGATTCTGGGAAGGCTGTGGAAGTTGGGGATAGAGGATTGGAAGAAAGTATTAGATATCATTGGGATTAGTCTGCTGGTAGGGTTTGGAAGTCTGCTATTAGCTGACGCCTTGATCACTCCTGTTAATAGTACGAGAGTGAGGTACAGTACTAAGACAAAACTTTTCGTCCGATGCCCTTTTTACACCAAAAGTGCCCATCTTCACCACCCTCTCTCATTGCGCAATGTCTATAAGAATCAGGGAAAATTCGTCCTTGGATTAGCAAACCTGTAGATAACATGACGAAATTTACAGAATCCTTAAATATTACCAAGTGATGGAGAAAAGGTTGTTTAAGTATCTGGTATCGGTTACCATGTACTTTTTTGTATGGAGCCCCATAATTCACTTTCACACTAGTTGACACAATCATGAACAATGAAGACAGCTTTGATTCCTTACACTCCTACTCGAAGGGTTTGAATAGATAGTGATTCCCTAGCTGGTGGAAACATTTCAAGTGTTTTTATATAAACAGTGTTGAGAATTGATTGTTTAAAAATGTCCATTTTTAGTGTAAAAAAGGCATCGGACAAAAGGTTTTGTCCCCGTACTGTATATAGGCCTCATATGTCGAGTCAATCGGCGTTGGTGTCTTTCTGTCCCCTTAGCAGATCCGCTACTGCCTTGTGTCCACGCGTGATAGCCCACTGGAGAGGCGTGGAGCCAAACCTGTCTAGCCTATCGGGGTTGACGTCTTCGAGTCTAAGTAGCAGTTTCACCACTGCCTCACATCCATTGAAGGCAGCCCACGATATTGGTGTTCGGCCGTTGTTGTCTGGCTTATCCGGGTTGACGTCTTGTCGACCCAATAAGAGCTTCACGACTGCCTCATTCCCATTCCCGGCAGCAAACGATATTGGTGTTCGGCCGTTGTTATCTGGCTTATCAGGTTTGACGTCTTGGCGTCCCAATAACAGCTTCACCACTGCCTCATGTCCACGCTTGGCAGCCGACGATATTGGCGTTCGGCCGCGGTTGTCTAGCCTATCGGGGTTGACGCCTTCGCGTCTCAATAGTAGCTTCACGACTGCCTCATTTCCATTCCCGGCAGCAAAGCATATTGGTGCTCGGCCGTAGATGTTTGGCTTATCAGGGTTGACGTCTTGGTGTCCCAATAACAGCTTCACCACTGCGTCATGTCCATTCTCGGCAGCCAACGATATTGGTGATTGGCCGGTGTTGTCTGGCCTATCGGGGTTGACGCCTTCCCGTCTCAATAGTAGCTTCACCACTGCCTCATGTCCTTTCCAGGCAGCCCACGATATTGGTGTTTGGCCGTTGTTGTCTGGCTTATCAGGGTTGATGTCTTGGTGCCACAATAACAGCCTCACCACTGCCTCATGTCCATTCCTGGCAGCCCATGAGAGCGGCGTAGCACTAGTTTCATCCATGCCGTTTATATCGAAACCATCTGTGATTATCAGAACCCTGGCAACCTCAAAGAGCCCCAATATGGACGCATAGTGAAGTCCCGTAAACTTATAAAAGTCTACACCCGAGGGGTCATAATACCAGGGGAGGGTGTGTTTCAAGAATAGGCCAATTGATATATGGCATTGGTAGTGACTGAAGAGTTTCAGCGCAAGCGTTTTCCCACTATCCGAGAGTTCTTTTTTCAGGTGAGCTCCCCAGTATAAAGATGAATATTCCAGGAAGGGCGGGTGTTGAGTCTTCTGAACGCGGGGGCCCGAAAGGGCCATTACCTTGTGCGAATTTAGATATGTCAAGCAGGTCTCCGCGATTGTCGAATGAGGGCTCGGGGAAAGGCTATTATGACTGGTTAAATACTCTTGCAGCGTGTAGTGAATTAGTCGAACAGTCGATCCCTCCTTATCCACCACAACAAGCCCTTGGCAGCAGCTTAACACTGTCCGCATTGAGGGAACGTTGTCATCGTTGCAATGTGCCAATCCTATCTCCACGCCCAAGGCCCGACATAACTCCCCCGCTCCCATTGGCCGTTCCGAATGACATATCCACATCAAAGTCGTCATTCCAAGTCTAGATTTCTGACCACCCTGAGACTTGATCCGTTCTAATGTTGCGCCGTAAACATCTTCTAGGCCCAAGCCATCAGTCATTATCCGGAGCCTTTCTCGGCGCCGATGGATTGTAGTCTCCTGTAGAATTGCATCGAGATTCAGAGAGACTAATAGAAATCTAAATATATATCTGTCAACGGATGTCTTGTGTAGGATTTCCCATGTAGCCGGTCATACTCACATCTCTGAGATAGTTTCCGGAATCTTCTTTACAATTTCCGCCTCCAATCTTTCATCCATCTCATCCGGAGTCGCATCTTCTACAAGCTTTGAGTAGACATATCGGATAATGTCATCCCTTCTGGGACTTATCGATACAAGGGCTACTCCCCCCCGAGATGCCTTCCCACTTCACTACTGACATGTGGCCTCCCAGTTAAGAACACTCGAGCGGTCGGGGACATTTTAATGATTTCTTTGAGAGATAGAAGGATCTTAGCTCGGTCCGGTGCAGCACATTCGTCCAATGCGTCCAGGCAGAAAAACGTGCGCCTTACAGATGAGAGGTTCCCTAACAGCTTCACGATCTCATGAAGTTGCAGCCTCTGACCGCCAATGACTTTTTCATTCTTTGCAAAAGCATCCATTATTTCTCTCGGGATTGGCCTGAAGCCACGGACCACCTGCTTCAGAAGACCACCTAAGATATTTGTCGCACAGTGTTCTTTTCGGGCGGCGAAGTCGCAATAGAAACAGGCCACGGAAATTTCCGCCTCCTCCCCACCCGCCTCCTTGCATAAGGTATCTACTACTAAAGAACTAAAATTGCGACATGTCAAAAATCACATTCAGCTTTGCGCTTCCTCTCCAATATTGCGTCCTTTACCTGATGTAAGTTTTGCCGACCCCCGGATTTCCGGAGCAAAATATGGTCGCATTTTCCGACCCATCTTGGCCATCACGGTTTCTCCAGCTTCGAAATTCCCCCGTCTGCATAACCCAGTCGCCCACGTTTGTGACTCGGTGAGTTTGAAGGTCATAATGGCGCAAGCGGGGCTCGAGAGGCGACAGCCAAGTCAGGATTTCAGCCCTATCATCCGTGACAGTAATGGTATTGAAAGAGTGGTTGTTGTTGTTAAAAGCGTTAGTGTTGTGGTTTTGGGAGCCGGTGGTATCAAAAGAACTTGTATTACCGGTAATAAAGCCCTGATGAGACATTTTCCTGTTCCTTGAGCTTCGGGATGTTGTAAAAGATAGGTTGATGAGGCACTGTGGTGTTATGTGAAAGATTCCTGAGAATGGGAGAAAAGAGGGGTTTATCCCCTTGCCCAGCCGCGGCGATGGGCACTCGGTCCAATCATGCTCCCTGAACTTTGTGGAACTAATATCATGCCTGTGGCTAGTGCAGGGCAGGTTGTAGAAACAGCCACTCCACGGCTCCCCGGTAACTTACACGAGTAAAGTTAATAGGCGGGCACGTTTCATCGTGAGCGCGAAACCCCCACTAACGCTGACCTGCGGGGCCGTGGGATTGACTCAAATCTCACCCGGAGGTCGAAAATCTTCCCATAACAAGCCAGCAACACTACAGACCTAATCCCTGTATGGTATGATAGCACTCTAAGTTTAAAGAAGCCACCATACCATGTATACGCCTAGTTCTTCCCCCCCCCACCAATGCACCTGTGTGCTCTTACGCCTAGGAACTCCAATCCTATTGGCAGATCATCACCAAATATCACTCGTTTATCTCATCTTCGCATGTCAAATCCAATATAATAGGATTGGAATCTACTATGCCGTGGTTTAACGAGGATCTCGCTTAGACGCTTCGGTTCCCTGGGCGTGAGCTCGAGGGTAGGTGGAGTTGTGCTGTCCACGCTTTTTAGTCCTCCTCGCGAAGGAATATTAATTTACTAAGTGGCCCCCTTACCCTTAAAATGACTCCGCCACAACCTTTTCCTTCTGGGGCCATCTGGTCCGATGCTCGAACCGAATATCACAAAACCATACAATCCCCCCATCCATATAGGGAAAACCATGTTAAATTCTGGGCATCAGCATTTGGGTAATATACTACCGCACGAGAGATTAACATCTCCATGGCCTAGTATCGAGGAGCTGTATCTTGCGCTCGGGAATTTAATACCGAGAAATAATGTTTTTTTTTACCTCGGGAGCCCACATGCGGAATGTGCTAATGAGGGGAATTTTCTTATAGAAGGCGGATTCTAGGTGGTAGACTTGTGGTGATTAGAGGCTTGTTTATCCCCGATCATATGCTACCAAAGTTTCAACTTCAGATCTTATCAGCACGCGGGAAGGAAAAAACAAGAGTGCGATCGCAAAAAGCTCTAAGCGCGGGGGCGCATAGATTGTCGGCAAACTAGTTCGCCACTCTCTCCACTAGATAAGGACAGGCTAGGAGATGTATGTAAGTTATTCCAGTACCGGTGTGGGCGAGTACGTGGAATAGGGTAGTTTTCAGGCTCGGCGCTTGCTCTTGCAGCGGCCAAATTTGTCACGATAGTGGGGCTTGGCGGAGAGGCTTTCCCACTTAAATAGCTCTTTTCATGTAACTTAGATGAAGCACGCGACAACAACAACGGAAAATTATTTTACTCCACCCTTTCCTCTTTCTATCTCAATTGGTTCCAGTGTTTCAGCCTTCATCCATACCTTGCGCAGCCAATTAGGAAATTTATCGTTGGGTCACCTTCCAAGTGATATATTATCCGGAATAGTCAAAGGTCACATAACCTGCAGGAGATCGGATTCGGCACGCGCGACACACCATCCACAACAAACGGGTAGTAGGATAGTAGCCCGACACCGGTAGGAGTATATCTCGGTCTAATTGACAACGCTTCAAAACTCGACAAACTCGACAAACTCCAAAGACAAGACAGCTGACAAAGCCTAAACCCTAGCGACCCCAACCAAACTAGAACCATCCCGATATTCCACAACCTCCGTAATTTCCGAAACCTCCTCTACAAGTGTGCCTGCTCCTGTATTATAAGGACGGGGGTATGAAAGAATCATCATCATAAAATCACATACCGGATACCTAATACCCTATAACAATAGGTATCAACAAAACAAAAAAACTAGTTCTCTATACTTAGCGGCATAGAATGTATTATAGCCGTGGCCGGCACTAGTGTGGGTTTGTGGAGGTGACTATGGTCAGGAGTCTTCGCCGGTGAAAAGTTTCCACGAGAATGTTTTTCTTCCACTCGCCCTGTGTGATGGAAGAGGCGGACATCATCTATCGGTGAAGACGATATCAGAATTTTTCTACATGAACGGCTAACGAACGCGATTTACATAGGGAAACTGATTTTTCTCTCTTTCCTCTTTTGTTCTTTTGTTCCTTTGCGATTCTTTGTAAACTTCTATGAATCGCTACTTACGCCAAGCTTGTGGCCAGGCAGGACAAGCCCTGGAGGTTCCCAAGCCCAGAACTTGCCGCACTCCACAGAGTGCCGACTCTTCAACATGACTTGGTGGATCAACATAACTTTGTCGCTTCCCAGATTAGCTTTGTGACTTGGAATAACTTGGACCTTGTATGATCGTGCCTTTAGTGTAGCATAATGTTGGGGGTCTGCTGTATATATTTGGTATTCTATTAAATTTTATATCTATTTTTGCATGTTGGTAAGGTGGGTTCATATTGAACTGCAAAAATCTGTAGTGCTACAGAGTGATTTTGAGCCACAGGCAGCGTAAGCCATGATGTTACATTGAGCCACTAGCATTTGAAAGTTTTGAGGCCTAGCTATAACCTTGGCACGCGTATCTCGATTGTGAACATCTGCTTTCCCTTTCTCTTACAAAAATACTTGAACTTTATCCGTGACTTGATCTTTTTCCTTCTTATATTCGTGTACGGCTTTGTGGAAAGAAGGTGCTGAACTCATATTCTTAGAGTACCCGGAAGCTCAAGTTTGTTTCTGTAGATGATGAGTACAGTACTACTGCAGCACCCTATGCGAGGGGGCGGTGGGGAATACCTCCTTTCACCATCTCCTGACTCATCCAAACCCTTTTCCTACAACTTACTCGACAAATTACTGAACCATTTAAGCTATCGAAATTCGTAGCAGATCAAGGCTCCCTTATCCAGTCACTCCCCCGATCTCCAAAGTCCACCCTTTCTCGAATATTCCTCCCTCTACCATGGGGCCCGCAGGAACCGAGAATCGTCAGATCGGCTAAATTACATGCGCAAACTCTATTCGACAACTACAGATACTACATACGGTATCCACTGAAGCACTAATACTGCTCGAAGGACAGGAGAACCACTCGTATACTGCTGATTCCGACAAGCTTTGGCTATTCGGTTGTCTACACTGTGCATCCGTTTCTAGGGTTGTCGGAATTTGTCTTTGCTTAGGTGGAGGTGGAAGTCTGTGATATCAGTAAGGGAGACTGCATGGATGCCGGTAATACACTTCTCGCATGGGAGTGGCACGAGGAAGTGGTGAAAATGATACTCGGACGTGACGACGTCAACCGCAGCAAACCTGATAACCATGGCCGAACACCACTCTTGTGCGCTACCGAACGGGGCCATACGAGAGTAATAGCCCTACTACAGCCCCCGGAATCTACCACCTCCGGCGCCACCTAAGGCAGGGGAGGCATCGCCATCCTTCCTGTCTTCAAACCGGATTGTCTCTGCGCCATTTCCGCAAGCCCCCCAACAATTCCATAAACATGGTTGCTGTGGCAATTTGGTCCTTCCCCCCAATCTCCCTCAACCACAGGTTAAATATTTCCTTTTGGTTGAAAGATACGACATGCGATGGGGCTTGCCCGTATCTATCACCCGCTAGATTTCATGGAAGAGGATAACTTAGTTGTTAGGGTTAACTGATAAAGATATGTGGGGGTTGCGGGAATTTGAGGGTGTACTGTGGTTGGTCGTGGGCATCTGGGAATGTCTTTTCTCATGTTTCGGGTAGTTGCCGTACGGTTTGGCAATGACAAGTGAACGAAGTTCCTAATCATACCTTCCACATACCAATAGTCCAGACCTATTCTAGCCCCAGGTTTCGATCGTTCTACTATTTATTGATTATCCTCTGATATCGCATACCGCCCAAACATCTCTATTGGGTTTCTTATAAGTCAGGCTATTATAATCAAGAGTACGGTTTTGCAGTGGTCATTTATATTGTATTGATCTGAGCTGGTTTGGCTTGGGATTTTCCTCGTATTCACATTTTCAGCTACCTTCTGGCTGTGGGTCCTCTTTCTACCTTGTTGTTCATTTGATGTTTTCTATAGTTTCCTTATTCCCCTCCCCCCCCTGAGAAGCGCGGACCTGAGAGGTAAAGCCAGGGGACAAAAAACTCGAACCGTTTTACACCAAAATCAAGCACTCTTTACCAACCAGTTAATCACCCCCAATGAATCTGGGGGTTTCACTTTGGACCAAATCAAACTAGGGAAGAGGTAGAGAGTTGTTTTCAAGAAAATAGAAAAAAAGAAAAAAAATAGGTAGAAGGTTTATGGAATTGAGAAATCAGAGATATCATATAACAAAGGTGATTGTCATGTATCTTTTGTATAGCATCCCAATACAAAGACCTAAGTCACTTTTCGATCTTTCCACGCCATTGCGCAAAAAATCACGAAGTATTGATTTACAGACTTGATATTTTCAATATAGAAAGAAATATTTGTTCTCATTGTTCTTTCATCTTCATGAAATTTCTTGCTTGGGTAGTGTTGAGCTATGAGTTTCTAACAATGACTTTTTTGGTGCAAAATAGCCAACGGCCCGAGTTTTTTGTCGCCCGACTTTTATAAAGGTATAGAGAAAAATGATTAAGTGCAAGTATTTCCGACATCCGTGAAAAGCAAGGTAAAAACAGGCTGTTAGCTAAGGTATAGTATACTATCTCTAAACGACTTGGTAGCTAACGTGTATCCACATTCATAGGAGAAATGAAAAGGGAAAAAGAAAATAAGAATGTAGAAAGAACGAGTTGAAATAGACGGAAAATAAAAATCTATCGTAAACCGGGAACCAGGACAGAATGAAATATCAGAAAAAAAAGTAAGCTGAATCTTCATACCGCAGCCATGATCCGAGGCTAAAATACCCCACTTCGACCTACATTGTACAGGGTTTGAAAATAGAGAGAGGCGAGCAGGGGCCGGCCATTATTCCACTACCAACCTAATAGTGAAGAGTCTTCTGTAAGAGAGATAGATACTCAAGGGGCCTAGTACGAAAAATCACCCCGAAAGATGGCAGCTACATGGCTGTCAATAGGGAAAAGCTGGGAACGAGAGGCAAAATAAATACTATGGTGATACTGGATGGCAGGGAGTTGGGGGGAAAAAAGCCAGAAAGGATGGAGAGGTGACCGGAAGGGATAAATCCTTGATTCTAGGAAGGCCGTGGAGGTTGGGGATAGAGGATGGGAAGAAATTATTGGATATCTTCGCGATTAAGTTAGCTAGCATGCGGACGGGGTTTAGACGTCTGCTTCCCTTAGCAGCTTGACCACTGCCTCATGTCCACTCCTAGCAGCCCATGATATTGGTGTTTGGCCTCCGTCGTCCGGCTTATCAGGGTTGACGTCTTCGCGTTCCAATAACAGCTTCACCACTGCCTCATGTCCATTCCAAGCAGCCCATGATATTGGTGTTAGGCCGTGCTTGTCTGGCTTATCCGGGTTGACGTCTTCGCGTTCCAATAACAGCTTCACCACTGCCTCACGTCCACTCCTAGCAGCCCATGATATTGGTGTTCGGCCTCTGTTGTCTGGCTTATCAGGGTTGACGTCTTCGCGTTCCAATAACAGCTTCACCACTGCCTCATGTCCTCTCCTAGCAGCCCATGATATTGGTGTTAGGCCGTACGTGTCTTTGTCTGGCTTATCCGGGTTGACGTCTTCGCGTTCCAATAACAGCTTCACCACTGCCTCATGTCCCCTCCAAGCAGCCCATGATATTGGTGTTCGGCCTCTGTTGTCTGGCTTATCAGGGTTGACGTCTTCGCGTTTCAATAACAGCTTCACCACTGCCTCATGTCCATTCCAAGCAGCCCATGATATTGGTGTTAGGCCGTGCTTGTCTGGCTTATCCGGGTTGACCTCTTCGCGTTCCAATAACAGCTTCACCACTGCCTCATGTCCACTCCTAGCAGCCCATAAGAGCGGCGTAGCACCAATTCCATCTACGCCGTTTATATCGATATCATCTCTAATTATCAGAGCCCTCGCAACCTCAACGAGCCCGAATATGGACGCACAGTGAAGTCCCGTGAACACGTAAAAGTCCACAATATGGCGGAGATAATACCAGGGGAGGATGTGTTCCACGAGTAGCCTAATTGATATATGGCATTGGTAGTGGCTGAAGAGTTTCAGCGCAAGCGTTTTCCCACTATCTGAGAGTTCTTTTTTCAGGTGAGTTCCCCAGTATAAAGATGAATATTCCAGGAAGGGTGGGTGTTGAGTGTTCTGACCCCAGGAACCCGAAAGGGTCATTACCTGGTGCGAGTTTAAATATGTCAAGCAGGTCTCCGCAATTGTAGAATGAGCGCTCGGGAAAAGGTTGTGATGACTGGTCAAGTACTCTTGGAGCGTATAGTGGATTAGTCGAACAGTTGATCCCTCCTTATCCACCACAACAAGCCCTTGGCAGCAGCTTAAGACTGTCCGCATGGAGGGAACGTTGTTATCGTTACAATGTGCCGATCCTATTTCTACGGCTAAGGCCCGACATAACTCCTCCGCTCTCATTGGCCGTTCCGAATGGCATATCCACATTAAAGCCGTCATTCCGAGTATAGATTTCTGCCCACCTTGGCCTTTGATCCGTTCTAATGTTGCGCCGTAAGCATCTTCTAGGCCCAAGCCATCCGTCATTATCCGGAGCCTTTCTCGGCGCCGATGGATTGTAGTCTCCTGTAGAATTGCATCGAGATTCAGGGAGACTAATAGAAATCTAGATAGATATTTGTTAACGGATATCTTTGGTAGGATTTCCCATTTAGGCGATTATACTCACATCTCCGACACAGTTTCCGGAATCTTTTTCACAATTTCGGCCTCCAATATCCCATCCATCTCATCCAAGGTCGTGTCTTCGGAAAGTTTCGTGTGGATATATTGGATAATATCATCCTTTCGGGGACTTATCGATAAAACGGCTACTCCACTAGGAAGGTGCTTTCCGACTTCACCACCGACATGTGGTCTCCCGGTTAGGAATAGGCGGGTGGTTAGAGAAATTTTAATGATTTCATTGAGTGAAATAAGGATCTTGGCTCGGTGTAGTACTGCGCATTCGTCCAGAGCGTCCAGGCAGAAAAACGTGGGGCGCATAGACGAAAGGCTCCCCAACAGCTTCACAATCTCATGCTGCTGTAGCCCCCGACCACCGATGACTTTCTTATGCTTCTCAAACGCATCCTGTATTTCTTTCGGAATTTGCTTAAAACTGCCGACCACCTGCTTCAGCAGAGCACCCAACATACCCCCCGCCGACTGCTCCTTTTGGGCCGCGAAGTCAAAATAAAAACACGCCACAGAAATATCCTCTTCAGCAACGCCGGCCTCATCGCACAAGGTATCTATTACAAGTGAACTAGAATGGCAACTTGTCAGGAAAAATCACTGGCATTGTACCATCTCTGGCGGATATCGCCCTTCTTACCTGATGTAAGTCTTGCCGACCCCCGGATTGCCCGAGCAAAATATTGTCGCCTTTTGCAACCCGCCCCGATCGTCGCCGCTCTTCCAGCTTCGAAATTCCTCTGTCCGTAGAACCCAGTCCCCCACGGTTCTAACCCGGCGCGATTCAAGGTCAGAATGTCGCAGGCGGGGCTCGAGAGGCGATAACCAAGTCAAGATTTCAGCCCTATCATCGGTGACAGTGATGTTGGTGTTGAAACAGTGGTTGTTGTAATTAAGAGAGTGAGTGTTGTGGTTTTGGGAGCCGGTGGTATTAAAAGAATTTGTATTACCGGTAACGGGGGCCTGATCTTGAGACATTTTTCTGTTCTTTGAGCTTCGGAATGTTGTAAATGATAAATTGATGAGGTGCTATGGTGTAACGGCGGTAGAATTCTCGAGAATGGGAGGAAGGCGGGGTTAATCCCATTGCCCAGCCTAGGCGATGAACATCTGGTCCAATCATGCTTCTTGAACTTTGTGAAACCAATATCACGCCTGTGGCTAGTGAAGGCAGGCACAGCAGTAGAAACAGCCACTCCACCTCTCCCGGTAACCGAGTATCATAACAGGTAGATTAAGGGTTTTCCGTCGCGAGCGTGAAAGCCCCTCCAACGCAGACCTCGCACGGCGGTGGAATGGGTAACTTTGGCAAGGATTCTAAATTCCCCACGCAAGATCCGACAAAATTAAATACCACTAATCCCCGGTTGAAGCACTTGAGTAACATCGAGTTATCTTCTTTTAGATCGCAAGGATAGGAAAGGTATTTACCTTTCCCTATCTGACTTTTTAGATGTTGGTTTTTGGCTCTTTGACCTTAAGAATCCCGAGGCGCAAGCCACTCCACAGCCACGGCTTTCTCCACCTCCCAAAGAGAGTTCATATTACTAAATATTTTAATCCCAGCAGTAACCTCACCCCACCAGCCTATTCTACTGGACCAAGCGCCCACGGAGGTCTAAACCCTTTGGTTAACAAACCGGAAACCCCGCACACCTAATTCCCTGTATGGGATGATAGCGCTCTAGGTGCAGAGATGCCACTGTATACGGTATACTCCTAGCTCTTTATTCTCCCCCAGCGCACTGGTATGTTCGTGCGCCCTAGCCACTCTAATCATGTTGGCACAAAGTCACCAAATGTCACTCGTTTATCTCATCTCAGTTCTTCGCATGTCAGGTACAGTACAGCACAACGGTGACCGGAATCTACTATGTCGAGGTTTAACGGGGACCTCGCTTAGGTGCTTCTGTTCTCAAGGCGTGAGCTTGAAGGCAGGTGACATTGCGCTGTCCACGCTTATCGGCCCTCCTCGCGAAGGAAAATTAATTTAGCAAGAGGCCCTCTCACTCCGAAATGGACTCCGCGGTAACCTTTTCCTTCTGGTGGGCATCTCGTCCAGTGCTAAAGCTGGACGCCACGAGCCCATACTGAAAAACATAAATTTCGGGTATCGGTGTATCTATCCTGCATGGAAGAAAGTAACTACAAATCAAGATCGATCATCGTCGAAAACAACACCGAGAAAAAAGTCACACAATTCACTCTCAATTCACCTGATCCCCATCCAGACAAAAAGAAACCCCCCAGAACTCACATTCGCTCGTTGGCCGTTGTGGTTCACTCCCGCAGCCGTGGTGAAAAGAAAGAGAGGTGGGAAACGGCTACGATACCTTACCTAGACTCACTCTGCCAAGCCTCAACCCACCATCCTTGTAGCGAACATGATCTATGAGGTTCCCAGCGAATACAAGGACAGCGCAATTATAAACTCACAGAATCAGCTCTAGTTAGCTAAGAATATGGTAACTAAGAAAAAACAAAATTTATACGCAAAAATACTATCCCCAACCAAATAGGGAAAACCTTGTCCTGTTTTGTGCATTAACGTTCGGGTGATATGGTGCCGGACAACCAAAATCTGCCCACAACGATCACAAAACAACCACTAATAAAATAATCAACAATGCAACCACTTTGGATGATAGAGAAAATTTGTCTGGTAGATAGATAGATTAGAATCAGTTAAACATATTTACCAGAGGAAATTCAGGGAAACCAAGTGGTGAATGTAATCCTGACTTTTGAAGTGGAGTGATTTTGTATAGGGCCACAGGAGTTGGCCAGGGAGAAAATATGCCAAGATACCAAGGAATTTAGTGAATCTTGGCACGAGTGATATCCTATGAATGAAACTATACTAAGTAGAGTTAGTAGATTGCCAGAAGCGAAGAAGTGAGGCTCAACACAAGTGTGCCAAGCTCACGGGCGGCATCATAACATATCACTCGCTTTCTGAGGCACTTGGCCAGAGGGCAGATTTTGGTTGTCCGGCACCATACAATACCGTATTTACTCGAATATAAGAGAATGGCGCTAGGATGTGATCTTTCCCCACCAAGACCACACTAAGGCTATAAGAAGGCTAAGGCTATTCCGTTTTTCCACCGGACAACCTCACCTCAAGTCTAGCGTAATTCTCTTGTATTCGAGTAAATACGGTACAGCATGGGAAATTATCAATTGTAGGGAGCAGTGTCGGGAGTAGTATCTTGCAGTGATTCCGAGGGGTCATTCTGGACCATAGCCCGGACAACGGGCCGGCATTCCGTCCAGGTCCGTTCCGGGAGTAGTTTTAAAAACCCTGGCTCAGTCCGGTGGAAACTGCAGGGGGGGTCAAAGGTTTGCGGCGCCCAAGAAACCGCCAGGCCAAAACCCGAAGCAACCCAGATGAAGCTGCCGGGTTATTTTAAATTTCCATTGGGACCTCATGACCTGCAGGTGCTTGGGCAGCCTGCAGATATTTGTGAACGGCCTGCAGGCTTTTTCTGGGAGATAACTCTGAATGGGAAGGAGACTGCGGTTCTGTAGATTTCGCTTAAGATGCATCAATGTCACGAACTGATCAACCAGTACCGTATCTCCATATGCACGCTAAATAACCATGATCCTACCTTCGGTCCCTTTTCACAATTCCGTTAATGACCCTTCCACCACTTCTGGTGGATTAATATTAGCCGAGATACTTTCTTTATATAACCCTTCTCTAAATTTCCCCTTCTCCCCATAAGTTCGAAGGTAGAATTAAGATCGGCATATCCTCCACCGACATGAGAGCTTCTAGTTCACATAAATTCAATGATCGTTTGTTTCAGCTTTGGCCCTAATACGTAGTTAGCCATCTTTTACCCTTTAGGGTTAGGGTCGAAACATGCTATCACTCGTGACCTGAAGCCGGCGGGCGACCCAGGCCGGGCCCGGCTGTGTTTTTGCAAAATTTTCCTACAGTCCGACTCGGTCACCTCTGGAAAAGCCTAGGTCAGTTCGGGCTGTCCCAAAGTCAGGCAGACTGGCCACTTGGGATCGTTGGGATCTTGTACCCGGGAACCCGGGAATCCGACGCTGGGTAATGATTTCTTTTGCCGTGGGAGCTCACCCAGCGGGATGTGCCAATGAATTAACTTTCCTTGTGGAATGCGGATTTTAGGCGGGGGACTGGTGGTGATTAGTGGCTTGTTAGACCAAAGGCTTAAGGACCAGGTTTTGGTAGTACATGATCAAGTCTAAAGAAACCACGAAAAGAGGAAAGAACAAAAGTACCATTGCAATAGGCTCTAAGCGCAGCGGAACATGAAAGAACGGCGAATTAGTTCACCACTCTCTACTAGCTAAGGATAGGGAGGGGAATGTATCTCCCCCTCTGACCGATCACACCTCAAAACTGCCGAAACTCTACAAACTCTAAATAAAGACACTAAGCTAACAAAACCTAAACCATAGCGATCGCAACAATTCCTAACCATCCGGAAATTGCATGATACTCCGCAATCCCTAGGGCCTATGCTCTGCCAGTGCACCGACCCAAGTATACCTAAGGACAGAATGTATGAAAGAAACATCATTTTGAAACCAAATGCCGGATACCTAATACCATGTGACAACGGGTAAGATACTAACAAAAATCAAAAACTAGTACCCAATGCCTAGCGTCATAGAGTGTGAAAACAACCCATCGCTAAGTGCCTAGTGACTGTGCGCCATAAGGCCACCTATCCTATAGCTGTATATCTCCTAGCAGCATATCCGCATAGCCGCGCAACTGCATATCCGCATAACCACCTAGCTACATACTCTCTGAGAAATCTAATAGCATATAGGAGGATTTTTGATGGATCCTAAAGGAAAGCACGAAGGAAGGAACCGAGGTGCAATCCCAATAGGTTATATATGGAGTAATGAAAGATGGAGGAAGGGTGGACTGGGTAACTGCTCTCGCTCTAGCTAAGAACATGCCAGGAGATATCTCCCTCCGTCTAACAACAACACTCTGAAAAAAAGAACAATCTTGAGAAAAACAGGCAGCTAACAAAACCTAATCCTGACAATCAGCGGAAATCTAGAACCCTCCTGATATCCCCTGATCCTCAGTGATCATAAACCCTATGTCCTGCTAGTGCGCCAACCCGCATATGCCTAATTGCATAGGGTATAATATGAAAGGAACGATGAAGCCAAATACCTGATACCCCATACCCTATGGCTAGGAACGCCAACAAAAAGGCCATGAAACTGATATCCTATGACTAGCCACATAGGATGTGAAAACAGCGACCCACTGCAGAGTGCTTAACTTCCGGAAACAACAAAGCAACACGCCCTATCATCGTGCCTCTCCCCGACGCATATCCGCCTCACAGCATGCCCTAGGCAATCTAATAATTTTATGTGGAACGGCTCTAGTGGAGGGGAGCCGCGTCGGGTTTGCAATATACTTACCCCTTAATGCTGTAGGTTAATTGTGTATGATATTTAAAAAAAAAAGCTAGCCTGAGTTTTCCTTTCCTCTCATGTACAAGTGCGTAACCCCCCCCCCCCCGGCACTTACCTCATATTTGCGATTCAAACTTCTTTTTTTATACAAACCCGGCTCACAAAACCTGGTAGATTTGCCGTGAGTCTCCGCGCTAAACCATGTTTTTGAACTTCTCTGTGATGTGCTATCAGAACTGTTGAATTTTTCCTTTGATTTGTTTCATATGTATATTCTCCTTGATAATATCGTATATTTCTCTACTTGGTATATGTTCCCAGTTTTCACCTGTACACAGCGGACATTACTACAGCTAAGATACAATTGCGTATATTTCATTAATATT
>Ga0307509_10005689_pt1 | contig 17195 bp, 12 predicted proteins | sample 10_EM_MG_FD_202245 | JGI IMG/M metagenome (GOLD analysis project Ga0307509, IMG submission 202245) | Populus trichocarpa ectomycorrhiza microbial communities from riparian zone in the Pacific Northwest, United States - 10_EM | ecosystem: Host-associated > Plants > Roots > Unclassified | place... | reverse complement strand
ATCAGCGCGCCCGACAGCGCGTCGCGGTACAGGCGGCTGAGGCTGAACGGGCTGTCGTTCTTGTAGCCCAGGATGCCGACGATCTGCAACGCCTTGTGAACGACCTCGGGCGCCATCTCGGAGGCGCTGATCTTGAGGTTGTTGAAGCGAAGCGCCCAGCCGATGCGGGTCAATTGCTCCATGCCATCGGGCGAGGCATCGACGCTGTCGAACTCGGTCGCCACCGCCAGCCAGTTGCTGCGCGCGGTCTGCAGCAGCGCCGACAACTCGGCCAGCCGGACCGCCGTGGGCGGCACGGTGCCGGGCATCTTGCGCGCCTGGCCGCGAACAAAGGCGGAGGCTCGCGCCACGGCCTCGGCCGCGATGCCCCACCACAAGGCGGACCACAGGATGTGCGAGTACGGCACCATCGTTTGCGCCGACGAGTCGGCGAACGCGCCCGGCACGATCTGATCCTCGCTGCCGCTGGACACGAGTTTGAAGCCCGGGCTGCGGGTGCCGCGCATGCCCATCGTGTCCCAGCTGGTCGTCTGCGTCAGCGTGTAGTCGTCCTTGCACACCAGCACCAGCACCTGGTCGCTGGCCGCGGCATCGGCCGCACGCCGGCAGGTGACGAGGATCGCATCGGCTTCGGCGCAATAAGAGCCGGTGGTGGCGTCCTTGTCGAGCTTGAAGCGGCCATTCGCGCGCTCGACGGCGCAAATGCTGGAACGGGTGTCGCCGAACACGCCGACCTCGGACGTCATCGACGCGAGCAGATACTGCTTCGCGACCAGGTCACGCAGATAGGCCTGGAAGAACGGGCTGTCGCTCGAGTGGCGGGCAATGCAGGCGACCTGGATGAAATGCATCGCCAGCACCATGCTGCTGGACGAGCACACCTGCGCCAGCGCCGCGCACAGTGTGGCGAGCTGCACCATCGTGCACCCCGCGCCACCCGATTCGACCGGCACATTGGCCGACAGCACGCGCGCCTCGCGCAGCGCGGCCAGGGTCTCGTGCGGGAAGCGGGCCTGCTCGTCCACATCGGCAGCGTGCTTGCTCGCCACCTCGGTCGCAATCGATCGCACCGTGTTGAGCAACTTGTCGAATTCCTGACTGTGCATGCCTTGGGCCTCAGGTTGGATGCGTGGGACGAGCGAACGCTCGGTGCGACGCCTCGACTCGGAAGCGATTGTGCTGATTCCGTGTCGTTTCGCACCCGTCGACCGTGGGATTGCGCCCCCTCGACTGAGGGGGCCGCCTCCCCAGAATGGCAGATGCGTGTTGTTGTGCGGGAATTTACACTCGATCGTGCTTGTACTCGGAATGTCAATTGTCGAAGAATCGAGCCGTGATGAACACGCATGCCCCCCGCCACGTTAGTTTGCCCACACGTCCCGACATGACAGTCGCAGGGCTGCGCGTGGGCATCGACATCGTCCAGATCAGCGCCATTGCCGACTCGCTCGCCGAGTTCGGCAACCACTTCACGCGGCGCATTTTCAGCGCCGATGAAGTCGCCTACGCCAATGCAGCGCCCGCTCAAACCGCGCAACGCCTGGCCGCCCGCTTCGCCGCCAAAGAGGCCGGCTTCAAGGCCTTCGGCCTCTCGGAGGCCGGCATCAGCTGGCGCGACATCGAGGTACAAAAATGCGCCGATGGCAGCTGCACCCTTGCCTTTCACGGCCGCGCCGCCGAGGCCGTGCAACGCAGCGGCTGCACCGAGATCTCGCTCAGCCTGAGCCACGATGGCGATTACGCCACCGCCATGCTCGCCGCGCTCGCACCCCGCTGAACACCCTAATCGCAGTCAAAAAACTTCCGGAGTACCCTTGATGGAAACCATGGTCGATTTCGAACCCCAGATCCGCAACATCCTGACCAAGCACGCACGGCTCGGCGTTGACGTGTCGGCACTCGCCGCCGATGCAGACCTGTACCAGGCCGGCATGACCTCTCAGGCCAGCGTCAACGTCATGCTCGCACTCGAAGGCGAGTTCGACATCGAGTTCCCCGACGAGCTGCTCAAGCGCAGCGTGTTCGGCAGCATCAGCGCTATCCGCGACGCCGTAGCGGGGATCGCATCCACCTGAGCCAACCCGGCATGCGCGGCAGACCTCGGCGTACGTCCGGCGACTGCCGCAGCTCATTGGCCCAAGGCTGGTCGATGTGCAGCGCGCCTGCGGGCGCCATCACGCAGCCGGCGCAATGGGCCGGCACCCCTGAAGACACCTGGATCGCCATCGACGGCCCCACCACGGTGGCCGCGGCGCTGCGCGGCGTCGAGCGCTGGTCGCTGGACGAGCCTGCGCGCCGCTTCGATGCCGAGGACTGGTGGTTCCGCCTGCGCTTCGACGCGCCCGCCACCACCGCAGCACGCACCCTGAGTTTCGCCGGCCTCGCCGGCTTGGCCGAGGTCTGGCTGAACGGCGAGCTGCTGCTGACCAGCAGCAACATGTTCGTCTCGCATGACTGCGCCGATCCGCCGCTGAACACGACCGGCAACGAGCTGCTGATTCGTTTCGCGTCGCTCGACGCGTGGCTTGCGCAGCGCCGCCCGCGGCCGCGCTGGCGCGCACCGATGGTCGAGCATCAGCAGTTGCGCTGGGTCCGCACGAGCCTGCTCGGTCACGTGCCGGGCTGGGCACCGCCGGCCGCGCCGGTCGGGCCGTGGCGTGGCGTCGAGCTGATCGAGCATGGCCCGGTCACGGTCTCGCAGCTGCGCCTGCGCAGCCATGTCGACGGCCGCGACGGCGTCGTCACGCTGGCCGTCGCGCTGAACCCGGCGGACGCCTCGGCGCAGCTCGAGCTCGAGCGCGACGGCGTCACACACCGCGCCGCACTCGCAGCCGGCACGGCCACGCTGCGTGTGCCCGATGCAGCGCTGTGGTGGCCGCACACCCACGGCGAGCCGGCGCTGTACGACGCGCGCATCGTGCTGCGCTCGCGCGGCAGCGACGCGCCGGTCGTCGTCGATCTCGGCCGCATCGGCTTTCGCAGCCTCGCGCTCGACACCGCCGGCGGCGACTTCGCCCTGCGCATCAACGACGTGCCGGTGTTCTGCCGTGGCGCCTGCTGGATGCCGCTCGATGTCGTGAGCCTGCGCTCGAGCCGCGCCGCCTGCCGCGCCGCGCTCGAGCAAGTGCGCGACGCCGGCATGAACATGCTGCGCGTGACCGGCACCATGGTCTACGAAGAAGATCACTTTCACGAACTCTGCGACGAGCTCGGCATCCTGGTCTGGCAGGACTTCATGTTCGCCAACATGGACTATCCGCACGCCGACGACGCGTTCGCCGCGTCGGTGCGCGACGAGCTCACGCAGCAGCTCGAACGCTGGCAGGCGCGCCCGTCGCTCGCGGTGCTGTGCGGCAACAGCGAGGCCGAGCAACAGGCTGCGATGTGGGGCAGCCCGCGCGAGACCTGGGCCCAGCCCGCCTTCGACCGCACGGTCGGCGAGCTCGTGCAGGCGTGGTGCCCCGGCGTGCCGTACTGGCCCTCGAGCGCGCACGGCGGTGCGTTCCCGCATCAGAACGACGTCGGCACCACCTCGTACTACGGCGTCGGCGCCTACCTGCGGCCGCTGGACGACGCGCGCCGCAGTGGCGTACGCTTCGCAACCGAGTGCCTTGCGTTTTCCAATGTGCCACCCGATTCGACGATCCAACGCATGCCCGCCGTCGGCCGACGGCCGGGTCAACCGGACTGGCGTGCGCGCTCGCCGCGCGATCTCGGCGCCGGCTGGGATTTCGAGGACGTCCGCGACCACTATCTGCAGCGCCTTTACGGGCTGGACCCGGTCGCGCTGCGCAGCACCGACCAGGCGCGCTACCTCACCCTGAGCCGAGCCGTGGGCGCCGAAGTGATGTACGCGACACTCGCCGAGTGGCGCAGCGGCTCGTCCAGTTGCCGCGGAGCGCTTGTCTGGTTTCTCCGAGACCTCTGGCCAGGGGCCGGCTGGGGCATTCTCGACGACCGCGGTACCCCGAAAGCCGCGTTCCACGGTTTGCGCCGTGCTGCGTCGCCGATCGCACTGTTCATCAGCGACGAAGGCACGAATGGGCTCCAATTGCATGTCGTCAACGAGCCCGCTCACGATCTGCAGGCGCAGATCGAGATCACGGTCTATCGCGACGACGGTCTGGTGCTCGAGCAAAGCACGCAGGCCCACACAGTACCTGGGCGTGGAGCACTATCGCTGCCGGTCGCCGAATGGTTCGACACGTTGCTCGACCTGTCTCGCGCCTACCGCTTCGGCCCGGCCGAGCACGCACTGGTGGCCGCCCGGCTGCTGGACGCGCAGGGCGACGTGTTGGCGCGGGCCTTCCATTTGCCGGAGGGGCTCCCGACGCGGCGCGAACGCGACATCGGCATGGTCGCGCACGCCCGCATCGCCGAACGCGGCCAATTCGAGATCACGCTGCGTGCCCGGGGATTCGCCCAGTCGGTGCATTTCGATGCCCCGGGCTTCGTGGCCGAAGACGAGTTCTTCCACCTGGCCCCCGGCGCAGAGCAGCGCGTGCGATTGACGCCCACGTCACCGGGTTCGCCCGTGCCGTCGACGCTGGGGAGTGTGCTGGCGCTCAACACCTGGGCCGTCGTGCCCATACGGATGGCATCGTGAACAGAGGCCCACCGAGCACCGAGAACTTCTGGATCGAGACCGGGCGCGGCTACATCGGTGCCGCTTGGTACTGGCCCGAATTCGGCGAGGCGCCTCCCACGGCAGTGCTGGTGGTTCCCGGCATCGCCCACGAAGAACGAACCATGGCGCAGGGTCTCGCGGCGCTGGCCGAATCGCTCTTGCGTGTCGGCCTGCCGACGCTTCTGATCGACCTGCACGGCACGGCGCAGAGCACCGGTTCGTTGTCTGATGACGCGATCGGCGACCGCTGGCGAAGCGACATCCGCGCAGCGATCGGGCACATCCGGCAGGCCGGCTTTTCCAAGATCATCGTCGTCGGGGTCCGTCTGGGGGCCCTGCTGGCGCTGGACGCGCTCGGCGACGAGACGAAGCTTGCGATGATCGCTTGGGCACCGGTCACGTCCGGGCGCCGCTATGCGCGAGAGCTCAAGATCCTGCAAGGGATGGGTGCCCATCAAGGCGCGCCGGGTGCGGCTGCGGCGTCAATCTCCATTGCCGGTCATGACATTCCGCGCAGCGTGACCTCGCATCTGGCCAGCCTCGACATGGCCGAGATCGTCGCGGGCTTGCCCAGCCACATGCTGCACCTCGACAGCGCAGACCATCTCGACACCGCGTGGGTCGACACATATCGGGAGCATGGCGTCGCGATCGAGCAATCGATCTCGACCGAGGCCAACGACTGGCTGCTGGGTGGTCACGACAGCCCGCCTGTGCCAGCCGACGACATCCAGACGATCACAAGGTGGTGTAGCCGGGTCGGTGCGGCCGATAGCCTCGGCGCGGCAGCCCCGCCCCGGCGCCCCACGCTGCTCACCGAGATCTCTTTCGAGAGCGGTGGCAAGCGGATTCGCGAACGCTTCGTCAAGATCGGCCCGGTCGGACTCACTGCGGTCGTGACCGAGCCCGCGGAGTCGGCTCCAGACGGTGCCACGCGTGTGCTGTTGACGCTGGTCGGGCCGGGTCGGCTGTTCCCTGAGTTCGCGCGCCGAGAAGCCGGTCGCGGCAAGGTCAGCGTCAGGTTCGACTTCAGCGGCTTCTCCACCAGCGGCCGCCGGTTCGCCGGGCATGGTGGCGAGTTCTATTCGCTCAGCAACCAGCTCGACATTCTCGACGCTGTCCGCCAGTTGCAGCGCGAGCGCCCCGAGGGGGCGATGTTGCTCGGTTTCTGTGCCGGGGCTTGGTCGATGATCCAAGCCGGGCCGCAACCCGGTGTGGTCGCGGCTGCGGCCATCAATGTCGCGCTCTATCGCCAGCCCGACTACGTACTGAAGGAGTACCTGCTCGGGCCAGGCTCGGTTTGGTCCAGGGGTCTGTCGTTCCTGCGTCGCTTCGGCAGTCTGAGCCGGACGATTGACAGCGCCGAGCGCAATTCGAGCTTCAGGTCAGGCCCGATGCGTTGGCTGAAGAAGTACCGCGAGTCCGGCGTGCCACTGCTCTTGAGTTTCGGCGCATCGGATCTCGGCCTGATCTACCTGCAACGACGACTCGGAACGGCACATGACGACGAGCGCCGCCACGGCCGACTCGCGCTGCGGTCCTATGACGGCCTGGGTCACCTCACCGAGGGTGCGCCGGCACGCGGACGCATGCTCGCGGAGGTCAGCGAGTTCTTCGACGCCGTCGACCGCCGCATCGCGAACGCAACGGCAGGCATCGAGCTGTCGGCAACTGGCGCACACAGCAGCGCAGACTCCGAGAGAGCGACGATGCCGACGACCGGCACCAGTAGCGTTTCGCGGTAGGCCGGCAACGGGGTATCGCGCAGCGGCCTCGCGCCGCGTCTGTCACCGCAGGGACAGAAGAAAATCGCACGGTCGTGCTAAAACACGCGCTGGCCCAAAGATCACAGCGGATCGGAGACAACCCGATGGACCTGAATTTCACCCCCGAAGAACAAGCCTTCCGAGAGCAGATCCGCGCCTGGGTCGCCGAGAACCTGCCGAAGGACATCAGCCACAAGGTGCACAACGCGCTGCGCCTGTCCAAGGACGATCTGCAGCGCTGGGCCAAGATCCTCGGCGCGAAGGGCTGGCATGGCTGGGCCTGGCCGAAGGAGTTCGGCGGCCCGGGCTGGAACGCGATCCAGAAGCACTTGTTCGAAGAAGAATGCGCGCTCGCCGGCGCGCCGCGCGTCGTGCCCTTCGGCCCGGTGATGGTGGCGCCGGTGATCATGGCCTTCGGCACCCCGGCTCAGCAGCAGCGCTTCCTGCCCGACATCATGAGTGGCAAGGTCTGGTGGAGCCAGGGCTACAGCGAACCGGGCTCGGGCTCCGACCTGGCGTCGGTGAAGACCAAAGCCGAGCGCAAGGGCGACTATTACGTCGTCAACGGCCAGAAGACCTGGACCACGCTCGGCCAGTACGGCGACTGGATCTTCTGCCTGGTGCGCACCAGCAACGAGGGCAAGCCGCAGACCGGCATCAGCTTCCTGCTGATCGACATGAAGAGCCCGGGCATCACGGTGCGCCCGATCATCACGATGGACGGCGAGCACGAGGTCAACGAGGTCTGGTTCGACAACGTCGAGGTGCCGGCCGATCAGCTCATCGGCGAAGAGAACAAGGGCTGGACCTACGCCAAGCACCTGCTCGCGCATGAGCGCACCAACATCGCCGACGTGAACCGCGCCAAGCGCGAGCTTGAGCGCCTGAAGCGCATCGCCAAGGCCGAGGGCGTGTATGACGACACGCGGTTCCGCGACGAGATCGCCAAGCTCGAGGTCGACGTGGTCGCGCTCGAGATGATGGTGCTGCGCGTGCTCAGCGCAGAGAAGAGCGGCAAGGCGGCGCTCGATGTCGCCGGCCTGCTGAAGATCCGCGGCAGCGAGATCCAACAGCGCTACAGCGAGCTGATGATGCTCGCGGCTGGCCCGGCCAGCGTGCCCTTCATCAAAGAGGCGATGGAAGCCGGCTGGCAGGGCGACATGGCGGGCGCGAGCTTCGTCGCACCGCTCGCCGGCACCTACTTCAATGTGCGCAAGACGACGATCTACGGCGGCTCGAATGAAGTCCAGCGCAACATCGTCGCGCAAACCGTGCTCGGCTGATCGAACAAGGAATTGACATGGACTTCGACTTCAACGACGACCAGGAGATGCTGCGCGACACCGTGCGCAAATGGGTCGACAAGGCCTACACCTTCGAGCGCCGCCGCGAGATCGTCAAGGCAGGCGGCTTCTCCAAGACGGCCTGGACCAACCTCGCCGAGCTCGGGCTGACCGGCCTGTACGTGCCCGAGGCGCAAGGCGGCATGGGCTTCGGCCCGGTCGACGCGATGGTGGTGATGGAAGAACTCGGCCGCGGCATCGTGCTCGAGCCGTATGCCGCGGTGGCGCTGGTGGGCGCAAGCCTGCTGACCGCCGGCCACGCCGCCGTGGCCAAGCCCTGGCTGCAAGGCATTGCCGAAGGCAAGGCGCTCGTCGTGCTCGCGCACCAGGAACGCAGCGCGCGCTACCGCCTGGCTCACGTCGAGACGAGCGCGAAAAAGGTCGGCACCGGCTGGCAATTGAACGGCCTGAAGACCGTCGTGCCCGCCGGTGCGCATGCGGATGCCTTCATCGTCCCGGCGCGCGTCAGCGGTGCGGTCGATGACGCGGCAGGCATCGCGCTGTTCCTCGTCGCGCGCAGCGACGCCGGTATCAAGCTGCGCGGCTACCCCACGCAAGATGGCGCCTGCGCTGCCGACCTGACCCTGACCGACGCCGTTGCCGTCGAGCTGCTGCCCGCCGGCGCAGCCTTCGGCGTGCTCGAGCACGCGATCGACATCGGCATCGCCGCGCTCTGCGCCGAAGCGGTCGGCGCGATGGACAAGCTGGTCGCGATCACGACCGAGTACATGAACACGCGCAAGCAGTTCGGCGTGGCGATCAGCACGTTCCAGGCGCTGCGCCACCGCATCGCCGACGTCAAGATGCAGCTCGAACTCGCGCGCTCGATGAGCTACTTCGCCAGCCTCAAGCTGAATGAGCCGGCACCGGCGCGGCGCCGCGCACTCGCGCAGGCCAAGCTGCAGTTGGGGCAGGCTATGCGCTTCGTCGGCCAGCAGTGCATCCAGCTGCACGGCGGCATCGGTGTGACCGACGAGTACATCGCCAGCCACTACTTCAAGCGCCTCACGGTGATGGAGATGAGCTACGGCGACACACTGCACCAGCTCGGCGAAGTGTCGGCGCGCATGCAAGACACGGCGGGCGTCTTTGCCTGACGCAAAGCCTCTCGCGCGGGCCGGCAGCCTGACCGACGTGCGCGGTCTGCGCGTCGGCCACTTCACCGAGGTGCGCCGGCCGACCGGCTGCACGGTGATCATCGCTCCCGAGGGTGCGGTGGCCGGCGTCGATGTGCGCGGTGCGGCGCCCGGCACGCGTGAGACCGAACTGCTCTCGCCGCTGAACGCCGTCGAGAAGGTCCACGCCGTGATGCTGGCCGGTGGCAGTGCCTTCGGGCTCGACGCCGCGGGCGGCGTGATGCGCTGGCTCGAAGAACGCGGCCTCGGCGTGCAGGTCGGCCCGGCACGCATACCCATCGTGCCGGCGGCGATCCTGTTCGACCTGTGGGTTGGCGACGCATCGATTCGGCCCGATGCCGCGTCGGGCTATGCCGCATGCGAGGCCGCGACCACCGACCCGGTTGCCGAAGGCAATGTCGGCGCCGGCACCGGCGCGGCGGTCGGCAAGCTGTTCGGCATCCATCGCGCGATGCGCGGCGGGCTGGGCAGCGCATCGGTCACGGTCGGTGGCATCACGGTCGCGGCGCTGGTCGCCGTCAACGCGATCGGCGACGTGATCGACCCGCAGACCGGCGAACCCATCGCCGGTGCGCGCAGCGAAGACGGCCAGCGCCTGCAAGGCACGATGCGCTCGATGCTGCGCGGCGAGCTGCTCGCGCCGATGCAGCCCGGCAGCGCGACCACGCTCGGCGTCGTCGCGACCGATGCAGTGCTGACCAAGGCACAGGCCAACAAGATGGCGCAGATGGCGCACGACGGCTTCGCGCGCGCGATCAACCCGGTCCACACGATGAGCGACGGCGACACGATCTTCGCGCTCGGCACCGGTGCGAGCGGCCGCTCGGCGAACATCACGCTGCTCGGTGCGCTCGGCGCCGAGATGATGGCCGTCGCGATCGTGCGCGCCGTGCGCGCGGCCACGCGGCTCAGCGGCCCGGGCCTGCCCGATCTGCCCGCGGCCGGCGACCTCTGAGAACACCCTGGTCCGACTAGAGACCGCGACGGAGACAACGCGATGACCCAGCCCCTCACTCGCCGCACCGTGCTGGTCGCCTCCGCGGCCTCGACGCTGCTCGCTGCCTGCGCCACCCGTGCCACCACCGACATGCCACCACCGATCGTGTTCGTGCACGGCAATGGCGACACCGCCGCGCTGTGGTTGACGACCCAATGGCGCTTCGAATCGAACGGCTGGCCGCGCGAGCGCCTCATCGCGATCGACATGCCCTACCCGCTGGCGCGTGACGTGGACGCCGTGCCACAAGAAGGCCGCAGCAGCACGAGCGAGAGCGCGCAGTTCCTCAAGTCCGAGGTCGACAAGGTCTTGCGCGCCACCGGCGCGAGCCGCGTCGTGCTGATCGCGAATTCGCGCGGCGGCTACGCGGTGCGCAACTACATCGCCAACGGCGGCGGCGCGGCCGTGGTCTCGCACGCGATCCTCGGCGGCACGCCGAACCACGGCGTGTGGGCAGACGCGAAGAGCCGCACCGGCAGCGAGTTCAACGGCGCCGGGCCGTTCCTGATGGGCCTGAACGCGCCCAAGGGGCCGCACGGCGACGAGGTCACGCCGGGGCTGAAGTGGATGACGATCCGCTCCGACAACAACGACAAGTACGCGCAGCCCGATGGCGTGTGGATCGGTGCCAAGGGCACGCCGACGAACGTGGGCTTCGACGGCCCCGAATTGAGGGGCGCCGAGAACGTCGTGATCGCCGGCATCGACCACCGCGAGACCGCATTCAGCGCGCAGGCCTTCGAGGCGATGTTCCGCTTCATCACCGACAAGCCACCGGCGACGCTCGCGATCACACCGGAGTCGCGCGTCGTGCTCGACGGCAAGCTCAGCGGCTACGGCGTCGGCAACGCCTCGGGCGCCGCGCCGAGCAACCTGCCGCTGGCGGGCGCCACCGTCGAGGTCTATGCCGTCGACGCCGCCACCGGCGAGCGCAGCGGCGCGGCCGTGCACCGCAAGACCGTCGACGCCGATGGCCGGTGGGGCCCGTTCGCCGGCGACGCGCAGACGCCGTACGAGTTCGTCATCAGCGGCGCGCCGGGCTACGCGATCACGCACATCTACCGCTCACCGTTCGCACGCTCGTCGAACATCGTGCACCTGCGCGCCGAGCGCCTGCCGGATGCCGACAAGAGCGCGATCGCGGTCGTCACGCTGACCCGCCCGCGCGGCTACTTCGGCCTGCCGCGCGACCGCATCAGCCTCGACGGCCAGAGCCCGCCGCCCGGCGTGCCGCCGGGCACCGCAGGCGTGTCGGCGTCCAAGCTGCGCGTCACCGATGCGGCGGGGCGCGCGGTGGCGGGCGTCTTCAATGACGAGCGTATCGTCGGCCGCGCCTGGCCCGCGGCGAACAACGAAGTGACGCTGCTCGAGCTGAGCTACTGATTCGCGAGGCGGCACGCGGGCCGAGCGCCGGGCCGCTCCCAAGCCGGCCCGCATCCCCTCGGGGGATCGGCGAACGTACCCGTTCGCCGAGGGGCCCCATCACCTCGGGGCGATGCCTTGCAGCACGATGCGCCGCACGTTGTCGACCGTCTGCTCGAAGAACTCGGGGTTGGCCAAGGTCTTGCCGGTCATCGCCTCGACCTGCACCGCGAAGTCGGCGTAGTGCTGGGTCGTGGCCCACAGCATGAACAGCAGGTGTTGCGGGTCCACGGGCGCGAGCCGGCCCGCAGCGATCCAGGCGCGGATGACGGCAGACTTGTGCTCGACCAGGTCGCGCAATTCGCGGTCGAGCTCGTCGCGCAGCAAGGGCGCGCCCTGGATGATCTCGAGGCAGAACAGGCGCGAGGCATCGGGGCTGTCGCGTGACACGGCGAGCTTGCGGCGGATGTAATCGCCGATCACCTGCTGCGGGTCCTGCTCGGCGCTGAACTCGCGCAGCGGCGCGAGCCAGACCTCGAGCAGGTCGCGCAGCACGCAGACGTAAAGCTCCTCCTTGTTCGCGAAGTAGTACAGCAGGTTGCTCTTCGAGACGCCGGCACGCGCCGCGACCTGGTCGACGCTGGTGCCGTGCAGGCCGAAGCGCGAGAACAGGCCCAGCGCTGCGTGCAGCACGGCGGTGCGTTTGTCCTTGACCGGGGCGGCTTTCTTGGTCACGTCTGCTGTCTTCCTCGGGTGATCGACGGACGAGTCTCTCCTGCGACTCAGTATTTGTCCATATGGTCAAACTGGCACGCGGGTTGCATGCTGCGGGTCCGACGGTGGACGCACGCCGCTTATGGGTGCATAAATCGAACCTCGTCGAACCACGCAGGAGAACGACATGGCTGAGTTGAAGATCAACGGCGATCGTCTGTGGGCCAGCCTGATGGAGATGGCCAAGATCGGTGCCACGCCCAAGGGCGGCGTGTGCCGGCTGACGCTGACCGACCTCGACAAGCAGGGCCGCGACCTGTTCGTGCAGTGGTGCCAAGACGCCGGCTGCAGCGTCAAGGTCGACCAGATGGGCAACATCTTCGCGCGCCGCCCGGGGCGCAACAACAGCCTCGCACCGGTGGGCACCGGCAGCCATCTCGACAGCCAGCCGACCGGCGGGCGCTTCGATGGCGTCTATGGCGTGCTCGCCGGCCTCGAGGTGATCCGCACGCTTAACGATCTGGGCATCGAGACCGAGCGCCCGGTCGAGGCCTCGGTCTGGACCAATGAAGAAGGCTCGCGCTTCGCGCCGGCGATGGTCGGCTCGGGCGTCTACGCGGGCGTGTTCTCGCTCGAATACGGCCACTCGCGCACCGACCAGCAGGGCAAGACCATCGGCGAGGAGCTGAAGCGCATCGGCTACCTCGGAGATGAGCCGATGGGCAACCGGCCGGTGCATGCCTTCTTCGAGACGCACATCGAGCAAGGCCCCATCCTCGAGCACGAAGGCCAGACCATCGGCGTCGTCACCGACGCGCAAGGCCAGCGCTGGTACGAGCTCACGTTGACCGGCCAGGAGTCGCACGCCGGCCCGACGCCGATGCCAGTGCGGCGCGACGCGCTGCTGGGTGCGGCCAAGGTGATCCAGCTCGTCAACGAGATCGGCCTGGCGCATGCGCCGCTGGCCGTGTCCACCGTCGGCATGATCAACAGCTACCCGAACTCGCGCAACGTGATCCCGGGCAAGGTGTTCCTGACCGTGGACTTCCGCTGCCCGCACGACGAAGAGCTGATCCAGATGGAAGCCGAGCTGAAAGCCGGCGTCGCGAAGATCGCCGCCGAAGGCAAGCTTGAGCACGACCTGAAGCAGATCTTCCAGTACGACTGCGTGCACTTCGACGAGAGCTGCGTCGCGATGGTGCGCAACGGCGCACGCGAGCTCGGCTACGTCACGCGCGACATCGTCTCGGGTGCCGGCCACGACGCCTGCTACATGAGCACGGTGACGCCGACCGCGATGATTTTCGTGCCCTGCATCGGCGGCATCAGCCACAACGAGATCGAGGACGCCAAGCCCGAGTGGATAGCGGCCGGCGGCAACGTGCTGTTCCGCGCGATGCTGGCCAAGGCGAACGAGTTGCCGACCACCTTCAAGAGCAACGAAACCGTTGCCGTCGCCTGAACCACAAGGAAGCACCACCATGACCAGCGTTCTGATCCGCGGCGGCACCGTCATCAATGCCGAGGCCAGCGTCAAGGCCGACGTGCTCTGCGAGGGCGGCCTGATCCGCGCCGTCGGCCCCGATCTGCAGGCGCCCGCCGGCGCGGCCATCGTCGACGCCGGCGGTGCCTTCGTGATGCCCGGCGGCATCGACCCGCACACCCACATGGAGCTGCCCTTCATGGGCACGGTGACGAAGGACGACTTCTACACCGGCACCTCGGCGGGCGTGTCGGGCGGCACGACGATGATCATCGACTTCGTGATCCCGAACCCGAAGCAGCCGCTGATGGAGGCGTTCAAGAACTGGCGCGGCTGGGCCGAGAAATCGGCCGCCGACTACAGCTTCCACGTCGCCGTGACGTGGTGGGACCAGTCGGTGCATGACGACATGGGCACGCTGGTGCGCGAGCACGGCGTGAACAGCTTCAAGCACTTCATGGCCTACAAGAACGCGATCATGGCCGACGACGAGGTGCTGGTGAACAGCTTCACGCGCGCGCTCGAACTCGGCGCGCTGCCGACCGTGCACGCCGAGAACGGCGAGCTCGTGTTCCAGATGCAGAAGCGCCTGGTCGAGCAAGGCATCACCGGGCCCGAAGGCCACCCGCTGTCGCGTCCGCCCGCGGTCGAGGCCGAGGCCGCGGAGCGCGCGATCCGCATCGCCGAGGTGCTGGGCGTGCCGCTGTACATCGTGCATGTGTCGTGCGAGGACTCGGTCAACGCGATCATCCGCGCGCGCAGCCACGGCCAGCGCGTCTACGGCGAGGCACTCGCCGGGCATTTGACGATCGACGAGTCGGTCTACCAGAACACCGACTGGGACATCGCCGCGGCTCACGTGATGAGCCCGCCGTTTCGCGCCAAGCACCATCAAGACGCGCTGTGGGGCGCGCTCGCCGCCGGCCACCTGCACACGACGGCGACCGACCACTGCGCGTTCTGCGGTGAGCAGAAGGGCATGGGGCGCGACAGCTTCGCGAAGATCCCGAACGGCTGTGCCGGCGTCGAAGATCGCATGGCCGTGCTGTGGAGCGCCGGCGTGAACACCGGCCGGCTGACACCGAACGAGTTCGTCAAGGTGACCTCGACCAACGCTGCGCAGATCTTCAACCTCTACCCGCGCAAGGGCGCCGTGCAAGCCGGCAGCGATGCCGACCTGGTCGTGTGGGACCCGAACGCCACCAAGACCATCACCACCGCCAGCAGCATCAGCAAGGTCGGCTACAACGTGTTCGAAGGCCGCCAGGTACAGGGCTTGCCGATGGTCACGCTGTCGCAAGGCAAGATCGTCTGGATGAACGGCGAACTGCGCACCGAGCGCGGCGCAGGTCGCTACGTCAACCGGCCGGCATTCGCGACCATGTTCGAGGCGGTCAAGCGCCAAGCCCACTTGCACACGCCGCACGCCGTCGCGCGCGCCGTGGCCTGACACGAACGAGATCGCATCGATGCCATTGCCCGACATCAAGCCCGGCCGCCTGTCCGCCTGCCAATACACCGACAACTTCAGCGACGCCCACCCACCGCTCAGCGCGATGCAGGCGCTGATCGAGGCCGAGCGCTGCTACTACTGCTATGACGCGCCCTGCGTCAACGCCTGCCCGACCGGCATCGACATCCCGTCGTTCATCCGGCGCATCGGTGAAGACAACCTGCGCGGCGCGGCCAAGGCGATCCTCGAGGCGAACGTGTTCGGCGGCATGTGCGCGCGCGTCTGCCCGACCGAGGTGCTGTGCGAGCAGGCCTGCGTGCGCAACACCAGCGAGGACAAGCCGGTCGAGATCGGCATGCTGCAGCGGCACGCGACCGATGCGTATTTCAAGGCGCCGGGCACACCGATGTTCACGCGCAGCGAGCCGACCGGCAAGCGCATCGCCGTCATCGGCGCCGGGCCGGCGGGGCTGGCGTGTGCGCACCGCGCCGCGATGCTCGGCCACGAGGTCACGGTGTTCGAGGCCAAGCCCAAACCTGGCGGCCTGAACGAATACGGCCTGGCCACCTACAAGACCGTCGACGGTTTCGCGCAGCAAGAGATCGCGTGGCTGCTGGCTATCGGCGGCATCGAGCTGCGCTACGGCCACGCGCTCGGCGATCAGGTGTGGCTCTCGAAGCTGAGCCTGGTCTACGACGCGGTGTTTCTCGGCCTCGGGCTCGGCGGCGTCAACGCGCTCGGTCTCGCGGCCGAAGCGTCGCCCGGTGTCGGCAACGCGGTCGAATTCATCGCCGGCCTGCGCCAGGCGAGCGATCTGGCCGCGGTACCGGTCGGCCGCCGTGTCGTCGTGATCGGCGGCGGCATGACGGCGGTCGATGCCGCGGTGCAGTCGCGCAAGCTCGGCGCCGAGGAGGTGACCATCGTCTACCGGCGCGACCAGCCGCGCATGCCGGCGTCGACCTACGAGCAGGAATGGGCGCTGCGCAACGGCGTGACGATCCGCACCTGGAGCGTGCTGAAGGCGCTCGACACCTCGCTCGGGCACGTGCAGAGCGCGACCTTCGCCGAGGTCGGCGATGTCAACGGCCGCCTCGAGATGACCGGCAAGCACTGGAGCCTGGACGCCGACACGGTGCTGAAGGCAATCGGCCAGACGCTGGTGCTGGCCGACCCGACTGCCGCCACGCTGGCGCTGCGCGCCGGCCGCATCGCGGTCGATGCCGAGGGCCGTACCTCACTCGTGAAGGTCTGGGCCGGCGGCGACTGCACCTATGGCGGCCGCGACCTCACCGTCGAGGCCGTCGAGCACGGCAAGATCGCCGCGTACTCGATCGACCGCGCGCTCGGTTTCATCCGGCACGAGGCGGCGTCGAGGCGCGCACGCCCGGCCACCGCCTGAACATTTCTGGAAAGCACACGATGGCCGATCTCAGCAGCAGCTTCGCGGGCATCCGCAGCCCGAACCCGTTCTGGCTCGCCTCGGCGCCGCCGACCGACAAGGAATACAACGTCGTCCGCGCCTTCGAGGCCGGCTGGGGCGGCGTGGTCTGGAAGACGCTGGGCGAGGCCGGCCCGCCGGTCGTCAACGTCAACGGCCCGCGCTACGCCGCGCTGTACTCGCAGGACCGGCGCCTGATCGGCTTCAACAACATCGAGCTGATCACCGACCGGCCGCTCGAGACCAACCTGGAAGAGATCGCGCGCGTGAAGCGCAACTGGCCGGACCGCGCGATGATCGTCTCGATCATGGTGCCGTGCGACGAGCAGAGTTGGCGCGCGATCCTGCCGCGCGTCGAGGACACCGGCTGCGACGGCATCGAACTCAACTTCGGCTGCCCGCACGGCATGAGCGAGCGCGGCATGGGCTCGGCGGTGGGCCAGGTGCCCGAGTACATCGAGATGGTGACGCGCTGGTGCAAGCAGTACACGCGCCTGCCGGTGATCGTGAAGCTCACGCCCAACATCACCGACATCAAGCCGCCGGCGCTCGCGGCGCACCGCGGCGGCGCCGATGCGGTGTCGTTGATCAACACGATCAACTCGGTGATGGGCGTCGACCTCGACTCGCTGCTGATCTACCCGAACACCGGCGGCACCGGTTCGCACGGCGGCTACTGCGGGCCGGCCGTCAAGCCGATCGCGCAGAACATGGTCGCCGAGATCGCACGCACGCCCGAGATGGCCGGGCTGCCGATCTCGGGCATCGGCGGCATCACGACCTGGAAGGACGCGGCCGAGTTCATCGCACTCGGCTGCGGCAACGTGCAGGTCTGCACCGCGGCGATGACCTACGGCTTCAAGATCGTGCAGGAGA
>Ga0307509_10005688_pt1 | contig 17199 bp, 23 predicted proteins | sample 10_EM_MG_FD_202245 | JGI IMG/M metagenome (GOLD analysis project Ga0307509, IMG submission 202245) | Populus trichocarpa ectomycorrhiza microbial communities from riparian zone in the Pacific Northwest, United States - 10_EM | ecosystem: Host-associated > Plants > Roots > Unclassified | place... | reverse complement strand
ATGTCGAGTCGCGCTGCCTGCAACGAGCCCAGGGTTCTCTGTAGCCACATCCTCCAACATGCCAGCGGAGCGAGCTGGGGTAATAATCCAACCCCACAAACTCCCCGTTCTCGCCACTGATTTTTTTCCAGTACACAGCCACTGTGTTCGTCGTTGACCTCTCTCAGTCGATGGCCAAGACCAGGACGGTCGAGGTCCCCTCTGACAATGGCATCGTGACCCTCGAGATGACGAACCTCGAGTGGGGCTTGCAATATGTCAAGCTCAAGATCCAAGAAATGGTACGCCGTACTGGCCCAGATTCGTTAAGCTGACTATCTTCCGATTCCATTTCCCCGCAGATATACAACGGCAGGAAAACGGATCAGTGCGGCGTGGTCGTATTCGGAACGCCAGGCATGCCCCCTTGCTACTTATGTTCCATGCTCCGGGCCATCTGACCTCTCGACTTAGAGACCCAGAACATTCTCAACGAGCGCGGTGATGGATATGAACATGTTTATGAATATATCCCCATCGCCCAACCTAACTCGAACACGATAGCCAGACTCAACGCACTTCGTGCAACAGACGTGTGTGGTGATCGTACGTCCCGACGAGTCTCTTTTAATTCCCGTCCAATTCGTTATCTCTCATCTCCGCATCCATTCTTTCACAGCAATCGATGCGCTGATTGTTGCAATCGAAACCCAGCACATCTATCTTTATTCCAAAAAAACCTGGACGCGGAAGATTATCATCCTCACCGACGGTGAAAGCCCGATTGAGTTAGACGAGTGGGAAAACACCACCCAAGCCGTCAACGATCGCAACATAATCCTCACTATCATGTATGTTTCGACTGTATCTCCACACCCCAGCCCAGGCGCTGATCATACCCCAGCGGGGTTGACTTCGACGAAGATTCAGATCAATTTCAGTACGTGCAACAGGACAAATCCAATATCAAGGTATCTATTCCGTCACGACCTTCGCCACCCTCCCTAACCCGAATCATAGAGGGAGAATGAAAGGTTCTACAATATGCTCGCCTCAAAGTTGGCCAACGGGATCGTCGGCACCTGTGAGCTTGCTCTCCAGGATATCTCCAGACCTGACATCAAGACGACAAAGTCCGCCCTCATGGGTACAACCCTGCGCGTTGGTGACGTTCAGAATAAGCCGATAGAGTCTATGGAGATCCAAGTCAAACTGAGCAAATGCACGGCGATCACGAGGCCCAAGAACTGGAAGCGGCTCATGCTTCGGAAGAAGGATAAAGACAAGGATAAAGATAAAGATGGGGAAGAGGGCTCAGACGAGACCGAGGACGATTCCGAAGAACCAATGGATGTGGACGAAGGGGACACCTACGTCGAACTCAAGAAACGTTCCGAGTATTATCGGGATTCGGACAAATCTGATGACGACGACGATGAGGATGAGGAGGGTGAAGTGCGAGTCAAAGAAGAGAAGTCGGGCTATGACGATGCCCAGGTCGAGCGGGATGAGCAAGTCAAGCTTGAAGACGATCGTAGAGTGGAGAGGGAAGAACTGATCAAGGGTTTCAAGTACGGCTCGACCTACACGCCTTGTCCGGATGGCCAATTTGATCGGCTCAAGACCAAGAAAGGGATAGATATCTGCGGCTTCTTTAAGTCGAAAAACGTGCGTGTTCCTCGTGTTTCCCCCCTGAATTGCCGGCAACAACCCCAGATCCTCATAGTTTCGTCGAGAATGGGCGATGGGAGAAGTCCAATACATTTGGGCAGATCCAGGCAGCCCACGACAACACGTCGCCTTGTCTTCTATCGTGCAAGGAATGACACGAGCGAAGGTGATGGCAATTGGCCGGATGGTGTCCAGGGACGGCATGGACCCCAAAATGGGCGTCCTCACGCCATGCGTCTTCGAAAAAGTGGACTGTCTGCTCTGGGTCCAGGTGTGTGACAATCAGATCGGAGAAAGGTAGGTATTGATCGAATCGGCAGATGCCTTTCGCGGACGATGCGCGCAAGTACACGTTCCCGTCCCTGGAGACGCTGTACAACAAAGCGGGAGAGGAGGTGATAGAACACCCCTACCTACCCACGCAAACACAACAAGATGCGATGGACAAATTCGTGGAAGCGATGGATCTGTCATCGGCGGGTGAGAAAGACGAGAACGGGTAAGTGTTAGCCAGCCGGCTGGAGTGTTTGATTAAGTGCGCCTAGGGATCGACAGCCATGGTATGACAATCGGATGTCGTACAACCCGGCGGTTCACAGAATCAAACAGGCCATGTTCCACAGCGCGGTGATTACGGACTTGACCACAAACCCTCTGCCTGCACCACACCCTGAACTCACGAAGTACATGCGGCCACCTACGGGGGTTGTCAAGCGTGCGGCCGAAGCGATGAATAACTGCAGGAACGCGATGGGCGCCCAGAAAGGTGAGGGCCCCCTTTTCTGAATTCAATCCCCAACCTGTCTACCACACTGACAACATATCAGTTGTAAAAGCGATACGGAGGCGGAAGAATGACCACGTGCTCGCCAAGGATGCGGATGACGAGATGCTCCTGTTGGATTCGGCGCCTGTTCCTAGCCGTCGGCCAAATCAACCGCACACTCGATCCCCCCAGGCGTCTTCCCTTGAGAAGCGGCGACGACCCATCAAAGAGAGCGGAAGCGAGACGGAGGGCGAAGACGATTTCCTTCTCGTGGGAGTAAAATCGGCTACAGCGACAGTACCAGACCCCGATTCGCCGGATGCATCAGCCCTCCCTGCCACCCCAGACCGATCAGCGAGCCCAGACCTCGAGATTGATGAACGCGAGGAAGGGCGCATAATTGGCTTCTCCTATCCGTTGGACGACTGGAAGAAGAATCTTGCAGGGGGGGACGTGGTTAGCAAGGCGGTGGATGACATGGGTTATGCGATTCGGGAGATCATCAGCCGACCGTTCGCAGAGCGTCGGCACGAGGAGATGATAGAATGCATGCGGGAGATGAGAGAAACGTGTCTGAGGGAGGACGAGATCGATGAATGGAACGGGTGCGTGGCCGCTGACGGTAAGACGGCACAATTTTGGAGCCCGCTGATGACTGGGGTGTTTCACAGGTTTATGATGGACTTGAGGGAACAGTGCCTAGAGATGGATGGGGGCGGCAATACCGTATTTTGGAAGGAGGTGTGCACGGTCGGTCGTACTTTGAGTCTGATCAGCAAGACCGAGGCGGCCAACGCGGGGGGCAGGAGTAGGATATCTGAGTCGGTGGCGTCAGAGGTGGGTTATAAGCGAGTGTATGTCCGTTTGTTACTGATTAGAAAGCTTGTTACAGTTCGTCGTAATCAAGTAATGGATTTGAAATTAAAACGCATTGAGACTTGTTACCGAATTGCGTCACCGCCTTCTAGAACTTGAAGAGTCTGTATGTGATGTCACTTGTGTTCTGGGCTAGTCGATCGCAGACGGTCAACTACAAGCCGAGGACTATAATCTCTTTCTTTCTCTTCCCTCTCTCTCCAACCGTTCATACAGTAATTCCCTCCCCCCCCCCTCACACACAACATCTCCGAAGACCGGGAAGTGGCCCATGGCCGACCAGGATTTCTTCTCAACAAACGTCCCCGCCTCCAATCCGAAACCCGGCTATGCTCCAGAGTCGACCGACTCGTTCGCAAAGGCAATCCAGTCCAGATTCGGCTTGTCATCTCTCACCCTCCCCCCTCCCCTCCATCTCCCATCAACGAGCGGTACCAAGAAAAAACCAAACAAACATGGTTTTTCTCTCTCAATGCCCGCACCAACTCTCTCTCTCCCCGCTCCCGTTTCCGTGGCATCATCATCAGCATCATCATCGACAATACCCACGCATCCTTCATCTCAACTTCTCTGTTCCGCTCATCCCCCTTCTGACCTCAACCAGTTCCTCGACGACCCTGACTGCCTTATTCTCGACATCCGCCCTCATGCTGCTTTTGTCACTGCTCGTCTCACCAACGCTTTGTCGCTTTCAGTGCCCTCAACGCTGCTCAAACGGCCTCTTTACTCCCTCGAAAAGCTGGCTCTTATGCTTTCTTCCAAGTCAGCTCGGAACAGATTTTCTGCCTGGGCTCAGGCGTCATCCATCCTCGTCTATGATTCCGATTCCTTCAACATCCCGGAAGGCTCAAATCTCCACGGATTGTTGAAAAAGTTCAGGAACGAGGGGTATCCATCAGAGAAGCATCTTGCTTGGCTCAAGGGTGGCTTTGTTTCTGTCTGGAGGGAACGAAAAGAATTAGTCGTCTCCGGTCCAGACAAATCACAAGTCGAAGAGGATGATGAAGAAGACGACATTCTCGAACCGCTGTCAGCTTCCCAATCCACCGGGCTCCTTAGGGCCAGTGCGTTGCCTTCCTCCGCCTTCAACCTCTCCTCGACTACCTCCCACCGTCCCTCCCGTGCTCCCCAGCACTCTCCAACTCAACCCACTTCACTGCTCTCAACCGCCCGCATCCACCCGCCCGTAGCCAAATCCGCCCCACAATCTCCACCCCCGCAATCACAGGCTGTGGCATTTAACCCCTTCTACGACACCGTTCGCCAGAACCTCGAGTTGTCGCAGGGCATATCTGAACGCATACCGCTCACGTTGCCGGCATCCGTTCGTGAACGGATCGGGGATCTGCCATTCCGGTGGTTACGTCATGTTGCTCGCAGGGCCGCCCCAGCTTCCAAAGACTACACTCCTCTGGAACGCTCTGCCGAAAACACAGAGGAAGACACTTCGTCATCTTCGTCATTCTCCTCATCGTCATCGTCAGGTGGCGACTCGGATCCGGACACAACCCCTCCTCTATTTTCCCCGGACGCCCCTCGGCCACCCGAGGACCTCATCGAGGAGGGAACCGAGGCTCTCGCCATGCAGTTCTACCGGATCGAACTTGGGGAGCAGCGGAGGCTCATGGGTGTCATGCAACATCACTCGAGCGAGTCTGGTCGTGTTTTGACCTCCTCGAGTTCGGGTACTCCATCCTCGGAAGAGAACCTCGAAGCCCCTGTTCCCCGAGTACGCCACCACAAGTCCAGGTTGAACCGCGCGGAGGTCTCGTTCCCGTATAGCATCACCGCAGGCGTTGAGAAGGGCACCAAGAACAGGTAATGTGGTCTTCACCTCAGACCCGATGTCGACAGAACGATTAAACCTTTCGCCTCAACCCCAGGTATCGGAATATCTGGCCGTTTGAGCACGCCAGGGTTCGTCTCCTCCGGAGTTCCTCTGACGATTACATCAACGCAAGTTACGTGCAACCGCTGGGGACCTACAAGCGGTACATCGCCACCCAGGGTCCTCTGGAAGCTACATTGTCTGATTTCTGGACGTACGTGGACCGTCATAACCCAACCGTAAACGTCAATCGCTGACGATCGATTGTTTCTTTCATTTCGAATAGGCTCATTTGGGAGCAGAATGTCCACGTGATCGTCATGCTGACGAGGGAGGTGGAGGGAATGCACGTCAAATGTTGCAACTACTGGGACTCCGGCCAATATGGCCCATTCTTGTTAAGAATGGTCCAGACAACAGAGACTCCGGACGAAAGGCAGTCACGTCAGACCCAACCGACCGAGTTCTCGTGGAATTTAGGACCTTCCTCTCCCCCTCCTGGATCCAAGAATCCGACGATTACCCGTAGACTTGAGCTCTGCAACAAGGACTTCCCGTCGGCAGGCATCCGGAGTATCGTGCAGATGCAGTACCTGGAATGGCCAGATCTCAACGTACCTGATGACCCGAGAGGTATCCTCGACCTCGCCACCAACCTCCAACAAGAAGTCGACTCGATTCCCGTGACCAAACCCTCTGTCGACAATCTCCACCCTGATGAGGCGGACCCCAACACGGGCATCGTCAAACGGGGGCTAGATCATCCACCCGTCCTCCTCCACTGTTCCGCGGGGGTGGGCCGTACCGGAGGCTTCATTGCCATCGACGCAGTCCTTGATGGGGTCCGACGAGAGGTTAGGAAGAAGAAGGCTACCATGTTGCGGAGGAGGGGAGAGCGGAGGAACCGTGAGACCCACGAATCATCCCAGTCTCCTCCCTTCGGTACCGACCTGGACGTCGAGATGAGTGATTCGAAACCTTCCCCTCCTCAAGAGAGTATGGTGTTGGACGAGGCCATCGACACGAAGATCATCAGGTCGGCCGACCTTCCGCTCGTGATGCCAATCCACGGTACACTCCATGGCACAGGGGAGCTCCTTTTCCATGTTCCCGTCGCTGGGTGGGCCCGCGAAGACGGGAGCGGCGGAGAACGAGAGCGATCGGGTGGGGACTTGTCGAGTCAGAGAGATTCGCCCTCCCCTTCCGAGCAGATGGATGTTGACGAGAAAGCGCATGCTCTGTCGAAACAGAGGAGGCAGAAGTTGGGACAGACATCTCCCTGGACAAGCACGAGACGAGAGCTAAAGGAGTGGCCGACAAGGGATGGTTCTGACAGATCCAACCACCTCGTGCGACCACACGCCAAGAGGATGCTTTCTGACGAGAGCGACATCCACAATGCCAACTCGGATCGATCCTCCTCCTCTGGAGATTACGGTCTCGCCTTCGCCTCCGGATCTGCCACTGGGTCGAGCTCTAGTAGCGATCTCAACCTCGCCGCCCGCTCCCGCAAACCAGTTGTGACACAACAGTTGGAGAGCCAGGTGGCTGACGTTTCAATCGGTGGAGCCCGGAAGCTGTCGCCCCCAACGTCGATAGGCTCCTCATCGGAATCGAACTATCGGGCAAGGACTGCAAGTACACCTGGGACCCTTTCGTCATCCCCAGCACCCCCACCTCCCTCTACCTACCCATCACCGTCTCCTAAGCGCCCCCACCATCGACACCGCCAAAGTGACGAAACCACGGGACGACTCTCATCTCCCCTTGGCTCTTCTGAGGATTATAGCACTGGTGGCCTGTCTGTGTTCGGTCTCGCAAACCAAGGCGAAACCACAGCCGCTTCATCACTCCCATCGTCCCACAAGCGCACGAGTGATGAAGAATCAGCGTCGACGAAAGACCGTCAGCACCCCTCGAGGTCTCGTCACGAGGCTGACAACACGCCCAGATCCCAACCATCCGAAACGATCGAAAACACCCATCCCCGACCGTTCGATTACGCAGACCCTCGGGCGATGTTCGTCGATGAAGACACCCCTCCTGTGTTGTCTACCTTCGGGGAGCCGATCAGGCGAATCCTCGAAGATATGCGAGAACAACGAATGAGCCTGTGCCAGAGTCTCCGACAGTACGTGTTCGTCCATAGAGCCATCATCGAGGGATCCTTGATGATCGTGGACGAGGAGAAGGAAAGGGAGAAGGAGGCCAAGTTTATCCGACAACACGAGGACACGCACGTCCCTCCAAAGCGACCCAGTCTATCGGAGATCAGATACACTACGCGTTCCGTAGAGCAGGCCCCCGCGCCAAAGAACACGACGCAACCTGTCCAGTTCATCTCTAACCCCCTCCTCACTGCTGGTTCCTCGGTCTCTATCTCCTCCTCTGAGTATGCCTCGATGGGGTTCTTTGCGCCAGTCCGTAACGCCAAGAGGAATGCCAGTCCGACAGAACTCAAGGAAGACACGACCGGTGACCCAGACCTATCGAAACGGCCTAGTACGAAACGACGGCACACCGAGGACGTCAAGGAGAGGCCCACACGAGGTGGGGGGCTGGTATCTCCGGTCCGAGCGACGGCTTTCCCCTCCAATTCCGGCTCACATTATTCGTCGGCGAGGTGAAGCGAAGGGGTCCCCCCCCGCCAAAGTGGGGTTCTTTGAGGTCCGTATCACGGTGAAGTCGCCTTCGTCTGGCCGGCATGATGAGAGTTGTGTGCTAACGATTTTCACCCCTGCTGTACGCCATCGTTATCTGATGATGGTATTGACAGTTGTTTGCGTTTTGCTCCCTTCCTTTACGTTCCAGCATTCCAGGCCTGGTTTTGCGGATCTTTGCCTTCAATATTTCAAGGCGTTGATAAATGGGGCCGATGGGGGTAGCGCGGGGTTATCATCGTAATGGACCGAATTGATCACTGCTTATACTCTATTACTTCCAGTCTTATTTTGTTTCCAGTTCATTCCTCTTGTATTTTCCACCAGTGCCCCTCAGGGGACTCCGATCTAGGGCCGTTGTCGAATACTACCTGTCCTGTTTAGTACACAATGGCCCCAGGCGCATTGAACACGACCACTCTCCGATGAATGCTTGTCACAAGTTCACCTCCAGGCCAGTCCCTGGTTGCGGTTATGCTTTCTGGTAATTCGAGCACTCTAGGCGATCGTTGTGTTCTACTGCGGTGGTACGTATGGCTGAACGAGCATCTTACTAAACTCTTTCAGCTTCTGGGGGCCACGGACTTCCTCCGTGAGTAAAGGGAGCTGGACGATATGGAAGAATTCGTCGTAGAGTTCGTGAGCTTCGTTCAGATACTTCTGCTGCATCTTGTGGCGAACGTTACAGTGTTCGCAGTCGGACGCTAGAGTCCCCTCGTCATGAGCGGATCGCTTAACAAACAAACCGGTGGAGAAAGCTCACTTGATTTTGGGAATAAGAGTTGATTGACGACGATATTATGGGTGTCAATCTCGTATGCGGTGAGCTCTTGGATCAGACGCTCGGTCTCGTACAGGGACAGGAACTCGGATATACAAACACACACGAATGTGGTCTTTTCCTAGGGGAAAAAGGGGAGTTTCCGGGTCGATGTCAGGTTGTGACCCTATCCCACCAATTACGAATGGGGTACGAACTGGGTCTTTGAATTGGCTGTTGACTTCCGTAATCACCTCACGCATGGATTCCAATTTGGCGAACATGTCTTCGGTGCCATCCGCTTGCCCCCCCATCAAGCTGGACATCTTCGGATCGGCGATTGAGTACTGAATGCAAGGCGAACAGTTCTAAAGTGAGTTTTCTCACTTGGTTGATCATCGGACCCAGGCGGCCACTTAGAGTCGAAAGTTTACCCAGCGCCTTTTCGAGAACGGTTGGGAAAGACAGGAAACGGAGGGTATGCCCGGTAGGGGCGGTGTCGAAGACGATCACAGAGTATTCCATTGACTTGACGTGCCTAGGAACTTCGTCGATTAGGGCCGGGCGGTCGGAGCCTACTCATTATGAAAAGACCGACTTCATGATTTCTGCAAAGCTCATGGCCTCGTCGACACCAGGAATTGCGAAGGCAAGATCTTGCATCATGCTGCCCATCATACCGTTAGAATCGGCTGTGTGTGGTGGACCTCGTCAAAAGAGGGTCAACGTAGATCCCCAAACCAAACGAGCCGTACATTGTTCAACCATCTCTTGAATGGCACTTGAAGGGTCGATTTCCATGGCAAACAGGTTGTCGAATCCGTTCACTTTGGTGGCGTCCTTCGAAAACTTTTGACCAAAAGCGTCGGAAAGATTGTGGGCTGGATCGGTCGACTGTTGAGCGGCCGTTAGAAATGACATCTTGTGCTACTAGGGGAAACACAGACAATCAACAGGACCGATTCGCGATATTGGGCGAGTTGCGTAGCAAGGGAGCAAGACGTAGTGGTCTTGCCGACACCGCCCTTACCACCTAGAGAGGCGTTTGGTGGTCAGGCTGATTACTCGTGGATCGTATCACAGAGAACAAACCGCAGAAGATCCACTTTAAAGTCTTCTGGTCGAGGATATTCTGTAAGGTCGGCGGGAGGGCAACGATTTCATCAGCCATGATCGTAGTCGGAGATCAAAGTCAAGGTCTATGTCTGACACCGTCATCTCCTTCAGAGGTAGTTCTCATCCCGACGCACACCTGCCGCGGAATTGCCAAACAAAATTGATTTTTCCTCTAAACAGCACTTTTACTCGCAAACGAACAGCGCAACGCTTATGGCTTGCGATATAATGATTATACCAGATACCGGTATGTATCCGTCGGTCTTTCGAGACAATGACTCTCACGAAGATGGTTCAGCAAGCACTGCGCGAATAGGACGCACAGACTTAGATCTTCTCTGAAGATCACCCACGGAAAGGGTAGAGAGCTCAAAAAATTGCCCCCAACTACACCCGACACCGCGAATGATGGCCAGTGAGCATCCATTACCGTTCACATGACGAACGTCATCGCATTCGTACCCCTTTTAGCCTCCAGTTGCTGTTATTCGAAGTAGAGCGTGCTTGGGCGTACTCCCAAGAGCTGACTGCTCAATCTTTGGACCCGGCAAAAGCGAACAAACAATCTGCCCTCCGGCGCAGCGCTACGAGCCGCTTCCGACGTGCGGTTAACTGGTCAACGCAGTTACTCTCCCTTGCCCAATCCCTTTACGCCTCCAAACGCCTGTCGGCTGAAAACCTCCTAGAGCTCACGACATATACCCTCATTCTTAACGGGCGGTTCCTTCGCTCGCGAGAAGAGCAGTTGCAAGATGCACTCTCTCAGTTGAGCGTAGCTAGGCACCTGCTGGACAACCTCTCCGCCCAGGCAACCAGCAGTCGCGACCAGGCTCTTGCCACTTTGTTCATCGATGAGATTGGCCCAGAGATCAGGTACTGTGCCCACCAACTCGGGAACAAGAGGGCCTACGATGTGGATGGTATTGTTCAGGGACTCTCCGCGGTCTACAAAGACAAGCTCGTGGAGGGCTGTGACGAAATATTGGCTGTGCTGAGAGAAGAAACTGCCAGAGGGGTCGAGGGTTCGCCCAAGCAAAAACTTAATACCCTCACGTGGGAAGGGAAGCCGGTCCCGATCAGGAACCCGGAGTTAGTGGACGCTCTCCTCAAGGTGCAGGAAGCTGAAGCGAAACTCGCGGTTACGAAGAAATCTTCCGGACCGGACAAGGGGCGGTCGGGTAGCAACACCACCAAGCATTATGTGGGGGCCTACGACACCGTATTGTCGGCCCTGAGCGATTCCGAAGGAGTCGCGCGGAAGCAGGCCGAAACCCAACAGGTTGGCGTGTGCTTCCCTCCCCTATTTGCACATGGCTCACGTATCTTGGATCACACAGCTAAGCGGATCGACTGCCGCGGTCAACCTCGGTGGCCGGGATGTCGACTTCGTACACGCCTTTATCGTCTATCAGCTCCTTGCCAGAAGAACTGAACGCGATCACCTGTTGATCAACGCTCTGTTATCTTCTCATCAACCCCGCGTCCCCCGTTCATCCCTTGAGAGGGAACGGGTTGATGGCCGACTCTTCCCGGCTGTCGTAAAGCTGCTCGACACGGTGCTTCAGAACCTGACCCAAATGCGGACGCTGAGCATCGTTGATGAAAGCCCGGACCTCGCTTCGGGTGTGGATGCAAGAATATCCTTTACAAAATCGAGAAGGTGATGTCCCCAATTTCATGACAGCAATTGGCAATTGAGCTGACGGCATCTAGGTGTTTCTTCCTCGCACGCTGTTACGCACCCCTGAAGAGGTATGCGGAGGCGTTGACACTGGTTCAACAATCACACCTCCATCTTCGAGAGGCACGATCGATCGTACTGGAGGGCGGCCCTGAATCAACACCAGCGATCTCGTTTTACCCCTTGGCGGGGTCGGACTGCGATAAGTTGGATGGGGAGATATCGCGGGTCAGCTCGGAGCTGAAAAGGGACTGGTTCACATTCAATGGTGGTTCTCCCACGCCTGACAACGAGTCCTACAAAAAGCCGCTCTTCTTTGATATCGCGCTCAATTATGTCGAGCTGGACATGGATCGGTTGCAAAGGCGAGCCGGAAAGGAACCTCCGCCGACACCCGCCCCTGTCAAGATCTTGCAGCCGCAACCTCAGCCTCCGCAGGCACAAAAGGGGGTCACCGCAAAAGCAAAGGCGGAACAGATCACGAGTCCAGCCACCCCGGAGCCTAAGACCGAGACCCCACACGGTGGGCTGAGCAGCTTGTTGGGCGGATGGTGGGGACGCAAGTAAAGCTTTAACTCTGTCTTTAATTTGAAAATATGACACACTTATCCATGGGCTGGGGTGGTCGTGATCCCCGGGTACCTACTTCTCTCGTGCGGGCAGAATGAAACCCGCCCAAAGGAGGATCGTGAAACCAGACCGGAAAAACGTGGCAGTGGCTAATTTTATTCTACTCCCGCACGCTTATCCTCGAGTCGCATCCTGCCGGGCGGGATTTGGGGCTTCCCGGGGATCGTTGTTGCAAGGCAGCCATCAAAACCCAGGTCCACGACCCCTTATCTGGGACCGGTGTGCGATCGCAGGGTGATTGCGGCATTGAACGGACGAGCCTTAAAGGCGACTAGCGACTGGCGACCGGTGGCCGGTGATCCGACAAGGAACGGTTACGCTCGTGCGGTGAGCGCGGAGACGTACTGGCAAGGACCGTGAGGACCTCTTCGGATGTGAATCGGCGAGGGATCTAGGGAGGCGATCTGGCGCGACATGGGCGTGCGGGGGACAGATCTTCGGCCAGACGCCGTACGTTTTAGTGTCTTACGTTTCATGTCTTCACCCCGTGATTCTTCATGAATCTCCACCATCGTTCGCTGGTCTGATCTGGAATACCGCGATAAGTAAAGCGTCCGAAGTGAAAAGGCTGCGGATGAAGTATGAATCCGGAATACAATAATAAGTACGGATCCAGCGGTGAGAGGTCCTATAGATGAGTATCGTAAAAGGGTCCCTGCTAGGTGTGTCAAATGAATGAAAACTTGGTGGTGGATGTGCGTGCTCAAAGCGTATAGAGCGAGTTTTCTGGGGTGTCCGTGATTCACATATCGTCATATCAGCTGCCCTTAGTCCTGGCGACCGTCCCATCGCCCAACCGCCTCCGCCTTGCTGGGGTCCCAATCTCATCCCCACCGTCTCCATGCTTCCAATTGGGACCAGACTTGCCTCGGCGTGGTGTCTGGGGTGGCATGACGTACTGCGGTTGGGGTATCGGTGCAGGTGTGGGGTGTGGGGTGTGATAGTGCTTCGACCGATAGAATGTAAACAGAGTGTTGACGAAAAGCGTGGAAAATGCGAGCGAGACAACGGAGAAAAACTAGAAAGGAGCCGCAGTTAGAGTTCCGCGGGGGAGCCGGGGTATCACGAGCATACTCACAAAAGTCTTCCAGCTGATGTTCTCCACGAATGCGTTCACGATCTCGGCCAGCAGTTGAGCGCCAATCCTCGCTCGCCCGATTTTCGATGGGTCTCGATTCATACACGTTTCCCACTCCCCACAAGGTTGGAACATGTGAGGTACAATGTTCCCTTCACAGAAGTTATTCTTGTACAGCACGGAACAAGCTTTGATCTCCTGGACGATGTCTAGGTGCAAGTCAGCACAACAAGTGTGGCGTATCGGAGGGGATCCTTGTACCCATAGAATGTTCCAATATCCTCTGCTGCACGTCCCTCTGAACAGTGAGGATAAACTGCAGCAGCAGCCATAGGAATACCATGCAGAGCGAGGTGTTAAAAAATACCTGGAGATATCTGCGAATAACGTCAGGAAAGTACCGGCAGGTGTGACCGGAGGACCGACCCCGAAAGTGTGTAAGGAAGGTCTAGTTTGGTCGCAGGAGTGTTTGATGTCAGATTGAGCGTGTAATGGTTGTTCGTCGTCGGCTTGGTCGCCATTGTAACCCGACCTTCGTGATCACTCTGCTCCTCATCCTCGCTGTTTGCGCTCTCCTCGTCGGCATCGTCTACGTCGGCTTTGTGCTGCTTCGATGTGGCCTTCCCATAGCGTGATCTGAACACTCGTCGAATGCCACCAAGAGCCACGACTCTTGATTCCTTCTCCGGCTTCGAGGGGGAATCTTCTTGTGTCTGTTGCTGGGTCTTGGAGATATTTGGGCTGACCTCAGTCATGTCAACGTCGACCGACTCGGGGTTTTTGACATGAGGTGGTGGTGGCTGCCAGTGGGGTGGGAAGTGAGAGTGTGGTCCAGGTGTTGGAAAGAGGTAAGGTTCGCTTGTGGGAATGAAGGGGCGTTCTGAAGCGGTGTCTCGGGGGGGAAATGGTGATGGTGGAGGGTTTGCTTCATCGTAGTTGCCTGTAGCGAGGAGTGTTCAGGTGAATTTGAGTAGGGAGAGGCGGGGTCGTACGTTTTTGTGGGGTGTGAAACGGATCGCCCGCAGCCCACACGGGCTTGGTGTTGGACGACACTCTGTGGGTAAACTCAAAGTCCATCGGAACAGCGGTGGATCTGTTCGATATCCGCCTGCGCTTTTGCTCGACGTTGAACATTGGTAAGAGACGCGTCTGTGTCACGTGCGACGGCACTCGCCCACTTTCCTGATCCTCCACCACGCGTCGTCGGACATGACTGCCATGGGGCTGAAACTATGGCGGCCACTGAGGCTGAAGTCACGTTCCGTCTCCTCTCGCGGATTTCATAGCGGCGGTGATTCGTGCTGGCAGGGCTCGTCTGGGAATCTCATTCCGATGGTCATCGAGCAGACGGTGAACTGCAATACGGCCTGTGTCGTTTCAGGATTATGAATGGGACTGAACTCCGACATTAGGGCAGGGGTGAAAGAAGCTATGATATATATTCTAGACTGTTGAGGGAGCGTGTTATCATGCTTTATGGCCCGGTACGTGATCACCCATGTTGGTCGGGTGGGACAGGAACCTCATGCATATGCGGATGGCGCGCCAGATCCGGGACGCAGACTCGGCAAGCATCGTGTCGCAACTGCTGTTCTTGGAAGCCGAGGAAGCATCCAAGCCCATTCACTTATACATAAACTCTCCAGGTGCGGGTCTAAGTGTATGTGGTTCCCGTTTACACCAAACGATCTAGTCCGTTGTTGGCAGGCGGGAGTGTGACTGCGGGGTTGGCGATCTACGACACGGTGAGTTGTCGAAAGCTGGTCGGAGGGCGTGGATATAAGCTGATGGAAAGGGACAGATGCAGGTTTGAATCGAGACCCTCATGTCCATGTGCGTGCGAGTTTATTGAATCGAATTTTGGGCACAGTACGTCAATTCGCCGATTCACACCTACTGTGTGGGGCAAGCGTGTTCAATGGGATCATTGCTGCTGGCCGCAGGTGAGTGCGGAGGAGATGAAGCGGACGGGAGTCGACTGATTATATATATCCAGGGGAACGGGGGAAACGGCACTGCCTGCCCAACGCGAGCATCATGATTCATCGTACGTAATTTATCCGGATCCGAAATGGAACTTTGAATGTTTCGCGCAGAGCCATCGGGGGGAGCGTCCGGCCAAGCATCTGATATCGCAATACACGCTAGGGAGATTCTTCGAATTCGTCACCTTCTCACGGACATCTACCAAAAGCACTGCGGCAAACCCGGAGAGTCCCGAGAAGCCGGTCTACTACGCTTTGGTATGTCATCAGCAACCATCTCCTGCTAGACGCCCAACGCTCAACATGGAAATCCTAAATTCAGAGACGGCGCTCGAACGAGACTACTTCATGACAGGTACGTCAAATGCCTCCCTTTGTTTGATTCCTTTCTCACTTTTCGCTTCCTGCCCTGGCAGCCACTGAGGCTTTGTCGTTCGGCATCGTGGACAGCATTCTTCAAAAGCGGCCGTGAAAGGCGGGGGAACAGGGAAGAAAAAGCTTCCACTGTTTCGGAGAACCGGTGTCCAGATAATTAAATCATCCCCAGTTGTCGACTAGACCATTATGGACTGTCACGTAACCCTTCCCAATTCAGTCCATCTTTGACTCACACGATCCCATTGTGACATGTGACGGGTGACCGCGTGCCTTAGGTTTTGAATTGTGCAAATGACGCCTAACCTCCCATCAACATATCTTCGGGTCCTGACACAGGAGAGCAAAGGCGCTCGGCGTCTATTCTAAACCGATATCTCCATGGTTCGCCATTTCGCTGTATTTCTCTCTTTTCCCATTCAGTCCGAGAGGACTGAATTGTGATAATAATTTTTTAAGGGGATTTACCTTATCAGTTCCGGTGTCTAAATCTGTTGCCCCCAAACATGTCATGTCCTCCGCATGTCCCATCATAGTTGCGCTTCCATATACGATCGGTTGCAATTTCCGACGGATCGTAATCTTCACTCAGAGGCGCGCCGCTGTCATGTAGAATTGGTCTAGTCCCTCCAGATTCTTATGCAGACAAGTCTCGCCCATCCGATTCGGCCCCTCGGCGCTCTCCCCGCCCTTCATCTCCGTCGCCTCCCGTCACACCCCTCATCCTCAATCCTGCACTTCCGGGGGAAATAGTATATGCTGCCGTTCGTGCACCGGGCCGATGTTTGGGTCATTTTTTCCCGGCCGCTTCGCCTCCCGCTCGTTCTTCTTCCTTTTTCTGTTGAGGGTCCCGTTGATAAATACTGACCGCTCCATGCGCACACGTATCGGTATACGTACCTTTTGTTTCTGTCTCAAGATTTCTGCGTCCCTGCGAAGAGCAAACGACGTATGCTACGTTGTCCCAATCGCGATTCAGGAAAAAACTTACGCTTCCTTTCTTTTCGCCAACGAGGCACCACTTTCTTTGGGCTTCTTCTGCCCTGCCGCCCTCTTTTGTGCCTTTTGGCGATCTTGTTCTCGTTGATTACCGCCTGTGAGGTCCCGTGTCGTCAATATCGAGCAATCGGTAGGGGCACAACCCTGTCGGCCTCACGAGTCATTCAGGAGGAGAAGGATGTGGTTCAGTGTCAAAGGGATCGGCCACGTTGCACCCTCGGAACTCAAAGCCGCGAGGTGATTTGCCAAATCTGTAAATCAAACAAGCTTCTCCCGGGTGTCACAACAAACGCAACAAATCGACTCCATGGCCCGCAACCGCCAGCGCTGGTGGTTACATTCCTTTTCCAGGATCATCATTCTTGCCTTCACATTCATAGCGAACCGCCATTCTACCACTCCTGACGAATGCGACAATTGTATCCGTCTCTTCCGTCCCTCGAGCTAAACGCCCAAACATCCGCTACTTGGTCTACGGCCCAGTTCACAGCCCTGAGGGCCACACGACTGCATCAGGGTTAGACCCATGAATACGTGAATCTTGGCCAGGGACCAATACGGAATGACCCCACGTGCGCTTCTTTCAGAGTGATGGACGGAATCTGTAGATGTCAGATCTCGCATCGGAGATCTAATACATATCCCTGCAATATCAAATTTCTAGCGGCTGATCTCCGACTGTTTTCTTCTTATACTTACTAACACCACCTTCTCCGCTCTTTCGCTCTTTTCCCCTTCTCCCCCCCTACGCACTCCCGTCCGACCCCTCCCCATCCCCCTCCATCCCCATCCCTC
>Ga0307509_10005687_pt1 | contig 17200 bp, 24 predicted proteins | sample 10_EM_MG_FD_202245 | JGI IMG/M metagenome (GOLD analysis project Ga0307509, IMG submission 202245) | Populus trichocarpa ectomycorrhiza microbial communities from riparian zone in the Pacific Northwest, United States - 10_EM | ecosystem: Host-associated > Plants > Roots > Unclassified | place... | reverse complement strand
TATATCACTTTTGGCGCTCAGGATTATAACCGTTATAACACGTTATAATCGAATATCTGGGTCTACCACTTTCGTAGACCATGATATTTCAGTACATGATTTTCCACGATCTGCTGATGGCGGAGTGGAGAGTCGTTTACAACCAGCCACCCGTTGTGAAATTACACACTGGGTAGGACCTTGGTTCTCGACACAGTCGATTAGGGTGCCCGAAACTGTATAACAGCGTAAAGCTATGTGTTATATATTATGATCCGTCCATGAATTTGCCTTGAACATTTAGGAACGACGCGCTGACCGATGTGGTATCGCACTGGTCGTACCGTAACCAAGGAACACTTGTATTAAAAAATACATACTTTCAACTCCGTACGTGCTTCTCCAAGAAGCGATGGATGGATCCCAGGGCCATGATGATCCCGAGCTTCACGGAAGCGACCGCCCGATAACTATGTAAAACGAAAGTGAATGTAAACGAGTAAGGAAGGTATATACCATGTCAGAATTAAGTGTCTTCTCCCTACTCTGGCGGACAAGGGAGACAAAAGTAAGGGGCTTAATAAAGGGATGAACAATCAATATCTATGTGACATGAATAAGAATAGAGAAGAGATCACCGTCTCTTCGTAGACCGCAGCGATAAAGGCGTGGGTAACGGCGGAGACACCAAAGGTGGGGGGACAGGCACAGGTACGGACATGGGGTGTGGGAAAGGTTCAGTCGTGAGATCACAGTACGGCGGCAACGACTCTTCAGGATCGCCCAGCCCGGAATTCTGGTCCGAGAAGGTTGCAAAAGTGAGGGCAGTCCCAAAGTCGTGCACTTGATCATCTCCCCACACCCTCGTGTTTCGGAAGTCGTTCCCAGGGGGCGGGCTCGCATAAAACTGGTGGTTGTCGCCCAGGGTTGATCGGGGGTTCGGTAATGGTCTGGAATTCTGTTGCAAGGGAAAATGGACCGCCTTGAGTCAGCATGATGGGCCCCACGGTAGAAGGGAAGGGGAATTATACTCAACCTGTCCATAGTTCCACCTAGACGAACCCTCACCAGACGTCATCATTGGGGGATACGCCGGCGGCGACGACTCCCTCTTCACTTCACTTTCGCCATGATCAGACTCTGAAGGTCCGGCCTCAGATGCAGGGGCCGACCTCTGATCCGCGCTGGTATGCAAAACCAATCTCTCTCTCGAATGTACACTCGGGGGCGTGAGATCCCCATGCAAACTTACTTCCGAGTGGGTTTCGGTCGGTGAGATGGACACCATAGGTGAGGCGGGGGGCGTAGGTCCCGATAGTAGTGGTAGGGAAGGGGTGTGGGGTGTGACTGGGCCGGTTCCGTAGTCGAAGTTGACGTAGGGATGTACCCTTTTCGAGGTTTTGGTTTCTCCGCCGCTGCTAGGGGCGCCACCTCGTTTCCTCAGTCGGCGATGCCAGACAAACGCTCCGAAAAGGATCAGCAAAACGCCGACGATGACACCAACGACAATCCCTCCGATCGTCGCCGCGCTCAACCTATGAAAAGAGCATCGGGTCAGACGCTAAACTCCACCGGGTGAGTAATTTTATCTTACATTGGATGCGGTGGCCCAGGTGTTGGATCAGCACCAGTCCTGCAAATAAAAACCTTCAGTTCCTCCGAGGTCGTGAAGTCGAACGGCAGATTGAAAGACGCACGGTGGAGGACGACGAACGATAGCGTAGTCAATGCCAAGGGTTTGACCACGAAATGGGGCGTTGACTATCCGAACCTTGTGAGGTCCCAGACTAAGCCCTGTACACCTGTACAAGAGCGTCTGAGGAGTGAGGTACTCGCTCTTAGCGTCGAGTGTAATGGAGGAGCCGTCATCGACCTGAACCGTATATGGTCCACCATTCGGACCTATCATTCCGTATACCTCCGCATCGGAACCTAGGCCTGGTTTAACAACGAGCACTTGAGAAGCCACTGGTGTGAAATGGGTTACCCTAGGAGATCCCGCCGTCAGTTCGACGAAAGTCGAGGAGCCTGATATAAGGAGCGGCGCACTTCGAAATTATAGACCACGTATGCGTCCGCTTGCGAAGTTGTACTGGGGAGCGAAACGTGAAACCGCGCCAGATGGACGAGTCAGAGAGGCTCAACTTACTGTCCAGTTTTTCCGTCGTAACCAACCAGTTCAATGCTCCACGCTGATGGTGAATATTCAAAAGCGGTGTTCATATCTTGTTCCCTGTATTCTTGATAGTCGTCCGGAACCTCCACCTCGTGGACAATCTGGATATATCCCCCGATTGGTAAATTAATGGCCGACTCCACGGTGCGAAATGATCGGGTAAGCGCTGCTCACCGAATCAATCGCCAAGTGCTTGGTTTCGTTTGCCCCTACATTCCCAACCGTCAGCCGATGGGCCTTGCTCCCGTCCAGCCCTGTGGCTTTGAACAAGACTTGCTGAAATAGATCTCCATCCGAGAACCCGTTGCCCACGAACACCGAGCCGTCATCCAGAGTGACGTTGTATTTTCCGTTGTTTTTGCCTTTGGAACCGTAGAGCCACACGGCTGTACCATTGAACGTGAGGGAAGCCGTTGAACCAGCTTGACCTGTGACCATGAATGTGCCGTTGTGGACTAGTCTGGGGGAGGTCCTCAGGCATGTCAGCGGGGATGAGGGTAGTTGAGCGGGTCATGTCACACGATCTTGCACGGTGTGGGTGGACTCGCAGAATAAGGAGAGGGACTCACGATTTCCACCGTTCATCTCTACCATCTCCATCGTGCCAAGCCTCACGGGGGGAGTAACCGATCAAAGGGCTCACATCGTCGACCGTGATGTTCACCTTTTGAACCATTGAGCGCTGAACTGAGAAATGTCACGTCGTCGGGGACAGCGTCAAAAAACGTAAATGAGCGACAGCGAGGCCTTGGCCCAGTAGCCCGAACCACAAAGTGTATGCGGTGGGGGGAGGAGTGTGTTGGATGAAGGGAGAAAGTTTGACGGAAGTTGCCCCTTCCGCGAGTCCTCGATGAGCGATCACGGGGCTCGGCAGGGCAGAGTGTAGCCGAGCGAGGAAGAATGGTCAAGGGGGATCGAAGACGTCAAGCCATCAACAAAGGCAAAACCTCGAGCGCAGTTATGTAGATGCCCGTCCCCCGGTGACCAGGGTATCGTCATCAGAGCATGACACACAACGGTCACGGCGCCATGACCAAATCCCAGTCCAGAACCTCGCAAACCTGGAAAGAAGGCCGCCCTCGAACGGCGGGCGCGGGCGGGATTACGGTGGTCTCTCCCCGTCGCGGGTCGGGAGGCACTGCGAAAAGACTTCTTTTCCATCCGATCATGCCACGGCACTCTCCGCAGTCGGCACGGGCCCGGATCGAAGCCCGCGGGATCCCGCGGGAGGTCCGGTTTTTGATCGACGGATGTTGCCCCATCGAGTGGGTTGGGAGCTGGGACTCACACAATCTGGTGCAAAGCAACAGTACTATTCCGGTCGACTGTGACCACAGAATAGCCGACCCAGCGGAGTAGCGTGGCCAATGTCGGAATGTCCTTTCTCGGAATAAAGGGGAAAAGGAACGCTCGTTGTCCCATCGACCAGAGTTGAGGGGGTAACGTTCTCTGCAACCGGACGTAGGGGCTCCAATGCTTACCCGAGGGCCTCTCCGGGATGAGATCCGAGCCGCTAGCACCGACGAGTAATGGAATCTTAAACCCTCGACTCGAGCGGGGTGAAGCAGAGGAGCGAAAAACAATGGAGGTTAACCGGCAGGCTTTTACCTGACATGCTAATGATCTGCGGACAATCGTAGCGAAAAACGCGGGGCGCGGGGCGCGGTATCCACAGGAAAATGGAATCGAATATACAAAAGACGAAGCGTAATAAACATATATGAACACCTGAAAGAGAGGAAGTGGCGGGGGAGGCTCAACGCTTGCCTGCGCGGAAAGGTTCAGTCGCCTGACGATAATCTGGAGGCAACAGACCCCCGTTATTCCCAGAGACATAAGCAACCGGTCCGAAATCCTGCACCCTCCCCTCCACCTTCATCCTCGAATTCCGAATATCCTCCTCGGACGTGGCCGTGTTCGATAGCACCACCTGTTGTGACACCGCCCCCACCTGAGGATCCTGTTCCCTCATCGCGAGGCGCCTTTTCTCGCCGGCGGTATCAAATGAGGACCAAGACCCACCCATAGGGTTGTCCGCATTATGCACCACCAACCTCGAACTTGACGAAGGCCCAGAATCTGGCTGGTCAGGAACCAGATACGGCGATGGATCAGTACGCCTTGGCGGGCCGTGAGAGAGGTGAACCCAAGATTCCGCACTGCCATGACCATCGTCGGAGGCAAATTCGGCTTCCAGAACTTCCACCGGAAGGATAGCTGGCCGTCTGTGCCGCCGACGGTACCAAAAGACCAACCCGACCACGATAATAACGATAAGAACACAGCTACCGCCGACGATCCCTCCAATGGTGCCTCCGTTCAATCTAAGAAGCAACGCGCGTCAACACGAAACCCGAGCGCCGAAGACGATGACCGCCGCTCACGAAGGTGAAGACGAAGCCCCGGGCGAAGCGCCGCCACCGCCTGTGCTATTCCTAACAGAGGTCCGTTGGTTGTGAAGACGAACCGCACAATCAGATGATGTGCTCACGATGGTCCCCGGACAACGGCATAATCGATGCTGAGGTTCTGACCAGAAAACGGAGTGTTCGTAATCCTCACAGAGTGCTCCCCCGAAGTCAGCCCGGTGCCTTCGTATAAAATTGTCCGTGGAGAGAGCTTGTCCCTCGAAGCGTTGAAGGTCCTCGACGACCCGTTATCAAGTTGGGCTGTATAGAGACCACAAAACGGCCCAACCATACCGAAGAGTTCCACGTGGGACCCTACAACAGCCCTGGTATCAACGGCGACGAAACTCAGGACGACGATCAGAGCAAATCACCCTAGAGTACACCATCACTTCAAATTCACTGTTAGGGCGAAAACACACTGACTTCGAATGTGTAAACCACGAATGCGTCGCCTGATGAGGCCGTGCTTGAGAGTTGATATAGTCAGTGTCAGCGTCTGGCAGTCTCGGTACCGAGATGCTCACTGTCCAGTGTTACCGTCGTAGCTCGGGTCGGTACTCCACCCAGACGAAGAGTACTGAAAATCACCGTCGGTGGCCTGCTGCTTAACCTCTTGGTAATCATCCGGCAGCTCCACTTGGTAAACAATCTATCGCCGGCGATCACCCACGACCGTTAAGTCCCTCCCAACCCAACACTCGAACCAAGTCATCGATGTGGCTCACCGAATCAATGTCCAAGAACGGTCTCTCGGCGTCCGTAAACGAGTTCGTGATCGACACCGTATGCGGTTTTGTAGCATCCAACTCCACGGCGGAAAAGAGGAGCTGCTGGAATACCTGACCGTCGTAGAAGCCGTCATCCGTAAAAACCTTTCCGTCCAACGTGACATTGTACGGTCCATGGTTTCCTCTTTTCGCACCGTAAATCCATACTGTGGTTCCGTTGAAGGTGAGGGTGGCGGAAGCACCATAGCCCGTCGTCAAGGTGAATGTTCCGTTGTTATCGTACCTAAACCCACGGCGATCCGCATCAGAAACTGCCTCGGGGTGGGGTTTAGGTCAAGAGAACACACGACGGAACACGGGAAAAGGGGGGGAGGCGGAAGCAAAGGACTCGAACTGGGCCACTCACGACTGCCAGAAGGGATCTAAGGTCCCACCATCGATCCACGCTCCCGCAGGAGAGTATTCGATCAGAGGACTGACGTTGTCCAACGTCACGTTCACTCTTTGAACCATTGACGTGGCCGGGGGGAGGGAGAGGGGAGTGTCTTGTGTGTAGGGACGGATAATTCAAAGCGTCCTGCGCCCGGATTACGAAATTGTCGTATGAGGTCGGTGAGCGTGTGCTAGTGAGAGTGGAATATGTAAAGAATGTGCTGAAGTACGTCCGGTGGCGGACGGCCAAAGGTTAGGTTGAAGCTGAAAGGGGACCTGGACTGAAAGGGAGAAGAAGTGAAGCACCGATTGACGGCGAATAACATACGACCTTATAATCCAGCCAATGCATGACTGGACGATCAAATCACTGCATTGAACCTTGAGGCCGTTGGGCGCTGAGCGCTAGTGAAGCGCAAAGAACCCGTGCCTTCAAGAGAAAACTTTGCTCGCCGCCACACATCGGCGGAATTTAGAGTGGGTGCGATTTGGGCGTTCTATTCAATTCCACACCATTTGTCGCGGGAAAACCACCTCGGCACGGTGCTCGCGTATCTCCTTCGAATGACCAATGATGAGCTTAGGTTCTCAAGTCATAGCTGAGTTTCTAACAGAACCTACATGATACACGGACGTCCCTATCGGACGTGAAGGCAAGGTCCAAACAAACAAAACCAGCGGAAAGCAGATGAATGAAAAGACACGCGATGGGGAGGTGGTGGGAGAATGTATCTATCTATACACAGAAGAATTTAGGGTACAGGCTATCGTGATGGATGGAGGATGAAGTATTCACCAGAACAGTGGAACCGCAGAAACAAGAGAGGGATGATGCTGAAGGCAGAAACGCGATCAAACGAGGCCTGTAGGATATGTGTATGTATCGGTGTCCGTGTGTCACCACATATGGTATGGAGGGTGAGGGATGATCAACGTGGCAGCGGTGGGAAAGGTTCTGTAGCTTGGTAGTAATCTGGCGGTAAAAGGTTCCCTTCGTGTTCAGGTTCCGGTATGAAAACGATGGGCCCGAAGTCTTGCGATCGACCCTCCACTTGCATCCGCATGTTTCGAAGGTCGGTTCCGGGTAACAACGGCAACACCGAGGCGTTTGCGAGAAGCCGAGTATCTGAGCTTCCAGGTTGCGGTAGCGGTCGCAGCGTCTACAAAAATGAGAAATAGTCGAGATTAGTGAATGAAACGCCGCCCCCCAAGAGGCACATACCTGGGCGGGGTTTTGGTGTGGTCTGGTGTCCGAGGACACTGGGGCGATGTCGAGCAATGCCCCCGCGATGTCGGCAGGACCAGTCAACGAAGGATTCGGGTTATGCATAATAAGCCTGTGCCTCGAATCCGAATTTGACGCTGAGGAGTTCGATTGTGGCGGTGATGTGGAAGGGGGGTGTACTACGGTAGCGGGAACAGGTAGTGGTGGGTACCATTCGGCTGTGAGGGGGAGTGATGGGGTGTGGAAAGTTACCGGACCAGTGCCATAATCTGCGAGGCCAGATGGATCCTCAACATGGGTCAGTCCTGATCGTCCGGCGCGACGGCGGTGCCAGAGGAACACGCCGACAAGGACGAGAAGAACACCAGCGCATCCACCAACAGCAATTCCTCCGATAGCTCCTTTGCTCAACCTTTTAAAATCCAATTCAGTTGTAAATTCCACAAATTTAGAGACTGTGCCCTCACGAGGAAGAAGACCCGCCGCCAGAGCCAGAGCCGAGACTGCAGCGATGATAGAAATCAGCTCGCGGTAGGGTCATGGATCCCAAGCATAGACTCACTTTGTCGACGAGGGGCCATAAGCAATGGCATAGTCAATACTGAGTGTTTGCCCCGTGAACGGAGAGTTCGATATCTTCACCGCATGTGTCCCAGAGCCGAGGTCGTTGTCTTGGTACAGAAGTGTCTGCGGAACGAGGGCACTCTTGGTGCCATTGAAAGTGAAAGAATCACCGCCGTCGACCTGAACCGTGTAATCACCGCTCCGTGGTCCAACCGCTCCATATATCTCCACAGCGGAACCTATTTTATCATCAGCAAGGCGGGTCTTCGTGGAGCGTGTGTACGTCCATCACCCTAAGCCGTCAGTTAACCAACTGACAAGCGAACCAATGAGATGAATACCCACTTCAAATGTAAACACCACGAATGCGTCCGGCGAAGACGTTGTGCTAAAGGGAACCAAGTGAGGGCAAGACTAGTCTGGGCCTAAAGGGATACTTACTGTCCAGTGGCATCACTGTAGTTCGCAACGCCCTCTGGGTTGGTACTCCACGCGGAGGAAGAGAAGTTGAAGTGGGCGTCGTCGGTATCTTCCAGAGTGTTTCGCACGTAATCGTCCGGGATTTCCACCTCATAAACGATCTATCCACCAACAAGTTAACATGAATGACGCGACGATCCCATGACCAGAAGAAACAAATGGCCCAAGCCAACACATACCGAATCAATATCCAAATACGGTTTCCCAGCGTCGTCGACCAAATTCGTGATGGACACGGTATGGTTCCCGCCATCGAGTTCAGTCCGAGTGAAAAGTGCTTGCTGAAACTTGTCCGTGCTCGAATACCCAGTATCGGAAGTCAGTTTGCCGTCCAGAGTGGTACTGTACGGCGCATGGTTACCCCTCTTGGCGCCAATAACCCAAACGGCGGTCCCATTGAAGGTTACTGAAGCGTTGGCCCCGAATTGTGTCGTCAGAGTGAACGTGTTGTGGTCATATCTAGGAAAACGGTCGATCGTCGATCGTCGGTAAGTGCTCGAGCTCGAGAGCGGGTGAAGGTAGAGCCAGGGAAAGAAATGGACTTACGACTGCCAGGACGGGTCCCTCGAGTCTCCTTCGTGCCAGGCGGTCGCGGGGGAATAGTTAATCAGAGGGCTTACATTGTCCAACGTGACATTAGCTTTCCACACCATCAGCCACGAACTGTCAACACGGTGGCGGGCGGAGACGTGGCGGGAATGGGGTTGAAAGACGTTACGACGACGCGGTCGCGCGTCGGGACGTCAAGCCCGTTGAACGGGGACCGTGGGGGGCAGGAATAGCTATACTTCCGAGAGGGGGAAAGAAAAGATGTCCGGATAAACTGCGCAAGCCAGACTCGCCCGACCAAAGCGGTGGTTGTTGGTCATCACCACGCTCCCGGGCTGCCCCGAGGTTCACCCGCCGTCGACCATCCCCAGGTCAAGGTGCAGAAACAGCAGGCAAGTTACCATCCTGAGCACTTGGCGGGCAGCCCAGGTTTGTTTCGATATGATACCTTGGACATCCCCACGAATAATCCATGAAATCCCTGCCTGTCCAGTTCCCGGTGTCCAACGTTGGCAGCGTCGGGCAAGGTGCGGCCTCAAGTGTCTCCTTCAATGCAGCGGATGGTGAGAGAGGCGCGTGCGGATAAATGGACAGATCGGACGGGTGATAATATACGGCGCTCAAGAAACTGAGTGAGGTGTTAACGAGGTCAGAAGACATCCACGAAGCCGCGCCTCGAGGAGGCCACAGCGACAACCTTGGTCCCAAACTCCAACAAATCCCCTCCAACCGTCGCAACCAACTCGCCCTTCCAGAACAATCCATTCTCCGACGCATCCAAGTTCTCCTCACCCCCAAGCAACTTGAACATGTTTACGGTTCCCAGCAACAGCGCCTGCTCCTTGGATATCTTTCCCCCAGCCTCCAGCGCCGCCCAACCCAAATCAAACCGAGCGTTCTGGGCCTCCCATGACTCCAGAACCCCAACGCCGACCGTGACGTTGTGGTTGATCAAGCGCAGGATTTGGCTCTCTTCCGTGAGAGGGGGTCCGGGCAGAATCCGCCTTGTTTCCCACGTAGCAGGGAAGGGTCGGACGGGGTTCAGGATTACACCGACGTTCGCCGCTCCGAGCTCTCTCGCCAGTAAATGAGCTTCTCCACCACCCGCAATTGTTATTTTGATGTCAGTCTTAGTGTGTCGCTCTACTTCTGCCTTCAGCGTGATCAAGGTGGCGATGATATCCATGCTGTGCGTGTGCACAACAAGCGGGATTTCGCCCTAAAACCAACCAATCAGAATCAGAATTTGTCCCCTAAACCCTGAAATCCCGCACCTGGGCGACCCGCCAGAAGGCACCGTGTTTCGCACCGTCGATCAATAGCTTCCTGAGAGTCCCAACCTGCGTGCTGACACTCACTCCTCGGGCGGGTCCAACGTGGACGTGCAGTGCGGTGACCGGTCGGACAACAGCGCCATCTTCCAACCTGTGCCTGGCTCCAGTTGAGAATGCCACACCAAGCCCAGCCAAGAATCCGTAAGTTACGGGCGCAGAGATAGCTGTGGTCACACCGGCACGATACGCAAGCCTACAAATCCCAAGTTCAGTGGTGGAAATCAGTAGATGAAAGACGTCACCCACAATGTATCACGGCCCATGAATGCTAAACCGTACACGGCACGAACGACACCGCCTTCCCCATCGTCCAAGATGTTAGGGGTCACCTTCGTGAGCGGGTCAATCACTATCCCGTCATTTGTTGACTCTTCCTGTTGGATCTCCTCCATCCCGAGCGGCGCACCGAACGACACCAGTCCTGGACTAAGCGCGCCTCCTTCTAGGTCGATGATTGTGACGTTCTCTGTGCGAGCCATGACCTTCTCTTGCGTGCACCGACCCATGCAAGTGATCCGCCCCTTCTGCACCAAGACTGAAGGAGGGGCCCTCTCTCCGTCGACGACACTACTGAAAAGTCGCGAATGACTGATTTTTGAACGAATGGGCATGTACACGTTCTTGACGTTCTTGAAGAGAACGTCTCCCGTGAGCCTGTTCTTCTCGGTCAACAATGGTGGGAGGCCTTCGTATTTGATCGCATCTTCGGCCTCCTTGTCAAAGTTCGGCACTTTGGGGGCTTCTTGGAGCTCCTGGGGTTTCCGTACGGAAAAGGGGGATTCTAGTTGGGGTATCCCGTCAATGTAGACCTGTTTCGGGGTGGCTCCCAACGCGAGAGGGTGGCTGTCAAATACGACGAGATCTACGGGTTCAGATTAGCATCGCTCGGTGCAGTTATCGCCACCCCGTACCTGCATCCCAACCTGGGACCCGAAGCTGTCAGAAATTTTGTCCAACAGCCGAAAAGAGTTACCGCTCACCCTCCTTGACACAGCCAACCCGGTGTCCAAGTCCCAACAACTTCGCCGGAGTGCTCGTCACGCTCGCGACCGCCAGATTTTCCGGCAGCCCATAGTAATATGCGTTCTGGGCCTCATACAATAAATACCTCGAATTCATCACCGGGTGATCGCTCTGGCACATTTACAGTCGTCAACAAAAACTGAGCGTTTGGTACCCAAAATGCCGAACGCACCTTCATAGCGACCTCAATCCCTTCGGAGGCAAGAATCTTGGCAGTGAACGGCGTGCCACGGTAAGCTTCACGCTTGTACCGTGCGTTGTTAGCGAAGATGGCCACGCCCGGTGTTGGTCCTGGGGGACGACAACCCTCGGTCAGTCGATCACTTCTGCGGAGGGGGACCGGAGGTGTTGTTACCATAAACACTTCTCAGTACGTTCGGCACAAGGTACGTCTCGTGCGCGTGGTGGAAGGCCGTTATGGGAAATTTGAACTCGTTCGAGATCTAGAAAGGTTAAGCTTTCGCGTTCTGTCACAGACGCGGAATTCCCACCCTCGCGAGGCCGTCCAAGTCCGTAGTTTCATAACAATGGATTTGAACCTGAGAATAGTGAGTAATGCGTAAACTTGTACTACCTCCGATCTCACCTTGACCCGTCCACGTAAGACCTCAGACAGGGGTTCCCACGCAAGGTCCTCGGGAAACTCTCCCAAATCTTCGAATTGGCCGCCAGTAACTTTGGCGCAGTAGGCATCTTGGGATTCCTTCAACGTCTTGGCGGAGTTGTATCTGGGAGGCTGGAGATCAATACGTGCTGCCAGAAGGCGAAGTGAAGGGGGGGGGGCAGACTCACGCCTGACGAAAGGCCCAGATGGTATCCATACGAGTATTTCCGTAAACGCGACCTGTGAAATCCGTTGGTTACAAGAAAACGCACTATCCGTAAATTTCTTACTTGGATTTTCGCCTAAGGTATATGCAAGCTTGAACGGGTGTGAACTTGGGGGGAAACTGATCACGTACCACATGCATGCCTGAATTTTCGTCAGCAAACACGCGCACCGATCATACTATTCATACGACTTACTTCATGTGACGCCAGTGGAGAGGGGTTCTGTAATCATAGTACGAGCTATTGATGGTTGACGGGGGCTCGAGCAGCATTGAGGATGGCGATCGCTCGGATGTGGTACGAAGCTTGATGGGGAATCCCTGACCGCCTGCGTGCCCAGCGTTTAACACCGGAGCCAACAGCAACAAGGAAGCACGAACCAATCGCATTGGCGGAACCTGGAAGGATAAGGGAGGTGGTGACACCTCCCGAGATGGACAGATGGAACGCGTCGTCATGGGTATTCAGTCCGTCGAGAGACCTCATCCAGGGTACAATAGGACCCTTGAGTGAGTTGTCATCCTCTGCGCCATCCAACCCAGGGGAAGGCGCGTCGCCAAGGTGAGAATGCATATCCACGATCCTGCAGGTGTTGTCAGCTGGCCCAGGGAATTCAGGCACAGGAGACAAACCCTGGAATGACCCATGAACCATTCACGTCGTGGACGACGGCATCTTGCTCCGATATATCAAACCGAGACAACAGTCGGCCGACATGTCCAATCCCTTTGATGATGCCCTTGTCGAGCAGAATGTCGGCCTCTACAACTTCCGTTCCATTCTTCTCGCCGGTCCATATTCTCGCGTTTAACAAAAGCTGAGAAGACAAGAACCTTCAGTACATGTGGCCGACGCGTAAGGTGGACACGGGGGTAATCACGGTCGGTTTGGTTCCAGGCTCGAACCGATCGGATGTGCTCCGGGAGTAGAAATCGGAAGGTGGGCCGGGAACGGTGGTTAAAGAACGACAACGGTCAAGCGCCTTTGCGACGTGGATTGGCACCTCCTGTTGGGCATGAAGGAATTGGTTGTAATGAAGGAGTGCGAGCGTGCAGATTCCAGACAGCAACAGCCAGTGGGCCAGTCGCCGGTTGGTGAGCGGGGGCGCCATGACTTTCGGAATCAAGTCCTGAGAGTAGGTTGACGCCCATTCCGCGGAACGCATACACTACGGGAGCGGGGTGGAGACTACACACGGAGGTTGGTAACTTTTCATATTTAACCTCGAATCTGACCGCTTCGCGCTTGGAAATACAGAAAGGAGACCCCGGCTATCAATCGCCCCGACTTCCCTGGCTGGTGGTGGATAACCGCACATATCGGATGGTGGACTAGGACCGGGAGACGGCCAAAAATGCATTATTTAACTCGTGCAGTCTATGGGTATCTAAACAGACTCTGGAAGCAAAGGATCGTCAGAAGAACGTAATAAAAGCAAGACAAAGCGCATATACCTTGGAGGAGGTTGTTCAGTTTGCCAACACGAGAAGACACACTCAGGTCAATGGTCTTATCACCAAAGTCCACGACAAGGCCGCCAAGTAGAGTGGGATTGACCTGTGCAGGCGCGTCAAATCCTGATCTCAAACAAACCAAGCACAGTAAAACGGACCTTATTGGAAACCTTCAAGGTCTTGGCCTTTTGAGCGGCCTGCGACTGTTTCAGGACCGTCTCGAGACGGGTAAGAGTAGCCGTCGTAAGGGGGGTAGCGGATGAGATGACGACCTTCAACTCTCCCTTGTGCTTGGACACCAACTCGTTGAATCCCACGATAACACTCTGCGTCTCACCCAACCTCCCATTCTCAGACAAGAGAGTAAAGAGGTTTTTTGTGATTTCCGAGACCGGCTCCTTCTTGGCACCTTGTGCCTTTGCGTAGAGAGCGGCGAGACCGGTAGCGCGATCCTTAGCGGAAAGGGTGGGGTTCGTGACGAAGCTGTTGAGTTCGGGGGAGGTCTTGATGACGTTGGAAACCGCGTTCAGTTCGGTTTCGACCTTGGTCAAAGTCGTGGGGGAGCTTGCAAGGGCTGCGGAGAAGACAGCCTGGGAGTATTTGGGGGCAATGGTCGAGGCCGCGCGACGACCGAGGGTGTTTGCCAGCAGACGGGATGAGTTGGAGGCCAGCATCGGGTGGACTTGGAGAGAAAGGATTATTTTAATTTCGGGATTTCCACATGGCCGCAAAGGGGTCGATTTTAGAAAATAAAATAAATATTTATGTATGTAATTCCTGTGCTTTAGACTCGGCATCCACGCGGGTTCACTCCAACTGCTCACTCATCGTGCGCGTAAATGGGATCCTTGTCTTCTTCCACCATCGTCAATCCTTGAGTCGGAATATCACGGAGCACGGCAAAAGCACCAAAGTCATCCGTTCCCTCACACGAGGAACTTGAGGTAACGGCGCTCCGACAATAACAATGGACACGAGGACAATGGAAGGCTTACACCCGTTTGGCAGATAAAAGGGTTCGAGGGCCCACCATACAGGCCCCGTCTTCCCCTTCTATTCTATCTCCTGTCATGACTTTGTTCCTTTTCGCTGTCGCCCGGCTGCGACTGGTGGCTTTCGCCATCCTTATCCTCGCCCGTTCCACCCATGCCCGTGAAGAATCCTTGTGTAAGTCCACAGTCACAACTCCCGTTACCACTCACTCACTCCTTTTTCACAGTTACGTCCTCTGTATCATATTGCGAACCTCCAGAAACCCTCCTAATCCAGCAATTCGATGTGGCCTACTTTTCCGCAAACTCCTCAATCAGCTTCAACATCTCAGCCGCCAGCGTGGTTAGTCCACTTCGGCTTCCGAACAACAAAGCGCGCTCACCCTATTTTCTCGCAGGAACCAAACGTTAGCGTGTCCGCAAACCTGTTCGTGAACGTATACGGGATGCACCCCTTTAACCTCACGCTCGACCTATGTTCACTCGCCCATGGTGCCCTTTGCCCTTTACCGATGTATAATTTCATCGGGGAGGATTCCATTCCACTGTCACGTTACCTGAACATCTCCGAGTACGTTCCGGCGATCGCGTACAAGGTCCCCGACTTGGAGGCCTTCGTCCAACTCACCCTCGTCGAGATCGGTACCGGTGACGTCAAGGCTTGCGTTCAAGCCACTTTATCCAACGGGTGGACCACACACGAGTCGGGTGTGGAGTGGGCAACCGGGGCTTTCGCGTTCGTTGCGTTCGTCTCGGCTCTATGGCAGTCAAGAAAACCAGACTCCATTACCCCCTATCGCCTTCTCGACATCATGTACCTCTTCCAGGCGATTGCCGCATCGGGGTTGCTTAACCTCAATTACCCCATCGTTTATCGGTCCTTCACCTTCAACTTCCGGTGGGCCCTGGGCTTCTTCTACTCCCCTAGCTTCCAAACAGCTATCAACGATATGCGCAATCGCACTGGCGGTCATCTCGATGACGCGACCGGGAACGCCCTCGCACTGACAAACCGCAAGTCCAGCCCGTACAACGCAGTCGCCAACCTGCCCACCATTCGTATCACCTCTTTCGCTGACGGAGGGATTTTTTCCCGCTCGGAAGATGTTCCCGACCTCGCCCGCCTCAACAACTCACTCGTTCTCGCCGCCACGGACGTCCAAACCGTAACCTCGACTAATACCATCAAACAGGGTATCCCGATCTGGCTTACGACAATCGGCATTCCGGAGGAAAACGCCTTTATGAACGTGTTCTTCGTCACCCTCATCTTATTCGGCACCGTGTCGGTGGTAGTAGGCATCGCGTACCTGGTGCTGCGGCACCTGCGCAAGGCCGAGTTGGCAATCTCCGAACGTTTCACCCCAGACGAGTTCAATCGCGTGTTTGCCAAGTCATGGTTACTCCGTTTGGTAAGTCATCAAGTCACCACCCGTGGTTCAACGGGAAAGCTTACCATTGGTTTTAGATGTTTATCGTGGCATTCCCTGTTATTACCTTTTCCTTCTTTCAATGGACCTTTAAGGACTCCTGGCTCTCCATCCTCCTATCCGTCATTCTCTTCCTTTCCGTTGTGGGGTTTATTGGGTATTCCGCATTCCTGGCATTCCGCTCGTCGGATCTTGATCCCTGGCCATATCACGCACCATTGTGGGGCCAATACCGCTCTGAGCGACGACGGTATTTCATCCCTCTGCTCGTCGCCCTTCTTGCCAAATCCGCATTTATCGCGTTTGGCCAGGCGAGTGGCAAGATGCAGGTCATTGTTCTCGTCATCCTGGAGGGTCTCATATTGATCAGCATCATCGTCCTTAAACCCTACGAGACGAAGAAGGCCGATATCCTGGCCGGATTCTTGGCCGTTGTCAGGCTCGTGTGCACGGGTCTGATGATCGCCTTCCTACCATCGTTGCAGGTCAAGGCGATCATTCGGGTGGTTATCGGGTGCATCACCGCCGTACTCTTCTCAATCGCCGTCGTCGTGATGTTCTTCAATACGGTCTGGAACATCTTGCACCCGCTCTTCTCAAGAAAGGGTGATCCTCCATCACCATCCGACTCGTTGCACAGCTCTGCCCTCGAAAAGGGTAGCGCAACCGCCTCCTCTCACTCGAGGTGAACACACCTCCCTCTCCACCACTATCTCCTCACCTATTTCCCACTCTCGTCCCTCGTTCATCATAATCTCGCCCGTATCTCGACTTGACCTTCTGTCCAGTTTCCCCACGTTTGCATATCATCGCCTTCGCATTGCGTAACGTTTCACCTCATCTGTCTCACACACCCTTCAGCTCTACGAATCACCTGGGTGATCCTCACACGGACTTTGCACATCTTCTCTCCCATACACTCATTCGTACACCCACGTCGCTGGCTCTGAACGAGCCGGTACCGCGTACTAGTTTTCTCCGCTATCCTACATTACAACCGCTCTTCTGTCCTCCTTTTTGTTTGGACTGACAGATGGGTGTGGTAAACGAGAACATCAGCGCCGCCGCATGTCTCGATGGACGCTGTGATAGATAGATGGCCTTGCTTTATAGGATAGACTCCCATTCATTCTGTACATAAACGCATACTGTCCTCGCTGGTGACGATCTTGTATTCGTTAGTAAGTTATCAAACACACGTTTTATTCTTCCCGAGGGCGCGGCCGCTGGGCGTTTGGTCACGTGGTCTCCACGTCTACCTCGCTTGGCCAAATCGAAATCGGTCGAAAAACTCGGAACGACGAGGCCTGCCTTCCCTTGGTCTGCAACGGACCCGGTTCATCTTCCGCAGCGACAAAGCGGTCATGCGTTTTGTCCGCTGGTTCACACCTGGGTGGGTGCTGTTGATTACAGTTCTGGTCAATGCTCGGCGTCCTCCGCCGCTCCCTCGATCATTCCAAGAACTGTCGTCAGAGGATATTTCGTCGTTGGTCAAAGTTAAGGATCCTTTAAAGAACCTCGACCCCAACGACCCGAACTCCCACCTATCCAAGATACTGATACCCAGACCTGGTGAGTGCGTTCGATGTCTG
>Ga0307509_10005686_pt1 | contig 17201 bp, 26 predicted proteins | sample 10_EM_MG_FD_202245 | JGI IMG/M metagenome (GOLD analysis project Ga0307509, IMG submission 202245) | Populus trichocarpa ectomycorrhiza microbial communities from riparian zone in the Pacific Northwest, United States - 10_EM | ecosystem: Host-associated > Plants > Roots > Unclassified | place... | reverse complement strand
GGACACATACCGCAGTGAGGCGTTCGTTCTTGTAAAACGGATTCCAGCCAAGGCTCATCACCATCGGGTGCACCTTACCCTCCTGGCCGCTGAGCCCGTACACTTGTGCATAGCCAAAGTAAACCCCGGGCTTGCACACGCTGCTCATCGGAGTAATCGATTCATCAGGAAGGTTCGCTGACAAGAAGCAATCGAGGTTAAGATGAGGTGTCCCGCATATCGGAATATAAACTCACCTGTTGGGCAGCCAAGATCTTTCCCACCTCGGCCAAAGCCTCGCTGGACTGCTCCAGATAGGAAGATGGGGAATGGGGTTTCGACCGTTTCCGGTCCAACGATGTCTGGACGAGATTTTCTGAATGTCTCTGTACGAAGGGGGGCAGCAGGCCTTGTGGACGACGCCTGGAGGTCTTCTGCCGTCTTTTCCAGTGTCACAGTCATGATTCGGGGTAAAGATGAAGGAAATTTGAAGCAGCCGTGAGATTTATGTGGATTGCGGAGTCAACCGTGGAAGTACCGCTCCCAGCGGCATTATGTTGCCCGGTCATCATCGCATCATCAGTCATCTCATTCAGAAGCCAAAATGTCACCTGGGCCGTTGCCCCCACCTACTCAGACTTTTACGCAGCCCTACAGCACCTACCCACAAGCGTATGGGCAATATTCGACTCAGTCTTATCCCTCCGCGAACTATACTTCGCAGACCCAAGCCGCCGTGTACCCTGGCTTTCAAGCACCCTACGGCAGGAAAGATCCGACATCGTGGATTGACGCTTTATCACCTCAGGAGCTTTCTGGGGTGAACCCTGAAACCGCTTCCAGAGTGATGCATCGGTTCATCTCTGCCGAACTAAAGCATGAGGGATTCGACGCTGCGGAGCCCGTAGCACTGGATAGACTGGAAGCTGAAGTGGTTCATTGTGGGTTGCTGGTCCTTTGGAATTATTCCGCTATTCTGACATCCATTGATGCCTCCCCAGTCATTCAGGACTTACACCGAAAGATCCATGATTATGCCAATCTCGCCAATAGAACTACTCCACTGGCGAGCGACATATTCGATATATCCCAAGAGTATGGACTGGATACGGACAGCCTGCAGTTAATATCAGAGCTTTCCAAACTGAGGCGTCGAGGTACGCCGCAGTGATATTGTTGCTTTCCCTTCTAAGAGTCTACCTCAAAGATTCTACTACTGTCAATGAGTCCTTGACTTTACTCCCTGCGGGACGCAAGTCGCCACCACCTAAGCTACTTTCATCAGACGACGAGGGTTCTCCGCCCACAATACCAAATACACTTCGCTCTATTCCCCACTTTTACCCAAATTTACCACCAAAGCACACATATCTCCGGACTCCGGTACGTGTCCTCAGTCAAGTCCATTCTCATTTCCCTCACTGCGTGCCATAGCCTTCGCCACCGAGAAAGCAAGCGCTGCCATCCTTGGAGAAGAAATTGAAAAATGCAAGCCTTGTTCAGGAATCGCTACAAAACCTTCTGCTGGCGACAGAAGACGTCGTAGGACCAGATGACGGCGAAATATTGGGCGCTATCGTCAACTGGGAGGCCACAGTACATCCACGGAAACGATGGAAGTTGGGCGCATGAGATTTACGGTTCAGTAGTATTTCACATTTCTTGATGTCATTTTACTGCAATTCCTACGTTGAATACTACCCTCACGGGAGGAACGTAACAGCCATGAAAGGACCTTAAGATCCTAGACGCGAACAATCTAGCATTGTGACGATCTCTTTGGTTGAACCCTGGTTGGCGCTGTGGTCGTCCTACGGGTTGCCTGGCTCTTCTTAGTTGTTGCACCAGGGCTAGCCGTGTCACCCTGCGCAACAGACAACGCGACCCCTTCGTTTGATTGATCCTCCAAAGCAGAATCCGTATTGGTGTTGCCCGTAGATGACGCGTCAGCGCCGGATGCTACTATCTTCTATCAGCAAGTAGTTGTGACGCGTGAAGATGTAGTTACTTTTCCGCCTTTTATCCGTATGGTGCGACTCATGTGAAACGGGATTAGCACGTTTGCGTGAAAGCCGTTGTGCGTCTTCGCATGAGTTCTCCTCGCTTTCCCGTGCGGGGGGCGATGCACGGGCCGATTCCATGGCCCCAACAGCAGTTGTCTCAGATACAGCTGGTTGTATCTCACCTGTGATCTGTGGATCTGGTGAAGGATCCGAGGTTGCGTGTGTTTGTGTTTTCGCTTTGGCCAGCGGTCGCGCCTTAGGGCGGGGTTTCTTGGTCTTGGTACCCTTAGCGGGGGGTGGCTTGGAGCCCGCTTCGGGCTCCTCTGCATTACACTCGACTACTTCAGAGTCTCCTCTCCTTGCCTGAGTCTTCTTGCGATTCCTTGTCCGCGTTTGGGAATCCTGCAAGGTAACCTCATTCTGAGTTGAAGTTGTAACAGTCGACCCTGACGGAAGTTCGCGCTCCTTCCCCTTGCGATTACGTTGCCTTGGCTTGGAAGATGAAGGCGCTCCAGTGGCAGCAACGGCCGTCTGCGCCTCGCTTGTCCCACAGGTCATGGCCGAGATATCTCGACTGCTTAGTGCCTCGTAGCGGTATCGACACTGTGATTCAAGTCAGCGTTGACCCTTGTTGATAAATATGTTCAAGGTTTACCGTATTGTCCGTCCTGCCAGTCCCAACCCGTTCACTCACCTCCTTCCATCTTCCCACACCAAACTCGTCGACGGCGGAGAGCAGCCTTGCATCCTCCTCGGCGGTCCATTTCCCTCTCGGAACTTTGGGATTTAGTCTCTCGGTCCATCGATCCCGGCATTGTTCATTGTTTCGTCCTGGAATGACGGATGCCACTTCCATCCATGCGTGACCATAGAGGTCGACGGCCAGTCGTAATCGAGCATCCTCATCTGGCCCCCAATTGCCCCGACGAATCGATGGATCGAGTGTCCGATACCAACGATTCTGACAAGAATTAATCGGCGCATCCTCAGAAACTGCTCTAGCAACTTCCGAGGGTTGTCAATGATAGCGCGTAAAGAAAAAAAATAGGTAGGAATACCTAGTGACCAGCTCTCGGTACCATATTTGCGAACCGCCTCGATCAATCGCTTGTCTGATTCGGTATCCCACACGTGCGTCTTTCGTGCAATGGCACGGCACATGACGTCTATCGGAGTCCGCCGCGTCTTCACTTCCTTGAGCACTCGGAAATAACGAATCATGAGAAACTCGTACACCTAGCTGCTCGGCGATCGACACCCAATCAATATCGCTCCTTTCACAACCTTCAACTAGTGCTTTCGCTGCTGTAATTTCAGAGGCGGCCCAAGGAGAGTGATTGAATTTCGGGTGTCGATCACCCAGCCAACGAATTTCGCACTCCCTTGCAGAACGTTGAGATATGGCAGAGGTGTCCGTATTGATCTAGTCAGGGTGGGGTAAGCGTGCGGTTGATACGCGATGGTATTAAAAATGTTACCTTTGAAGCGATGCGTTCCCAATCAAGTCCCTCTGTAGATTCAAGATCTCTCATAGAATACTGCGTCGCGAACGAGTGCTCTCCCCTAGGGAGCTGTTATAAGGGAGCCGCCATGGTGGTATGGTTGAACCGACCTTCGCTGTGCCTCGTATGCACGAAGTCTCCGGTTTTCGAGACGAACGGCTTCAGCCAAGCTTTCCAGCTCTTTGGGTTTCACTGGGGATTCTAAGTTAAGCAGGGTTAGCGTATGACACGAATGGGTGCGCACTTGGGTGGTACTCAGTGAGGCTTAGGAATCTCTGGCGACAAGTGGCATCATCATAAAACGGTGAATCCTAAGCTTTCCTGAGTTCGTGTAGCGTGTCTCGTGCAGCGACGTCAGTTACCTGAGACAACAAATCTGTGCTGGACAAGAGGCCCACGGGCTTACATGCCCCAGCTATTTGTACGCAACCAGCTATGTCGGGATTCGATTCTTCTTCCTCGAGTTCAGCAGCGTTCTGCAAGGTTTCAGTCACAACCTCTTCTCAAGTAAGCAGGGACTCACAAGAAGTTTGTCAACTGCCTCGAGCTCGGCTTCTAAACGCTCCGCGTAGACATTGAGTGCATATTGATGGTCCTTATTGAGTTGTACAGCAGACTGGATGGTGTCTTTGAGGCCGTTACTCGTCATTCCAAGGTTCCATGCAGGGTTGGTCGCGCGAGTTTGAGAGCCAGAAGCCAGGCGAGATGAAATTGTAATTTATGGTAACCGTTGGCACTAGCTTGCTTCATGTCGCGACGTTCCCTGACTAACCACCACGCACTGAGTAAGTGACCACGATGACCGCCCCACTCCAGTTCCTCAGACTCGCATGCACCCACACACTTCCTTGCCGTCGCCTCCTCCTCCATACTCAGTTCATAGCGCCAAACGCATATTCATTTCCATTCCTATCAACTTCGTCCAACAAATCCATCTCGCGGAGGGCGTTTGTCTCTACTCAACCCCACAGAGCTGCACCTGCACCAACTCCTCCCACAAGCTTGGCAATTCTACGCCGTTCGCCAACAGTCGAGGACATCGAAGCCGCCGAACTCGATGTGGCGCTTCCTCCACAAAGCGATGCGCGGTTGGTCCTTACAGAACGCGCGGCGGAGGTTTGTTGTAATTTCGCTTGTGTGAGATGGGCAGTTATTAACATGTGTGTTTGGGCAGCAACTTCGTCGAATATCTTCTCAAGGGGAACATCCGGGTTCGGCCCTGCGAATCTCTGTCGAATCGGGCGGATGCCATGGATATCAATATAAGATGGAGCTCATACGGCAACACACTCCTGAGGACTAGTACGCCGTGATCCGTGATCACCCTTTTTTTCCCTGTATATTCAGGGACTGAGAAATGTTCTGAAGTGTATTTGAGCACCCCGTCGTGGCTCAGGCCCGCGTCATTGTAGACGCCGTATCTCTCCAACTCCTGCGAGGCTCCACGGTCGATTTCGCCACCGAGCTTATCGGCAGCTCTTTTCGTGTCGTCGATAATCCCCAGGCCGTCGGTTCTGGATGCGGATGTGGCGTCAGCTGGGAGGCGAAGGACTGACGAACTTTTCTTGCATCCCTTGCAAATTGTAGAGCGTCGCAAGGAACTCACATTCTCCTCAGGTTTACACCATCATAATGGTTTTGAGTTTGCGGATGCAATAATTCATTTGGCCATGTCATGACAATGGCTTCGCTTTGTTGGGCGCAGTCGCGTCTCTTCTCACATGTGGAATGCCTCAATATTAATTTCCATTGCAATCAACTTTCCCCATCCAAGGGAGGAACGGGGGACATGGTTAAGGGGCTCATCTGAATAACGATCAAGAGTTCCAAACTTGGTCTTGCTGTCATCCACATAATGACTAGGACGGACATCGACTAGACACAATCCCAGGGCTGGTCTGAATTGACCATGGGGAATAAATGAAAACGACGAGCGAAGGAACACAGGGCGCTACATGTTACATTATTTATCTCTCTTCTTATACAGCCAACTGCCAAGATACTACAGTAGTTTGCATGGTTGGTAGCCAGACGTAGACTTGCGACCAAAATATGGAAATTTTGTGTGAAATGCAGCGACTGCCACTAGAGCTCGATCTAGTGCATACATAGACTTCGTCTAAGTGTAGTGTCATTTAGGATGTCTTGGCTATATATTTGTTCAAAAACCCACATCATTTGATTTGCTGGCCGAAATTCCGCGCCTGCCAACAATTGAATATACAAGCAGCTAACTACCATGCGCTTACCAAATGCGTCTGCGTCTGAAGTGCTTCACCCATGGCAAATGCATCAGCGAAACGAATAGGTTAGCTGCGTACATTTTCTCGCACATATATCCCATCTGACGGTTTCTCTCACAGCATCTCAGAATGAGACAGCCATTAAGAATATGCTTTATGGTCACCTCTTGGGTAACTTCCTGCCCTTGCTCATCAGGGTTCTGTTCCAATGGCAAGCTTTCCGACAATCAAAAAAGGCCATCGTCCTTTACTGCATTTCCGCGGCACTCTCTCAGTTTCTTTACCGATACTTAAAGAAAATGGGGACACCCAGACGAGATTCTACAGGCGGTCTCGTGTCTCCTGGTGATGACTTAAACCAACCAGGGATGACGGAGTGGATTTTTGACGTCCTTTATATCTCTTGTGAGTCGGCGAACAGACATCATATTGGCACACCCTCCCTGATCATCTGTAGGGTTTGCCCAAGTAGGCTCTGCCATTCTAGGGGAATGGTTCTGGTGGATATACACCGTGGTACGATCCCACTAACACCATGGGGTGGCCACCTTGACATGTTCCTCTCCAGATTCCTATATTTGTGGTCTACAAACTATGGAGCGTACTTATCTCGCCTATGTTACTCGGCCGGTCGTCTTCTGTTGGTGAGGAAGAACCAAGGCAGGAAGGTTTAAGTAAGAGGCAGGAGAAGTTGAAGAAGCGTAACGACCGTGGGGATCCGAGAGTTAAGGTGCAAGCACGCAAGTGATGATTAGCTTGTGTACCCAAGGGTAGACAATGAGCCGTGCAATTTACCACCTAGACTTTTGATACTTCGTCATACATGTCCGTGGATCCTTGAGCTTGTATGAGGGTTTAGCGCGAGCTGCTGTGTTTCTTTCCGTATGACCCCGACGGAAGCGCGCGATACATACAAAGAACGTGTAATACCGCGTGGCTTCAGTTGTCGTGGGTGGTACAATTCTTCGTAAGCTCCGTCTTTCTGGGCAATTTATGTGTAGTTACTCCCTTCTAACACTGTAACCCGAGAACTGATAGACACTTTCCGCCCTCTCACTACGATCCAACCTAGGGTATTGACCCTCTATCTCTTACTCTCCTCGACAAATAAACACGGTCAAGGTAGCGGTGGTTCCTCCGAGTCTCTCCAAGCGGTAATGATATCGACCCATCCAGTTTCTAGGTGAAATCGTACGTCACGCGTTCAATGGTTTAGTCTTGGCACTATTCTGCTTCTACCTCACGCATATATGCTGACGGATCTGTAGATGTCACTGGCGTCAAGTACCATAGAGCAAGTCTTGCTCTCAGTTGATAGCTTAGGAAAAAACGAAGACATCGGTAGACAGGTGAGTTGTCATGGCCTACATTCCTGAATGAGGACATTTTCCGGCGATGAATGTTTGAAGCTAATGTCCGAAGGCCCTCTCCGAATCTGTTGTGCCGTGCAATGTACAATGCTCCTTGCAGACTTACCGAGAGGAATACACGATAGATGCAGACAAGGCATTATTCACACATTCATTCTCTCCTTCGCCTTTATCTTCGCAAACGATGTGTCCACTTGAAGGCTCTAGCGCAGATTCGACACTTGCCCCTCAATTTCCAAACCCCTTGACAGAACATGACGATAAAGATAACCTTTGCAAGGTGACGAGCTCTGATTCACATATAATATTCGTTCTATAGCCCTTTAACTGCGCTGTCATTTGTAGAGTATGGCGTCCTCGATTTCCGCATATAATGATGGTTTCACCGGAAGCACCGTTCTACCGAAACCGATAACTGGACATTCGGAAGCTTCGAATATTTTATCGCCTCTGTCCCTGGACCACGCTCAGAATTCTCAAGGAGAATCGCTTGAAATTGCTCCAGTGAATTCCTCCCTCGGCGAAGTTCGGTCTGATGATCCCCGGACGACACTACGTTCTACAGTCCTCGATAGCTCTCTCTGTTTGGCCACAGACTCGACTGTGGAAACTGAAATCAATGCATTTAATGACATTTCTGACAACGCAGAACTATTCGTGACTTGCCATGTTACTAACACTGAGCCAAAATTGCCCTTGGGACCGACGACTATCGTCTCTTCGCTTGATATCTCGGTTCTTGCTTCGGTTGACACGGACGCTCATCTGAATACTCGCGAAGTCTTGCCCTGTGAATATATCCAGCCCCAGGTCTGCGATGTGGAGACTTCTGGGCCCGTCCCAAGTCAGACACCTGGTGCTCTTCGTACCCCTTCGTGCCCCGTCAAAACTCTGGCTAGGCATACCCCCTCTTCGCCCGATGTGGAAAGTTCTGGCGTCCCTATGCACTTGACATCCCCTGTGTCCTCACCTCTGACAGACTGCGATATTTCAGCCATTGAAAGCCCGGCGGGAGCCGGAGAGATTGACTCTTCTAGCAGCAACGCAGAGTTTAGTGGCTATCCCGCAATAACCATGTCCAGTCCTAATTTCGGTCTTCACGAAGACGGGCCTTCATCATCACCTTCACCACCTCACCAGCCTACGGGTAGTAAACGCGCTCAATCCAATGGAACCGCTGAGGTGCGCTGCTAGAGACTGTCCTGAAACTGTAACTGATTGAACGGTACAGTATTCGACCTGTGAAAGGCCCGTGAAACGAATTGTGGGCGACATCCTATGAGTTTTTGGCAATCGTATTCACCTTCTGTACAGCGAATGGACGAGGTAATGTCCTCTCCCCTCCGGAATGCCCCTGCACCCCAGCGGGCAACTCTCGCGTCTCAAAAACTCTCCCGGAGGAAACTTGCAGCGCCTTTCCGTTCACCGTTGCAGATCAAACCGACGTCGATGCAACCCGTGACGCCAGCTCCTCCAGAGGTCATACAGGATCGATTCGTCAAGGAGCCGCGAGCCAGATACAAAATCATACCCAACAGCGCGCAAGACACCACTCCAGGATCACAATCAAACGCTAGATCGTTGGTCCGTTCTTCCAGGGCAGCAGCGCAATTCAGGTCCCCTCTTGGGAAGGCTCCGGAGCACGCATCGCGACCAATCGTCCTTCCGAATCAAACTATCATGAACCTCGAGCGCAAGGTTGCTATCTTGAGACGTGCGGTCAAGATCAAGCGCGATGGCGATGAGGATCACTTGAAAAGCCTTGCGAAGAAGTGGCGAGATGCCGGTAGGGAAGCTGTGTATGAACTGTGGAGTATCGTGCGCGATCTGAGTACTCAAGGGGGTGAGACACGCGGAAACGGTCGTGACACTGGGTGGGGCTGGGATGAACGGGACGAGCGTGGTGATTCCAGGAAAGATGGCCCAGTTGCGGAAGAGGATGGATACGCGGAGAAGCAAGAGAGTACTCTTGGACTCATGCTCCGGCAACTTGGAATCGCCCCAGAAACTCTGGGATGGAACGACGAGGAGGAGACTTTTGTCGACGACGAATGTGAATGAAGGACACTGGTACTGTACGACATCAATCGGTTCAAAGGTTGAAAAAAAATAGACCAATAGCAAGTTTGTAATTTATGCGGCACGAAGAAAATTCTCTGGCATGACATCATATTGCATCCTGGAGGTATATATTCGAAAGCAAGACAAAGTCAGGTCTGCAAACACGGACAACCTAATCATGGGAGCCTACCCTTTCGCCTTCGTTTGCCCTTCTACGAGGGGCCTCTCGCTCGCCCTCACGCGGCGGCTCCTCTGCAGCACAAATCTTCCTGTCTATGCCACCTATCGATCAGGGTCACCCCTAGCAGTTGCTGGGCAAATCCTTTCTCCTCTCAAGGACGTCGACGAGTCACGGCTGAACCTAATCCCCCTCGATCTGACGCACGAGGATTCTATTGCAGCGGCGGCACAGCAACTCTCTAACAGCCTTCCCAGAGATCAAGAACCATATCTCCATACGGCATTCATGACCGGCGGCGTGCTTCACGTAGAGAAGCAGCCAAATGATCTCGATGCAAGCATCATGCGCCAGACGTTCCAGATCAATGTCGTCTCTCACCTTCTACTTATCAAACACTTCGCGCATTTTCTTCCAAACGCACACCCCATGGCGGATGATGAGGGCAAGCTCGCAAAGTGGGTGCATATCACCGCGAGACTGGGTTCGGTCACAGACAACAAGAAAGGCGGATGGTATTCGTATCGTGCCTCGAAGGCTGCGTTGAATCAGGTCATCAAGACCTTCGATAGGCAATTGCAACAGGGGAATAGCCATGCGATGTGTGTCGGCATCCACCCGGGAACAGTCAAGACAGACCTTAGCAAGCCTTTCTGGAACAGCATACCGAAAGGAAACCTTTTCGAACCTGATTTTGCGGCCGGGAGAATAATGGAAACAGTCGAGAAGCTGGAATTGGAGGCAAGGGGTAAAGTATGGGATTGGTCTGGGAAGGAAGTACCACCGTAGATGAGGTTCCATTAGCGTTCAGAGGGATTGAAAATAAGAAGGTAAACAAGGAGCTCAGAACAAGCTAGGAATCGCAAAGCGACCAATGGCATTCAAGTGAGAGGCGTGCCAGTCAAAGGCGTGGGAAATATCGCATACTACTCTCCGCCCTAATAGATTTGCATACATGCTACAGAACTGTTTCGGCGAAGAGATGGGCGACAGTATGCCGACGGGCATATGCGGATAAACGGCCACTGCGGTAATCGCTCGCGAGCGCAACGGTTTGTAAGCCATGCCGATGCCGATCTCTGACAAACCTAACTTTCGGTCAATGACATCAAGACCGAGGGATCCACCGTCATAAAAGTTCTTACCTTCCTTCAGACGCTTCATGGTAATGGCCCCCACCAAGCAACGAGCAGCCCTCGTGACAGAAAACGGTATCGCTTTTGGCATCGCGGATGTGCCGAAGCCTGGTCCCGGTCAGGTCCTAGTCAAAGTCGCGGCTGCGGCACAAAACCCATCAGATTGTTAGTCATCAGGCTACCTGTTCCCGGACACCCAGGGCTCATTATATCTGTGACATGCTTCCATCTATTAACAGGGAAAGCGCTCAAACGTGTGCTCGATGCAACCAAGTATGGCGGGATAGTGGGCAACGATTTTGCAGGCACCGTTGAGGAGCTTGGTCCAGATGTCCCGGAGGGAGTGAGGAAAGTCGGGGAGCGGGTCGCAGGATTCATCTGGGGCAGTCAGTTTCTTTCCTTCCCGTGCATATCGCTACTTGTCCCTGTTGAACGAGAACTCGTATAGCCCAGCAAGCTAACGGGTCGTTCGCGGAGTACCTCGTGGCGGACGCCGAATTTGGCGTCGTGCCCATCCCTGACGGCTGGTCGTTCGAAGAAGCCGCGCAGCTCGGCATCGGCCCATTGACCGCCCTGCAGTGTCTGTACCAGACCCTTGAGCTGCCATCGCCCTTGGAAGTTATTACGCCCGGCGACCCGCAACGCGCCATCCTCGTCTGGGGCGGCGCTTCGTCCGTCGGCCAGTATGCCATCCAGTTCGCCAAGGGCTTCGCGTCCTGACGACAACGTCTCCGAAGAACGTCGGCCTCGTCAAGGGCCTTGGCGCAGACGAGGTGTTTGACTACCGCGACGAGGACGTCGTGGAGAAGATTCGCGCGGCGACGGGCAATGCGCTCGACATTGCCATTGACACGATTTCGGAGGGTAAGACAACCGGACAAGTCGCGGGCGCGATTGGGGACAAAGGCGGAAAAGTGGCTATTATTCTTCCCTACGAGAGTCCCCGTTCGGATGTCAAGGCCGTCTTCAGCTACGTTCCCGACTTTCTCAAACGCGTACGATCTGTGCCGTCTTTGCCTTTTGTGTGTTGCTCAACCTCCTCCTACTCCTTTAGGGATCAAATGGCAAGTGGTTCGTCGACTTACTGAGGAAAATCTTCGCTACGGGAAAGATCAAGCCCAACCCGGTTCTTATACAGCCTAATGGCATTGCTGGAGTGAAGGATGGTCTGCAGTACATGCAAGAAGGAAAGGTAAGGCGAACGCACGTTCCCGGTTGATTCGTCCGAAGAGGATTGACTCGACCGTAAACCCCCAGGTCAGCGCGCAGAAACTAACGTATCGGATTTCGGACACGCCTGAGCTTTAAGTGTTGGATCAAACAAGGCGGAAGGGACTCCGTATTCGGTGCAGTGGTGGATCATAACCGGATTGTACAGATTATGGGATTTATCACTGTCAACATGATATTAGGATGAGATGGTAATAGGATTCTATGTCTCACCATTGCCCGCAATATTGTATTGAGGATCTGGGGTTCCTTTTGGTCTTCCAACCCAGGCGCAGTTGGTCTACTCGTGTCGAGAAGCCTGCGGCATTCTGCATGTAGGATGTTGTATCCTCCCTCAGACCTCAAGGGTAGTGAGTCTCTGCACCCCAGAAAATTTGACGGGATGTCATTGCAATAGCCAAATGGGTCAATTTTGTGACGGAAATTAGACACTGAGAGGAATGAACCAATGCAGATCCTCGGGTCCGTGGTGGAACATGGAAACAACTGTGTGTACTGCGTAATTCAATCAGTCACAACGACAACGACAAAACCATTGACAGTTGTTACAGTCAAGAGAACCATAGAAACAATCAAGAGGCCGGAATTGGAGGCAAGGGGTAACATGACATGAGGATAGTAGCGTTGAGAGGGTTGAATACAAAAAGAATTACGAAGACCCCAGAACATGCTGAGAAGTGAAAAATTCGTAAAGCGACATTAAAGTGAGGGCCGAACACGGAACGCCCTAGTAAAAGGCGAGGGCGTTGTCTGGTTGCACGGCCCTCTGTCGCCAGTAGTAAAGATCGCTCGAAATGGTCTGATGCTTAGAACTTTGTATTTTGTTTGGACCGCGGGTGTGAGACATCGGCATGTCGCGTTTGGCTTCCTCTCTCTCTCAACTCTCAACTCATCCGTCATGGCAGACGACCAGTTCAGAAGCCTAGTATCTGACACCCTTTACACCCTATTCTCTTCATCCAGGGTTCATACACCAATTGGAAGTCTTGAGCTTTTGTCTACTACCATAGCTACGGATCTTGGGTCAACCCCAGGAGATTCAACCCTACCCAAAGCAAGGTTTCGCCTCACCGACCGCTCCCGATTCGAATGCGCCATCGAAGCATTAGCGAAACACTGGGAGAGAGGCAGCATTTCCATTACCCGCGATGAGAGCGGCGTCACTGTGACTGATGTGCATCTCGGGTCAAGTAGCAGTGCAGAAACTACTGGGCGTGTCATTGGGAAGCGGAAACGCGTCAAGGACGAAGATGCGGATTCCGCCGCTGGGAGTGGAGACGAAGCCGAAGATGCATATGAAGAAGAGACTCCAAAGCCCTGCACGACGCTCGCGATTTTACCAAAGGAGTTGAAGGAAGTGTACGCTTTCTTACAGAGGAGCACAGCCAAGGGTCGTTTGCTGGCTGAACAGGTCTGTGTCCGCATGCCTGATTCGCTCTGTTCTGTGTATCTCATCTACTCACGAAGTTTCGTTCCGTCAAACCCTCATTTGAACCAATATGCGAGCAAGTCACAAAGGACGAATGTATCAGGGTACGCTCTGCCCTTCCGACGCCTCTGTCTGGAATATGCGATCGCGTTCACTTCCGCCCTCTCATTCGTCCACACACGGATCCTTCGCTAGGGCATTGCTCCTATCTTAACACTTGCTATTCCGAACCAACCTACGCGCAGTCCCCTTCCATCCCTCCGATGCTCTCTGCGCAGCAGGCTCAGGTGAACGCGCAGTGGCCCAAATCACAGCTCCCCTCTGGTCTGGGCGCAGGGGGCAGAGGCAAAGAGAAAGCTCCCTGTCGATATCTACATTATGAGATTGACTGGGACGCGGGGGACGCCGGTACTGAGGCGAAGTGGGAGGACAGACCTGTTAAGAAACCCCATAGGCTTGCTCTCGGGTTTGGGCCGAAGGGTATATTTGAGCCACAGGTCAGTTTTGGTTCGTCTCACCTACGATGCACCTTCAAACACCACTTTCATCAGCTCCCTCCGCAATGGGTCAATTGTGACGTGCGGAGGTTTGATTACTCCATCCTTGGCAAGTTTCACGTTATCATGGCGGACCCGCCATGGGATATCCACATGAGCGTATGTGCCTTCATTCCTCTCCCACCGCTCGAACTAGACGCACGAGATAGTTACCTTACGGGACGATGACGGATGATGAGATGCGCGCGATGCCGATACCGACTCTGCAAGATGAGGGCCTTCTTTTCCTGTGGGTTACTGGTCGCGCAATGGAGATCGGTCGAGAGTGCCTTCGTGTGTGGGGCTACACACGTGTCGACGAGGTCATATGGGTGAAAACCAACCAGGTCCGCCTTTCTCCGCTTTTTCTGTCCATTACTTAGTACATCGTACCATCCCGTACGCACAGCTCCAGCGCGTCATCCGCACGGGCAGAACCGGCCATTGGCTCAATCATACAAAAGAACACATGTTAGTCGGTGTGAAAACCAACTACGACAATAACGGCAACCTCAAATTCCCCTCATGGGTCAATCGCGGCCTGGATACGGACGTTATCGTATCAGAAGTGCGTGAGACGAGTCGCAAACCAGATGAAGTTTATGGTCTCATCGAGCGAATGTGCCCCGGCGGGCGCAAGATCGAGATTTTCGGTCGAAAACACAACACGCGGCCAGGGTGGGTTCACCCCCACAAATCGGGACGGCAATGCTAACTTTTTGAAAGATGGCTGACACTGGGGAATCAGTTGGGGGGAGACCAGATATATGAGGAAGATTTGGCCACGAGGATCAAAGCCAGGTGCGCCCTTCTCGTTTATGGTCGAGGTAGAGTTCCGATCTCTCTACTCAGGTATCCTGAGCGTGTTGTCGATTCGCCCTACCCTGCACAACAAAACCACCCTGTTGCATCATATTAACGCCTTCAACTACCTACGTCGGGTATCTATGGTGCTCAAGATACGGAACGTCATCATAGAGCTGTTTTTCCGAGGAGGTTGATAGTATGTGTTGTTTTGTATTATCACTCTATGGCATCGTGGGCACCACTGGCCTCGATTCTAGCATGGGTCTTAACCCAAGTGTTAACTTCTTCATAACCATGTCGTGCTGAGTTTATTTCGGTCTCCGGCCTCTTCCAACGCTGCACAGCTGTAAGGGTTTCCACGGGTCGCAGTAATGTTCTCAGCGAAAATGACTGTGCTCACCTTCATCTGTCACTGGTTCTCGCTCGTTCTTCTTGACCGAAGGCAACAGGCCCAACACCAGTATGCGCACAAGCCTCAGCACCGCTTACCTCGCGAAACCAAGTCAAATGACCTGCCGGTGGTTCCTGGTGATTGAGTGATAGGGATTTGTGCCACAGATTGCGGGGCATATGGCTCTTGATTCATCCGAGTAACTGAGTGATGAAGGTCTTGTCAAGACGAGCATCGGATACACAAAGGGGGCATCGACGCATACCAGGATCATCGAGCTATATATCGCAGATTTGACTGATTGCGGGCCCATTCGTCCCAGAGTGGTTGGGAAGGCTCAGCGACAGGCGCTTGGTCTTGGACGCCCTGGGGCTCCTACTTTATGCCTAGTGGTGGCACACCTTGTGTCCATGAAGTCAACGGCGTGAAAGGCGGGTTCTCCTTTGTAAACCTCTATATCAACTTGGATCAATTGGTCATGTTTTGGACGACCCCAACCTTAACCGGCATTTTCAGGGGTTAGGGGTCCTACTTAGCCTAGAACTCATCGTCGCTTGCCCCCGTCTTTCTTTTTTTTTCACCACTCTTTCACACACAACGGACCTTGATGGAATCGCCAGTCACTCCAGTCTGGTTCATGGTCATTGATCATAACTTCACATGTGTCTTGAAGGGTGCCAATTATGTGGACGTGCCTTCCGACGGCCTTGTCTATCACTTCCTGAAGGAGATCAAAGCTTTAGACTGGGACACACTTAAAGACACAAGCGGAGACCTCAACGTGTGGAAATTGCGGACCTCACTGCCAAGTAAGGATGTCAATCAAGAGTATCTCGCGAACCTCAAACATCTGGAAATTCCCGAGGAAGGGGAGGAGAAAAGGGAAGGAAAGGGGAAGCCAAAGGCAAGGGTGAAGGTGAAGAGGGAAGCAAAAGCAAAGCCGAAGGAGCAGGCAGAGGGGGAGGTTGCATGGCTACTCAAACCGGACGACAAAATATCGTTGCATTTCAAGGAGCTTTCTCGACTAGAGACCAGAATTGATGTCCTGGTGCAAATCCCTGCCAGACCGGGAGGTACGTCGTGTTGTGCTGTTGGTACCAGATACCAGCTGATTCAGTTGCGGGTGTATTCGAAACGCGATGTCCAACTTTTGGTTACCTACCATGCCGTCAATCTCGTACCAGCTCAACAGGACGAATACCCCTTCAAGCGACGGTGTTTGGCCGACGACCCAGATATCCCCTGGTTGGAGGAAGTTCACTCAAAGATTTGGAATAAAAAGGACCTTGAATGGGAACTATTTCGAAAGGTGAAGGTCACTCATGTACATTATACTCAATTGCAAGAGCGCCTGAAGGAGCAACACCCGGATCGTGACTCGCCAGATTATGATGGCAGGAACCATGACGTCCAAAGTGTCAAGCTTGATTTCCTTCGCTCGATCACTCCTTTATCACCACTACACCCCGACAACAATGAGCTTCGAGTAGGCAATGACGACAAATCGGGGGCAAGCAACGAGGACAAGGATGGTTCTGTGATCAATTCATTCTTCCCATTCAATCTCAGCTTTTTAGATTTGTCAACTTTGGGCCTCAGGAAAGAGGTGCCGGAAAACATGCCTTTTCCACTTTTCCTTCGTCAAGAATATGACCATATCTCAGCGCTGATCAAGAAAGAACCACGAAACGGTCAAGGTTCGGTAATAATCAGTGGTCAACCTGGAACGGGTGAGGTTCTTGTCTCCCTGTCTCACAGGATCTAACCAGCTTGCCAATATCAAGGCAAGACCGCGTACCTCTACCTTAAGATCATCCAGTCTATGATCGAAGGTTGCCCATTCCTCTACCAAGCCTCGCACGGAACTGTCTATTCTGTCAACGAGAGCGGTGTTCAGGCGATCCAGTCCTGGTCATCAAACGAAGACATTGTGGCTTTTGTCGACGTTGGCGAGGATAATGACGACCCCGAGGATATGCTCTGTGGGGGTACAGTGCAGATTATTCTGGCATCACCCCCAAGAGGCGCAAATCGACGTTGGATAAGACGAGCAGGTGGCGTTACAAAACTTGCAACTGAACTATGGTCACCCCGCGAGCTTTTCCTTGCTGGGTTTGTCTTAGGGTTGGTTCTTTCAACGCCTGACTGATGCATTTCTTTAGGATATTCCTTTACCCCTTTGATATATCCCCCAAGCTGCTCTGGGAGTCGACCTCATACTTCGGCTACAATCCCCGCCTATGCTTTAAGGCTGCCCGCTTCGTGAATGTATTGGAAATGATGAAGAATGATGTCATGTCGCAAATCAGACACGTTGCAGCCCAGGAGGACAATAT
>Ga0307509_10005685_pt1 | contig 17201 bp, 16 predicted proteins | sample 10_EM_MG_FD_202245 | JGI IMG/M metagenome (GOLD analysis project Ga0307509, IMG submission 202245) | Populus trichocarpa ectomycorrhiza microbial communities from riparian zone in the Pacific Northwest, United States - 10_EM | ecosystem: Host-associated > Plants > Roots > Unclassified | place... | reverse complement strand
TCCTCACTCAGGAGGGCAGGTGACGGCTGGTACCTACAGGTGACGCCCGTCAATTCCAAAGACGGCGAGGCCCTACCGGAACTTGATATTAACTGCAGGACTGTAGGTTGACGGCCGGGCCCTGCAGACTTTCTGGAAATGGTGAGGACGGACGCCTTGCCCGGCCGTCCATACCAACCCCGCCCGGGACGGACGGGACTATTGGACTCCAGGGCCCTGCAGTCCTGACGGGACGGTTGGGAACACTGGACGGAACTTTGTAAACTGAAATTTGTAAATCCCCATCCAACCACGGAAACAAATAGCTAAAAAGGCGTAGGATGACATGGCGCATATCAACGCACCCACCTTGTAGGGGTCCCCCTATCGACAGAGGATGACGTTCGAATGCATCACCGGGGGCAAGGTGTCCTGAAAGGGGGGAAGGCAGCGGCTACTTCCATGCAACAGATCTCTTGGGTATTAGATCGTTCCGGAGGTTACCCCTTTGCGGGACTGTAGCAAGGCTATCGCTCTCTCATGTCCATTCTGAGCTGCCTGCGGGAGGGGCACCTAGTTCCGATTATTTCCCTTGTCAGGGTTGACCTCTCCCTACCCCAGCAGCTTTCTCATGACTCCCGCATGTCCATTCCGAGCAGCATATGCAAGCCATCCGCAACCTGAAAAATCGATTTCACTAATACTCTATCGTTCCACACCAATTTAACCGGCTACAACCTCAACAACTCTGAAGAACGATGCGAAGCTTAGTCCACTGAACGGAGAGAGTCTGTCAAAAAGCCAAGAGGCAAATTCTTTATTCGCAGAAAATAAGCAGAGTAGAACAGGGAATAAAATAAAGACAGGCAGGATAAAATGTCTTTAAATTTTGAGAAATATTTCTTCCTTGCTTATGCTGCCTATCTTTGGCGAAGCAGAAGGCTTATAGGGAAGATACAACAATATTCCCATATCAGTGTTCCTATCTGCAGACAAGTGAGGGAAATAACACGAACTTGGATGATCTCGAGAATCTATCCGGAGGTATTAAAATAACAGGAGAATTCCAATCCCCGTTCCTCCAGTATTGCCATCTCCCCTCCTCTGACCTCACCGATCATCGCTAGTCATATATCAGAATCATCATATAGTGTACGAACCAGGTATGCCAAGTCCCCTACTCTAATTTGTAATGATTGGCCACCGAAACTAGTAACAAATGATGAACAAGATAAGAAAGGTGGAATGGAAATAGCCTTCTGCGGCGAGTGATCGCGGGTGATTTTTCAACAACAAGCCGATCCAAAGGGAGAAACAATGGATCTGCGGTATTGTGTTCCTGTACTGTTGCGGATAAATTTTGTCTTTGCTTAGTTCGAATATTCTTAGCTAGCTAGAGGTGATTCGGCGGAGTTCACGATTGCTCTCTACTTGGAAGAGAGAATAGCCAGTAGTTGGAAGCCAGGTGGGTCATGTTCGTTACAGGGGTAGTGGGTTGAGGCTTGGCAGACAGGGGGGTGAGTCTATGTAAGGTAGCCAGCCGTCTCTCACTTCTCTCGTTTCATTCCACACCGCGAAAGCGAACCACCCCGGTCAACAAGCAACGGTTTTGTGTTGTGAACGAAGGCAAATGCGGAGGTTTTTTTCTTTTCTCTGTATCGGAATCAGGTGGATGTTTGTGAATTAGCTTGTGCTAGACGAATTGACAGTGAATTGTGTGGCTTGTTTCTCTGTTGTTTCGTCTGTGATAGTTTGTGATTTGTACTGTAGTTACTTCCCTCTCCTGAGAATGGATACACTGATACCCCGGTTCTCTTTTTTTTTAGTACCATACCCATACCGGTAGTGGGGCTTAATTAATTCTTTGCAACTACCAACTGCAAAACCTCTTGCTCTGGTCGGTCGCTCCGCATCCAGAAGGCAATGAACCCACCGTAGCAGCCCATACAAGTCCCCGGGACAATGAACCTTCTACGGCTCACTCACTGAATATTGTCAAGCCAAACTCAGGCTTTCACGCCTTTTAATGTAATGTCCTCTCCTCCAGCCGGCACTTCAAATATATAAAGTACAACGATAATTTCTAGACCCCGTATGACTTCACGCACCCTGACCCTCTCACTGATGGAAGGCGCCTTACCCAGGCTCCTAGTGGATGCTGCCCAACAAATTGAGAAAGGTAACCCGAGAATGAGCACCTAGTTTTTCCTTCCACTGATATTTGTGTTAGAGATAAGCTCTTGGGTACTCAAAGCACGGACATCGATGTAGGGATAGGCGATATGAGCGGGTGCAATTTTCAATTCGGCTCTCGGAGTGTATCAATGCAAACAGGGAGAAATACGGCTTTGGACTGCTCAGTGTGTGCAAGGTCGAGAACAATCCCGAGAGGCATAAGCATCTAGAGGCTGCTACTACAACGATCCCTTGGCCGGATATCGACTTTGTCTGTTGAACTAGTGAGACTTATTCCGAACATAGATTGATTCCGCTTATGGTTTGTTCCACTTTATCGTCAATTATTGCGAGGGGAGTATCTATGGTGGCCTTAGAATCCAGACCCCCAGAAAAAGATGCCCTCCCATCAAATTCCTATTTTACAACCTACACCGTGTGCGCCGGCTTCGGAGTAGAGGACATAGCAACCTCCACAATCCGCAACCCACTACACTCGAAAGAAAAGTTCGCCGGCAACCTCCTTCGCTTCCTCCACTTAATCCGCTTTGCCTCACACTTCGACTTTACCATGGTTCAAAAAGCCTGGCCCTCCATGAAACTCCCGGAATATCATGGCAAGCAAACCCCTGCCTCCTGCAGATACAGGTTGTGACTCTCATCAATATACCCGACCCAGCTGTTTAGTCTGCATGATAGCGAAGCAAATCAGGTACGGGGTGGTGATCGTGTTTATAACTCTGATAGGATAACACGAAATAGAGGTGGACCACCTTAGTGCCCCCCACAAAAACTAACACTTTTACAAGACTCCTTTGGAACATGAACATAATCGGTAGACCACTCAACCCCACCAAATCACTCAGAAACTAACTTTTTTACAGGCACCCCTTTGCGACAGGATAACACTCTTTCAAAAAAAAAAAAAAACTTAACCAATATCCATCACCCTTGCCCCCCTTCCTGATATTAACACTTGGAAAAGAGGGGCGCCATCGACAGGCACTAACTGGGGGTAAGGTAGGATGAGGTTTGGAAGAGCGAGCGAAGTGGGCCATTCGGGCACGGGTAATGGGTTACCAGCCCAGGCTGGTGAGTTCGCAATCTCTACCTATCGGAACCCAATCAGTTACCAGATCTACTAATAGGGTACAGGTTGCGCCCAATAACTAACAATTGCGAAAAACACGGGCCTTTTGATTCGGAGTTGCATGTTTCCAGTCGCTGGGGGATCCAAGAGCAACCGAAATGCTCTCTCCAACATGCGACGTAGTTGAGGGTCACAAAAAGGTAAGATCCCGTTCGCATCATCACCGGTGACCTTGTGGGCGGAATTGTTGCGGTCGTTTATCAAGCCCGGCCACTATTTCTCAAGGTTAGTCCTCCCCACAGCCCAAGCAAGGTGAAGGAACTGTAACTTACAGCGTTGGCCAGCTCCACTACTTGCCCTGGATTCTCGCAACCAAATTGATAGAACTTTTCGGAGAGGCTCCTGATCCTTTCCAGTGTTCCTAACCGTCTAGTCCGTCCGTCTTCGGGGGAGGAGGGACGGACTGCGGCTCATAGTCCGTCTTTTTGGGGCTGCTAGGACGGACTACTCCCGGGAAGGTGAGGACTGGATGGACTATAGGGAACTATAGTCCCAGTGCTTGGACCTCCTGCACTAGCCAAGCCAAAATCATACACCTCCAAACGAATTCTTTTCACATCATGAGACATCATTCTTGAAGTCCTCGGCGGTCCCCTGTGTTGGAAATGATCCGGAGTCAGCCGAGTTCTCTGAGGTGGGCAGAATAAAGTGCTTACAGACCGCTCGATAGGTAGAGATAGTGCGGACAGAGATTTACTGAGGGTGAATGCAAGAAAGAGATTCTAGGTCGAAGTGAGAGTCGCGTTAAGAGCAGTTTCGTTGGTTTTAGTTTACTGTGTAGAAAAAACTTATTGAGTGGAAAAAGGAGAGAAGAGAAACGAAACGAAACAGAGCGCAAATAAGACAAGTGGGCCCCATAGCCCATGGCAACCAAGCTCAACGTATGACTAAGCTTCGGCGAACAACCCAAGATATCCAACACCCTGCCGTCCCCCATAGTCCCCCACCTGTCCCCCACCGTCCCCGGCTATCCCCTGCCCTGAAGTAAAACGCCTCACCTTGTACGGCCCGCCGTCCTGTCCAAAGACGGCTTTCCTGCATTTAGGCCGCCCCGGACAGACTGCAGATAGCCGTCCCGCGCCGTCCGGGTCTCTTGGCTGTCCCCCCGGACCGTTGGGAACACTGATCCTTCTCCTCGGGTATCTTGGTTCTCTGGAGACTCGCCTTGCTGGGGAATTCCAACAGCATGTTTATATACTGCTTTCAATACAATAGCTGCAACAATTGGAACGCCCCTTTTCATTGAGGCCTCCAGTCTTTTTTCCAAAATCGTCATCTTCTTCTTCGCCTCACCCACAGCCTTCTTTGTTTCCTCCAACTCATCCCTCTCGCCTCTCTCCTTCGCCGGCCATCTCCTCATACCTTCGTTTCCATTTTTCCTTCTTCTTTGTCAGTCTCTCGATGCTCTAGTTAAGCTTTGCGAGCTCTTCGTTTCTACCCTCCGAGAAGTTTATTTTTGGCTTTCCGGTTCTCCTTGTTCGAGTTGGTGTTGGTGATAAACTCCATAACCAAATACCCGGCTAGTGGCTTCCTGACAAGATTCTTCCCCAGTGAAACAATGTAGAAGCGGGGGTCACGGGGGTCTGGGCAAGAGAGGGGATAATTCCTTTTATAAATGTGTAAATATGAAAGAGTTAGATAGTGGGAGCAGAGTGTGCGGGATAGGGTGCAATAGTGTGCGATGATAGTGTTCAAAACATAGAAGTATATTCCCCTCCGTCTACCGAGCTGACATTACACATGACGAGTCTAGGTGGCGTCAGCATCCCAATTCTGCATTAGGCTCTAGCTGTTAGTTGTCAATCGTTGCCAACTCCAACAGTGCTCCGAAGAGTTAGCGCACCATGCGAAAGCAGATGTCATTGATCCTCTTCCGATCTGCCAAGGGCATCACGGTCACTGATGCTTTCCCACTGATCAACCCGCCGTCCCTGCTTCTGGGAAAAAAGCGCTGCCAGACATTATCCGACCAGTCATCTTAGCCAACCATCTACCCATGCGTTAGTCTACCCGCTGAACAGACCTCACTACTCTATCGTTGGTCTATGAGCGGTGCCACGGCATACATTACCACCACCGCACGAGTGGATTGCCTGCATACCCCACCTCCACACACTAACCAACCTTATACAGAACTCGCCGCACACAAGAAACACATATACCACCTCATCGACGCCGCTGACCTCCCCGTGTCACTGCAACGGAGACTGCACGAGCACCTCTACCAGAATTTGTCCAAGCTGCTCCGATGCCAGTTGACAGTCTCGTTTATTATTACTAGGTCAGATATCCTCATGGCTTCGAAACGGCAGGTCTCGAGTTTGATGACGTACATCAAGAAAAGCATCAAGGATGCCCTTCCCGGGGACGAGAGAGTCGAGAGCACGGTGGATAGGATTCACGTAATTTCTACCAGGAATGGTTGGGGGTTTGGTAAAGTAGAGGGTGATATCCGGAGCAGGACTGGCGCATATGGATTATTGGGGGGATAAATGTTGGGAGGTCCAGATTTTTGAAGGATATGTGGCCCGAGTGTGGAGAAAGCAGGCCAGTTACGAGGGAGGGAGCGGAGGAGTATGGGGTTTTGCCGGAGGGGGGTGAAAGTACTGAGGGGAAAGCGGAGGGGAACGCGGAGGGGAAAGAGGGAGGTTATGGGGAAATGATTGACTCGTCCGGGTTTGAGCGATGGGTTGGCTATGGCAAGAATGGACTGCTAAAGCACGTTCGCTCGAAATTGCAGATGGCCCTAGCTATGGACAGGCGGGCCAAGGGACAGCAGTACACCATCAAGTCAGGTGAATGCCCCCCCTCTTTTTGATATCTGCATCTAACGGCTGATGGAGAAAAAAAACCGGCTAAAATATGATCCTCGGCGGCCTAATCCTCATAACCCCCGATCGGCGGGAGAAGTTCCCTAGTAGTCCCCATCCGCTAATCAGTCGGTACACATCGCCTCGATCTACGAACCCTTGAAGTGGCTCAAGCATCCAGAACCCGAGAGTGTGGATCATCTCTCTACCGGGCTCCAAACCTCGTTCGCCTCCGAGAATCTTTTATCCCCACCTCATTTTGCCTCGGCAGGTACTATCCAGATAACTGATGATATGAAGTTACAGCGCAACCAGTTCTCCGCGCACGAGCTCCAGGACCTCCAGTACATCATCCTTGTCCGGGGCGTGCTGCTCAATGGCACCCCCTTGAGGCCATAGTGGTACATTAATGAGCCGGCGGGGGAGCATGCAGGGCATGGAAAGTTTTCTCCCCCGTGTTTTTTCTTCCTTCCTATCGCTTCCCCGCCTTAAACTTCCTTCCTGTTCTTTACTTTCCTCGTGATTTTCCTTTCAAAGCATTTGACTAAAATGCATCATGAGCTTCTTCACGTCTTAATACAGACTTCGTTGTTCACTTGGGCCCCTCCACACCGCTGCAGAAAGCCCTCATCGACGACCACGTTAACGCCGCCAAATGGCCAACACCGCACACAATTCCTTTCCCGGGATCAACGAGAAATAATATCTCTAGATACCTTTCCGAAAGCTTGCCCAACCAAGAAATAAAAGAAACAGCCGGAGGACACACTAACTGGAATGAGATTACTGGATAAGCTGAAGAGGGTAGCTAACCAAGCGATCGATCGGGATACTAGCTGAGGGAGGACTAGGGTTATATATCTCTGGATAGCCGGAAATACAGCGAACCTCCAAGAAACACCATTCAGATACATCCTGATCCCCCGCAATCCCAAGCAATCCAGAGCCACCGTGATCCCTGGGGAAAACCCCGCACCCTACGCTCTATGCCGCCCAGCGCAAGGGAAAAATTATCCCGCCCACCGCCCCATAGAAAGTGGTATCGAGCCCGAAACCAAACACTCATATCCCATTTTCTATCAGCACTGGATATGGAAACAACCATTGATCGCCATGTTCCTAATCACTGCGCACCTCATATGCGCAAGCCCTGCTACTGCGTATCTCCTCACCCCATGACCCTTAGGCAACATCGCGACAATCACAGGGCTCTTTGCTGACCATCAAAGCACGTATCAAGGGAAAGCAGGGGGAGGGAGTCCTCATATAGGCACAAGGAATCGAAGTCGGAGAACCCACAGCACCTTCCGGCTCCATCTGCTAGTGAATTGGAGGGTGGAGGGAAAGCGAAATGAAGGGATCCTTTCGGTCTTTCTTGTCTTCCTCCTTTTTTTGGTATATCATGTGTTAGGTTCGGAATTCGTGAGGTGCTATGGTATGCTAGACTGTAGTGTGAATTAAGTTACAGGCCTTGTTAGCGCATGTGTGGTTAAGGTGCTGTTGCCTACAGGGGCTAACATCGAAGTAGCGTTCTTATGCTTTTTCCGAGTGATATTATATGAATGACCCTACACAGGGCATACTTAAGCGAGATCATACCCCGCTGCGCGCTAAGATAAGTGTAAACTCCACTTTTTCCTACGATCGGGCAGGTTCGGGAAAATAAGCACTAGCGCTATTCCGACTTTCATGAGATTTTACTATACTAGGATTATTCCACCATTATGAGCGAGAGTTGTCCAGTGCCGTATACCAGTAATCCGGAATTTGCCAGATTGATGCTGGTCGAGGTTTTCTTAAGCGTGCCCAATCGTCGCTCATCTGCATGTTTAACAGCGGTGAGTCTTTTAAACTGTGGCGAGTCGGCATTCTTCGTGCCCTCCCGTTGACCCGGTTCCCTTAGTTCTGGTCCTGTGCTTTGGCTCCAATCTGACTTTTGGCGGATCACCGCAAACGGTATCTGGACACCGCACCATATAGAAATTTGCTCTTCCCCCTTCAAGTTGACTAGCATACTCGCCCTGCAGTTTCTCACAAGTTTAATGACATTCATTACCAGTAGGGTTTTCCAATATATTTGATTCCTCATTATTCCTTCAATTCCACACACACACACACACACGAAGACGCAACCCCTGACTGAATTCTTGTCGAATCTTGTATCTACAATAGCATATCCATCGCAACTGACCTTCCGTTACCATGGAGCCCTCATTACTCAATCCACAACCTCTAACTGCCCTGCTGCTCTCGTGATTACGGTATCAAAGTGCTCACATAGGTATAATCCTATTCTATACCTTCGTCTCCTGCAATACTACCACAGCGCGCGACAAAGTACCATGCCCTATTTAAAACCCACAAGGGATCTGTTGACAAAAATTATTAAAGATTAAGTTAAGGAAAACTATATCAACCCCCTTGCCACCTGGGTAGGGAAATATGGCTTTTTCCCTTTTGGGATAACGTAAAAAGATACCTGCCAGCTGGATAGGAGGGGGGAGGGCATGCAGATAAATTTCGTTCCGTTTTTGCATAAAGGTATTAAGTAGTAGTAGTAGGGGAAGTGAAGGCAGATATTAGGTTCTAACTATGGTGCCGTTATCGCGAACACTTTTCCCGCGACTGGGTAGTGCTAGAGTTTGGGAGCCTTTTGTCTTGAGCTGAAGCCGAGGGATTGTCGCTTGCGATGGTGTTTGTGGCTTCCACCAAAGGTTGTTTTTGCAGTCTGGGCTAAGAGCCTGTTTGGCTAAAACACTGTTCCGTTCCGTTCTCCCATGCAAATGACCCTTTTCCTTCCGTTTCAAAATGGAGAGAAGGTCATTTTCACAGCAGAAACGGTCGCCCAACGGAACGGTCACATTTTTGCCAAACAGGCTGTAAGATACTTGTACTGCGCCTAGGCTACGATAGTTTATGAAGAGATCTGATTGGGCTTGTTCTAGCGCCGGCGCTTAGGGCCCTTGCGGATGGCGGCTTGTATGGTGTGACATGCTTCTTTGGTGTACTATGGTAGCTTATGATCCGAAAAGCTGCAGAAGATCACCCCCGCTTTCCCTTACCAAGACCCCGCTTTTTCCCAGGGCCCAAGAATATCGTCGATCCACCATACTCAACAACTCCCCCTCTACAACAACGTGGGCAGCAAAGAGCCGAACATGTCCCAATATCCCAGATACCCCATTCACGATAATAACAACTGTTTTAATTACAAAAACTCTTTTAATAATGTTTGGAACAACTGTACCATTGCCGATGATCGGTCCCCACTCCTAGCCTGGTTATCTCCCCTGGAACCCAGGATCCGCCATCGAGATATCCAAGAGCGCCGCGCCGACAATGTGGGGGAATGGCTTTTGCAAACTGAAGCATTTAGAAGCTGGTATGACTGGAGTGGGGAAGATGAAGGTCGGAATGCAGTGCTGTTTTGCTATGGAGATCCGGGAGTCGGAAAGACATTTATCAGGTGAACATCAAGGATTATTCTCGAGGGACGGAAGGAAGAGAGCCAGTGCTAACAACCCGCCGTGTCAGTTCGCTAGTAGTGGACAGGTTGTGTGATCAAGTTAGGGGACGGAAATCAGCTGTAACTTGTTTTTACTTCGACTTCACAAACCGGAAGGAGCAGTCTGCGACCAGCGCTCTAGGTTCCTTGCTAAGACAGATCGTTGGAGGACTAGAAAGGATCCCGGAGGAAATATCACGGGCTTTTCGAGAGGGTAGGAATGCTATTGGTGGACGGGGGCCGCGGCTTCCGGATATTGTGAGGATGTTACAGGCTATTACGTCCTCACTGCCGATATTTGTGTGTATAGACGCCCTGGACGAATGTGCAGTCCAGGACCGAGTAAAGCTCCTTAATTCACTACAGCAAATCCTAGAGATGTCCCCAGGTACACGAATATTCATCATTGGGAGGCCTCACGTAGAGGATGAGATCAAGAGGCTTCTTGTTGGACGAGTAACAAGTGTATTTGTGAGCCCCAGAAGAGGTGATATCGCCGAATACCTTCTTATTAGGCTAGGCGAGGCCCCAACTCCACATGCGATGAACAAGAGTCTGGAGGCGGACATTCTGGAGAAGATCCCAAAAACTATGTCTGAAATGTATGTAGGGGCAGTGGTACTAGGAATCCCACCTCACAATATCCGCTAATAAATATACATCTAGATTTCTACTCGTTTCCTTAAGTATCAATGCAATCTTACACGAATCGACAATCCATCGGAGACGAGAGAGGCTCAATAGAATGACAGATGGATTGCGTGTGGGAGATGTTTATAGTGCAACCATCGAACGGATAAAGGCACAAGACGGGGACCAACCGACACTCGGGATGGCAGCACTAATGTGGATCAGTCATGCGGAGCGACCATTGCAAGCGGATGAACTCTGCCACGCCCTAGCAGTCGAGCTAGGCTCCGAGGATTTCAATGCTGACAATATCCCTTCGATTTCAACATTGGTGGGCTGTTGTCAAGGGCTTATTACAATAGATAAGGAAGCATCGACGGCACGATTGATTCACTTTACTCTCAAGGAGTATCTTTCCCTTCACCCCGATATATTCACCGGACCCCACTCGGCAATGGCAGAAATCTGTTTGACTTATCTGAATTCCCGACAAGTCAAAGCTCTTTCAACCACCCTCTCTCCTAACGCCCAGAACACACCCTTTCTAGAATACTCTTCTGTATACTGGGGGGTCCATGCAAAAAGGGAGCTCTCTGACCATGGGACATCACTTGCGTTGAATCTATTATCGGAGCATTATGGCCAGATACCAACCAAATTACTTTTAGGGAAAGTAAAGAATTTGTATCTTGGCAATTGTGATACTTTTTATCCATTCAGCGGACTGCACTGTGCATCGTTCCTCGGAATTGTCGAAGTTGTGGTTACCTTGATCGAGATGGGATATTTTGATATCAACGGGGAGGACTTTTTAGGCCGTACACCGCTTGCCTGGGCTGCCCATAATGGACATGAGGGAGCGGTGAAAACACTACTTGAGCGGAAAGAGGTCAACCCTGACAAGCCAGATAATGACGGCCGAACCCCGCTCTCGCTTGCCACTCAGTGTGGACGTGAGGGAGTAGTGAAAATACTACTCGGACGGGAAGAGGTCAACCCTGACAGGCCGGATATTGACGGCCGAACACCACTCTCGCTTTCCGCAGAGTCTGGACACGAGGGAGTGGTGAAAGCACTTCTCGGACGGAAAGAGGTCGACCCTGAGATTGCAGATGATGACGGCCAAACACCGCTCTCGTTTGCCGCTTGCTATGGACATGAGGGAGTGGTGAAAACACTACTCGGGCGGGAAGAGGTCAACCCTAACAAGCCGGATATTAACGGCCAAACACCACTCGCTTTTGCCGCTGGTTCCGGGTATGAGGGGGTGGTGAAAACACTACTTGGGCGGGAAGAGGTCAACCCCGACAAGCCAGATAATGGCGGCCAAACACCGCTCTTGCTTGCCGCTGGGGAAGGACATGAGGGAGTTGTGGAAATACTGCTCGGACACGAAAAGGTCAACCCTGACAAGCCTGATGATGACGGCCGAACACCGCTCTCGTTTGCCGCTGGGGAAGGACATGAGGGAGTTGTGGAAATACTGCTCGGACGCGAAAAGGTCAACCCTGACAAGCCTGATGATGACGGCCGAACACCGCTCTCGTTTGCCGCTGGGGAAGGACATGAGGGTGTTGTGGAAATACTACTCGAACGGGAAGGAGTCAACCCCGACAAGCCAGATAACCACGGTCAGACACCGCTCTCGGTCGCTACTAAGAAGGGCCGTCAGAAGGTGGTATCGCTGCTACAGTCTTGCAAAGTGGGAACCCCCCGTACGGCTTGAGGCTTAGGAGACACCCGCTTGTTGAAACATGAATAACCACCGCCCCTTCCCTTTCGAGGCGTGTTACCCTTGGTGATTGCCCCTGACGTCCTTGTAGTTGGAGGAAAACCCATAAGATTGGAATGCACATGTATGCCATACTTTGCTGCGCCTTTTTGGCGATCTGCTTTCATTGCCGTCTAAGGATTTGAGTTTTTGTTTAAAAAGTCGTACAGAGCTTAGTTCTTGGGGTGGGGAGAGTTCTATTGCCATAAGGAGGTCGAGCTCATGGCCCACCACTTCGTCCTGTTATAATTAATTCTTCTTTATATGTAAAGTCTTGCCTACATTTCCTTATTTTTCGCGTATACTTTCCTTCTTCCCTTCCCTCCCCTCCAACCAATAGATCAACTGTATATAGCGTCCTACGGACAGAGAAAAGTGGTATACCATATTGTAAGGATTCTCGAGGGGATTCCCAGCAACTATATACTCCGCACCTACATAGAAAATTGAGTACCATAAATGACATAGTACTTGTATTACACTATCCTGAGCGGATACCCACTATCCACCTGAGCCGAGATGAGTAACAGTACTAGAGGGGGCATAGCGGACTAGCCCTTCATGTCCCTCATTAAATTCATCCTTCTTGCGATCAATTTGATAGGATAGAGCTTACTACCATTATGCCACGGAAGGGACATACTACAGCAGGTACTCACCCCCAACAAGGTTCTTCGAGTAGAAGCCGCTCTAACGCCGCCAAACACCCGACACCCACCCAACCAATGCCTTCCCGAGATCAACGGGAAATAATATCTGTGGATGGATTGCCTCAAGGCTGCCCGACTAAAAAACAGATAAAGCAGTTAAAGAAGCTAAAAGAACACACCAACGGGAATGAGATCACTGGACTAGCTGAACAAGAAAGTGGTCAGCTAAGCGATCGATGAGCTACTAGCTAAGGAGAGACTAGGGCTGTATATCTCTACTAACCGGAAATACAGCGAACCCAAAGAAACACAGCACTCAGAAACATCTTGATCCCCCACAATCTCAAACAACCCAGAACCACTGTGATCCCGAGTGACCCTGCATCCTATGCCCTGCGTCGACTACCAGAAAGGGCAAATTAATCCTGCCCACTGCCCCATAGCAAATGGTATCGGGCCTAAAGGAAAAAAATAAGCCAGATACCGATATCCTATATCTATCGGCACAGGATATGGAAACAACCATTGAGCACCATGGTTTCAATCACTGTGCACTTGATACGCACACGCCCTGTAAGTGCATAACTCCCCACTCTCGCCCTATCGGCAATACATCAACAATTACACGGCTCTTTCCTAATCACTCAACCAAGTGCCAAGGGAAAGAAAGATGGAGTTTTTCAACTCCTATACAGGGAATGTCCTCATACTGGTTGAGGGGAGAGGTATCAAGAAGCCCACAGCGCCGTATGACTCCATTCCTGGTGAATTAGAGAGTTGGGGGGGTTAGGATGAACTCTTTCTCTCATTCTTCCTTCTTTATATTTCGGTATGTCACATGGATTATGTTTGGAATCAGTGCGGTGCCATGGTATGCTAGACTGCGATGCGAATTAAGTTACAGGCCTTGATAGCGGGTGTGTGTGGTTAAGGTGCTGTTGCCTGCCGGGGCCGGTATAGAAGTCCTGTTCTTATGATTGTCTCATTGGGACCCGTGTGACGTTTCATGAACGTTCTTGCATATGCCATGCCTAAGCGAGATCAAGGCTGAGCTCCGGCCCAAGGCGGGAGCACCCTGGAAGTCATCTGAACTTCCAGGTCGGCTTGTTCATTGGCAAACACCACTTTCGATCGAGTTTTTGGTTCTTCGACGGATTTACATTCCCTTGGGGTAGATATATTGTGAATCAGCTGTGCTTTGTGATATGATTGATAACGTGACCTTGGCACATCAAGAACAACGGACACATATCTGGAGTTCGTTATCTCTCGCATAAAGGACCCACAAGAATAATATAGAAGTAGGAGAAGGTAAGTAGGCGCTAGGCGTGAAGCGAAAAAGTCACGGTGAAGAAGAGAGGAGGGAAGAAACGATGAGAAAGGAAGAGAAGGGAATGGAAGATAAGAGAGGAAGTGGGATTAGATGAGAAAAGAAGGGGCGTGGCTGATTATATTGTGAAGAAGTCATGCTGAGAAAGGAGGAAGATGGGGTGCTGAAGCTTTCTGAATTATGTATTTAATGATGATTTCTTTCTTCTCAGATGCGATGATTGAATCAAGATTGAGACATCCTCCTCCGTTATCAAGCTTCCAAGTGCGCGTTGAGATAGCTGACCGTTTCGATCAACGGAAGGATAGAGACAGGGTGGATGATTGCCAATACCGTGATTCAATAGGGCGGTGCGACGCTAATAATTATCGGTGTGCTCTATGATGTTTCGGCTAGGTCGATGATCAGGAAATAAGGATCCCGAAAGTACAGATACCGTATTTTCACGAAAGTCGAACTAAGGTAAAACTAAGGCAACCGAACCAACAGGAATGCCAAGTCGCCACAGTTTAAACGTAGGGGCGATTGAACAGGTTCAAGAAAATCAGCACCAGCGGTATTCCGACTTCCATGAGGTTCTAGTATGATATACGATAGAATTTTTCGACCATTGTGAGCAAGAGTTGTCTAGTGCAGTATTGTCGAACTCTTAGATAACCCTTATGACTTTAGGTATTCTCTTTGTAGATTTCCTGGGGGCTTACGCGGTGGAGCAAGCGAGCGGTTTAGCTAGCGGCATTCTTGTTACTTAACAATTGTGAAAACTTCGCAGGAGTGAGAGACGATCGTGGATTTTTCTTCGGTCTGTAGAAATACCTTCTTTCCATCCTTATCCTTCATCGTTCCTGTGAGAAGATAAATTCCATTTATCACACCCATCTGGTGCTCATCTTTCAGCTTCAATAGCCCATCTTGCTTTCTTCTGTTTTCTCTTGCCGGTCATCTGCACCGGAGCCCTCGCAGTCAAGATTGCCAATACCCATAAAAGTATCTCAGAATCCAGTAATCCAGTAATCCAGTAAAAGTCGAACCGACTCTAGTGCAGGTTTTCTTAAACGTGCCCAATCGTTGCCCTTGTGTATGTTTAACTGTAGCGAGCCGGCATCCTTCGTGCCCTCTTCGTGCCCTCCTATTAGCTCGGTTCTCTTAGTGTCGATCTCATTTGCTTTAGCTCCAATCCGACTTTTGGGAGATTATTGTATATGGTACCGGTTTTGGAGACCACGTTAGATAGAAATTTGCTACCCTCCTTCAAGTTGACTAGCATACCCACCCTGCTGTTTTTTCAAGAGCTTCATGACGTTAATTACGGGTAGGGCCTCCTGATATAATTGATTCCTAATTATTCCTTCAATCCCAAATACAAACGAGCGCGGAATCCCTGGCTGAATTCTTGTTGAATTTTGTATCTACAGTAGCATATCCATCTGAACTGACCTTGCATTACTATGGAGCCCTCATTGCAATATCTACAACCTGAATCCCTTTTCCGAAAAAGCCGAGTAAAAAAGGAGTAGAAAAAATCTAGGTTCGCAAAAACTTCAAGGTGATCCTCCCACAGCAGAGCTTATTTCTCGGTCTTCTCCCTCTTTTTCACTTCTCTCCACTCTAGTCCACCCTCCCTCCCACCCTGCAGCCTCAGAAAAGCGCAGTGTTCCCAACCGTCCCGGGCGGACGGCAGGGCCCTTGCGGACTATAGTCCCGGGCGTCCCGGGCGTCCCGGGCAGGGTGGGTACGGACGGCCGGGCAAAGCGTCCGTCTTTCATAAAGACGGCAGTCCAATGGGCTGACGGCCGGGCCCTGCAGTCTTATTGGGAAAGGTATCTGCCGGTAGGGCCCGGCCGTCATCTTGATGGATTGACGTCCCCTACAGGGCCCTGGCGTCATCTGCAGGGCCCGGCCGTCACCTATAGTCCCTGCGAATTTAAAATGTCAGGCCTATAAATCGCTAGCACCTTTCACCTCAGACTTTGGTTCCTAATTAAATACTCCGTATGCATGCTCAGGACTGGCGTGAGTAGGATGGCGAGTATAGGTTTTTCTATATAACTTTAGGAATAAATTCAAGTTACGCATTCTTCTGGAATATACGTCTAATTTTATTGCGGTAGCAGGGGGAAGGTTGTAACTCTATGTGAGGCAATCGCTTCTTCGCTGATGGTAACTGATTTATTTAAAACCACCAGGTGTATCCACCTTATATCCACCTTATATCCATCTCTCAAAACTACAAATTCTCCCAACACACAATATATACACACATATTCCTACCTCTTTTAACTTATAGTTTTATATGAACAATTTCGTAAGAACTTAAGCCATTGCCTTGGATGTTAGAAGCCTTAATCTCACTCCTCGGTCATCAGCTGTTACCTGTTGTCTACGCCAATTCCCTGGGGGGACCTCCGGTCCCGTCACCTTCAGGGCCCACCGGTCACGTGGAGGCGCACTACAAATTCCACCACCTGAGACACCTGTAGTCCCCGCCCGTCCGTCCCGGGCAGTCTTCCAGACGGACGCCAAGATACCCGTCCGTCCCGTCCGGACCCGAAGATGGACGGACCGGACGCTTGGGTTCACTGGAAAAGCGACCAGTGCCGCGACTTCATTTCGTACATGATCTTCCCAGTGAACGGTAATCATTCCGGTGTTCCCGTGTGCGTGCTTGGACTCCTCATGTTAGACTTGACCTGCACACTTTCTCACGTCTTCCGGTACAAGCCCACGGTCTTTGATTTCTTCGTCCAATATCTTTTTAAAAGCGTACGTTTTAGCTAACACACAGTGTTCCCAAGGATCCTAGGGCCCGGCGGGGCCCCGCGAGGGGACTGCCAAGAGCCCCGGACGGGACGGGACGGCTATCTGCAGTCCGTCCGGGGCGGCCTAAGTGCAGGGCGGCCGTCTTTGGGCAGGACGGCGCGCCCTACAGGGTGAGACATTTTAGTTCAGGGCAGGGGGCGGACGGCCGGGGACTGCAGGGGACGGTGGGGGACTGGTGATTGGTGGGGACGGCGGGTGACTGGTGGGGACGGCGGGGAACTAACTATTGAGGACGGCCGGGAAAGGGTGAGGACTGTTGTAAGTAGCGGTGGTTGTCAGGGGCTTCCTGATAACCTCAAACATGGAGAAGTCTAGACTCATGCGAGGAGACACGAGGGGTTGTTTGGGAGCTGTTTAGAATGGAGAGAGATGCGTTACGGA
>Ga0307509_10005684_pt1 | contig 17204 bp, 8 predicted proteins | sample 10_EM_MG_FD_202245 | JGI IMG/M metagenome (GOLD analysis project Ga0307509, IMG submission 202245) | Populus trichocarpa ectomycorrhiza microbial communities from riparian zone in the Pacific Northwest, United States - 10_EM | ecosystem: Host-associated > Plants > Roots > Unclassified | place... | reverse complement strand
GCCTCGGTCGCGCAGGGCTGGATGCTGGGGCGCTACGTGAGCGGCTTCGGCAGCGGTTGGAACTACCCGCTGTTCGCCGCGGCGATCGCGGTGGCGCTGCCGATGGCCTATGTGCTGATGGGCGCGGCCTGGCTGATCATGAAGACCGATGGCGAGTTGCAGGAGCGCGCGATCCACTGGGCCAAGATCGCCTGGGCGCCGATGGTGGCCGGCATGGTGCTGATCTCGATGGCCACGCCCTGGGTCAGCGACGTGGTGCGCGAGCGCTGGTTCGCGCTGCCCGAGATCATCGCGCTGATGGCGATCCCGCTGATGACGGCGGTCGCGCTGCTGGCGGTGCGCGGCGTGCTGCATTCGCAAGTGGTGCGCGGGCCGGTGGCGTGGCTGCCGTTCGTGCTGCTGATCCTGGTGTTCGTGCTCGGCTTCCTGGGGCTGGCCTACAGCATCTACCCGTTCGTCGTGATCGGGCAGATGACGATCTGGCAGGCCGCCAGCAGCCCAGAGGCGCTGAAGGTGATCCTGTTCGGCGTGTGCATCTCGGTGCCGGCGATCGCCGGCTACACGGTGTTCTCGTATCGGGTGTTCCGGGGCAAGACCGGGGAGTTGAAGTACGCGTGATGGGCAGGGCAGACACTCTGAGCGCAGGGCCGCTAGGCGTCCCAACTCTGCTTGCGCCAGCGGCCCACTACCGGGCTGCCACCGATGCGGCCTGCGGGGTATTTGTGCGATACCTGAAGCATGACCGCAACAGACCCCACCGTCCGCCCGACGCCACCGACAGACGTATGCGTTTCTGGCCCGATCTGACGCGCTGGGGCGTTGCCACCGCACTGGTCGCAGCAGCGGCGTATGCGGGGCACCAACTGACCTTGCAGACGGGGTTGTCGCGCCTGCGGGACGCGGCCACGCATCGCTTGGACATGCTGACCACCGGGCTCGATGCCGAGCTGGCACGCTTCGACTACCTGCCGGCGCTGCTCGAGATGACGCCGGCTGTGCCGGCGTTGCTCGACACCCCGTCAGACAGCAAACTTCGCGACTCGGTCAATCGCTACCTCAACGGGGTGAACGCCACCGCCGGCGCCGAGATGCTCTACGTCCTGGACGCCAGCGGGGTGTCGCTGGCGGCGTCCGACTGGGACCAACCGGGCACGACCATCGGTCAGGATCTGTCGTTCAGACCCTACGTGACCGAAGCCATGGATCGCGGGCGCGGCAGCTTCTACGGCGTCGGGATCACCAGTCGCAAACCGGGCTACTACCTGTCGTACGCGCTGCGCCAACGCGAGCGCTCGCGCGGGCTGGTGGCCGTCAAGGTCAACATCGAACAGGCCGAACAAGCGTGGCGCAAGGTACCCGGCGACGTGCTGCTGGTCGATGAGCGGGGCGTCGTCATCCTGTCGACGCGCGACGAGCTCAAGTACCGACCGCTGGCGCCGCTGGACGCCAGCCAGCGGGCAGAAGTGCAGCGCTCTCGCCCCTACGGTGAAGGCGCGCTGCAACCATTGCAGTGGACCGTCGAGAACACGCTCTCGTCGGACGCGCAGCTGGTGGCGCTGGATCGCGTGACGTATCTCGCGTCGAACCGGGTGCTGCAGCGCGCGCCGTGGCGCCTGATCACGCTGGACGATCTTGAGCCCACGCATGTGCTGGCGCGCTACGCGGCCGTCACGGCGGGCCTGGCGATGGCCGTCTTGCTGTTGGCGGCCGTGACCTTGCAGCAGCGCCGGCGTGCCGTGCGCCAGAAGCTGGCCAACCAGGCTGCGCTGCAAGAGGCGCATGACAACCTGGAGTCAACCGTCGTCGCACGCACCGCGCAACTCCGCGCGGCTCAGAGCGAATTGGTCCATGCCGGCAAGCTGGCTGCGCTGGGGCAGATGTCGGCCGGCATGGTGCATGAACTGAATCAGCCGCTCACCGCGTTGCGCACGCTGTCCGACAGCGCCGGCATTCTGCTGGACCAGGACAGGCGCGACGACGTTCGAGCCAACCTGCGCCGCATCGCGGGCATGGTCGATCGCCTCGGACGCTTGACCTCGAGACTGAAGACCTTTGCGCACAAGAGCGAGGCCCCGCTCGCGCCGGTGCTGTTGGCGCGCATCATCGGCGATGCGCAAGCCATGGTCACCGCCGATCTGAAGGATCGCCACATCGCCCTTGACGTCGATATCGAACCCGCGGCGCTCAGTGTCTTGGCCGAGGAGTCGGCGATCAGCAGCGTCGTCATCAATCTGATGCGGAACGCGATCGACGCCATGCACGACGTGCCCAACCCCCGGCTGACGATCCGGGCGCGGGCACAAAACGATCGGGCCACCGTCACCGTGTCCGACAACGGGCCCGGCATTCGCGCCGACATCCTCGCCAGACTGTTCGAGCCTTTCGTGACCAGCAAGCCTGCAGGTGCCGGGCTGGGTCTGGGGCTGGTCATCTCGGCACAACTGGTGCGCGCCAACGGCGGCACACTCGATGCCATCAATCGCGAGGAGGGCGGTGCATGCTTCACCGTCAATTTGCCGATCGCGCGGACACAGGAGTAGTACCACAGTGAGCGAAGCCATTTCCATCAGAGTCCTTCTGATCGAAGACGATGAAGATGTGCGCGTCAGCACCGCCCAGGCACTGACGTTGGCGGGCTTCGTCGTCGAGTCCCATGCCAGTGTGGAGCGCGCCCGCGCGCATGTGGCATTCGACGCGCCGGTCATCGTCGTCTGCGACGTTCGCTTGCCGGGTATGAGTGGCTCCGAGTGGCTGCCGGAGATTCGCGCGATCGACGCCGAACTTCCCGTGGTGCTCGTGACGGGCCATGGTGACATTGCCATGGCGGTGCGGGCGATGCGCGAGGGCGCGTATGACTTCATCGAGAAGCCGTTCACCTCCGAACGCCTGATCGCCGTCGTTCGCCACGCAGTAGAGCGACGCCAATTGGCTTTGCAGGTTCGGACGCTGCACGATGCACTGGAGAACTGGCATGGCATCCAGGCCGCATTGATCGGGCGCTCGGCTCAGATGCAGCAAGTCCGACGTACCGTGATGACGCTGGCCCAGACATCGGCCGACGTGCTGATCTACGGCGAAACCGGTACCGGCAAGGAACTCGTGGCGCGTTGTCTTCACGATCACAGCGAGCGTCGGCGGCAACACTTCGTGCCGGTGAATTGCGGCGGCTTGCCCGAAGCCTTGGCCGAGAGCGAACTCTTCGGACACGAGGCCGGCGCGTTCACGGGTGCGAACAAAACTCGGGTCGGAAAGTTCGAATACGCACATGGCGGCACGCTGTTTCTCGACGAGTTGGAAAGCATGCCGACCGCCGTGCAGATCAAGCTCTTGCGGGCACTGCAGGAGCGCACGGTCGAGCGGATCGGGTCGAACAAATCGATTCCGTTCGACTGCCGTCTGGTGGCGGCGAGCAAGGACGACCTCAAGCTGCTGAGCGATCAGCACAAGTTCAGGGCCGACCTGTACTACCGGATCGGCGTCGCCTTCATTGAACTGCCTCCGCTGCGCGAACGCCGCGAAGACATTCCTCTGCTGTTCGAGCACTTCGTGCTGCTTGCCGCCAGCCGGTACGAGCGCGCGGCGCCGGTGCTCAACAATTCGCAGCTGGCCGACCTGATGGCGTACGCGTGGCCGGGCAATGTTCGCGAATTGCGCAACGTGGCCGATCGTTTCGTTCTGGGCCTGCTGGGTGACAGCCTGACGATGGCGCGTAGCACAGGCGAAGGAGCGCCCGGACTGCCGCACGGCCTGCCGCTGCAGGTCGAGAAATTCGAGCGCGCGATGATCGCCGAAGAACTCAGACGCCATCGAGGCGATCAATCCGCCACCGCCGCCGCACTGGGTATCGCAAGGCAAACGCTTTCTGACAAGGTCAGGAAGCTCGGTCTGGTCGCGGACGAATTCAAATGATTGAGCGCGTGCTGCCCTTCCTTCGTTGGTGGCCGATGGTGAATCGGTCGACCCTCAAGGCCGATCTGCTCGCCGGGCTCACCGGGTGCATCCTCGGGCTGCCGCAGGGCGTCGCCTTCGCGATACTGGCGGGGCTTCCACCACAGTACGGCTTGTATGCGGCGATGCTGCCGCCGGCGCTGGGGGCGCTGTTCGGATCGAGCTGGCACATGGTCGCCGGGCCCACCAACGCGGTCGCGATCCTGCTGTTCGCGAGCCTCGGGCATCTGGCTGCACCGGGGAGCAGCGACTACATCAGTCTGGTGCTCGTTGTCACCTTCCTGACCGGTCTGTTCCAGTTCACGATGGGGCTGGCGCGGCTCGGCACGCTGGTCAATTTCATCTCGCACACGGTCATCGTGGGCTTCAGCGCAGGTGCCGCGATCCTGATCGCGACGCAGCAGCTGAAGTCGTTCCTCGGCATTCCGATGCCTGCCGACGCGTCGTTCGTGCAGACCTTGCGCCAGACCGCGCTTCAGCTCGGGCACATCAACCCCTGGGTCGCGGCGGTGGGCGTGTTCACGATCGTCTCGGGGCTGCTGGCGAAGCGGTACCTGAAGAAGGTCCCGTTCATGATCACCGCGACCGTCGCAGGCAGCTTGGCGGCGCTCGCGCTCGACGCAATCTTCGGGCATGACGTGACAGGCATTCGCACCGTCGGCGCGCTGCCGGCACAGCTGCCGCCGCTGACGATCCCCGACCTGTCGATCAACACGCTCACCAAGGTCGCGCCCACGGCGCTGGCCACGACGATCTTGAGCCTGACGCTCGGGATCAGCGTCGGCCGCACGTTAGGCATCCGCTCCGGCCAGCGCATCGACGCCAACCAGGAGTTCATCGGGCAGGGGCTGTCGAACCTGGTGGGCAGCTTCTTTTCGTCATATACGTCGGCAGGGTCCTTCAATCGCAGCGCGGCGAACTACGAGGCGGGTGCGAAGACGCCGCTGGCATCGGTCTTCTCATCGATCATGCTGGTGGGCATCGTGTTGCTGGTCGCGCCGCTGGCCGCCTATCTGCCGTTGGCAACGGTCGCCGGGATCCTCTTCCTCATCGCCTACGGCTTGATCGACGTGCGGCGCATGAAGTCCATCTTCGCAACCAGTCGCAGCGAAGCGTCGGTCATGATCGTCACGTTGCTGGCGGCGCTGTTCCTCGGTCTGCAGACCGCCATCTACGCCGGTGTGTTGCTGTCGCTGCTCCTGTTCCTGAAGCAGGCGGCGCAGCCAGGCATACGCGACGTCAAACCTGAGTTTCGGGGTGGCCACTATCACTTCGACGCCGACACGGGCCTTCCCGACTGTCCGCAATTGAAGATGCTGCGCATCAACGGCTCGATCTTTTTCGGAGCGGTCGAACACATCGAGGATGCGTTTCATCGGGTCGATCAAGAAGAACCGGAGCAGCGGCGGCTGCTCATCGCTGCGAGCGGTATCAATGTGGTCGACATATCCGGTGCCGAGCTCTTGAGTCGCGAAGCGGCGCGTCGGAAAAAGATGGGCGGCGGCCTGTACTTCTGGTTCATGAAGGACGCGGTGCGCGACGTGCTCGAGCGTGGTGGCTATCTCAAGGTGATTGGGCAGGAGAATGTCCTGCCGCATGGTGCCGATTCGATCGCCGTGCTGTATCCCAAGCTCGATTCAGAGATCTGCCGCCGCTGCGCGGCGCGGATCTTTCCACAGTGCCATGTCGCGTTGCCGAACGGGAGACCGCGCGCGGCCGACGATGTCCCATCGGCTTCGGCGAATGTCAGTGCAGCGAGCCGCGACGAGACCTGCGCAGCGCCACGACCCGCGCCCTAGTTCCACTTCAATTGCGGCGCGCCGGCGCTCGCGAGGGCTGCGCCGGGCTCTTGCGCAGATACGCGCCCAGCGGCGAAGCTTCGACGACCGTGCTGGCGGCGCTGATGATCGGCTTGCTGGTATGCGCCATGCCGACCGAATGGCTGCACCTGCATGCAGTGTTCGGCGCCTCTCTGTTCGGCACCTGCGTGCCACGCGAAGACCGCTTACTGCATTCACTGGCCGAACGCATCGAACCCTTGTCGATCGTCGTGCTGATGCCGCTGTTCTTCGCGCTGGCCGGCCTGGGAACGACCGCCGGCGCGTTTTCCGGTGCGGGCCTGGGCGCGATGGCGTAGACGGCCGAGTACACCATCGGTGACTTCAGCAAGTGCGTCGCGAGTGCTTGTCGGTGACGTAGCGGATGAGATCCGCTCGAGCGAAGGGCGTCACGCAGCGTCGATGCCGGTGGCGTTGCTGCCTCGTGCAGACAATGTCGAAGGCCCGGCCTGCGACGCGTGAAGCGCCTGCAGCACCGGTGTCAGCGCCGCCTGGACGCGATCCAGCCGCGCCTCGATCTCCCGATCCGGTGCATCCTGCACGCATGCGGCCTCGAGGTCGGCAGCAACCGCGCTCAGCAGGCGCGCCCCCAGGATGGCGGCCTCGGACTTGAGGTCGTGCGCCATGCGCGTTGCCGTGACGCGATCGCTGGCCGCGGCTCGAAACCGCGCGCAGAAGTGGCTGCTGCGGTCGGCAAACATCGTCAGCAACCGAGCATGGAGTGCACTGCCAGGTTCGACCCCGCTTTCCCGCAAGGCGGCTTCGTCGAACGGTTCAACTGCAGCGCGTGCGGCGCTGACCGGGCCTATCCAGCGGGCTAGCGTGCCGAACAGCCGACCCGGCCTGACCGGTTTGGAGACGTAGTCGTTCATCCCGGCCGCCAGGGCCTTGTCCCGGTCACCCACCATCGCGTTGGCCGTCATGGCGATTACCGGCAACTGTGTCCAACGTGCGTCCTGACGCAATCGTCGGGTGGCCTCGTAGCCATCGAGTTCGGGCATCTGGCAGTCCATCAGAACACCATCGAAAGCTTGCAGCTCCAGCATCTCCAGTGCGCGAACGCCGTTGTCTGCAACCACGACCTCGATGCCGGCCCGGCGTAACAGTTCACAAGCCAGTTCTTGATTGACCGGGTTGTCCTCGACGAGCAGCAGACGGGCGCCGGCCAGGGATTGCCGTTGGCGCGCGAGGATCGCATCCTCGCTGTCGACGGTCGCGGAGCCGGGGCGCATCGGCAGCAGTACATCCAGGCAAGCGTCGAGCAAGGTGGAGGGCGTGACCGGCTTGGCCAGCATCGTGGCTACCTGCGCCGCTGCCTCGGTAGCGCGTCTCCGTGCTTCGTCGCGGCTGAACGCGGTGACCATCAGCACCGCAGGCGGCTTGTGGCGCAGCGCCATCCCTGTCAGCTGGCGCGCAACCTCCACGCCGTCCATGCCGGGCATCTTCCAGTCCAGCAGCACGAGGTCGAAGGAACGGTCGGTGCGATCGGCATTGACGATGGCCGCCAACGCGGCGCCGCCATCGGCTGCAGTCTGTGCCTCGAGCGACATCGCGCGCGCCATGCCCGCCATCTGCTCGCGCGCGCATTCGTTGTCATCGACGACGAGAATCCGCAGCCCGTGGAGTTGTTCGAATCCGCGTTGCGTGTCGGCGACGGCTTCGGGCAGGCCGAACCGGGCACTGAAGCGGAAGCGGCTGCCGCGCCCGGGCTCGCTGTCCACGGTGATCTCGCCGCCCATCATCTGCACCAGGTGACGGCTGATGGCCAAGCCCAGGCCAGTGCCCCCGAAGCGCCGGGTGGTGGAGCTGTCCGCCTGCGTGAAGGGTTCGAACAAGCGAGCGACCTCCTCTGCCCGCAGCCCAATGCCGGTGTCGCTCACCTCGAAAACGAGGCGAACGGCGTTCTGCTCCCGCACCAACTGGGTGGCCGACACGAGCACCTCACCGCGCTCGGTGAATTTGACCGCATTGCTGGCCAGATTCAGCAGCACTTGTCCGAGCCGTGTCGGGTCGCCCAGGAGACGGCGCGGCAGTCGCGGCGGCAGCGCGTAGACCAGCTCGACACCCTTTTCCTCGGCCTTCAGTCCGATCACTGCTGCCAGCCGGTCCAGCACTTCGTCGAGGTCGAACTCGACGCATTCCATCTCAAGATGGCCGGCCTCGATCTTGGACAGGTCCAGGATGTCGTTCAGGATCGCCAGCAACGACTCCGCGGCGCGTTGCACATGGTGGACGTAGCGGGCCTGCATGTCGTTCAAGCCACTTTGTAGCGCCAGTTGCGACATGCCGAGGATGGCGTTCATCGGCGTGCGGATCTCGTGGCTCATGTTGGCCAGGAAGAAGGACTTGGCTTTGTTGGCTGCTTCTGCCTCGAGCCGCGCCTGGCGCTCGGCATCGGCACGGCGCCGCTCACTGATGTCGAGCACGAAGCCGACCGTCTGGGGCGGCGGCCCTTCAATGAGGATGCCTCCTACCAACACCGGCACGCGAGTGCCATCCTTGCGCACGTATTCCTTCTCGAACGGAGCGTAGCGTCCTCCTTCCAGCAGTTCCTGCTGCGCGAGCTCATCGGCCCCTTGGTACTCGGGCGGCGTGACGAGCTCGGTCGTGAGCACCCCGGACAACATCTCCTCGCGCGAGTATCCGACGATGCGCAGGTAGGCATCGTTGGCGTCCACGATGCGACCGTCGAGATCGGAGATGCGCACCGCAATGAGATTCGAATCCACCAGCCGCGTGATGCGCGCCTGCCATTCGACGGATGCGGCTTCGGCGCGTCGGCGCTGCTCGTTCTCCTCCCTCAGGGCGGCATACAAGCGCGCGGTCTCGAGCGAAATCGCTGCCTGCGCCGCCAGCATGCCCAGTACGGAGACGTGCCCGGAGGTGAATGCATGCGTGCTGAGCAGATGCTCGAGGTACAGCACGCCGATCGTCTGCGACCGCCTGAGCAGCGGCACGCATAGCACCGAACGGGGCTGGTTGCGGCGCAGGTAGGCACCACCGGCGAACGGGTGGGACTGCGTTGCGTCGGCCAGCAGCACGGGTTCTCGGCTGCGCCCGACGTAGTTGAGGAGGGCGCTGGGGTGCGCCTCGTCGCTGTCTTCGACGGTCATGCCGGGCCGGCAGACGCGGACCGCCAACGTGTCACCGCGCACGTCGGCCTCGGCTGCGAGTTCGAACCGGTCGCCGGCCGTCACGTACAGGCGGCCCGCCTGCGCGCCGGCCTGTTCGAGTGCGATGCGCATCAGCGTCTCGAGGAGCGCATCGAGATCGATCTGGCTCGACACCGCTTGCATGGCCTTCATGATCGCCAGCGTGTCGATGGGGATCGCCGCGACGGCCGCCGCACGCAGCGCCGGATGAGCAGCTTCGAGCTGGTGCAGCTTGGCGGTTGCTCCCCAGCGTGCGTAGGCTGCATGAGCGTCGGCCAGGTAGGCGTCGGCGATGCGTACCATGCCGCGGGATCTATGGAACACCGCCGCACGCTCGTACGCCAGCGCTTCCTGGTGCGGCAGGGCGCCGACGCGTGCGGCCGTGATCGCCTCCTCGTAGAGCAGCTCGGCGTGAAGCTCGTGCCCGTGCAGGCGGGCCAGCTCTGCAGCGACAAGCGCGTGGCGAGTGGCATAGTTCTCTGGGCACTGCTCTGCCCAGACGCCCAAGTCGGCGGCGACATGCTCGATGGTGCGCAGGGCGGCGATCTGCTCGGGCGGCTGCAGTTCGCCGTGGGCAGCGGCAAGCGCGAGCGCGCGATAGAAGGCGAAGGTCGGCCGCACCGCCATCGCGAACACCGCGCGAAGCACACCTTCCGTGCGGGCCGCCGCCTGCAATGCCGCTTGCGGCTCGCCGACGATGAACGCGGCCATCTGCTCGAGCATGTGGACAATGCCGAGCCCGGCGACGTTTTTCTGCTCTGCCATGCGCTGAACCGTCGCGGCGTGGTCGTACCCGTCGCCGTCGAACGATGCAGGCGCGCGCGTGCGCCCCTGCAGGCAGCGCGCGAACTGGCGGAAGCACTGCACGACTTCGAGCGTGCCGCCACTGCGGGTGGCGAGCAGGAAGTCGATGCTTCGCTCGGCCTGCGCCGACAGCTCGTCGAGCCGCTCTCCGGCTTCGACCATGTACAGGCATGTGTTGACGGCGATCAGCGCCGCGTGCACGAAGTTGCCGACCTCTGTGCAGGCTGCGAACCCGCGGTCGAGGATAGGCCGCCCGCTCGCGAACGGTCGGCGCCAAAAGTGAATGAACCCGGCGTGAGAGAAGAGCAGCATGCCGCGGCGCTTGCGGTCGTCGAGCCGCTCGTTCAGCTGCACTGCCAGCTGGGAGTAGTCGTACGCGGCAGCGATGTCGCCAGCCGCCAGAAGGACGCGGGCGTAGTACGTGTAGACGACTGCGCTTTCCTCGCAGTTGCCGTCGCGCAGCACCAGTCGCGTGGCTCGGAGCACCAGCAACGGAAAGACGTCCGGCCGGGCGATGTAGATGCCTGTGAACGAATCGACGATCAGGCTGAGCACCGTGCGAGTCTCGGGGTCTTGCAGCGGCGCCGCGTTGAGCAACGCTTCGATGCCGCGGCCGGCCAGTTCGCGTTCGACCTCCTGGCGTTCCTGTTGCACGAGCGCCTGCGCGTCGGCGTCGGGAAACGTGATGCCGAACAGGCGCAGCGCCTCGAGTGCCGCCAACGCTGCGGCGCCGAAGTGGCCCGGCACCAGGCGCAGGCGGATGCGCAGGCCGTAGACGCGCGCTCGTTCGGACCGTGACTGCGCTCGGGTCAACAGCGCCTCGAGCCGGGTGTCGGCGTCCTGGAAGCGGGCGACCAGGAATTCGCACTCAGCGAGGTCGAACTCGAGCGCAAAGGTCTCGTCATAGCTCGATTTCCAGTTGCCCTCTGCCCACGCGGCCACCGCACGCGCCAGGTGCTCCTGCGCCAATGCAAACGCCAGACCTGCTTTCGCCTTGCGCCCGGCCTGCGCGTTCAGACGCGCGAGCTGTAGCACTTGGTCGTCGTTAGTGACGAGATCGGCGCCGAGATTGATCTGGTGGACGACCTCGAAGAGGTGCTCGTCAAATTCATCCTGTGCAAGCCCGTCAAGCAGCCTGCGACCGATGCGCAGGTGCCACGCGGGACGGGCGGGCGGCGCGATGAGGGCGTGCGCCGTCTCGTGCACGCGGTCGTGCGGGAACCTGTACCGGCCGCCGGTGCAGACGATGAGGCCGGCGCGCGTCGCGTCCGTCAGCTTGTCGACGGCGTCGGCTGGCGACGTCCCCAGCGCCAGGGCCAGCAGCTTGATCGACCCGCTGCCGCCAAGGCAGGCGGCGTGCCGCAGCACTTCGCGCGTTGCAGCGGGCAGACGCTGCAAGCGGCGTTCCACGAGCTCGACGACGTCGTCCGACAGTTGGCGTGCGCGGATGCGTTCGAGGTCCCAGCCCCACGCCTGGCGCTGGGCGTCGAAGTGCAGCATGCCTTCAGCGCGCAGTTCGGAAAGGAGTTGGAGGACGAAGAGCGGGTTGCCCTGGGTGCGTTGGGGCACCAACGCGGCCAGCGCTTCGGCATCCGTCACCGAAGCGTGCAAGCTCTCGGCGATCAGCGCCGCCATGTGTTCCGATTCGAGTGGGGCTAGCGCGATGCGTGTCACTCGCGCACCTTCGGCGGCCGCTCGCTCGAGCATTTCGGACAGCGGATGAGCGACGTCGACCGCCTGGTCGCGACAGGTGCCGACGACCAGCAGTGCGCCGGCGACGCCGCCGACCAGCAGATCGCGCAGCAGCTCGAGGCTGGCGACATCGGCCCATTGCAGGTCGTCGAGAAGGATCACCACCGGATGTTCGGCGTGCGCGAAGACGCCGAGGAAGCGGGCGAGCACCCAGCGCAGCCGGTTCTGTGCCTCCGCCGGTGCAAGTTCCGACAAAGGCGGCTGCGCACCGATGATCAACGCCAGCGAGGGCACGATGTCGACCACAACTTGCCCGCTCGTTCCCAACGCGTCCGCCAATACGGCACGCCAGGCTGTGATGCGAACCTCGGGCTCGGCCAGCACCTGCTTCACCAGTTCATCCAGCGCCTGGGCCAGCGCGGCGTAGGGGATGTCGCGGCGCTGTGAATCGAACTTGGCTGCAACGAAACGGCCGCGCGTCGCGGTCCACGCTTCGTGCCAAGACTGTACCAGCGTAGTCTTGCCGATACCCGGCGGACCGGACACCAAAACCAGCTGCGGTCGCGCCGCGGCCGCGGTCCACCCGTAGGCCTCTCGCAACGCTGCCTGCTCCGATTCCCGGCCGTGCAGACGGTGCGGCGGGTCGATCTCGTCCGGCGCGTCGTCCGTGCCGAGCACGAACGGGGCGACCGTGCCCGTCCTCTCCCAACCCGCAAGGCAGCGCAGCAGATCCTTCAGCAGTCCGTCTGCGTGGCGGTAGCGCTGTTCGGCTGTTTTCGAAAGAAGCTTCAGCACCAGGTCCGACACCATCGCCGGCACTTGCGGCGCGATGGTGGACAACGGCGGCGGCAGGCGTGCCGTGTGGCAGTGCGCCCACTCGAGCGGGTCGGCCGCGTCGTACGGCAGGCGCCCGGCAAGCACTCGGTACAGCAGCAGCCCGAGCTGGTAGAAATCGGCTCGATGGTCGACAGGGCGGTTCATGCGCCCGGTCTGCTCAGGTGCTGTCCACGCCCAGTCGTCGACGGCCAGCGACTCGTGAGGGGCGGCGCGTCGTCGTTCGACTGCCGCGCTGATGTCCGCGATCCATGCCTCACCCGAGGTGCGCTCTAGCAGGATGTTGGCCGGGCGCAAGTCGCCGTGCCACACGTTCGCCGAATGCAGACCGGCGAGCGCACGCGCCAGCGTGCAGCCCATACGCAATGCAAGACCTACGTCGAATGGGGGGCCATCGATCGCTTCGGCAAGCGCGACGAGGTCGCGATCGTCCAGCACCATCGCCGGGAGTGCGCCTTCGCTCGCGAGCTCCGATGGACGGACGAGGCCTGGTACGTCCAGCGCGCGCAGCAGCGCGAATTCCTCACGGAAATTGGTGGCGTCCGCGGTGGCGACCTTGAGCAATGCCATCGAGCCGTCCGCGGCTCCTCGGGCACGGCCGATGCGCGAAGCACGGGTTCGAGCTATCCAGGAGATTTGCTTCCATTGCCCCGGTTTCATCCTCAGCACCTCGGGAGCCAGAGTCTTGCGATCGCGTTGGTTGCCAAGACAGCAGTCTGGTTGCTGGCCTAGGTTTCGTCGGCATTGGCAAGCTTACGGAGTCGCTCCAATTGTCGTCGGCGCCATAGCTCCCTGAGCGGGCCGAGCAGTTCTCATTGCGTGCGGCAAGCGTACCAGGACTGGCATGAAGCGAGGCAGGCGGTCACGATCATTGTTGGCATCGCCCAGATCTGTGGTCTCTGCTGCCCGAAGGCACGGTACCGGCCATCACCGTACCTGCATGGCCGAAGTTCATGCGCGAGTGCAGCAGGTATCGTCAATCTCTCGACGGGCAAGCACCTCGAGCATCACGCACGAATCGTGAGTTCAACAGCAAAGATTCCACCCAACACCTCGCTCGAACGGAGATGGAGTTTGCCTCGGTTTGGTTGACACTCTGACCTCACTGGACGAAGGTTGAAGGCACTGCTGGGCAGGCGCCGGCGCGCACGTGGGAAGCTATGACGTACGACATTGCCAATGTCGAAGAGTTTGCTCGGATTGCTCGGTGTATCCGAGTCTGAGAACGGTCGTGACGGGAAAGATTCGACTTCGATGTCATGGATTCGCTTCATTCGAAGGAATACACCTATCCGAAGTCGTGAGTCTCTGACAGACGAGGTATTGCCCTCGCGAAGCGCCTGGTGAATGCGCACTTCGACCGGATCGAGGGCTCGATGTCGTCCAGACGCCTAGATGAGGGCGCGACTACTGCTTGTGCTGTACCAACGGCACCCGATGGTGCTCTCTCGGCTGTCGGTGCTCCCTTCGCGCAGCTGGTCGACAGCAATGCGACACAGACCTGATCTTGAAGGGTCGAAGGCAGCTATGTGAGGATCAACCGCCATTGGGCGACGTCACCTCGCGGGCAGCCCTCGGCCACAACCAGCCGGTCGTGAACGTCGCCTGTCGCGATGCGGTGCGCAAGCGGGGTGGCAACGCCACGAGCCCTTGCAAGGCGAGCACTGCTCATGCCGTTGGTGCTTCGACCTCCTGCTTGGAATAGCGCCCCGGCGGCATGCCGACGTGCCGTGTGAATGCAACGCCGAATGTGCTGACCGAGCTGTAGCCGACGCGCTCGGCGATGTCGGAGATCGCGGTATCGCGTTGCCGAAGCAGTTGCTTCGCGAGCGCCATGCGCCAAGCCAGCAGGTATTCCATCGGTGCCATGCCCACGGCTTCGCTGAAGCGTTCGAAGAATGCCGAGCGGGACATCGCGGCCTCGCGCGCAAGTTGTGCAACCGTCCAGGATTCCGATGGCCGCTGGTGCATCAGTCGCAGCGCCAGCGCCAGCCTGGGATCGGACAGTCCACGCACGAGACTGGAGGATGTCGATGCGCTGGCCGTGGAACGCAGCGCTTCGATCAGGAGCACTTCCAGCAGGCGCGCCATCACGATCTCACGCGCGGGTCGGTCGCTGCGGGATTCGTCGCCCACCAGTTGCACCAGCGTCGACAGGCGATGTTCACCCCGAACATGCACCCAGTCCGGTAACAACGACACCAGAAGCGCTGCGTCCGGCGACCCGAACACGCAGTTGCCGACGAGCATGCGGGTGTCGACGGGTCCGTCCGGATCGCCGACGCGCGCACCTCCGGGCATGGGGGTGATCGCCGTGTCGACGACTTCGTCGGTGGCCGGCGGTTGGCGGTCGAGGCTCGAAGTTGCAAAGGCGCGCGCGGAGGGGATCAGCGCGAAGTCGCCTTCGTTCAGCGTGATGGTGTCACTGCGCGTCGCGCTGTCGATGCGCAGGTGGCAACTGCCTTGCAACAACACGAAGTAGAAGGGGCGACCCGTCTCGGTACGACGCACCGCCCACGGCGCCGACGCGATCACGAGTTTGGAGAACGGCGCGCCCGGCTGCAGGAGCGACACGACTTCGGCCAATGGATCGATCATCTGGACTGATTCGACAAATGGGTGGACTTCCAAGTGTAGCCAGTCCGGACTGTGACTCTTATCGTGAGAACATCACTTCAAGGAGTTCGATGATGTCTGTCACTTCAACTGTCCTCATCACTGGCTGCTCGTCGGGCTTCGGCCTCGAAACCGCCCGCCTCTTCCTCGACAGGGGCTGGCATGTCGTCGCGACGATGCGCATGCCCCGTGCAGACGTGTTGCCGGCCTCCGACCGGCTGCGCGTGCTGGCGCTCGACGTGACCGATGCCGACAGCATCCGTCGCTGCGTCGAACAGGCCGGGCCGATCGACGCGCTGGTCAATAACGCCGGCATCGGGCTCATGGCCCCGTTGGAGGGCGTTGCGATGACCAGCGCGCGCGAGGTCTTCGAGACCAACGTCTTGGGCACGATCGCGATGACGCAGGCCGTGCTGCCACAACTGCGCGAGCGGCGTACCGGCGTCGTCGTCAACGTCACGTCGAGCGTGACGCTCAAGCCGCTGCCGCTGTTGTCGGTCTATACCGGCAGCAAGGCGGCGGTGAACGCGTTCACCGAATCGCTCGCCTTGGAGCTGGCGCCGTTCGGCGTGCGCGCGCGCTTGGTGTTGCCGGGCCGTGCGCCGGGCACGAGCTTTGGCGACAACGCCCGCCGCCTGGTAGAAGGCAGCGCGCATGCCGCCTATGCCGAGTTCACGCAGCGTGTCTTCGCCGCCGTGCGTGACAGCAATTCGCCGGTGACGCACGCGCAGGATGTGGCCGAGGCCGTGTGGCGAGCGGTGACCGACCCGGCAGCGCCAATGCGGATTCCGGCGGGCGCTGACTCGGTCGTCCTATCGGGCGTCTGAATGGCAAGGACGCCGTAGTCGAGGAGACCGTGAGTCGGGTGCCACGGAAATCGACGATCCGAATGTCGCTTCCAGGGTGTGCGGGTGCTGGACTCTCGACGCTGACTGGCGGCTTGGCAACCTACAGCCGCCCCTCCCGCTTGTACGACAGGTTTGCTTCTCGCACCCTGTCATGTCAAGGCTCTTGCCTCCGGCTGAAGCCATTCGCCCAACGACGATGTGCGAGACACCGCGTGGATGGGCGCAGCCAGGCGGCCTCGTCGGGCGACGCTCGATTCAAGCATCGATCTTGACGTTGCCGTCCTTCACGACCTTGGCCCACTTCGCGATCTCGCTGCGGATGAACTGGGCGAATTTCTCCGACGAACCGCCGCCGTCCTCGGCACCATAGCTGTCGAGCCGTTCCTGCACATCGGGCATCGCGAGCACGGTATTGACGTCGCGGTTGATCTTCTGCGCGATCGGGGTCGGCAGCTTGCCCGGCCCGACCAGTCCGTACCAGGTCGTTGCCTCGAATCCGGTGAAGCCCTGCTCCTGCATCGTCGGCACGCTGGGGTGGCCCTTGGCGCGCTTGGTGCGCGTCTGCGCGACGGCGATCACCTTGCCGCTCTTCACGTGCGGCGTCGCGGCCGTCATCGTCTCGAAGCTGTACTGGATCTGGCTGCCCATCAGATCGGTGAGCAAGGGGCCGCTGCCCTTGTACGGAATGTGCAGCGCGTCGACCTTGGCCTGCAGCTTGAACATCTCGAGTGCGAGATGCTGGGCCGAGCCCGCACCCGCCGAGCCGAACGACACCTTGCCGGGCTCGGCTTTGCACAAGGCCACGATGTCCTTCACCGTCAACGCCTTCTGCGCCGGCGACGCGATCAGCAGATTCGGCGTGACGCCCACCAGCACGATGGGCACGAAGTCGCGTTCGACGTTGTAGCGAAGCTTGGGTTGCAGGCTGGGCGCGAGCGCGTGGCTGTTGATGTGCGCCATCAGCAAGGTGCTGCCGTCGCTGGGCTGCTGCGCCACGTAGTCTGCCGCGAGCACGCCGGCGACGCCGCCCTTGTTCTCGACGATGACCTGCTGCTTCCACATCTCGGTGAGCTTGACGCCGACCACTCGCGCCAGCGCATCGGTGCCGCCGCCAGGCGGGAAGCCGACGATGATGCGCACCGGCCCGTTGGGCCATTCCTGGGCGAGCAGCCGCGGCGCGGCGATGGCGGCGACGGCGGCGCCGACGGCTTGAATGAGGGAACGTCGTTGCATGGTATCTCTCGGCGTGCCGGTACGGAACCGGCGGGGTCAAAGGGCTCGCCTGCAAGGACAAGGCCAGGCGCTTCTTACTCTAGTTTCTCTCACTCCAGTGTCAGGACCACCGGCGGCAATCCTTAGGCCTCGCGCAAAAATAACTTGATAAAGTGTTGAAGGTGTGTTCTAAAGCGGAATGCAGGTTGCATCCGCGATAAGGCAGATCGAATCGAAGTACCGATCGCTCGCATCAGTGT
>Ga0307509_10005682_pt1 | contig 17209 bp, 22 predicted proteins | sample 10_EM_MG_FD_202245 | JGI IMG/M metagenome (GOLD analysis project Ga0307509, IMG submission 202245) | Populus trichocarpa ectomycorrhiza microbial communities from riparian zone in the Pacific Northwest, United States - 10_EM | ecosystem: Host-associated > Plants > Roots > Unclassified | place... | reverse complement strand
CCTTGGGCCACGTATATATGGCACGTTCACGAATGGACGCCTCGAAGAGTACTTCGATTCTGTCACACTCACTTTCTCCGATGTCCGCGAGCCACGAATCAGTGCATACATCGGGGCACGGATGGCAGAACTTCATGGTGTTGACGTTGCCACCATTGAAGGGCAATCACATGGAAGTAATATTGAGATAGGCGTGCGAAAGAATGTGGATTCGTGGCTGCCTCATGCACGAAGTGTCCTTGCGCTGCCTGCAATCACACCGGCCATTCGCAAAGAGTTCGACCTAGACAGGTTTCAGACAGAGTGGGAGATCTACGTGAAATGGCTCAAGACGGAGGGTGCGCTGGATGCGCGTCCTGTCTTTTGCCACAACGATGTCCACTATAACAATCTGCTTCGCACGAGGTGGAAGAGGGTACCCCTGAGCACCACCAGGTTCGTGTCGTCATTCCTTCCTCCCTTTTACTTAAGGTAGGGCCGGCAAGGTTTCATCCAACGTCACGTGATAAATGGGCAAAAAGCGTTACAAAGGGGAAAATGGTGAATAACTTTCCAACAACAACACTAATGAAAAATCGGTTCGCCCTTAAAGGTAGATTAGGATGTTTAAAACATTTAAGGGCGAACCGATTTTTAATAAATCCAGTTTTTGAAGAGTTATTCAAAAGATTGTGTCTATCTTATCATGTGTGCAGTGGATCTTTAAGTTCCCAATGGCGCGGCTGTTGGTCGCAAAATGAGATGTAACGCAGTGTCACACTCACGTGATGTTGGATGAAACCTTACCGGCCCTACCTTATCTCAAACGACTTTCGCGGGGCTCTGATCGCTCGGTCTTTGTTTTTGTCCAAAAAATTACGTCCCGTAATTACGCCATAAACATAGATCATCATGGTCGACTTTGAGTACGCTTCCCCGAATCCAGCAGCCTTTGACATCGCCAACCATTTCAACAAGTGGATGTCCGACTATCACGGCCCAACCCCACACGTGCTCGACCCCTCGCGCTATCCGACCCACGCCCAGCGGCGCACCTTCCTTGCCGCTTACCTCGAGCACCGTACGATGGCCGTCAAACCCCACTCACACGCCCACGTCGAAGAACATGCGCCGGTCCTCTCGGACCTATCCCCCGCAGCGCGCGAGCGCGAGCTTGTCGCGCTCGAGAAGGCCGTGTGTGCGTGGGGCCCTGCGCCTCATGCATTGTGGGCGCTTTGGGCCCTCGTCCAGGCGCGCGAGGCCGTTTTGGCAAACGTAGCCCAGCCCGAGTTCGACTACGTTGGCCGTGCTCGCTGCCGTATGGCCGCGTTCTATCGCGATCTCGCTGTTCTTGGCGTGTAGAGAAATATGGGTTACTCTGCAGCGTGCCTCCCCTCCCTTCTTCCCAGATTTTTCTCCTGGGTAGAGTGTCGTTATCCTGGATAATCTCTCTTCACTTACATGGAGATATACTTGTCAAAGTAGTTTTGTTGTCATTGATCTTCATACCACATCGTAATTACACTGCTTTTGTGTTGGTTCTTGGGCCAATCTACGTCTGAATGCGTGGCAACTTCATGCGCCAGTGCAGAAACTAGGGAAACAGGCGTGAAATTCATTCAGGTAATATAACGACGTGCACCCCTCCAACATCATAGTACCCCAGCCCGAGATCGACTACGTTGCCCGTGCTCGGTGCTTCATGGCCGCGTTCTATCGCGATCTCGCTGTTCTCGGCGTGTAGAGAAATATGGGTTACTCTACGGCGTGCGTGCCCCCTACTTCGCAGATTTTTCTCCTGGGTAATGTCGTTATTGCATAACTTCTCATTACTTACATGGAGATATACTTGTCAGAGGATTTTGTTGTCATTGATCTTACCTCTGCGTCACGTCCGAAGAAGACTTGCCAGGACCAGACAGGACAACACATGACTTGTGCGCGACTCGTTTCCCCCTTTTTCTGACGCGGTCAGCGCTACTCCATCGCAATTGGTTTTTAGTTCTTGGGCCAAATCTACGTCTGAATGCGTGGTAACTTCATGCACCAGTGCAGAAACTAGGTAAACAGGCGTGAAATTCATTCAGATAATATAACGACATGATGATGGAGAGCAACGCGGTGTGTGAATGCGGTGTAACAATGCCCAAGGCAGGGTGTGCTACCTCTGACTGGGACGACGAACAAGACGAATAAATCAAGCTGCAGACTGAGCTGGCTACTAAAAGGGAACGATGATGAGATGGACAAGCGAGATTCGAGGCAGCAAGGTAAAAAATTGTGTACAGCGAAGGAGTTCGTGAAAGAGGACTTGTAGGTTGGAAGTGGTTGTGAAAGATCGACGTCGGAAGCAGACAGTGAGGAAGCGGGTGTTATGGTCATCAAACAATCGTCAAGTATCATTGAAGCACAGAAAAATGGAAGATTCAGAACCGTGAAAACATAACGTGGCGCAGACACTGGGTGAAGGAACGGGGAAAACTAGTACAACGATGAAAGTGGACTCAACCTCGGCTTTATATTATACATCCGCTTTTCGGTTTGATAGGATAGGAGAAAGGTCCTTTTTCAAGCCCAAGCGGAGGCCTTCTCGGTGTAGCGGGTACCCTGCTCAGGAGATAGCCATGGCGTAGTGAGCTTGCCATCATTGGCGGGGCTTGCGCTTTGCGGGCCGTGTAACGGTGAGGGCGCTGCGAGATGGCGGGAGAGGCTAACCCAGTTACCAACGCTTCCAGAGCGCGAGTGCCCGTTCGCACGGGGCACAGCAGCCTCAGGTTGAGGTGCCACAAATGATGCGGCAGGGGGTGGGGTGAGGTTCAGGCTAATCTCAGTGCCGTTGAAGGAATGGCGAACGTTTGCTGAGGTTCGCGCGGTATTCGACTTTGGGGGCGTCTTCAAAGACAAAGGTGAGTATGCAAGATTGTCAGGAACTAATGCCCACTAACCTGGCCAAAGTTAATAAGCTGCCGGCTCCCAAGGTCTGGGCCAGCAGTTACGGGACCGGGGGACAACCCACCAGAAGAATCGTTGGTCTGAGAGAACAGAACACCTTTAGTGGTGAACGACGGATATGCAGACTTGTTCTGCTGCTGCTTTATGGCGGCTTGATCGAGAGATGACGTATCAACTCTGAGAGAGCCAGTTCGGGGACGCGACGGTGGCTGGTAAGTTGTTTCTGCAGTAGCGGTAGCAGTCGCAGTCGCGGCTTCCTGATTGCGCTTGGCAGAGATTCGCTGCAGGAGAGAAACAGGTGCGTCGTTCGGGTCGCTGTCGGACCGGCCACGCGTTTGGTTGACCTTTGGCGGAGGAACACCCTCAGCTCCTGGAGCTGTACCGTTTGCTGGCAACTCGGTATGTATGAAACAGCAACGCTTCCCGTATGGACAAGAACCAGATACCCAGAAGGTCTAGAACCAAGCGGTCAGCACTTTAAATGAGGACTCGCGGTGGCATCACTTACTCGGCATATCTCTGTTTTATACTGTGTTGAATACATTGTCAGCATATTGGCGTTAAAAAAAGTAGGAGGGACAACCTTTGGGTGCCTCGACACCTTGCGGATCTCTTCTTCACCATGCGCAAATTGGCACTTCGGCCCGTAGCGACAGGTACCCTTTTCTTCCCAGCTGCGGCACAGCTCAGTCTTGTATAATCCCAGCTTACGGTTGTTTGCCGAGGGTCCATTGCCACCAGGATCAACGCTTGAGTCACTAGCCGGATTCCCGTCATGAAGTCCAGAGGAAATGCTTTGTCCTGGGAGACTGACGCCGTACTGTTGGTGGAACTGGGATTGCAAGCGGGCGGCAGCCATGACTTGGGCGGCCACACCTGCGTTTGCATAAGCCTCATGAGGTGGATAGAACTGATTGGGATAAATGCCCATGGTGGGTGGGCCAAGGGTAGGTGGGTAAATCCCTGGCTGGAATGGAGGTAAACCGCTAAGTAGAGCAGCAGCCTCCCTGAGATGGATTGGGTCCGAAGAGGAATGCTGGTGAGTGGCGCGGAAGACATTATGCTGCTGCTGAACACGAGTAACAGCGGGATTTTCGTGGGAAGGCATCATCATGTCGTATACTTGCTGGGTATTCCCGAGGGAGAGGTGAGCCGTATGGCCAGGGCCGGGATATGTGCCGTTTGTAACTAGTCCTGTACTGTATCCACGACCTGGCTGTGAACGATAAGCGGCCGTCCCATTGACAGCGACACTGGAGCGACCATTAAAGGCTTGCGGACTGGGTATGGTCCCATCAAGGGGTTGGAACTGCCGCTGTTGCGTGGTATAGTCTACCTGAAGGTCCTCCGTAACAGGGGCTGATTGACGGGGATAGCTGGACAAAGACGGGTACAACGGCTGGTCGTACTGGCTTTGTCTATCAACAGCAGTGCCCCATTGAGGGGCTCGCTCGCCATCGGGTGGGCTAGGGCCGACGCCGCGTAAGCGCTGTAGATCAGCTGTCGATAAACCGCCGCTGTACGAATGAGGTCTATCCCTTTGCTCAGGGCCAACCTTCAAGCCGAGTGCAGAGGACGCGAGCGTGTGGCTTGAGCCGGAAAGTTGGGTGGAGGTTGTCGTGTCGGCAGAAGAAACACGTGAGTGATTAGCGAGGGCGAGATGTTCATCGGACGCAGGGGGGGAAGGCCGCGAATCTAAACTAGTATCGGGAGATTCGAGTGGGCTGGAGTCATGAAGTTGGACAACGGGTTCCGCGACCTTTTTGGTTTTTGGAGGTGTGCGAATCGGACCGCGGATACTTTCTCCCGAGTCGAACCCGCCATTGATGTTCAGACGGGCAATCCCATCCGCGAGATCCCAAGACGCGTTTCCTGCGACATCGTGAGTGGTTCTTTCGAGTGGTTCTCTCGAAAGATAGAATCCCGCATACCTGTTGAAAGGGACGAATCCGACGACATGGAATGGTCGGGTGACGCGTTTTTGTCGAGCGGGGAGGAGCGAGGGAGAAAGGGTGGATGTTGGAGAGAGGGCAAGCCTTGAGGCATGGTTTGATTGCTGTACATGGTGTTGATTTGGTGATTACGGCGCTAAAGCGGAACCAATGATGGGAGAGACATGAGTTTTTGCCCCAAACCACAAAATTGAAAAGCAGGAAAGGGAAGAAAGTAACCAAGACAGACATCGATGAGGAGAACTCACGTCTACGGCAGCGTCTTCCCTTGCAATAGGTTGTTCTTGTATAATCCAATTGTCGGCGAGGCCCGTTGTTGAGATCTTTGCAAAGAGAGGCGGTTGGTACGAGTACTCGGGGTACGAGCGCAAGGTATCGGTGATCGAAGGAGAGGATGTGACCTCAATGGGCATAGAAACTACATTACGGGAAGGTCATACGTGAGCACGGGGAACGCCAAATGATGGGAAGCACGAACGAGTTAAGGATAACAAATCCGATGCAATTTGAGTGATAAAAAGGTGCTTGGGTGGACGAGATAATAATCAATTTGCGGGAATAGAGATGCCAAGGATGCTGGGAGTTTGTTTGCGAAGAGAGGAAAGCTGGAGTATATGTGAGGAATAGATTAGAGCACGTCACGGACAAGGGGACCGGGGAGTGCGGGTGGGAAAACGTGAAGAGGATGAGAGAAGGAAAGGGGAAAGGGAAGGGTAAGGGGAGAGGGAGGGAAGAGGATATTATAAAAAAAAAGAGAAGGACGGCAGGAGGCAAAGGCGTGTTCTATTGAGTGGCGGTCGGGGGTCAATCAAAGTAGAAGGTAAAGGTAAAGGGTGACCGGGTCAAGCCAACGATGTCAGCTCAGGTCACGGTGCGTCCGTCCTGTACGGCAACGGCACGGCTCACGGGCAACCAACCCACGGAAGATGTCCTATTTTATTATCTTTTTATTCAGATCACAACGTGCCCAGCTCGTATTATGTAAACACCCCCAACACGCCCCTTCATCGTGTCTTCACACTTACACCGACGCCTACACCTATTCCTAATGCCACTAGGGCTCTCGACTCGCTATCTCGCATAAAAAATATTGTCTCCCTACCCTGACATCAGGCCTATTAACGTCAATGGCAACGTGGTTGAAATAATCCCATCTGTCTGTATCTGTACACGTGTAATTCTATCAGCGACCCGATCAGTACCTCTTCATCATTCCGCCCTTTTCTTTATATTATTTTTCCTGCGGTGACCTATAGACCCACCTTGTATGTCGCCATAGGGCTCTAGGGCTACCCACTGCCAACCCTAGTGTGACCCCATCAGCCCGGGCGTTTTTTTGTCTACCCTTTCCAAGTGAACTTGCCTCGTTGTTGTTTCATGACATCCTGTGCACGTTCCCTGGTCTAGGCGCCCCCTGATCCGGCTTTATTGCTCGGCGCGCCTTTAAGCGTCCGAAATGTTCAACTGACCAACCCCTCGTTTTTCTCCGCTATCAATGGAATTCAGCGTACGCCTCTGTCTGTTCACATTCACCTCCTCCCCCACGTTGGAATGGCTATGCAACACAACCACCCCCATTATAACACTCGTGAATTGGCTGTGCAAGGCTTCGCCTTCCCGCCGCTTCGCATGGTAGGCCTTTCTCGCTCCACATCTAGACCAAGTACCGTTCTATTGGAATTCTTGAGCCGCGCTCCTGTCATATTAGCCATGCCCCTATACCACATCTTTTCGGTATCACGTCGTGCGGCAACCTCATGTTCACCTGATTCAGCGCTAGAGGGTCCACTAGGCAGCCATGTTTGCCGAGTCCAGCTTGGGTTGCGGTTCCATCCTGATGGACCAGGTGCACCCTTCTGTAGCACCCATACCAGTCGGCGGAATCGTGGGGTGTAGTTACTCTTCTGCAGGCGCTTCCAAAATAACAAATCGATAGCGGAACATAAACGGTTTTCATGACCCCTCTCGGCGCTAGCTATTTACTCACCACAACACAAATCCTCAGGATCATCATGCCTGACTCCCGTGTCGCAAGACTGACGCACTCGATACTAGTTTCCAAGTGCCATCGGTAGTAATTACTGGGTATTAATACAGTATCCTGAAATGCAAATTCATTTTTTTCATGTATTGTCCTCTGCATACCTTGTTTGGCTAGTTGGGCCATATTTCAAACCGCGTGTTCGTGGTCAGCTATTGTATTATGATCCGCCGTATGTTTCGTAACGCCTTTGGCCTTCTGAAAATCACCGCTTCTTCGTACGTAGTAAGAGTAGATTTCATTTACCATGCACACCCACTCCAGAGCTCTCCGGGGGTCATCCTAGGATTACCGCCCAAAGTACAAAATCTTTCTTGCGTACTTCACAATCCAGTTATCCCTATATTAAGTGGCGAAATTGTGAAATGTCCACAAACCCAACCGCCTTCAGTTAATTAGAGGGATAGAAAGTACGAACAGCCATTGGCTTAGCCGCTCCTCTCCTGAGAAGGGGATGATGACGACAATTGGCGATGAGCGAGAGCGTCAAGAAATGCCGTCAACCGCTCGCTGTTACCCTTGTACAAGACTACGAGTAATTTGTACGTCGTTGCCACTGTAGCGGGGGCGCAGCGTCCTCATGGTAGTGTACGTCAACACACGCATATCCGTACAATATCTATTAAGCCAGAAGCACCCCGCGGCCACCTGAGTCAAAACTCCCGCTGTGTTGGACTCACGACGGCGCCCAGGAGGTTGGCATACTAGTTTAGGAGATGAAATTTCATAGGCCTTCAGAGGGCGCCCACCAAATCCGAGTCCGTCTGTCCGAGTTCGAGTTGATGTATCTTTTCCCCACTATTCCTTATGAGTCACTAGCGGCCATCGATCACTGGATGGTACGGCAAATCTCCATACAGGTCAAGAAGCAAGTTGACAAGATGATCAGATCATTAATTCTATGTAATGCAACGTGTAGGTCATGCCTTTGCTCGTGTGTGCCTATCGATCAGTATGACGACTCGGACGTTGGGTGGCTGAGGCGGTAATAGACGCTTATTTATCTCCTAGGAATGACGAGGACCCATGTCCGAGAATGAAGGAAGGAGTAGCTAAGTGGCATCGTGACAAGTCATGGGTTGCGGATGATGGACAAAAAAATAAAAGCCCTTCACAAGGGAATGAAACGTAGGTGCACATGGTCGCCCTGGCTGGTATCTGCCAATAGGGCCGATAAGAGTAGGATATATCACGGCATTGGCAGGCTCAAGCGTCTAATTGTAATGCAGCCTGAGGTCAATATCGAAACCACGCAGCCAGCGGTCCAGAAACAAGAATGGGACGTACAATACGACGTGCCAACAAGCATCGTTGACAGGTTTTGCAGTTGATCTTCGTCAAACGCCAGCTGGTCACGATGCCACGTGTCCTGGAAGAAGTAGAGTCAGAGTCTAGCATCGATCATTTATTCCAACACATACCTGGTGTGTCTGTAAAATTTGTTGCGTTCATCACGGAGCTCGGAGATGGACATGGAAAAAAATCAAATGCATACCTTCTTGAACTCGGAAGCAGTCTTACGGATAGTCGTGGATATAGGCGGAGGATCGGTGGCATGTAGGGCAAGGACTGGTTATAATGAAGGCGGGTTCAGTAGAAACTTAGAATCAACACGGGGATGTGACCAACTATCTGTCAACGGTGGCATCCATGTTTCGACAGAATACGGGAAGCTCTCGATCAGCGCACAGAGACCCAGAATTGCAGAATGCAGCGTTCGCAGGGACTCGGTATAGCCGTGGTCTCCCCGAGTAGGAAGCCTGATTTTGCGTGTAAGGCTTACAAAGTGATCCTGAGATCTAAATCAGTATGGGGCGGGTATATTCAACCCAACCTGCCATTACCTTCAAGGGTATGATCCTCTGACGCTGAGACACCCTCACGATCCCAGAAAGCGCACTGGACGCCATTTCCCGTACCTCCACGTTGTCGTCGGAAAGGCAGTTAAGCATGATATCCATGATCTTGGATACACTCGCATTTGATATTCCCATGAGATTGCGATAGAAGAATACAACGAGGGTCGGCAGCGAATTCAGGCGGATGCGCCATGACTAGTTCCGTATCGAGTAAGCAATTTATTCAACTCGGAATAAGGGGGTTCATACCGTGGAAGAACTAATAGCACTGACGAAGCTAGTGCCTATGGCCTCGATAGATTCCGGCGGAGGCGCAACGGCGGAGAGAATGTATAGAACTGCCTGGCTATGGGATTGCAATTCCGGGTCATCACTGAGTTCGGACATGCGGAAAATCTCCGGCCTAATAAAAACAAATGGGTTATTGATGGAAGCGGAACCATGTAAACAAACCGATACATACAGGAGAGGAAGCACGTATGGGAACATTAAGGGTGCTTGGGGGCTGTAAAACGAGACCCATAGCCACCGCAACACTAACAGAAGCTCAGATATTCTATTTGTGGTACAGGGTGCAAAGATAACTCACATGATAATCCAACCTTGTCATACTATGATTCTATGTTGAGTACTAGTTCCAGAGGAGGACGGAAGACGGAAGACTTACCGCAGATTGGTTGACCCGAGGCGGAGGAAGGCGTTGCTCCTTCCACTCTGAGAGTTTGGATGCGAGCGCTGAGACATCTGACAGATAGGGGACACGCCTGTGTGAGAACGTTAACCCTAAATTGCGGTCGTGCGGTCAAGGTGGGAAAAGGGAAGACGTGCCGAATGAAAAGGGGATCATCAGTTGTTGCAGCAGCGCGCAGGAAATCGTCGACCGATGGGTAGCACGGTCTCCAACGCCTCGTTGCGATTAGGTATAGATTTGCAGAAATAGAAACCCTGATCTAAAATAGTAAACGTCAATGAGGGGACGAGCGAGCAGGTTTGTATGAGGGTACCTCTGCGAAGCTGACATCCATTCCCCCGAGGAGAAGGGAAAAATATCGGTCGAGTAGGGGAACATCCCGGTATCCAACATTGTCCAAGAAGCATCCCAAGATTGAGAGGGTTTTTATCACTAACGGAGCCGGTGAGGTGTGATAGGGCAATGATGTGATTCTTACATACTCGCAAAAGCGGAATCGCTGTGGAAATCGAGAGGCAATGAGAGAATCCAATCCGATAGCGTAGGGACACGTCGCAAGTCTCGGCCTTCCAACAGTGCCTTCATAGGGGAGTTTGGCGGCCGTCAACTCAACGACTTTGGACATACTCACGGTAATAGTGGCTTCCCAAAAACCAATGGTATCTGGTTTGATGCTCGTGTATATGCGGTCTAAACGCGAAATTACCCAAGACCATAGCTGGTCAAAGCATTGCTTGGGCCAGTTCTTCGCACCTATATTGTCAACGGCTTAGCCTCGTTCCGGGTCATTTTAATGAATTGCTGGCATACCACGCGTGATTCCTGCAAGCACTTCAGCTGCGGCCCGTTGTTTGAATCGATCCGCATCCCACAACAACTGTTCTGCAGAATTCAGAATCTTCTCGAAGCCTTCACCTTGGGACATCTTGGCTGTACCACAACGTGAGCGTCCAGAAGTGTTCTCGAAGGCAGAATTTATTACCAATAGTTTTGATGAATGCAACGTTGTCCGTTCGAAGCTCTGGGGAAGTCACATTTCGACTGGATTCTTGGCCCCACAACACCATTAATTTCTCGAAATACTCTGTTTGAGCGACGACTTCTCCGATGGCCTCGAGGGCCACTTTAGAAGCAGGATCCCATGTGATGGGTGGGTCTCCAGCAGGAACGGGTGTATATGCCTTGGTCCCTGGCGCCCATGTAAGGAAACCAGAATATTGCTTATCGATGTAGAGTGCCCTGCAAACATTCGGATGTCAGAGACATTGTCCGAAATTATACACCGAGATCACGCCTCGTGGTAGCTTACTCATCCTTGATTGAAGGCACCTTATTTACGTAGGTGTGGAAATCATGGTCGCTCTTGATCGGCACGTATTTCGCAATGGGACTTTCCCACTCTTCCAACCAAAGGTCGGTTGATGTTCGCGAATACGTACGTATCTTGACCATAATCAATAATTTTATGATACCTCTACAAGGGTTGCTTAGTCTGGATTTAATTCGAGAGAAAAAAACCGACTTCTGAGCAATTGTTCGTAGCGGCAGATGTGGACTTAAGGTGTGATTGATGAAAAGTCTGGCCACATCGGGCGGAGGAACAACATCTCTGCGGAGAAGTCCATTCAGGAATTGGAGGGCTAGAAGGGTGTATCGCCACTGGTACGGTGTCAGCAACGTTGCCACAATTAGCACCAGTACTTACGTGTGTGGTTGGTCTGAGTGCAATTTCTGCAATAGCCGATATCTGTATATGCGATTACTATATGAAAATCCCGCACGCATGTGAGACCTACAGTCTGAGCATACTTTCTTTCCCGGGCTTCAGCTCGCGCGATAGACTTGTGGAGAGCCTCACTGAGGAGATCTTGGTCGATCAGCTCAGGAGATAAGTCTGCTCTCAGTGAATCAACAGCCAGTTTGACTTGGGGAGTGCTCTCAGTGAAGGCGTCTGTCCTTGTTGTTTCTTCCGCTAGATTGGTGATTGCATCATTTGCGACAGAGTTGACCAACTTCTGGATGGAGGGCTGGTGGGGACATAGGTTATAGGTTGTTCGTAGTCGTAATATGCTTAGCACAGTACCTTCTCCTGATGCTGGCACTCAAGTAATGCTAGAAGGTACCGACCATACATATCGGGGTCCTTAGGGTCTTTGGATCAAGGATATGAGGGCTGGCCCAACAGAAGTGACACGGACAGCCTACCTGCGATGGCATATACGGCTGCATTCCTGTTAGAAATGGTACGGGGAGGAATATATGTGTGAACCTAACCTATTCCTCTGCTCCATAAAATATACAAGGCACCCTTCATGCGGTCCGGATCGGATCCCTTTGCAAGCGCATCGAAGACCGATGGAAGGATCAACTTAGTTGATCTAACGTAGTACTGTAAAACTTGAGTAGAAGCAACTACGGTATGACGTGAGGCTCACTCCGCAGACACTACCCAGAACAGCTTGTGCGTGCCTAATTTAACTGAGTAAAAGCCTCTGAATAATGACTGGGAAGGATCCCGCACCTTCGAACCCTTGTATACGGCGAAAGAGACAGGTCCAGGAGATCTCTGATGAGGTGATTGTCTAGTTCAGATCGTCGCCGATATAACGCATGCATGTACACTCGTCCACTGTGGTAGACGAGAGCACGTTTAAGGTGGACAAGACGCGAGTTCTCCTTCTGCCTACTCCATGCTCGATTGAGTCTGCAGGGAGCACGTCAGGCTTATCCCGGAAATGAAAAAAGTGAAGTCACTGACTCCCGAGCAGTAGCATAGCTTTTTTGCAAGTTATCAAAGTCGCCTCTGCTAAGAGCATAGTCCAGCAAATAAGTGTCGATACCTTTAACCACAGATATAACCGCGTCGATGTGGTCTTCGCCCTCATGCTCCTGCTTAAGGGCCACAGCTGCGCCATGAAGCACTCGACCAAGCCGTAGACGCTGACTGTATGCCATTTGGTGCCGCCACTCTCCTGGATCAGAAAGTGCAAAGCCGGCTTGGGCATCAATCGTCTGGACAAGAAGGCGCTCGACCTCTGAGTTCAAATTTAATCCCGGTTCTACCACGCTCTTCGGAGGTTCCTTGCAGAGTGTAGGCAAGCCTTGCCATGCAGATCTGGCGATGTGTAGATATCTGCGCCGCGTTTACTTAGTTATTTTACACCTGCGAAGGCGTTTCACCTCGACGTACCGACAGAAGTCGTTGCGAGCAACACCATCCCAGGAACTGGCAGTTGGTAGAAGCACTTCGAGCTTGTCTAATGCAGGGGATACGATACTGTTGAGAATCTCAAGTATGAAAGAGATCTCCTCATCTGATGGGACTGCAACAAGATAAGACCCGAATGCATCGAATGAGGGAGTTCGTGAACGCACTGTGCCACTCGATCTTGACATCCTCGACCTTATGAAGTCTTCCCCAGTGGGAGTTATGATCTCTGTCGAATTCTTGGTAGTTTCCGTCAGTCAACCGAAAAGATCCGTTAAGCATAATAACCTACCCTCACTGTTCCATTCATCAGTGTTTACAAACCGCGCATTGAGAGGGTACACCCCAGCAAGTGTACTTAGCACGCGGTGTACGAGGCGTCCAGTACCACTGTACCCTCTCTCGTTGAAAGTCTTGTCCGCGAGTAGAGATAAAAGCTCCATGATATCATCTTTATGCTTGAGAAGCTGGAAAGGTAAAGTGGGGCGTCAGGGAAGCTTGGTTATTTCACACAATTCATACATACCGCAGTGCCATCATGGCCGAAACATCCGCGAAGAATAGACATGTCTATACACATTAATTAATAAGCAAACGACCTGAGAGCGATAATGCCGCACTCCAGTGCAGTGTGGTGTCAGAGGGAATTGCAACATGGCTCGAAGTTGTTCGGACACTCGAGGCCCCGTGTTTCAGCTCATCCCTAATCTGCGACAGACAGAAAGGTATAAACTTGTTAATCGTCTTGGCAGGGTGCGCCAATGCAAGGCTTGAAATAAGCTGCCCAATCGCTTTCACGGCGTTTGACTTCGCATTCGTTGTGACGTAGTCATACACAAGCTTAAGGACCAGATCGAAGAGTGGGTCCGAGAGGTGAAGGCAGATAAGATCTAGCATGCTCTTGATCGATCTGACTACGCTCTCCTCTTGCTTTCCACCAGTCGTGTTCCTCCTGCCACCTTCTTCAGGTAGATTTTCGTATAAGGACAAAACGCGGCGAAAGAGAGATGTGACCCAATCTATGCGCATATTAACGGGCCCATCGGGTAACTGATTGGTTGGTTTGGTACGCACCAGCGAATCCAGCCGTGCTCTCACGAACTAGTGTCCGCTCTTCGGCTTTAGTCAGTGTCGGGGGACATCCCAGCTCTGTTCCATCCGGAAGCCGTACTTCCCCATCTACGTCCATATTTTCTCCCGGCGCATCGCTAGAGAAAGGTAATCCTGACTGAGTGGACGAGAGGTCTCCTATCTTTATGTTCTGAACGACGGCAATGATAAACATGGTCGCGCAGATCGTTTTGGCAGGGTCATTCTTCAGATGTGGGCTATCAGCAGCAGCTACCATTACGATCACAACAATCGACTTACAAGATCAATCCCTGGGATGCACATCTCAAGCAAAGGCAGAATATGTTTCTGACCACCCAACCAGATCTTCTCTGAAGACAAGGGGAGTGACACACTTGCAAGCATGCTCAGGACAGCAGTTGTGCGATGGGTTTCGTTGACCACTTCTAGTCCACCATAGGCGCGCTCCAGTAGATCGGGCATTACAAGGGCAGGCTCCATGAAGGCTAGAGAACGCAAGGCACTTTGGGAAAGCCCCATAGATACAGGGTCTTTGGAAAACATGGCAAGGAGTGCGGGGGTCCGCAGGACCAGGACAAAGGCTTTACGAATAGAGGGGGTCAACCTGTGTGTCTGAAAACGAATAAGTTAGTCATCCAGAATCACGAAGAAAGGCTGGAGGCGGACAAGTGGAGTTTTACAGTTCGACAGCTCTTCTTCGCACCAGCGCTTGCAGAACTCCGAGGTCAAAGAACGGAGGAATTGGGTTAACTAGAAGGGGTGAGATGAGCAAGCAAAAAGAAAGGGCACGGCATGCACACGTACACCCAGAGACCACAACCCCGAATTCGAGGGGTGGAAGAAGGATTCAGTACTCGTGATAAACTTCTCCAAAGACTCCATCGCTTTCGAACCGGCGAGATATCCAACTTGACGTGAAGGTAAAGCTTCGGAGCGGACTGGTCCGTCGACAGCCATCGAGTATACCATAATTTTTGCGAGGGAGGCTGTACGGGGGATCAGCCTTGTTCTGATAGCAAACATGGCCGACTCACAAAAACGGTTAGTGGCCTTTCTTATTCTTAAACTAGAGGGGCTAGCTTTCGAATCCGCATACACCCCTGTAGTACTAGCACCCTATTTATGAAAGGTATTTAGCGTCGATTTGAGCTATAAGCTGATGCCACACACCCGGGTTGCTCCTACTGGCACATCTGTGGACAGTAAGGGTCAACACTGCCGTGACGAGAACCCACCGAACGTACTCATTGATCCCAAAGCTTTGCCCATGAGAACGGTCCATTCTGTTTCACTCCAAATGCCGATGTCTTTCCACTGTGCACCACCCTCCGCTCCCGCATTTCCAGCAATCCCAGCGACATGCTCTTCGGACAGCTCTCCCATAAATTCGATTAGTCTGTCATCTAGTAGCGAAGAATTGAAAGCCTCCCAGATCTTGAAGATCGTGGGAAGGTACATGTGAGTATGGGTTGGTGGAAGAAACGAAGTCATGACTGGGATCATTGTCAAATATGTCTGTAGGATATGAAATTAGAAATTAGAGAACGCTTTCTGCGAAGGACTGTCAACATACATCTTGAGTAACAGAGGGGATGAAAGTCTCAAGCATCTCCGGTATATCACTTGGTGGATAGTAGTACCTAGACCTTTCAGCCACGTAGAGAAATATATTCACAATATTGCGCCTGTAATACTCCTGTGAGGATCTTTGATACACTTGGCTGAAATTTGCTTACGATGGATCCTGGGACCTCGTTTTGAGCCAGAGTTCCTTCTGCAGAACTCGCCACAGAGGCTTCCAAGGAAGCTGCAAGTCCTCTGGCTCGAGTTTTCGACGCACATCTGACTTCCCAGCGAGCAACCTAGAGAGCATGTCGGCCCAGCTACGAACCAAACGTGGCTCGATCCCAGGAAGAATGCAGAGTTCATAGTACAGCCGCACGAGCTTGGCACGAATACAAACAGGCACGGGATAACGCATGAGCAACCAGCTAAAACAATTAGTACTTAGTAGAGATTAGCATGCACCGCGTTGCACAAGCGCACCATTGTAATACACCGTCCCAAGTGGCAAGCACAAGCCAGTTCTTTGCCTCAGCACAAATGGCCATTCTGCCAAGAATAAACTCGAGCCGCGCATGCATACCTTCCTCTGATTCGACATCGTAAGGAAGCGAAGAAAGGTAGGTTTTGAGAGAGGCACGCTGCTTCTCCATAGCCGCCTCTTCGCGCGACAGACCAGTGCTTTCTATGGCAGGTGAGTCCGGGGCTGTCGAAATATCTTCTTCCTCCATAGCGAAGGACTGCAAGGTATAGAAAAATGCTTCTGAGGAGGGATCAAGCGACTGTGACACGTCAATGGTACCATCCATCGTAGAGGCTAAATATTGGGATGATAGCTTCAGGGAGAGAAGGGTGCGAACCAAGAAAGCTATTGGTGCACTTATATGCTCTGGGATGCGATGACGACTCCTTGATGACGCGTCGCGGACTAGCTAAGCTAATACAAGCAGAACGAGCGCAGCCGCAGCCGTGTGGATCAGCTACGTTACTGGGACAGCAGACCAGAGGACGCGTCAGTCAGTCGGTCAAATCGATAGATCTCCCCGGCCCGATTCAGCGATTCAGGCTTGCTGTGCCGCCCATCACCACGTCAGTCATCTGTCGTCATTTATCCCCGTCCAGTTCCATGCTCATCCCCAGAACAGGCCAAGCCGGTCAAGCCACAACGGAGCAAGGCACGTCATGATACTACGCCGCATACTCGTCTCGACTTTCTCTCGTGATAACAGACCACGTCTCCCCTATTTCCAAAATGCTAGTTTTCATCGACCTCGTGGGTCAAGACCCATCACGCTAGGCTCTGCCGCCCTAGCATTATCAACTGCCGTGGGCCTTGTATATCTCGACTCTGACGCGGTTCGCAACAAGGAGAGCACAGTAGGTGTGGTGTATCCTACATTCGTTGTTGTCTTTTTTTCCAACCCTATCCAGTTGAACCAGCCACATCCATCGAATTCCCAACTACTCTCCGAATACCATCCAAGGGAGCTCTTCCGGAATTCACGCTACTCGGCGTGGGCGTGGGCGTCGTGTCTTTCTTGAAGATAAAGGTCTATTCCTCTGCATTCTACGCCGATCTTTCCAATCCCAAGTTGAAGGTCATTGCCCATTTCAAACCTAGCTTACCATCTCTCCTGACATAAGGTTAGATACCATCGTCCGCAAGTCCGGAAGAGAAATTGGAATACATCGTACGCAATACATCGTGTGTCCTTCGTCTGAGTGAGTCATTCTGTCGTGCTGGCCTGCGTGTTTTCCCTGTGCCGAACGTCTTTGATGCAGTCCCAACGCGCAATACAACCTACAGTCACCTCCGTGATGGATTCGTTCGCAAACTGCAAACACGACAACGGGCCGCTCACCAAGCCGGAG
>Ga0307509_10005681_pt1 | contig 17213 bp, 17 predicted proteins | sample 10_EM_MG_FD_202245 | JGI IMG/M metagenome (GOLD analysis project Ga0307509, IMG submission 202245) | Populus trichocarpa ectomycorrhiza microbial communities from riparian zone in the Pacific Northwest, United States - 10_EM | ecosystem: Host-associated > Plants > Roots > Unclassified | place... | reverse complement strand
GGAAGACATACGCGAAGTTGCCGAAGCCCTTCTTCAGGGCGAGTTCGCGTACGGCGGCGTACGAACCGGCGAAGCCGATACCGGCGATGACCATCGCACCGGAGACCACCACGCCGATGAGCACCCGCTGGGCACGGCTGAAGACGGCCAGGACACGGTACGGACCACCCCCTGCGGGAAGGCCTGGCGGGAGTATGGGGGCCGGCAATGAGGAGGGCGGTACCGCACCGGGCGCGGTCATCAGAGCTGTGTCCGGTAGGAGTGCGGTATGCCCAGCAGGTCGTTGATGAGCTGCTCGGTCTCCGGCTCCGGTGAACAGTCCAAGGCCCGGTTGACCTGCTGGACGCGGGTGATGGCGGTGTGCAGGCCCTGCCGGTTGCCGGCCGAGTGCTCGATCCGCAGCCAGTCCCGGTACAACAGTTCTGCCGTCTCGTCGACGTCGAGGCCGGTCGCGACGGCCTGGCGGGCCGCGCTGAGATCGTGGTTTGGGCCCGCTAGAGTGCGGTAGGTGGCGACGGTGTGCGCCACGTCGACGATGCGCGTGATCATTTCCTGCTGGCAGGGCTCGGCCCACGGCTGGGGCCTGCCGCCGAACGGCCGCCCCCGCACCAGACTGAGTGCCCGTTCCAGGTCGGGGAGGCCGGACGGCCCAAGGGGCAGGGCGCGTTCGGCGAGTTGCAGGAAGCGGGTCCAGTCGCAGCGCACGCCGGGGGAGAGCCGGTAGGGGTCGTCGCCGGACTTGCGGCGCGGCACATAGGGGTTGCCGGCAGAGTCGTTGCCCAAGGAGCTGCGCAGGCCCTGCATCCGGGCGTTGAGGGTGGCGGACGACCAGGGGCTGACGGGATCCATGTCGGAGCACAGAACGTCCGCGCCGCGTCCGGGCCGGAAGTACAGCAACGCGGCAAGCTGCGCCATCCGCGGTCCGTGGCCGGTGCGTCCCACGCCGGTCACATGGACCGGACCCAAGACCCGAATCTCCGGCGCATGCAGGTCACGGGCTTCGTACTCCTGTGTCGCCTCCGGCAGGGAGACTTCGGCCCGGTCGCCCGGGCCGTCAGCCTCAGCAACCTCCGCGACGGGGGACGCCACCGAGCCGGCACCCGAGTCCCCGGCCTCGGTCTGCGTCGGCGTTTCAGCGGTGGGCAGCAGCCGGAGTGCGGACGGGTCGCTGGTGGCGGCCAGAAGAGCCGGGAAAATGCCCCTGTCGCCGTCCTCTGCAGGCGTCGTCGTAGGGCTCGTGGTGGCGTCGTCGACCGGGGCCGGAGGTTCCGCCCGCGTGGTCTGCTGAGGTGGCTGCACACTGTCGGGTTCGTCCGGCTCGTCGGGCACGTTCTGCCAGGACCGTTCAGCCGGGTGGGCTGGCTGGGCGGACAACGCCAGCGCGTCGGTGATCTGCTGGTAGGCGGCGTGCTCCAGGCGTTGCACGGTGATGTCGGCACCGACGGAGTCGAGGGGCTGCGGCGTGCTGAGTGAGGCGTTGAGGATCTCCGCTTCGGGGAAGTGCGCGGCCGCGGACGACGCTGGCGCGATCAGGGTGACGGGTACCGTTCCGGCCTTGTCGATGACCTCGGCGAACTGCCAAGCGGTGTCCGCGTCCAATGATGATGCGCACAGCAGCAGGTAGGGCTGGTGACTGATCTCGGGTAACTGGTGTGCTTCCAGTAGCCGTTCGCTCAGATCACGCAGCGCGTGTGCGGCCTGCCGCATGTGCGCGATCCGCGCGGTGGGCAGCAGCCTGGGCAGGTCCTCGCCGAACCCGACGGTGACGACCTCGATGGAGTTGGCCCACGGGCTCATCCCGAGTTCAAGGGCGAGTGAGATGCACACCTCGGTGATGTGGACCGGGTTGCCGTCCAGAAGCACGGCGGACATGCGAGCGAGGTTGAGGAGAACCAGGTCACCCGCTTCGGTGCTGCCGATCGTGGCCAGCCCCGGATACGGTGCCGGCACCTGATGGGCCGTCTCCTCGTCCAGGAGATCGGCGTCGGCGGCCAGGACCCACCAACCGGCCTTCCCGGAGGTGAAGGGCGCCAGCGGGTCCTGGGCGAGGTCCTCGGGCAGCACCTCCACCGCGCGGGTCCCGATCCGCGCGGCGCGCAGCGCCGGCAGGTCCGCCTCGTCGCCCTCCTCGGCCGCCCGGTGGGCCATCGTGCGCAGGGCTAGGTCCAGGCGGGCAGCGCCGTCCGGTTCGGCGGCCGCTGCCAACTGCGCCTCGGCCGACGACGGCTCAGGGGCGATGGCGATCGTCTCGCCCGGTTTGCGGCGGCGGCGCTGCAGCGTCCTGCGCAGGGCCAGAGCGCCGGTGATGGCGGCCGCCAGCAGTGCGCCGGCGCCGAGCACGGTGCGCAGGTGCAGCGGACTGCTCGTGGGAGTCGATACCGGCGTCGCGGACGCCGTGGAGGCGGGGGAGGAGGCAGTGGAGCTCGACGCCTCGGACGACGCTGACGGAGAGGCAACAGAAGGAGCAGAGTTCGTGCTGGGCGTGGGCGTCGCGGGCGCGGAGGCAGTGCCCTGCTCCTGCCCGGGGTGCTCGGCGGGACGGCTGCTCGGGATGACGGAAGGCGTGGACGACGGCTTTGGCGCGGGCGCCGTGGTGGTTCCCGGCGTCGGAGCCTGCTCATCCTCCGCGGCATCGTCCGGCTTCTGACTCCCGGGTGTCTGGGTGGCCGGGGGAGTGGCCTCCTGGCCGCCCGCCTTGGCACCGTCGCCACTGTCGCGCGCCGTTGCGTGCTGGTCGGCCTGGACACCGGGCACGGTGACTTCCTGGCCCGCGTAGACCTTATCCGGGTCGGTGATGGCGGGCAGCCCACCCGGCTGCGCCTTGCCCCGGCTGGCCTCGTACAGCTTCGGCCACTCGTTGCCGTCACCGAGCTCCTTCTCCGCGATCTTCGACAGGTAGTCGCCCGAGTGGACCGTGACGATGTGCCCACTGCCGTCGGCGGCAGCCGGGCTGGTGTCGCCCAACTGCGTACGGAAGCCTCCTGCGGCGTCAGCGGCATGGGGCATCCTGAGCTGCCAGCCAGGCTGCAGGAAGCTGTTCGTGCGGAAGACCTCGCCGTCCGTCATGGTGCGGCCCTCGTTGAGGTCGGCGATCTCCCGCCACCGCTCGCCGTCGCCGAGTTCCTTTTCGGCGATGCTCCACAGGCTCTCCGTCGGCCGCACCTTCCGCACCGTGTACGTCGCATCCTGCGTGCTGTCGGCGGACGACGTCGTACGGTCCGCGCCGGCGCTCTGCGTGCGTACTTGACCCGGCAGTTGGACGGCTGTGGCACTGGGGGCGGCCTGCGCGGGGGTGGCCAGCGCGGAGCCGGTGGGCAGCAGCACCAGGATCCCGCCGATCAGGACGGCCGCGGCGCGCTGCGAGGCACCCAGCCCGCGCGGGGCGTGCCAGGACCGTCCGCGTAGTTGCGCGCTCAACTCCCGTACGGCGCAGAACGTGAACTGCGCCCAGCCGATCCATCCCACGGCGATGAGCAGCAGCAGGAATGCCCCGCCGGTGTCCTGCCGGTCCAGCAAGTGAGCCAGGTCGTCGTGGCCCGAAGCCCACAAGACGGGGGTCACCCAGGCCAGCAGCAGCGGCAGCCCGGCGACCGCGCCGGACAGGACCAGCAGACTGCCCGTCGCGGTGACGATCCGGGCCGGGAGGGAACGAGCTGCCGCGGGGGAGTGGGGAGTGCGCATTCAGCTTCCTTCAGGTGCGGTGACGCCGTGCAGAAGAGTCGCTTCGCCGTGGCCGGTCACCGCGAGAGAGCCGATCCCGACCACGGGCAGGAACTTCGTGGCATAGCTGTCGGTGACCGTGACGCTGAGCGTCTTGCCGTCCCTGGACACGCGGACCGTGCCGGAGGCGCCGGCCGAGCGCAGGTAGGCCTGGGCTGCGGCTTGCGCGTCCTGCGGATCCACCACGATCGCCGTGCCGGTGATGGCCTGCGCCGGATCGATGGCCTGACCGCCCGCCCGGGCGGCCTCACCGGCGATGTAGTCGGCGCGTTCGGTGGCGCGCATTTTGCTGCCGCCGTCGATGGAGATACCGATGATGCCGATCAGCGCGACGACACACACGGCCACGAACACCGTGACCCCGCCCCGGTCGTCCAGCCGTCCGCGGTACCGGCCTGCCAGCCACGCGATCATCAGTCCCCCCGCTGCCGGTACTGATCAACCACCGACGTTGCCGTCGACGTCAGCGTCCGGGCACCGGGCACGCCCGGCAGCAGCAGATCGGACAGGCTGACCGTGCAGTTCACGGTCACGGTGACCGTTCCCACCTGCCCGACGGGCACGTTGAGCCCGCTGGTGCTCACACTGACGCCGGCGGACGCGCACGTGATGCCCTGATCGTCCAGAGACTCGAGGGCGGCCGTGTGCGCGGCGTCCTGCGCGGCGGCCACGGTGCGGTGAATGGACGCCTCGCGCGCCGCGTCCTCGGACGCTGAGTCGATCTTCGCGCCGGACATGACGAGGCGTCCGCCGGCGATCGCCAGGCAGAGGAACATGATCAGTGGCGGGAGGACGATGGCGGCCTCGATCGCGACACTGCCCTTGTCCCGGCCGGCCGGCCGCTTCCAACGGGCTCTGATACGCAACGGATTCACCCTCCCGCAGCCGTCCAGCGCTCGACGGGACCGGACGCCGACTGTGTGATCCTGAGGCCCGGCAGGCCAGGGATCATCGACAGGGCCGTACCGGACACCTGGATCCGCACGCGTTGTCCGTCGTTGCTGACCGAGACGCCGTAGCCGCGCAGGCTGTCCCCCGCACTGCGCGCGAGGACCTCCTGGGCGCGGGCCGTGCCGTCGGCGGGGGACGCCTGGTAGGCGCGGGCAGCGGTGAGTCCTTCGCGGGCGGCGGTCAGAGCGATCTCCCGGGCGTAGTACCACATGGAGGCCTGGATGACGGCGATGGTGGTGAGCAGGATGAACGGGAAGACGATCGCCATCTGGATGGAGGCGTCGCCGCGGTCATTTCCCCGGCGCCGCCCGTGCCAACAGGCCCGGAGACGGGTGCCGCCCGGCATCAGATCCCGCTCAGGCTCAGGTTGTACTTCGCGATCACTACGGCGATCGTGCCGGCGATCGCCAGGGCGCCGCCGACAGCGGCGACCCAGATGATGACGGTGGTGATGCTGATGTCGCCACGGTCCGGCTGACGGGAGGCATCCTCCATACGCGTGGCCAGCCAGCGGACGACGCGGCAGGACCGTAATGCGGTGTACTTCATCGGGCGTGCTCCTCCAGCAGATTGAGCGAGTTCGACGGTCGGAAAAGGGTCAGATGGTGAGCATGCGGATCACCGCAGGGAACGCCATCAGCAGCATCACCAGGACGGCGAGGAGAGCACCGGGAGCGGTCATCTTCTCGCTGGCGGCGTTGGCCTCGGCGGCCTGATCGGCGAGCAGTTCGGTGTTCAGTGCGGCGGTGCGGGCCCGCAGGGCCTTGTAGACGGCGGCGCCGTCGGTGGCCGAGCCGCGCATGATGTCGGCGACGTCCGTCAGGACGGGCAGGTCGTACTCTTCGGCGAGTTCGGACAGCGCCTGGTATGGCGGGATCTTCTCCAGCCGGGCCCGGCGCAGCGCGCCCTGCAGATACAGGAACGGCCAGCCCCGCCCGACGGCGGCGGCTTTCTCCAGGGCCTCGGCAGGTCCGGCGTCCGCGGCCCGCTTGAGCGCCACCAGGTCGAGGTAGGCGGACAGAGCGTGTGCGAACTCCTCCCGCGCCCGCTTGGCCTGGTCACGCACGGCGAGGTCGGGAGTGATGAACAGCAGGGCAGCGATGGCGAGTCCGGCGGCCGCAGGCACGTAGAAAGGCAGGGAGACGCCCGCGATGATCCACGGAACGGACACCAGCACGGGGCAGAGCAGTCCGAGCGCGGCGAGCGCAGTCTTCTTCAACATGAACTGGCCCGGCCCCTGACCGAGCAGAGCAAGGTTCTTGACGGGGATCCGACCTCCGGGCAGGTGCTCCATGCGGGCCAGCAGCCACCTGCCCCACACCTCCTCCCGGTCCAGCTCCGGCTCCGGCATGCTCAGGCTCACGGGACCAGTACGCCGAAGGGCTGCAGCCAACGCGGGCTGCGGCCGCAGCAGTTCACGCACCAGCAAGGCGACGCCGCCGCCCACGGTGCCCCCGGCGGCTACGACGGGAAGCAGGTTCACGGGGTGACTCCTTCCCGCTCGCGTTCCACGGACGGTTCTGGAGCGGGCGTGGGCAGGCGGACGGTGCTGCGCGCATCCGCGATCAGGAACCGGGCGATGTGCCGGAAGGTGCCCAGCGAGCGCATCAGGGCGAGCGTGGCGATGAACCCGGCGGTCAGGAGCGCCAACACCAGCTGTCCCAGCAGAGTGTTGTAGGGGCGGGTGAAGGACGGCACGAAGAACCCTGCGACGACGATGCCCAGTGTGATTAGGGTCATCCACCGTACGGTCGTGCGGGACTTGGCCCGGTCGGCCTCGACCTTCCGCTTGCCGGCGACCTCTTCTCGGACGGTGAAAGCCAGGTCCTCCAGGCCCTGGGCGAGGCCCGGGCCACGGTCGTTGACCGAGAGGATCAGCGCGGCCGCCACCTTGTCAGCGGTGATGTCGTCGAGTTCGTCGGCGAACGCGCGGAGCGCCTCCTCGGGCCGCCATCCCAGGCGCAGCCGGTCGGAGAGGTTGACGATCTGCCCGGCCAGCTCCTCCGGGGCACCGCGACGGCTGGTGATCATCGCCTGTTCCAGGCCCATGCCCAGCCGCAGCAGACCCGCCAGCCGCTGCGTCCACTCGCTCAGCGCCTCCAACTGCCCGATGTGTTCCTGCACGATCTGCGCTGGCGCAATCAGCCACGGCACCCCGATCACGGCCGAACCCACCACCGCACCGGCCACGAAATTCCCGGAGACCAGCCACACCGCCACGAACACCACCAACGCCGCGACGGTCAGTGTGCGCCGTCGGAGCCGGACATCCTCGCCCTGCTCCGTGCCGCCGCGCATTGCCTTCCACCGCTCGCGCAGCGGGGCCCGACGCGGCGCCGAAGTCCCAACTACACCGGCGATGACGCCGATCAGTCCGCCGATGACGGCCATGCCACTGAGCAGTGCCCACAACAGGATCACCGGCCGGCCCCCACCTTCAGCGCCAGCGGATGCTCCCAGGCGCCGTAACTCAGCTGGAGCAGGCCGGAGTCGAAGCCCACGCGGCGCAGATCGTCCACACAGCCCGGGTCCATCCGCGGCACCGCGCGCAGCTCCCCGAAATCCCTTCCCGGCGCGAAGATCTCATTGGTTGCCGGGCGTCCGGACTCGCCGATCCCGGTGACCTCCAGGACGTGGGAGACGTAGCGGTGGCGGTAGCCGCCGATCCGTGTCTCGTCCGTCATGTCGACGTACACGATGAAGTCCAGGCCGTTGGCGGTCTGCCGGTAGGCCAGCTGCTCGGACAGGTTGCCCTGGGCGAGCGCGTACAGCTCGGCGATCCGGTCGAAGACGATGTCGGGGCGACGCGCGTGGATGGTGCACAGGTTGCCGCCCGACCCGTTCGTCAACGCCTGCATCATGGCGACGACCTCGGGGCCGCGGACCTCGCCGACCACGATCCGCTCCAGCGACATCCGCAGCGCGGGATGCATCAGATCCAGCAGGGTGATTTCGCCCGCGCCGCGGCCGGTGACGTCCTTCTCCCCGTTGGACTCGCGCCCGACCAGGGAGACGACCTGGCGGTGGTAGCCGTTGTTGTGGGCGAAAAGTTCGTCCTCGGTCTGGATGGTGGCGAAGCGGCACTCGGGGTCGAACTCCTTGAGCATCGCCCGCAGCAGGGTGGTTTTCCCCGCCCTCTGCTTTCCCGCGATCATGACGTTCTTCTCCGCGCGCGCGCAGGCACCGAGGAATTCCCGCAGGATCGGGTCGATCGTGCCCAGCCGCACCAGGTCATCCAGGCCAGCGTGGGAGACCCGGTGGCGGCGGATGACCGCATACGTCATCGGGCCGAGCCCGGTGATCGCCTGCAAGCGGGAGCCGTCCGGCAGCGAGAGGGCGAGGGTGGGGTTCGCGGTGGAGATGGTCCGCTCGTTGTGCCCGGAGCCGCGGGCCAACTCCCGTAGCAGTTCGAGGAGTTCCTCTTCCGAGTCCGCGATCGGGCCGACCATCCGGCGTTCACCGTCGCCGTAGTCGAGCCACACCTCGTTCGGGCCCTGGATGATGATGTCCTCGACCCGCTCGTCGTCCAGATACGGCTGCAGCCGCCCGGCCCGGTAGAGCCGGTCGTAGACGGCACGCCGCAGCGCCCCGTCCTCGTACGGTGTCATCGCCTTCGCGTCCGACCACAACGCGACCGCCTCGTTGATCCAGCCCAGGCAGCGCTGCTCCTCACTGTCCCGGTCCATGCCCGGGACGCTCTTCAGCAACTCCTCGCGCTTCCGGGCGACTTGGGCCGCGATGTCCCGTGCAGCCTGGTAGTCGACGGTGACCTGTGGTGCTGCGGCGCCGACCGCGTGCGGACTCGAAGCAGTTCCGGCCGTCCGGTACGCCCGCTGAGGACGGCCGGGCGAGGGAGCAACGGAGGGATCGGGGTGCAGAGGTCTAGCGTCCACGGCTTACCTCCCCGCCGGCGAAGGCGCGGCGCTGATCGAGGCGGGCGCGTCGTACGGCGGCCCGCTGCACCAGCAGGGCACTGCTCGTGCGGGCGGCCTTCATCAGCGGTGACTTGGTGAAACGGCGGGGCTGCTCGGCGCCGTCGGACAGCACCCGGGCCTCCTGTGGCGCGTACGGCAGTGTTGCCACGACCGGAACGTTCAGCACGCGCTGAACCTCGCCGGCAGGGTAGGGGCCTTCGTCGATCACCAGCAGGCCGACGTCTCCGAAGCGGTCCTCCAGCGCCGTCACCCTGGACTGCGCGGCCTGCAGGCAGCGCAGGGTGTTGCGCACCACCACGATGACGGCGTCAGCCTGGGCGGCCAGCACCCCGGAGAGACCGAAGGCGCCGCTGCGGCCGAGGTCGATCAGGACGTCGTGGCCGTGGTCGGTCTCAATGCCCCGGAACATGGCCGCCAGGCCCTTCCACACCGAGCCCAGGCTCGCCGCCTGGGCGGGGTCGGTGATGCCGGGCAGCAGGATCCGGTCACGCGGTGACTCCGGCTGTCCGTCCTTGCCGTTCAGGGCGATCAGCTGGCGCCAGAAGGCGTCGCCGAACTCGCCCTTGCGTGCGGCCACCGAGAGGTTGCGCAGCCCGTACCGTTCGCCGAGCGTGCCTTGGAGCAGTCCGTGCAGCACGGCCCCGCCGTCCGGGTCGCACTCGGCCAGGATCATCTTCCGGCCCGGTTCGAGGGGCCAGGACAACAGCAGCGCGAGCGCCGTGGTCGTCACCCCGGGTGCTCCGGTGCAGCCGGCCAGCGCGATGACGGCCATCAGTCGCCGTCCGGAGCGGTGAGGACCAGGCGCAGTGTGTTCGCCGACACCCATGCGGCGACGGTCGGGCCGTCGGTGGAGGAGGTCGCGATGTCGACGACCACGATCCCGGTGCCGGGGGCGGCCTTGGACGCCTTCACTACGCGTCCGGTGATCGTCTCCGGAGCGGTGGACGTCTTGTCGGTGTCCGTGTCGCCCTGCGCGGGCACGTGGACCAACTCGACTCTCTGGCCGGGTACCAGGCTGGTGGCGGGAACCTGTTCGGGCTTGAGCCCGATCGGCACCAGCTGCTCACCGGCCTTGACCAGCGAGTCCTTGGTCACCTGTGACCGCGTCAACAGCGAGCCTGGCTTGAGTTCCACGGCCGCCCGCTTGCCCACCACCGCCTTCACAGCGTCCGCGTGGACGGCCTTCACCGCCGGGTCCAGGGAGATCGAGGCCGTCCCCAGGTCCTGTTCGGTGAGGACCTGGCCGACCTGGACGTCGCGGACCACGGTGACCACCTGCGTGCGGTGGCCGACCTGCAACAGCAAGACGGCAACACCCGCTCCGCCAGCGGCGATCAGAGCCAGCGACAGGGCGATCACGCCCGGTCGGCGCCTGCGGGCCGACACTCGCGGCGGAGCGACCGGTCCGGCCACCTGCCCCTGCTGAGGGACTCCGGTCGCGCTCGTTGTCCCTGTGCGTTCTTGGGTCTTGCTCAACGTTCATCCTTCCGGTGGCGTTACCTGACGACCTGGAGCTCGCCGATCGCCACCTGCGTCTGGGTCTGCCGGATTTCGGTGAGCTGGCCGGCCTGTCCGCCGCCAGCCGTGACCTGCCAGTCGATCGCCCACGTGGAGGTCGCGGTGACTTCGTACTTACCGCTGTGCGCGTCGGCCGAGGTCGTGGTGTAGAGGTGGCCGCAGGTCGGGGACTCGCTCATACCGGCGGAGGCCACGTAGACCGTGCCGGGGCCAGTGCACGTCACCGAGGCGCCGTCCCCCGTCCGCCAAACGATCTTCGACACCTTCGCGGTCGCCGTGACGGTCACAGCCCCGGCCGTCGCTGACGCAGACTGCGGGCCATACGTCGTTGCGCTCTGGTTGACCCACATCCACATCGGAACCCCGACCATGTACGTGCCCGTCGCACGGGGGTTGGCGATGTCCGGGCCGCGCAGCGTCATTTTCTTGACGGCCTCAAGGGCCAGCACCGCAGGATCCACCGCCGCGCCTCCGGCTGGCGGCTGGGCAAACCACTGGCTGGTCATGTTCGGGTTGTCCGGGCAATACGCGTCGTACACGGCGCCGTCGGCGGGATCATGTCCCTCCCAGCGGGGATCGCCGACGGCCGGTTGGGGGTCGGCTTGCTGGAAGTAGCAGTTGCGGCCGTTGGCCCAGTACCCGTAGTTCTTCAAGTAGCAGGGGACTTTCTGGTTGCCGACGAGGCTGTCGTAGCACTTGGGCTTGGCGGCATTACCGTCCGAGGCCTGTTGGCCGTCGCTGGCCTGGCCCGGTGTAGAGACAGTGTCGTCGGCGACGACCCGACACAGGCCTCTCTCATTGCAGACGACCTTGCCGCCACCTGCATAGGCGGTGACCTCTCCCGAGGCTAAGGAGACGAGCGCTGCCAACACGGCACCAGCCAGGGCGGGCCGACTCAGCATGTCTTCGCCTTGTCTGCCTTCTCGTCGATGACCAGCCACCGGGAGCCCTGCTCTTGGAGGTGTGCGACGGTTGTGTACCGCTTGACCTGGTTGGGTGGGGTGACGCTCTTGCCCGTCTTCTTGTCGACCGACTCCCATGTGTTCAGGTCGAAGCACACCGTTAGCGTTGCCCGCGTGCCAGTGGCATCGATCGCAACGTCGTCCTCGGTGACTGTCACCTTGGGCTCGCCTTTGACGATGATGCCGTTCTGCATGTTGACGAAGACGGTGTCCTTCGTGTCCCGCAGCGCGGCGCCGGTCGCGTACTTGGTGATGTTGCTCCCAGCTAGCGAGGACTTTGCGTAGGCCTTTACCTGTTCATTGTTCATGCCTTGGTAGGCGGCGATGACGTCCTTGCGGGCCTGGGCTTCGGCAGCGGATACCGTGTTTGTGGGCGATGCGGTAGTCGGGCTCGGCGACTTCTGTGCTGTGTCACTGTCGTTGGTTGAACAGCCTGCTGTCGCGGCGAGCGCAGTGAATGTCACCAGGGCTGCCGACACCGTGGACCGTTTTCGGATGCGAACAGCGGTTAGCCATGGCATGCGTCGGTTTTTTCGTGTCACGTTGTCTCCCCGTACGAACGTGATGCGTGGAGACCACAACGCCGGGCTCTGTGTTGTCCCTGCCCAGCCTGTGGCCTGGTCGAGCTGCGGTGATGCGTTTGCGTAGCGGCAAGATTACGCATATGCCAGTCAACTTCCCAGCGCAATAGGCGAGTTCGCTCGTACAACTCGGTACTTACCTGGTCACTTTCAGAGCTTGATGCCGATTTGTAGTTCTGCGTATTGGCTCATTCCAGTCGCACACAATTGGGATCAGTTCCGTATCTCAGGGGGTCAACTCCCCGTCGGTGAGAATGAGATCTCGACGCGTCGGTTCTCTTTCCGGCCGCCCTCCGTGGTGTTCGATGCAACTGGATGCCGTTCGCCGAAGCCTCGGGTCTCGAAGCTGACCGTTGACGCGAGCTTGCCGGCTAGGGCGACCTCCACGGCTCGGGCCCGCTGCGTGGACAGGATGTTGCCGTGGGCGGAGGAGCCGAGGTCGTCGGTGAAGCCGAAGACGCTGACCTTCGCGGGCTGCTGCTGGTTGATCTCCTTGGCGATCGAAGCGATGCGGGACTGCGCCGAACTGCTCAGCCGGGCGCTGTCCTTGGCGAACAGCACCTCTGCCGGGAGTTCGTACGTCACTTCCGTGTCCGTGTCCTCACGCCGCTCGGACCCGTCCTGATCCGCGACCACCTGACTGAGGGCGACAGGACCCGAGCCGAGACCGAGAACCCTGGGCGGGGCGAGCGTCGCACCGCCGCGCAGTGCGAGGCCGGAGCCGCTCCGGTACGGGCTGGCGGCTGCCTGCTGGATACCGCCTGTGGCCACGTGGAGGGCCGCGCCCAGGATGGTGAGAGTGAGGAGCGGGACCGTGAGGCGGGATCGGATCGGGCGCATGCGGTATCTCACCTCATCCGGAGATCTTGATGGTCGCGGTGTCGAACAGGGGCAGTTGGAAGCCGACCGTGGTCGTACGCGCCGGGGGTGCGGGGAATTGCATGAAGACGTGGACGCTCTCACCGGCTTTCAATGTGGACAGGCCGGTCGTGGTGAGGGGGTGGCCGCTCGTGTCACGCAGCACGTAGTAGCGCTTGTGCAGGCCGAAGTCGGTCACGGTGGCCCCTGCCAGTGACGGTCCGGTCCTGAGGACGGCGAGTTCGTCGCCGCGTAACTCGGCGGGGACGACGGCGGTTTCGGCTCCGTCGTTCTTCAGGTCGCCGCGGACGGTGAGGTAGGCGGCTGGGTCCCGGTCGGCTGATGTGATCGTCAGTGACAGGCCGTTCTGTCCCTGGAGATCGGCCAGCGGCTCGCCTGCGCGGACTAGCTGCTCGCGCGGGGCGGACTGGCCGGGTGCCGATGTTGCCGCCAGCGTGCCGCCCTGCTGAGGGCTGCCGTTCGAGCAGCCGGCAACTCCGAGGCCCAGCCCGGCCGTGATCGTCAGTGCGGCCAGGCGTTTGCCGAGCGATGCGGTGATCCATGTAGTCATGGAAGTGCGTCCTTTCCGTGGAGTGGATCTGGGGTGAGCTGGTTGCGGTGCCCGGTCTCGGTGCGCCGGGGCGGCCGTTGTCCGGGCGGGGAGTTGGCTCACGGGGCGGGCGGGGATGGCGGCCATACGGTGATCACGTCGCCGTCGAGGGTGACGAGCCGGTCCGGGAACCGGCGGCGCACCAGGCGGAGATCGGCCACGTCGAAGTCGCCGGTGCCTTTGACCACGCAGGCGCTCCCGACGTGCGTGACGGATTGGGTCGAGACGGGCCAGGTGATGGCAGTGGACACTTCGTTGCTGCGAATGTCGCCGGTAGCTTGAGTCATCGGGTAGCCCCTAAGTTCGTTGCACGCAAGGCCTGTTCGAGCCGACGCCCCGCTGTGCAGTAGTAAAGTATTGGTTCGCGTGAGCAAATATCAAGCGGTTTCTGTGGCAGTTGCGAAGCTGCGACATTCAGCCACGACGGGCGGGGTGTCACACCTCGGTCCACGGCCGCGGCTCGCCGCCGGCAAGCGGCACCCAGACGTCACCGGTGGCTCCGCGCTCTTCGAGGTCCTCCAGGACCGCCGCGCCCATCGGCACCTGCCGGGCCAGCGCGCCCACGAGAGGGTGCTCCGCGACCATGGCCTTCAGATCATTGATCCGGTTGCCCAGGACGTACCGGGAGGCCCCGGTCAGCACGAACAGCACCCGGGGGAACACGGGATACCAGCGCAGCCACACTGGTCCAGCAGCAGCGGGCTGCCGCGAGCGCGGGCGGCCGATGGGCTGCGGTTCGTACGACCACAGCCGCGCGTACTCGATCAATTTGGAGGCGAGCCGCTCGCTGCCCATGGTCGTCCGGTCGACCTCGACGAACGCCCTCAGCTTCGTCCGCTCGTCGTCACTGATGAGGGTGTAGTGCATCACCGCGTCCGCGATGATCCGCTCGCCGTCGCTGAGCGGGTGGGCCACCTCCGGCGTCCAGTCCAGGTGGCCGTGCTCGTCGCCGCGCCGCCGGGCATCGGCGACGAACGCGAGATGGCTGCGGAGCACCGTCAAGGTGTGCGGCGTCTTCAGCGAGGCAGCGGTGGCTGAGCTGATCGGGTACGGCGGCCGTCCCCTCAGGGCAGGGAAGTCCCGGGTCAGGCGGGCACCGTCGCTCGTCAGATACCAGGCGCGGGACCGGTTGGACCGCGGCAGCACGGTGTAGTCCACCAGGCCGTCGCGGCGCAGCTTGTTCAGCGGCGCGGAGACGGTCTGGTGTGCAACGCCGGGTCGCAGTAGTTCGTGGAGCTGGTTCGTGGTTGCCATCCGGTGCTGGCCCAGCACGGCCAGGATCTGATGCGGCAACGGTTCGACGGGGCTCGGCTTTGCGGCGGTCGTCACGGTCTCGAAGATGGCGGTCACTTGTATCCCTTCTTGGTCAACTGAACGTTCGACGGGGTGGAGTTGGCGAGCTGGGCGAGGAAGCCGCTCACACGGGTGAGCTGGTCTGCGGCCCGGTCCGTGAGCGTCGTAAGCGGTGCGGCGCCGGCCGTGACCCGGGCGGCGCGCTCCAGTGCCGCAACCTGGCCCGGACGGGCGAGGTCGGCGAAGACCTCGTCCAGGTGGGGACCGGTGATCCGGACGGGACCGACACGGCGGCCCTTCACGGTCAGTGACATGTAGTGCTCGAACCGGTCCAGGGAGGCGACCACGTCCGGGCTGGGACGGTCGCCCCATTCCGCGGTGATCGGGGCGATCGCGGACTGCGAGCCCGCGGTCGACGCCAGGGTGGAGGCGTTCTGCACCAGGGAGAGCCGTACCGGGATGGGCAGGCGGGCCAGCAGCTGGGTCATGCCGTGGACGTGCACCCTGTATTTGCGGAAGTCCTCGAACATCGCGGCGATCGTCTCCGGGGCCGCGCCTGTGAGGGTGATCAGCTCGTCGAAGTAGGGGCGGAACGGCACCCGTTGGGCTTCCGGGGTGTCGCGGCGCGAGCGGACGGCCCGCAGCAGGTCACGCGCCAGCAGCGCGGTGATGAGCCGGTCGGTGGGCCCGCTGCCGCCCGGGCACACCCATACGATCATCCGGGAGTCCATCGCGGCACGGATGTTGTAGACGCCGGCCGGCTGCCCCAGGAACGCCCGGGTCACCGGGTTCGCGGACAGGCGCGCGATCGGGTTGAGGACGACGCCGAACGCGTCGGCCGGCAGCGTCGGGAACACCGTCCGCCACCAGGAACGGGTCTCCTCGTCCAGGCGCCCCTCCACCGCGGTGAGCGCCGGAAGGCGAAAGTCCGGGTCGGTGAGCAGGGACCGCACGTGGAAGACCGTGGCCTGGTCTTCGGGCCTCCCGGCCTGGCAGGCAGCCTCGTTGACAGCCACCAACACCGTCAAAGCGGCGGTGAAGATGGTGAGTGCGCGCGGAGCTGTGGCGTCGTCCCAGCCAAGCACGGACGCATACGCGTCCGCGGTTGCCTCAACGACCTCGTGCGCCACCTGACCCTGGTGCATGCCGATCGGATTCCAGCAACTGAGCTGGGGCGAGGGCCCGTTGGCGTTCAGGTCGACCAGAGCAATCCGCTGCAAGAGGTGGTCGTGGGCCAGGAACGGCAGGGCCCGTGGCCAGGAGTCCCGGTGCGGGTCGACGAACATCAGCCCGCCGCCGGCGTGCGCCCAGCCGATCGCCTGGGCGAGCGCACGCTCGGTCTTGCCGCCCCCCGCCTTGCCCACCCCGACCTCGAACAGCGTCTCCTTCGCGTAGGTGGCGACCAGGCGCCGGCGGCCGTCGGGGCCGCGGTAGATACCCTGCAGCAGCAGGTCGGGATTCTTGTGCTCGAACGTCGGCAGGTCTCCGGCGAGCAGCGGCAGGCGGCAGTGCACCGTGGGTGGCTTGAGCAGCCCGGTCAGCTCCTCCAGCCGGACCCAGTTCGGGCGAGGCGGCTGGCAGTGCCCCAGATTCCAGCGGCGTTCGAAACTCCGCTTGGTCGGCCAGTGGTCGGCGCCGAACCGCCACGGCCCCGCCCTCCAGCCGCGCATCGCCCAGCGTGATCCGCCGCCGAACACGTCGAGCGCGGCCTGGAGCTGAGCCAGACGGGCCTCGGCACGCCCTTCAACATTGGACGCGCACAGCACGAGCAGCTGTACGCGCACCAGGTGGTCGTCCTCGAAGAGCTTGCCCAGTGCCTCCTGCGGGTCCACCCGGCGGGGCCCCGGCGGCATGATCAGCTGGCGCCCGCCCCCGCCCTGCTTCCCGGCCACCAACTGCTGCAACTGCCAGGACAGCGAGTCCTCGATACTGGTCGCGTCCTGCCGTATCCACCGGGCGGCCCGTGAGGCCTCCCGCTGCTCCGCACGCCGCGCGTCCGTCATGAGCTGCAGACGACGCGCTCGCAGCGTCCATTTGGGGGCACGCTGGATGTCGAGCCGGATCTCGGCCAGGTCACCCAGCTCGGCGCGGAGGTCGGAGACGGCGTCGATCAGTGGCTGCAACGGGTCGGGGGCCAGGGGGACTTCGCGCAGGGGCGCGGTCGGCTTGCCGCGCAGGACGAACTCCGCGCGCACCACGTGGTCGCGAGGCTTGTCGGCCAGGGGGCGGACCCGGTTCACGGTCACGGCGGGCCCGAACGGTGTGATGGTCAGCAGCCGTTCACCGCCGACCGGGCCTTCGACGCGGTAGCGCAGCGGGCTGGAGCCGTCCGCGCGCAGCCGGACCTGCACGGTCTTCGACCGGCGCGGTGCCCACCAGGGCATGCTCGTGGAGGCCCGGGCGAGTTGGACACCCCGGCGGAAGATCTCCTCGAAACCGGGGTCGAAGTGCCGCGACGGCACGAGTTCCAACGCCATCCGCTCAGCCGAGGCCGTGCGCGCCAGGCGGCGCACCACCACCTCGCTCGCCGTCCAGACGGCGGCGGCGGCCGTGGCAACCACCCACCAGTAGGTGATCACCCAGCCGACGGTGTGAACGATGCCGATCATGAGGCCGAGGACCTGACCGGATGCCGTCTGGTCCGCCTGAGCGGTCAGGTACGGGGCTGCGGAGTCCACGTCATCGCTCCGTTCTTGAGGGTGCGGGTGAAGTGCCAGTCGGTGATGCGGAGATCGGTGAAGGTGCCGCCGCGGTCGGTGCCGGCCCACACCAGGTGGACCACCGC
>Ga0307509_10005680_pt1 | contig 17215 bp, 21 predicted proteins | sample 10_EM_MG_FD_202245 | JGI IMG/M metagenome (GOLD analysis project Ga0307509, IMG submission 202245) | Populus trichocarpa ectomycorrhiza microbial communities from riparian zone in the Pacific Northwest, United States - 10_EM | ecosystem: Host-associated > Plants > Roots > Unclassified | place... | reverse complement strand
GTACTCTAACCACGGGAGACGACAATATGGAAGATGACGGGCCTTGTCGAGGGGGCGTACTAGGAGGTGCAGATGCCATGATGGTGGTAACGAAAAGGTGACACGTGACAAACACTGTTCTCACTTCACCATGTCGATCCCGGGAGAGTTGTTCTACGCTAAGCCAACCGCAAGTTCAAGCTTCAAGCTGAAAACGCCAACGCCACCGCCGTCTGACACTCTTCCTATTCTACATACACCCATATCTCTAAAGACCTCAGGCTGCGATACATATGATTCGGGCTCGCACCTTCGTCCCAGCCGTAACAAGCTACTCGCGATGGAGACAGAAGGTCACTATTTGGGCAGCATGCCCTCGATTCAATTCATCAACTACTTTTTCCCCACCGCCGGGTTGGTCCCAATGCAACCCGAAACCCACTTTCGCCGCAGTCGTATCTGACGGGGTTAAATGTGAAACCGATATGTATGACCCATTTGTGAGCCATCCACCTTCTAATAATTTGCACCACGCTCAATAAAGATCTTACTCACAGATCACGGCTGCCAACGAATTTGCTCCATCCTTGACTTTTGCCAACACACATTCCAACGGCGATGCTGAGTGTGATAATCTCGCAACAGATGTCAGTGCCTACAAATCAACGGACCTGCTTTGAATCTCGGCAAAACAGATTTTGCGAGGATGGAACTATTTGCCGAGTTCAAGTTCGATGCCAACGCAGACCCTTTCGTTGATTCAGAGAGCCACATACCCAACAAGGAGTTTGAACGGGACACGGATGTAGCTCGCTTATTGAGAGGTCAGCTTTCATCCTACGTGGCGGCTCTCTCCGGATCCCAGTTTCGGGTTCATGTATTCACCATTCTGATATTCGGCCGCTTTGCCCGTCTCATGTTCTGGGATCGTAACGGCGCTGTAGTCTCTCGCGCGTTCGACTATACTAGATTCCACTACCTTGGCTTATTCCTACAACAATACAATCTAAATGTTGATCGACGTGAACACGATCCGAGTGTCACTATTCCCGGCTTAAGTCGACTGGCTACATACGACCTATCCGAACTCAAGAACGACAACGTTCGTCACCGAGAATTCCGGATGATGCTGATTCCCGATCGTGACGATCCGAGCAAGAAATCAGGGTTTCTCATATCCTATCCCCCAAAGTACACCAGTCGTTCACCGTTTGGACGTGCAACCAGGCCGATGCTCGCGTTCGACGTGGAGGCGTCGCGCATTGTGTTCGTGAAGGATTATTGGAGGCCTGTCGGATCGGACAAGGAAGGCAATATTTACCGTATCCTGGTAGAACACAAGGTGCCCCACATCGCCACGTTTGAAAAAGGGAACGACGTCGTAGGCAACATCACCATTACGGACCAGCTCAGGATGGAGAGTTGGGCATGTCCGACAGCTGACATGGCCGCCCTTCAAAACTACAGGATGTCGTTGAAGCAAGTTGGCCGTCGTTTGAGTCGATTCAAGTCATTCTACGAGTTTGTGTGCTCCATTGCGCATGCGATGGAAGGTAAAGAGGCTCATTACATGATCACCTTTTTTACTTTGAATACTCATTCGTGTTGCAGCGCATGATGGTGCTTTCTTTGATGCCCTTATTCTTCATCGTGATATCAGTGCAGGGAATATCATTATCACGACTGAAGGGGAAGGACTGTTGATTGATTGGGATCTCTGCATTAACCTTCGCAATCACGAAGTGGCTGCTCGTCAACCGAAGCGAACAGTGTGTGTCTTTTCTACATTTTTTTTAATTGCTGAGCTTTATCCTCAGGGTACATGGCAATTTATGTCAGCGAAGCTTCTATCTGAACCTCACTCGAATCAGGGAATAGAGGATGATCGGGAGTCCGCCTTCTATGTTCTCCTCTACCTTGGATTACTTTACACCAAGCACAATCAGATATCGCAAAAATTGGATACCTACTTGGAAATATTCGACTACACAACTGTTGCTAATGATGTTGCAGAGGGAGGGGACCTGAAGAAAGCCTTCCTCGTTACTCAGGGCCGTGCTGACGCACTCAACTTCGACTGCCACCCAATGAACAATCTTTTCAGGGACCTCCGAAATACCTTTTCCGTTCGCTACGAGGAGCTGCCATCGGAAGCTGCTTTTGCCAGATATGAGAGCATGAAACTCAAGCCCGACTTTGTCGATGCCCTTGTAGATCACCCAGCTGCTCTACATGAAACACGTCAGAATTCGCTTCAAGAACGGGGATGGCTCGTGAACACCATAGTGAAATATCTCGACGATCCAGATTTGGTGTGGCCTACTGATGATGTGGTAAAGAATAACCTTGAGGTCACTTCAAAGAAGCGAAAGCGCCAGGAAAAGGAACGGAAATTGAAGTCGAAGAAGTCGAGTCTTAATAAGAAGAGTAGTTCGAACATTGTGCAGTAGTAACAAGGCAAAGAAATTTACTTTATTTTTGCTACTATCACCTCAACTCTTGAATTTAGCTTGCTTTCGAATCTTTGTATGCAACCAACCCTTGGTCCCTCACACCACTGATCTGCGCACCCCCTAACACTTAACAGCTGACGACAGTGTGCCGTTGGGTAAACAACTTATTTAGAAGCTCCATTGGGAACTTGCGGTTTTCAAACTGGTGTCTCGGAAAACTCAGGTCTTAGCTTTATATGTTAGGCTTTGAGAATTTGGGAATTTTAACCATTTGGGCGATGCGAAGCCGGACCATTTATGATTGGAGGTTGCCTCGTTAGGTGATTTATCGTCACAATGTGTCGACAACGATCTCTCTTTGCCCCGGCAACTCAAGCCTATGGCAGCACTTCAACATTCAACGTTCAACCACTACCACAGACTCAGAAGTCTGATATCAAATCATGGAACATGCATAGTTGTATAGTAGGATATAATTGGGACTCATGTGTAAAAAAACAGTAAAAAGAGATGCGGTTGGAAGTCCCTTGTCCGTTTCCAATGATGCGCGCCGCAGATCCTCATTCTCCATCCAGAGAAGCGTCATAAATGGGTGGAATTATATAAGATTCATCAACCAGACAATGGGAATTGCCCTTCAAATTTCACAAATCAACCGCAGCGAGGCAAGAAACTTCACGGAGAGTCAGACGTCTCTGAACGGTTGCACGAAGAAAAATATAAGTTCAAAGTAGCACTCTGAGAATGACAACTCACATCGACCAGCTCATTTGGGAGACTTTCTAAGGCTAGCTGGCTCCACTTTGAAAGAGCGGGCAATAATTCCGCCAGTTTTATCCTTGGTTCCGCTGTACCTATCACTATTTGCGTCCGGGTTTACTAGCGAATCCGAGAAGTAGGAGATGTTGCATCGAACCGATACCAAAGTAGCAGAATGGAAATGATTTACCTGAGTAGTCAACCCGTCTGCTTGGCAAAAGGTGTCGAAAATCAAGTTCAACTTGTCTTTGACCGGTGTTCATCACACAGAACTCGAGTGTAACACTCTGGTCATCCAAAGCTAACAATCTTGTACTAAAGGTAACACGTCCCTTCCTGGATGCTTTCGAAGGCGTAAATTTGATCGTGTTACCAACAAGATTGGTGATAACCTGATGCAGGAAGAGAGTCACCGATAAGTTGATCAGTAATATCCGGCTCAACATCATCGGTAAGATCGAGATTGTTCTGTGATGCACGAACGACGAGGGTCTTGAGGATGCCGAAGACAGTCTGACGGAGTGAATGAGAGACTGCTTCCATGGTCATACGACCCACTTCAACTGAAACACAGATTACCATCCAGATCTCAAATGGAAAAAATTGCACTCACTCTTCGAAATGTCCAGAATGTCATCAATGACCAAGAGCAGCGATCTTGCCAAGCTATGAACGAGGAGCAAGCTCTCGCGTTGCGATCGATTCAGATCGCTGTCAAGGGTCAGTTCCGCCATTCCAATGATTCCATTCATAGGGGTTCTTAGATAAAAGCGTCAATAATCAGAAGATTTGTGTTTCACGAGACACCCACCGAATCTCATGTGACATGTTGGCCAAAAACTCACTCTTACTCCTGTTGGCTGTATTCTTCTGGATACTATCTCACAAACTGAAAACCATTTGATTGATCTGGGTCTTCAGGGAATCCATTTCGCCACTTGCTTCAACGGTGATGAAGCTTGTGAAGTCACCGTCCATTGCTGCTGCAGAGATTTGAGCAAAGCCTCACACGAGTCGTCAAGTTCGACGTCATGGTATTGACAGATAAGCTAACATGGACATGAGTTCAAACGATAACGTTCAGAACGGAACGAGACTCACGTTATTTCCTGCCAGATACCCTGCACATTCCCGACCTCTGCCTGTACCCCAAGCTTTCCTTCAGTTCCGACTTCTCTAGCGACCTTCTTCACTTCTGCGGCAAAGATAGCTAATTGGTCAGTCATATCATTGATTGTGTTAACCAACATCAGCATTTCTCCGGAAACGGAAACACCGGTGATTTTCTTGGTGAGATCCCCACGAGCAACAGCAGTCTATGTTCTTATTAGCTTAGACAAGCAATCTATACTATCGAGGACGCACCGTCGCGACAGCAATGGTTCGCACTTGCAATGTCAACTGTATCAAATTTGATAACGAAATATGTAATCTTGTAGAAACGACCACCCACGTTGTTTGCTATGACGTTCACGTTGTCCGTCAGGTCTTTCCATGTTCCGCCGACATTCGCGACCCTTGCCTGACCCTCCAGCTTTCCTTCCGTTTCCGACTTCTCCGGCGACCCTGGTTACTTCGTCTGTAAACATACTCAAACTCTCAGTCATTCCATTAACGGTTTCCTTCAACACTCAGAATCTCCCCTCGCACATCAACTTCAATCTTCTTAGTCAAATCACCGCCAGCAACAGCCTTCGTAACGTCAGCGATCGAGCGGACTTGATTGGTCAAATTCATCGCCATAAGGTTGACGTTATCGGTTAGGACCTTCCACGTCCCTTGGACCTCTGGTACGAAAGCTTGACCACCCAAGATACCCTCCATGCCTGCTTCGAGACTCACTTCATTGGGGAGCGTGTTCAATTGGTTGACCGTGGAATTGACCGTCAGTTTGGGGTCAAGCATTTCACCTTGAACGTCCACATTTACTTGTTTGCTGAGAACGCCAAGTGCAACTGCCTTGGTAACCTCGGAGATGGACCTAACTTGGTCACTCAAGTGAGAGGCCATTTTCTGTCAAGAAAGTCCTCAGTCAACGTGAAGCTTAAAGGTAAAAAAAGGCACAGACTATGACATTTCTCGTCAAATCAGCCCAAGTTCCCTGGACGCCCTCGACTTTGGCCTGACCGCCCAAGATACAACCTCCAACGCCACTCGTGTTACCTCTCAAGCGAACACGGACAATTGATCCACCATTGAATTGACCGTACCTAGCTGCCCTGTCAGAGCTCTCTTGGACCAGGACGCAAAATCTACGATACCTTTCAATGTCGACATTTCACCTTCCACCTGAATCTCAATCTTTTGGGTCATCCGTCAAAGATGAACACATCCAATTCACCTTCAGTCGTCGCAAGTTGTTGCAATTGCATAAGACAAACAAAAAGCTAACGTTTCGAACCAAGTTGAGCCAAACCCCTTCCACATCGGGTACGTGAACCTGCCCTCCAAGCTTTCCTTGACTTCCTACTTCTAATGTGACCCTTGTAACCTCAGCCGCTAGAGCTCTTAACCTGTACACGGTGTAAGCAACGACAATCATAATAAAATTATGACTATACCTGACGACCATTCCATTGACCGTGTTCTTCAAATCCAGTATTTCACCATGCGCATCGACTTCAATTTGTTTGCTCAAATCACCGAGCGCGACAGCTTTTGTAACCTTTGCAATAGACCGCACCTAAAGATCGGGTGATTAAGGAGGCCCATATGGAACCAAACGACGGACATTACCTGTGACGTAGGGTTGGCCGCTAATTTATTAACGACGCCAGTCAATTCGCGCCATGTGCCTTAGACAAGGCTTAATTGAGTAAGGGGAAAGAAGAAGGGTAACGCGATAGAGAGGTTGGAGGAGATGTGCTTACCCTTCGGTGCCGACTTCTTGTGAAACACGAGTAACCTCTTTAGCAAACTGACCGAGTTTGTCAACCTGTAAAAAAAAGTCATTCATCCGACCGAGACGCAACGTATGCGAACACGAACCATGGTATTGATAACGTCCTTCAGCTAGACCATGACTACCCTCTGGACAGGAACTGTAATCTTCTGGGAAAGATCGCCCCTGGCAACTGCATTACAAACCCAAGCGACATCTTGTACTTGAGCTTTGAGCAACTTGAGCTCTTCGACTGCGCTCATCCCGCTTTCGAACGCGGCAGCAGCAAGCGGGCCCATGGGTACGACGAGTGGACTTGAACCTAGAGAAGAGTTGTCCGTTTTGACGGCGTTGTAGAACATTAGAGGATCCGAGATGGGCTTTGCACAGGTCGGGGCAATGCGTGTTGTAAGTGGGAGGGACAGAATTGTAGCCGAACGGGTTTTGACCGCCGTGGGCTTTTGCGGCATTGTAAATGCGGGAATAAAATTTCGAATGATCGACAGAGGGTGGAAGACCATCGACATGTTGGCTCGCGATTTAAATTGTGTCATTGGGGGTGGTATCATCCGATTTGGAAGACGTAATTGTCCTCTCTGGGAGCGCCTCCGTAGACGTGCTGTCCTTCGTGCACAGCAGAGAGGTTAGCAATTGAGCGCCGTTCTAGAGAAAAGAGTTTCTGATGGTGATCGATCAGCAAGGGACATCCGTCACAGCTGAATCCAAGCGGAGTATATGCTGAAGTGCCTCTTCCGCATGGTTTCTGTCTGGCCTGAGTCTTGAGACGGTCCCTCCTGTGCCGAGTCAAATACGCCCAAAAAGGAAGCGAAACTGTAAGATAATGGTGTCATAGGAATTCAGATGGAACAAAAGAAAAAATGCTTACTTTTGGAGAGGAACTCCGGCCCATCCGTGGTGGTGAATGAATGGTGGTGTTGGACGGAGTCCGACGGAGCGCGGTAGAAAAAAACATGTGACCGCTCATAACAAACTTCCCAAGTCATTTCACTTCTGTCAAGATCTACAGCGCTTGCTATGGATATGTTCCCCGTTTGTAGCCTTTTCTTTTGTCACCGCCATGCTTACCATTCTTTTAGCCAGGCACAAAGGCTTTCTTTTGGACTTCTGGCGACAATGTTGAATATGGAGTTGTTAAATCCAGTAGCTGGTTAACTGATGTATGTATATCACCTTTCCTCTTACTGGGTGCCAAAGATTTTAAGGTACTCAGATCCTTACACTAAAATTAAATGACAAGGATAAAATTGCCATATTACCGTAAGTGCATATCTGAAATTGTTCAAAGGGATGCTCAAATACAATCCAGATTCCATTCTTCTTCAGGGCTGCTGGAGTCACGAAATTAATGGAATCGTACACTATCTAATGCCTCGTGTCTTTCAATAACGACCATGCATACTGTTATGGCAGCTCGTCGGGATCAGGCATCGATAGATCCCAATGGAGGATTGGGCCTTTTCTGACCCGCCAGAAACCGTATGAGGATTGAGTGAACAGGGTGCCAGGTTACGGCTGCCTGAGTATTGAGCATCAGTTACTGCGGTTTGAAAGGGAAAGAAATGCCCACAACACACTTTCTTGTTGTGGCCTTTGAGAATACGGAACTCTTCATTGCTCGAATATTGAATACTCGGACTTGACTCGGACGGTTTGATCTCGGCAAGCCCTAGCCACCATGTTCCCATTTCGCGACCATGATAGTGCTTGGATCGTGTTTTTGTGATAGTGTCTTTAAGCAAACGCAGGTTTGTGGTCATACGGATAAAATGAATAGATTGACACCTCCAGTGTCGAGAGCACAGTCCCAGTCCTCGGATGCCAAAATTTAATTTGATTGCCTTTGCTGCCAGAAACAAGGAGGCCCTTTGTCGGATGCCATTCGACACACTCGACGTGCCCTTTACAAAAATTAAAGCATGGAAGAACTGTAGCAACGAGATCACGAACCAGTGAGCACGCTCTCAACCATGATCTCAGCAATCGGCCATATTCTTATGCTCGAGTCATCACTAGCCGTGGCGACTCTCCTCCGGGAGCCGTGGCGATTCGTTGTTGATTTCCAATAAAAAAAAATTATTCTAAGCCACAAAAACTATTTATTTCCGCCAATCGAAGTATTGAGTCTTTATCAAAGTATTTGTTCAGGGAAAATTCCGCAGAGTAGCTAGAACTGTTTCTATCGGTGAAACTTCGATGCGCAGCTTCATTAAAACGGGGGACGAGATCGAGAAGACGACGGAGCTGGCATAATGGGATAACATCACCAATGGGAGAGCCGTCTGCATGCTTCCCTCTTTTGAGAATATAGAGTGAGGAAGGACTCGGAGGGAATCCGAGGGATACCATGGCCTCAGAATAAGCAAGGAAGTCGTCATCGAGCCGGAAAACTGCTGTCCTATGTTGCAATATTCCATGTGTTGCGTCTCGGAGTTGGCTGGAGGAGATGTTGAAAGGCGGTGGTGGTCGGTGAGAGGGGTTAGCCAGCTTGGCAACGCATTCCAGGTTGATTGACACAGATACGACCCTCCGATTTGCGTTCCATGCGAGGAAGGGTAGTGATGATGTGGCTGGATGTGGCAGACCTCTCTGTGGACAGTGGACAGTATTCCTCCACGTCCAACACGAAAGTGGTAGTATGATTTCATGTCACCTTTGATCACTGCTTAAAGAGTTCAGTACGTATAGAGAGTTGAAAAATAAGAACGCCAGCGTACCTTGTAGCAGTACATACACCTGCCCTTAAATTGATTTCGTTGTTGTGGTTTGGTTGGTGGTGGTGGATGTATGTGCCCAAGCCAGCACATCACGGTGTCTGAAATCGAAGGAAAAGATTGGGGGGAGCGCTAATTATTCTGCCAATAGTGGGGAGCTCCGGCCCGAAACGGTCCGGAGCAGCCATTTGCCTTAAATGAGGGAGGGGCCGATTGGAGTGAGCGGCTCGCAGCGGGTGTACGTGGGTGACCTAGGTTTTCGAGGTCTGCGAACGCGATGGGAGGGCCATCGGAGGTGTGGGAGGGGCTCTCAGGGTTGCTGGCCGGGTTGGGGGGCACCCAGAGGGGCATCTCGAGATAGGATCCTGGCCGTTCCAGAGAGAAAGCCCCAAGCAAAGACGTTGGTGATTATCGCTGATTCCAGCTATACCATCCTCACCCCACCTATATGCGCGTGATCGGGCATGAGCATGAGGAAAGTGGCCCCAGGCGTCGTTTCCGTCGTGCGAGTAGTCCTCACGGACTGTAGCCTGTATAAACCGTTATTCAAGAATCGTCCACCGACTATGCACGACATTTAGGAAATCAAATGGACAACGTACCCACTGCCGGTCGCTCAGATATGGGCCCTATACAATGAGGTCGGCTCCTGACTCATCATTGATATCTGCCTCAGGAAGGGCAGTCTTTGGGACTGCTCGAAGCAAGTCTTGGAAAGCGGTATCACTCGGCCTGAGTCCTAGCCACGGCAGATCTTGCAGGGGAAGGTGATGGTCCTGTTCGGCTCAAGTCGACTTCAACGTTGTCGAGGGATGGTCGGACATCGCTTGAATAAGCGGCTTCCAATTCTTCCGCCTCAGCGTTGCCCATGGAATAAAAGACGGTTTGACCGAAACTGAAGGATTAGCTGCATCCATAAAGAGGGGAAGGCATCTTTTGAGGTTTCTTTTTCTTGTGGAATATGGTTTCATCGATGACGACGGGTTGCGTTACAGGGACACTTTGCTCTTCGGCCTCTACAGAGTGTTCTTTGCCTTTGCCTTTCAGGTCTACGGATTTCGGGGAGGTAGATGTCATTTGACCATCAAGACTATTATCCCTGACGACATAGCTAATGTCATTAGCAGACGTGTCGAATGGGGTCGAGCCGAAGGCTGCTGCATTGACATCGAAATCGAGGCCAGGAGGCGGGAAAGAGGGCATGTCGAGGTGGCCGGACATGTCAAAGAGATTAGAGTAGTCATTCACAGGTGATACTGAGGCTAGATGGGACAGATCTGAATGGGAGAGATTCGAGGCAGAGTATTCGTGATCGTCGAGAGGCGCAAACAGTCCTGCCAACTTCGGTCTGGGTTTCGGGCCCGGAGAAATTCTGCTTGACGGCGAACTGCCAGAGGGTTGTGCGACATGGTCGAGAAAAGGTTCTTCATCTTGAGGTATCAGTGGTTGAGGTTTGTCCAAAATGTCAAGGGAAACGGAGTTGTCGGGGGTGATGACCTTGAATTTGTTACGAGAAAAGAACCGAACAGTCCCCGGAGTTGGCTCTGGCCCTGTGAGATGTGGGACCGTAAGGAGTCCTCTCGTAGAAGGTCGAGAGACGGGCTGCGATGATAATCCTTTACTGATCTCATGGTGTCTTGGTTATGACGAGGAGGAAAGGGACGAAGCATATCGAAAGAGGAACATCGAGCAACCTCATGTTTTTCCCCCATTTGTGACGTTTGCGAAGCTAAGAAAATTCGGCGCAAATGTTGTGTGATAAAATATCCTCCTGCTCCGGCGTGTCTTGGAATGCATTCGGTTGCTTGACGTCCAGGCATTGTGAGTGGGATTGGGATGGGGCATCGAAGTCGGAGGATACAGCATAACTGGCGAATGAGTCTGCTTTGTCATCGAGAGAGAGTGGCAAGCCAGGAACCGGCGGAGCTTGGACTTGTAGGTGCGTCCTAAATCCACAGTGCAGGTCGATTTTGGCAGGGGTCTTGAATGCCAGTTCAACAAAGCTTGCTCGATCGGATGCGTCCTACTCGTTGAGCTTCTTAAGTTCGCCCGTCAAGTCGAAGGATTTCTTGGTATCTTCATCAGAGGTCTGCACAGATTCACCATCGATTTCGAAACGGTTTTGATCATCGTCAATGAGGGCCGCACAGGACACAGGGCGGTCAAGATGCGGCAAGGGTTCAGCAGGCGGAAGAGAAATAGAAAAGGACGGAGAGAAACTCGCATTGAGGGCCGTCGCTGTCGGAGAAAGAACTGGAGTTCTCGGATCGTCGTGCCCGCTGTCGCTTCCTCAATTGTCAAAGTTGGATAGGTTCCGTAAGAACGTCTCCTCATCATCAGGGAGGACGACGTGGTGTTCGCGGACATCATCAATAACCCCAAATCCGAGGTTGAGGGTAGCCGCTTCGTCGACGACTGTGATGGGGCCGCCAAGGATACGGGCTGCTGCAGCCTTAGAGTCATATGCAATGCCGACTCCGCAAGCATCATTCCTTCTGGCCGCAACTTGGCCAGGTTTCGGTAGGGGTACATGAGGGTTGAAATCATAAGAGAATTCCGGCACCTAGAGAAAAGAAACAATTAGTAAGGCTCTATAAGAGATTACGAAGGACTCACGAAAGCATCTTTCAAATCTGGGACGTCAAAGGCGAGTCCATCGTCAAGGAAGGAAGTGATAACTCCTTTGCCTGTGATTCCTATGTCCCATACAGAGGTAACGTTCAAGGTGTGCTCCGGATATTCATCATTGACGAGATGCCAATGGTCAGCAAAGAGGGGGTCCTTAATTCCAAACCGTTCCCTGACTGCTTCAATAGTGGTCTTTGTTGGGGGACTTGAGGTGGTAGCATCTGATTCCGGACCACTACCAGACGCGGCTGAAGAAATGAAATCAGTGGATAGGTGGGACTATAAATGCGGCGAAATGCATACCACATTGCTCCTGATACTGTTTCTGGAGGCTACTGTATGTAGCCTTCGCACTGTCAAGCGCCTTTTGGATCTTTGCCATCTCTGCCTCCAGGGCGGCTATCTGGGCCATGTTCCTTGACTAGAAAGGCCGATGAATAACCGAGAGGAAAAGAGATAAACTAGACACATACATCCTTCGCCCTCAACTCCTTCTCTTCCCTATTCGACAAACTTAACTCGCTGCGTAGTTCTTCTAACCTCAAATGTGTCTCCTCCAATTCTGTTTCGTGCTCCATCAGCTTATTCTGCAACATCCTCTCCGCCTCCATCAACTTCCTGCCCAGTTCCTCATTATTCCTCTGCAATGCTTCCATACGTTCATGGATCTCCATGGAACCGTGGAACTGGCTGTAGCACGGTCATGCACCAAGTCGGCGTCAAGCTCGCTCTCCTCGTCAGAGTCACCTTCTGACGAACGGGGCGTGGGTAGAGTAGACAGGTCATTAACGAAAGCCCCTCGAAGTTTTTATAACCATATCGAGAGATTGGGCGAGACTTTACAGTGTGATTCGTATCTTCGGGGGATGAGTAACCATGGTCGAAGGAGCCGCCACTCCCAAAAACACCAACTCCACCACGATGGTGGGTATTACGGGAATGAGGACGAGATATTAGGCTTGAATAGTCAGGTGGCGACCAAGGGGAAAATGAAAGGTCGCGTGATGGAGCTGTCGGGGAAGCAGGATGAGATCGACGGGATGAACTACGGCCCCATGCATTTGATGTTCCACTCTGTGATGATTGAGTTAGAAAACGTGTTGAACACATGTGAAACCCTGCCTCACCTCTCCATCACTCCTCTTGCTTGACCCCAGAACTCGGTCTAGCAAGTACGTTTGGATGTCGTTCAGGTTGACTGATGCGGCATAGATCCGACCCTCGCTTGGCTCCCAAAGCCCCAACGATAGTCGATTTGCCACACCCCGAAGGGCCAATGACGGCTACGCATTCTCCGGAGGACGGTTAGGATGGGAGGGAGGAATGAATATTAGGACGAAGGAGTGGAAGGTGAGGATGAGGGCTGCCCGCTGTGTGTCGAATGAGGAGACCATTGGCTACGGGGGCGCAAGCTTCTTCCTCATCATCGTTACGACTGTCCCAAAACGGCCCAGAAGGTTCTCCCTCCTCAACTCTCCCAAACAACGAACAAAGTCCAGCTAAACCGATGCGAAGAGACTGGCATCCTGTCAGAGGTTCACACGTCCAGTTCTTCAGAACTGCGCCAAGGCGGGACGTGATGACGTTCAGATCATCGTTGGTTTCTCTGTAGAGATGATTAGTTTTCCCTTTTTATTTCTTTCTTCGATGCCAAACTAACCTTGCAATCTTTACCGTTACTCCAGCTACACTCTCTTCCCCTCCACTAACATTCCTATCAAAACAAACCATCTCACACCCAAAGTACCCATAAGAACGTCGACTTCTCTGGTCCAGATCCACAGAAAGTTCGTCAAGCTTGCCATTGCAAGCAAATCTACACCCAGAACCAAAAGTTCCAAAGGAGTGATGCCTACGTTTCTTGATATCTGATTCTGTTGGGTTTTCAATGAGAGGATAGGCAGCAAAGGCCGTAGATAATTCTTACCGGAGAGGAGTGAGGAGAGGACAACCGGGGTTCACAGGAAGTGTTTGTATTTGGGGGGGAGGATGGGTCTCATCTTTCTTTAGCGGCAAGCTTTCGTGATTAAGAAAAGTCGAATATGGCCTATGCAGTTTTGTAAGGCGAATTCGGATACCGAATGAAGCGCTGAGGTGTGAGGAAAACATGAGTGCCGCACCCACTCCTCCAGGGACGGGTAAGGCAGGTGGCCAAGATGGCGGAGGATGGATTCTATGGAGCTTGACGACGGTTGTTATTAGTATAATCCTTTGAGTATTGTGGTAACCGGGTAACCAGTTACCGGGCCCGAAGTCACAACATCTCTGCTATATCAAGGAAAGGTGTACATTTTTACACGCCCTCCTCTTGTTTTCTGTCCAGCAGCTAATCTTTCATCACAGCCTTATAGCGGATGTCCTTCTGTTCGCCATGACCGTTTCGCCTATTCCACCTATATTGGCGGTATTCGAGGTATGTGATTTTACGTGGAATTGGGCCGAAATTTTTCGCTGATGTGCACAACAGTGCTATGCACGAACGTTGCTCGAGAAGAGCTGCGCCTCTATATTACATGGGGTGCGTTTTTTTTCTTTATTGGATCTTCTTGACTACATTATAAACCCCCCAGCGCTTGGCTACACGACCCCTCGCAGATTTGCGTTGGAGATACAGAGAACCGCCGCTGCACGCCTCATGTTCGAACGCTGACGGAAGATGACCTGGATACCCGAGATCGATGTAGCCTTTCCTGGGCGAGCTAGGCGTGAAATACCAACATTCCTTCGGTATGTGAAGAATTTTCGGTAAGAACTACTCTCTGGCTAAATCATCAAGTTAAGCGCTCTGGATTGGGTCAATCCCGTCTACTACGACACCTGCTACCATTTTGAGCGTGTTCAGTCCCTATGGTCCCATAGAATCAGCAAGAGTTCTGACTCACAAGAATTGTGGCTTTAGTTAGTCTTGTTTTTTTTTCTGATTACTTTTTTCGGTCTCATGCTATTCGTTAAAGTCAATTTTGAACGTCTTGATGATGCTGTTCGGGCTCGCAAGTGCTTGAACGGCCGTGATGTTCTCGGAAGTGATCTCGGGGCAATCCGTATCGGTTATGCAAAGGTTCCAGTTAAGAATGGTCAAGAAAATGGTTCTTCCGGGGAGGATACCTCGAACCTTGCGCAAGGAATCGGAGACCTCAGTGTTGGAGCGACCATCCATGCTTTGCGTGGCATCAAAGGCGCATCTACGATCCCTGCTGAACAACAGGTGCTTGGTGGCGGTGTAGAAAATTATAGGTTGAATTTGCTTCTAAGCATCGCTTCTGGTATGCACACTGGTCAGACCCACGATGGCAAATATGCCGTGCCAGTTCCTGTGACGGAGCAGCAGATGATCTTAAGAGAGATCAGTGGGGGCAGCGCAGATGCTGAGGCTGATATCCAAGCATTGGCTGGTATGTCCCAGGTTGACGTTTTGATTTGTTTAATTATATTCATTCGCAACTGCAGATTTCCGCCCTCTCATGATGTACTATACCACTATTCCCTTGGTATCTGAACGTCCCCATAATAAGCGTTGGGATGCTTCCAAATTGCGCGAACTCTGTAAACGTTTAGATTCCGGTACGATGACAACCGAAGAAATCGACCAGGTTGCCGGTGACTTCATGGATGGTGAAATTGTCGACCTAGCCTCGGATTGGCTTGGAAAGACTGTATGCCTGAACCTTATTAATATCCTTCCTCGTTTATTGATGTACTTCATTCTAGGTTGTCCAAAAGCTGTTCGAGAAATGTACTGCCACTCCGAGGTTTGCAGTGCTGGAACGTATCGCACCGCATCTTGCAATGATTGGTATCCATAAAAACGGGACATGGGCCGCCCAGAAGATTATCGAATGTGTCTCCAGCCCTGAGGAAATGGCTCTCATTTCTCAGAACCTTCGAGCATACGCACCTCCCCTTCTTTTGGACCAGTTTGGGAACTACGTTGTCCAGTAGGGTTTTTTTTTGTTATCTATTACTTCTGAACATATATCAACCCCCCTATAGATGTTGCTTACGCTTCGGTGCCCCAAACAACGACTTCATTTTTGATGCCATCGTTGACCGTATGTGACAAGGTCGATTCGGTGCTCGCAGTATGAGAGCTTGCCTCGAAAGCCCTTATATTACCATCAACCAGCAACGCCGAATTGCCACTCCCATCATTTTGAATTCGATCCCATTGGCCACCAATCCTAATGGTGCTCTGCTTCTTGCATGGCTGCTCGACACGTCAGGGTTCCCTTCTCGTTACAACTTGTTGGCACCTCGTTTCACACCTCACTTGTCGCACCTTGGTACACACAAGTTGGCATCGCTGACAGTCCTTCGCATCGTCAATCAAAAGATTGAGTCCGATGCCTCCTGTCAAGTTCTGGAATCGTTGTTCAATTCACCGGGCGACCATGTCTTGACCGATGCTTGGGTGATCAAGTCAATAGCGTTGCAGTAGTCCACAAAATTCTTACCAGTTCCTACATTGACGCCAACTTAAAGCATATATACATCGAAGCCACCAAACGTGTCCTTATCGAGCTCAAGGTCATCGCAACGCAGGCATACCGGAGGCTCATTGAAGGAGTTGGATTGCCCGTCCCCAATTTCCAGCCAACCTACAACAATACATTGCCACCTCAGGCTACTGGCAAAGTTACGAAGAACTTCTCTCAAAACTTTGGAGTTCCAGGTCTCCCTTCTGGCTATCCATCCAACGACCAGAGTTTTGCTTCCATGATGGCAGCCCTGCAGATGGGTGGACAGAATCCTCAGGCTGGTCCCCCTGTCCCACAGTTACAAGTGCAAGCGCTATACAGCCCTGGGCCCCCGAGGCGTGCTATGCCCCCTCCCACAAGTATTTTCTCCAGTTTCAGATCCATTCAACCCTTTTGCTCGGACACCTGAAAATGGCAGCCCTCGTCAGGTTGCTCTGCGTCGCATGCCCGGACCCCGAAGCGCTCCGTTAGGTGCACCGCATAACTCTGTCTATGGCAGACAATCACCCATCATGCCACATGGTCCGCTGAATCAGCAGCCTCATTACGGTGGACTGTCCCGTCAATCAGTTCCTCCTCACATTTATCAACCCTACATGTACCAACCATATCAACAGGGTCCTCCGCTGCCTTCGGGCATGGGAACTTTCCATGCGTAAGATAAAACGCCCACTGATATGACCTTTCACAACAATTCCTTTGGAACTCTCATTTTATCTCATGTTAAACCCGTCTCGTTGGGTTGCCTGCGCTTTACCTTTTCACTCCTTTTCATCCCATGCTTGTTTACAATATTTTGCTCCTTTGTGCGTTTGTGGCTTGGTTCGTGTCGTTTTTGTCCTCTATCGTATACCCCTTGCAAAGTCCAATGAAGCATGCATGCGTACTCATGTTCCTTTCCCCCCAACATATTCCAATTCGTTGCTCAAGTTTGCCGCGTACTGTGACACTCCCACAGTACCACACACCCTGATATCTTTTTCTTCACAAATTCTCATTCTTCTTTCACTTCGCTCTCTTCTTACGTGTACAACAAAACGCAACTGCTCTCCGTCTCTGTAAGTAGTTATACAACCTTATCATCTCGCAGCATCCGTAGATATATTCCACGAAAAGTGTCATAGTACATGCATATATCGTTCCACTAGACCACTTTGCTTACTTGTGCAATATATTTATATATACCTATACTCTTAAGCAGATGTCGTGTGAATGTGTACTCGTATTTGCTCGTCCTGCCTCAGCTCAGTTCAGCCTCTCTCTCGCTGGTCTTTTCACTCACCCTCTTACGATGTAGTGCCGTTCTTA
>Ga0307509_10005679_pt1 | contig 17216 bp, 7 predicted proteins | sample 10_EM_MG_FD_202245 | JGI IMG/M metagenome (GOLD analysis project Ga0307509, IMG submission 202245) | Populus trichocarpa ectomycorrhiza microbial communities from riparian zone in the Pacific Northwest, United States - 10_EM | ecosystem: Host-associated > Plants > Roots > Unclassified | place... | reverse complement strand
ACCTTTTCTTATCTAGTTATAATTAGTTGTTTTAAGCTTATTAAAAACTTATATCATCATTAATTTTAATATTTGAATAAATCAAAATACATGTAAACTGATCCAAGCATTCATATTAATTATAATATAAAAAACTTAGCTGCTACTTCAGAATAATATCACATCATATTTTCTTTTCAATAACGCTTATTCTTCCATGATTATTCGTTGATCTCCCTGCATGCTCGTGAGATGAATTGAGCCTTCTCAGTTCAAGCTGGCCTTTCCCTTCCCTGTTCTCGACATTCCCAGCACTTAAATTCAAGCATCGTACGTGTCATATTTCTCTGGCCTGTTTAGCTGATACTCGAAAGAGTTCCCCTGCGAATGTCTACTCGAATGTATTGCCTGTCTGTGGGGGTTTAGATGGCTTCTTTCATGGCTACTGCTGCCCATGTACGCATGGAGGAGATAATCTATGAAGGAAATATTGTAAGATGGATAGTCAAACCTCAGCCTAGATTGCTGCATGCCCGGGTCGATCTCTATTTAGACACAATTTATTGTTTTGTTAACTTGTTGTTGGGAAACTACTGTCTTTAATTATCAAATGTAGTTGCTTGAGAGCTCGTAGTGTGAAGAGCAAAGGATTTATCTGTGCATACTCCACAGACTTAACTGGTCTCATGTTGAAAAAGAATAAGAAAATATTCGACAAACCCCGTGGATCGCCGGTGTTACCACTAGGTGGAGTTCGACTGTCTCAATACTAAATTATTATTAATGATTTTTTATTTAAAAAATTATGTATGTGATTATAATTTTTAAAGAGCTAGTTAAAATGATTTTTTTAGCTATTTAACTATAAAACAAGTAGCATGAATGTGAATGCTATAAAATATTATTTTAGGTAGTATTTTATATCATGATAGCGGTTTTTTTTAAGAGTTTTTTTTAAATAATAAAATAATATTTTTATATTTTTAATATTAATGCATCAAAACAATTTGAAAATAAAAATAAAAAAAATTTTAAAAAAAAATTTAATCCTTTTAAAAAAACATAATAACATCGCAAAAACAAATCCTCTTCAAGTTCCAATCATCAAATAAAAAACAAACAGCTATCCAACTCAAGTTCTCGTACCAATATCTTTTATATATATATATATAAACACCATAACCGATTAATTAACATATATATTAAATAACTGTCTACGAGCAACGACTTGCATCATCCTGTAATTATGATGTCTAATGATTTTTTTTAAAAATCTAAATCACAGGTGACCCATATCAAAATGATCAGCACACAAGGACAAATCAAGCCTAGACAGCTACAAATTCGTTATTGGTGGGAATCCAAACATAAATCCATTTTCAAGTTCCAATCATCAAATCAAAATGCAAACCAACAGCAGTACCACTCCCTCTGACCACCAGTAAAAATACAAGGGATAATTATAAGTAAGTGTATGAAAAATGTTTTTTAAAATATATTAAAATAATATTTTTTAAAATTTATTTTTAACATTAATACATAAAAAAACTTATTTAAAACAAAAAATTTTAAATTTTTTTTTAATAACAAAAACAAACACAACATGTTTAAATAGTATTTATAAATGTGGTAGCGGTTGCTTTTCAAACAAATTTTCACTTGAAAATATATTAAATTACTATTTTTTTTATTTTTTTAAAATTATTTTGACACCAATACATCAAATTTTGTTGATGAAAATATAATTTTTTTTTAATTTAAAGCAAATAAAAATTTTTTAATTTTTTTAAAAAACACTTTTGGAACATAAAAATAAATAGACTATAAGGTAGTATTTGAAAATATAGTTGAAGCCATGTTTCTCATAAATTTAAATTTTTAAATTTCAAATTATTTTTTTATATTTTTATTTCAAATTATTTTTTATATTATCTTGATGTTTGTATGTAAAAATAATTTTTAAAAAATAAAAAAATATTATTTTAATATATTTTAAATAAAAAATATTTTTTAACCGTCACATACTCCAGGCAGACTCACCTTAACGACAAGACAGAGCAACAGCTGATAAGCAACATAAGAAATGCCATGCAAATCCACATGGATTAATGACCTTTTTTATCCCGTAAAGACAGCAAGTACAAATTGCGAGTGGTGTGTGTGTGCCCAATAAAAAGACAGCTAACTAGCTCAGAGCAGTACACAGTCGTCTACTGGCTACTGCTGTGCATTAAAATCAATAATAATAATAATAACAATACTAATAAAAAATAATATTAAAATAACTTTTATTTATTGTAATTGTAATAGTTTAGTATTTTTCACATTTTTTTATTTAAAAATTATTAAATTGATATTTTATAATAGTTTTGAATTTTTAATATAAAAAATAAAAAAAACTTTCTAAAAAATCATTTTAAATTATTTTTAATTAAAAAATATTAAAAAAAGGGCCTCCACTGTAATACAAAACATAATCTTCGGATAGAGAGAATATAGGATTCATTACAAAGCTGTTTAAGAAAAGAATTTATTTCATATTTTGTAATTTTTTTTTATGGGATATATAAGAAAACAAAATCCCCTAATTTTGCCTCCACTTTTTTTAGAGTGAAAAAAACGAAAGCCCCAAAGCCCGCTCTCATTTTGTGGCATCAAAAATTTTTGAACCCCCGCCTTCCTCCTTTTTTTCTCAATCAAATCAGCCCGCCATCTCAAAATCTCCTAATCCCTAAGTTCCATATCTCCGTCTCTCCGTCTCTCTCTCTCTCTCGTTCTCTTTGTTGTGTACGGAAAATCTCACCTTCTTGTGATCTCTGTCAAAACCCTAACTTTTTAGGGTTTTAGTGTTCTGTTTTGTTTCCATGGCGAGTGAAACCCTAGAAGAGAAGAAACCAGGGCAGGAAGCTCCTCCTGCTGAGGATTCAAAACCAGATGCACAAAAGGAGCAAACTGAAAGCGAAGGACCGAAGGAGGGTACAGAGAATGAAGCGAAGGAGGCTGACAACGAGGAAGTGAAAGAAGTAGAGAAGATTGAGAAGGAGGGAGCTGAAAAGGAGGAGTCTTTTGGAAATGAGGAGAAAGAAGAAGAAGCGAAAGAAGAGGAAGAGGTAGAGAGAAAGAAAACTAAGCGAGGAAGCAAGAAATCGAGTAAAGATTTGACTGAGAAGAAGGAGAAGGAGCCGGTGACTCCAGGTAGTGAGAGGCCTGCCAGAGAGAGGAAGATGGTGGAAAGGTACTCTGCTCCTGAGCCTGGACGGTCAGCGACCAAGCCTTTGTCTATTGAAAAGGTAATACTCAAATCTTACACAAAAAAAGGATCTTGTTTCCTTGGAAAGGAAAATGGTTTTTGGATTTGGAGTTTTGAGATAACTTTTTTTTTGGTTGCAGGGACGAGGAACACCACTGAAGGATATTCCTAATGGTATGTGTGATTTGTTTGTGGATCCCATGCTGTTGTTGGTGTTTGTGTTTATTTGGTGTGTACTGTTTTGTTTGCTATTTAGTAACTATGCTTTTTAAATGCTCTGAAGTTATCACGAAAGAATGGAGTAGAAAACGTTAATGGTAATTGCAACTAAGCAACGACGACAAGTTTTGATACATTTATGGTTGATGCATATCTATATGTTGTGATTTTGTGTGAAATGAGATTATTTTTTAATTTTATGTAGCATGGGTATGCAATCAAATAGGCTTAATCTTAATTTTGGTACTGGTAAGTTGGTGAAAGTACCATCTATATGTTTTGATATTGTGGGTTTCTCGTGAATACTGTGGGAATTCATCAATGTTTCATAACTAACTTACATTGCTGAGAAAAGTTAACTGTTTAGCAGGGAAATGTATTACTGGTTACTTGCTTCTGAAGTGCTAGCATGGAGCCTGTTGTACAATGTGTAGCTACTTATGAAAGAGAGAGAGAGGGAGAGAGAAGAAAAGTTTTGGTAGGTATGCAGTATTAGAGGAAGGTGATTGTGCAGTAGGAATTGGGTTCTAGCTTTGTTGTGAGTTTTAAAAGTTGTTACATTGCGTCGCATTTGCAGGCTTGCCTGCCAATTGTTTTAAATGAGAGCAAATCCATTCATCAAAGGAGAAGATTCTCTTTTTCAGCTCTTTGTTCTGCACACTTGTTCACCTTGGAGGAAAACACATCCAATTAAGTCCGGCTTCTGAGCTAACTGTCATTGTTTTCATGAATCACTCTTTTCCTCTTTTCTGTTCCATTAAATTTATGGTTGAACAAAATTGTGGCACTAGTTATCTATAACATTAGAACATTCTTTGTATAGAACTTTGAAACATAAACAAAAGCTTTGAACTTGCATAAACATGTGTGGTTTTACCCTCAATGGGTTTTACTGCTCAAAGTGCTTGCTTACTGGTTCTAACTGTTCTGGGAACATTATCCTGAAAGTAGAGGATGTTTTCCATTTTCATTGGTGTTAAAAGTCTGCTAGGAATGTGAATGCATGTAGTTTTAAAGGTTTCGCAGACAAGAAATGCTTGATAGTTTGTTTGAACTCTCTGAACATTGTCCATGTATTTGAGACTTGATCTAATATTTTGATTGACTTCCCTTCTTGTTTCCTGGCATTCTCTTTGTATTGTTTCTGGCATTTTTATCATACTATCATTTTTGTTATTAGTGTCAAAGGATGCACAATTATCCTGTAGGAAGGGAGATAAATTCTTTGGATCTGGATTTTATTATTCAGGAATACTGAATTTCCATAATATAGGAGATTTCCTGTACATAAGTGGGAACAGATTTTCCTATCTTGTTGGCTTGCACATGCTTTATCTTTACTTTTTTTCAACTTTGTCATTACAACAGACTGGTCTGTTTTTTTGTCTGATATTGTGAACTTTTCAGTGGCTTTCAAGTTGTCCAAGAGAAAACCTGATGACAATCTACAGATGCTTCATATGATTCTGTTTGGAAAGAAAGGAAAGGTGCTTGTCTGATATAGTCTTTGGAAATGGTTGTTTTAATTCATTTTGTTTTGTTAATTAGTTTATCATTGCTGTCTTGGTTAATTAGTTTATCATTGCTGATTGATTCATTAATGTTTATGACCATTCTAAATTATGTTAATGTGATTTTTTTAGGCATACAATCTAAAGAAAAACATAGGCCAGTTTTCAGGCTATGTGTGGGTTGAGAATGAGGTACTGAAGTTCTTGCCTTATATTTGTTGCTGCATGTTTGTCCACACATTCTTGTATTGCATATGTTGTTGCACAAGCCTGTGCTCAGGTAAAAATAAGATTGTATCCATGATTCATTCATGAAAGGCACAATATGTTTAGCGATTGTGAGTGCTTTGAAACTGTTTTGATTGGTTTCCTCACATCTTATCAGGATAAGCAGAAAGCAAAAGTAAGGGAAAAGCTTGACAAGTGCGTCAAAGAGAAGTTGATGGATTTTTGTGATGTGCTCAATGTCCCTATAAATAGGTCTGCTGTGAAAAAGGTTTGTATCAACTATGTTAAATGTTTTATTTTCTTGTTATTCAAATCCATCTAAAACCCATTTGATTAGTCACTTGGTTGGGCCTTGTTTCCAGGAGGAACTCACTGTAAAAATATTGGAATTCTTGGAATCCCCTCATGCCACCACTGATGTTCTGCTTGCTGACAAGGAACAGGTTATCTATTCTTTAAATATTTACCCATTGCAGATTGTTAGGTAGCCTTTCACTGTCAATTTGAGAGTTGCTGATACTTGCTGCTTATTTTGGTTTCAGAAAGGTAAGAAGCGTAAGGTCTCAACCGGAAAAAATGCAAGTCCTGTAGAAGCATCAACTACACCAGCAAAGGTTTGTTGTTCGCAGCATCATTTCTGTATAAAACATTTTATAGAGCTTTTCTTTAATAAAATCTTTGGATGGATGTGTTTTCTTGGTGCACACCAATAGACAGTGCTCTGTTTTTTTTTCAAGACTCCTTTATGCTGCTTCTGATGATATTTGAATGTCATGTTGGCTGTGTCATAATGCACCTCTTACAACTGCTATGTTTGCTTAATCATTAATAATTTTTTGCAGCGCTGATATTTTTAGATGTGAAATCATGAATATTAAAAGCAGAAATGAGAACAGTCTCTGCATTTTCTAGTAGTATGGAATTGGTACATTTTAAACTGACATTGCTTTTAGGTGTGTGCAAGTTATTATGTTCTTCTATTCTAGAGAAGCAAAATGCCTTTAACTGATCCCAACTGTTGTGATTATGGATGACATTATGTGAAGCTGCATAATGTGACGTTCCTGATTTCCATATAAAAAGTAAGACAATTTAAATGTTCATCTTACCTCAAGTCTCTCTCTCTCATAGACAAACACGCACACCCTCACCCAATCCCATGCAGGGCACATACTAGCCCGGTGCTAGCACAGACACATGTATACATCAGGAATGCTTATATGACCTATTTACTTTGTTTTTCATCTGCTTCATTATTCTGTGTTGAGTTTAATCATCCATAAATTCCAAACAGACATACACAGGATATCCTTATAATTGACAACGTGAACCATTGATCATATATTTGATATATTATTTTCTTGTTTTTCATCTTCCATACATTTTTGCTATTTCTCAAATGTTTTGATCAGCTAATTGGACCTTGCCTAAGCCTTCAGGATCAATTTTCTAGCCTGCACATGTTCTGCAAAAGCCTGTCTTATGACACAGTTCTTTGCAGATGGTGTAAATAGGGAAAGATAGTGCTCTTACCCATCACTTGTTTTAAAATTTTTGTCTTCAATATAACATGATGCATATCCTTTGCCACTGCTTGTTTTGTTTTTCCTGCTTTTATGCTGAGCTGGTTATGAATTCTGTACTTCATTGTTCAACAGAAACAAAAACAAACACCCCAAAGTGGACAAAAGCGAAAGCGTTCATCCAAAGATGAGGAAGATGATGATGAAGATAAAGTTGAATCACCAGTTGCTAAAGATGATTCAGAAGAGGATGATGAAAATGAGGCAGAAAAGAAAGAAGAGAGTGATCATGAGGAGAGCAAATCAGAGGAAGAGGAAGATGAGCCAAAGGAGCAGACGCCACCTAAGAAGATATCAAAAAAATCTGCAAAGCAGAGTTCAGCGGTTAAAGGTGCAGAGAAAGTTACGCCTAGCAAAAAGAGCACCCCTGCAAAGCCTGTCAAAAGTCCAGTAAAATCTACCAAAAATACTTCTGGCTCATCATCAAAAAGGGGCGCTAAAGATACTGATGGAAGTTCCAGTTCTGTTTCTAAATCAAAGGTATCTGCATCTAAGAAACTTAAGGTTGAAAAGGAAAACCCTAAGGACCGAAGCGCTTCGTCCAAGGACAAGGTCACTGGCAAGAAGCAGTCGACTAAGTCCCCATCAAAGGATACTGCAAAAGATCAAGGTGAATGATTTTCCTTCTATTCCTGATGTTTAAAGCTTTCAGTTTGAAATTGTGACTGTTTTGAGCAAGTAATTGATTTGTTTTGCATTTTGTCTATGCAACACTCTTTTATGTACCTATATTTTGGTGATTATGTGTTTTATGGTGAGTCTTTTGTGAGGTGAAAAAGTAGGGGTAAAATATTATGCAAGTGTTAATGTGTAAATTTTAGGGGGGGGAATTTGTTGAAGTTGTAAATATTGATTGCATTTAGTAGGATTCACATATCCACTTGCTTCAATAATTTATTGATTTTGTAGTTACTGTTGTTGTTCCTTAAACACCACTTCTCTTTCTTCGAGTTTCTTTTGCACTCTTCAAAGTGGACAGAACTTGGATTATTCCCCCTTATAATTTTTTTGCTGCGACCACAATCATGTCAAATAGGAAGCTTGAGCTCAGTGGAAGTTTATCACTGTTGAAGGACATTGAAACATGCTAAGTGACAGTGGTTTGTTATAGGAGACAGGGCTAGGATGGAGCAATAATTATAATGTGATTATAAGGTTTGTGTTGTTAAAGAATATCCAAGAAATGTGGTTGGAATTGTATTTGAGAGATCCATAGATAATTGTCTTGGCTGGACAGGGAGTGTTAGTTTTGAGAACAAATTACAAAGAGTGTTTGCCACCCCTTGTGGTTGGCGAGTAGCGTTTGAAACGTTACCCTTCTGATTTATTAACTTAACAATTTGTCTTACTGAACAATTATTCGAGGAGGTAGTTTGCATGGGTGATTTTTCACTCCCTTTCACCTGCTTCCAAAAACCTCCTTAAAAGTGTCTGTATCAATATCCTTTTTGAAGATTATGTATGATAAAAAAAGCCAAGGAAAAAACTAGGTCCAGTTTTATCTTTCAAAAAAGAATGAGTGCACAAGCTTAGTGGTGAATCATAAAAGGACATCTTTTGAATGTTGCAGGGTTTTGGAGAAAGGACAAAACTATACAAGCATAAATTCTTTTTAAAATTGATATGCATCAGCTCTTCAATTGCAGTTAAAAATAGGATGGATGAAGTAAAAGATGTTATTTTGGAGAATTAAAATGAAGAGTGAGATGGTGTCATTGTCAATGAAGTAAAAGATGTTATTTTGGAGAAATAAAATGAAGAGTGAGATGGTGTCATTGTCACAAGTTGCGGGGAGAGAAATAGGATAAAGTAAAAGATGTTATTTTGGAGAAACAATAACATTCATAGAGTGCTTGTATCTATGGCATGAAGAAAAGATTTTGATGCCCATATAATAGATGTTGTCTATGACATCTTCCTGGATTTAACCTGTTGTGCTTGGGAGATATTTGTTAAACAATAAACAGGGTGACAGGATCTCCATTTGTTTAAATTTTGTTGTTAGAGAATTTGTTCACCTGCCTTATGATTTTTATGTCTGAAAATTAGGTAAAGTCAAGTCTAACAAAAGGGCCAAGGCAGAACCCACCAGACAAGAGATGCATGCAGTTGTAGTAAATATTCTGAAGGAAGTGGATTTCAATACTGTAAGTCTTGCCTGTGATTTAGCGTTGTAATTTGCATAGTTAGGACAGTTTGTCTTGCTAGTTATACCATCCTTAAGAATCTGTTTCTGGTGATGTGCAGGCAACTCTATCAGATATTCTCAGACAGCTTGGTATGTATGGTTTATCTTTCTTCTATTACTTAGATGTTGGCATATTTCCGTTTCAACTTTGCACATCATACATATAATTTTGGTTATATTAGGTACCCACTTTGGCATAGATCTAATGCATAGAAAAGCGGAAGTGAAGGATATTATTACAGATGTGATAAATAGCATGTCTGATGATGAAGAAGAAGGTGAAGGGGAGGACGCGGAGGATAATGCTGAGGGTGGTGATGATGCAGATAAAGATGCTGACGAGGATGATGATTAGTTCATTTTATTACAAATGCTTTACTTGACTCTTGTAGAACATGAGGTATGTGGTGTATTCTCCAGATATCACCCCCCACTGGAGGGGCTTCAACAACAGATACTGACGATGCACCACTGTTGCAATTTGGATCTTGTTACCATTTCCAGATGAAGGCACCCAACCGGGTTTGTTTTGTATCATATGCTTTAGTACATTTTGCTCTTACAAGTAGTGCTGAGCTGAACTTAAATTCTTGGTAGTTTTATTTCTCCATCCCTACCTCCACCCCCAACGTCCCTTTCCATTTAGACTTGGCTTTTAGGTGTATTTGTTGACTTTTCCCTGCAAAGGAGTAGAGATTTGAACCGCATTCTCATGTGGTCCTTACGGGTGCTTATAATTTATGAACAATGTAAGTTGAATGCTTTGCAAATTAACTGTCACAGGTGATAGTTTCTGTTTAACTTAAATTTATCTGGAACTTTTTGCTATGCAATTTAATGGCCTTCATGATTTGAAACTTAAAGATAATGTTTCTCTGAGAGTAAGGTACTTGCTCGGTTTACCAGCAATTGTCACACATTTTTTAGTGTTGGTATTGCAGTGGAAGGTGCTTTTCCAAAGTGTTTTTGGGCTGAAAAGTTGCCAACCGGATGCTTTTTGGGGGTGTTTTTGGTATTACAATGCCCATAGCACCAAGAACCTTCAATCAATGTTTCCAGCCTACCAGAATGTTGTACATGCCATAGTTGCTTTGCTAATAAAGCTTCCTTGGTAAAAGTTGTTTGTCAATAGGTTGATGGATGAAGTGTTTGTTCTGCGTACTAGCATTGGTTGATTTACTAGGGTTGATTGGTAGATGAAATTTGTGTTTTGAAGTGTGAAATTGAAGCCTGCATGAGCTTTTGAGAATGGATTTATTCGGCTGTAAGCTTTGAGAGGAATTCCTGTCCAGTCTGGGCTGATGCAAATAAAAATTAGCAAAGGGCTCTAATTACCTGATGCAGGTGATGGTTTTGCTGAAGGTTCTCCCTGGTATTTCCATTCGATTGACAGGTTTAGATACCTAAAACCAATTAAGCTAAGGTCTTTATCTTTATCAATGGAGTTGCCTCGGGCTTTGAATGCTGGCTCCGAATTGGTGTCCATACTTTGATTTGTAGACGGTCTTTTTCCTTATGGAGTTGGTATTAATACGTTAATACTGGGCTCTGATCTGGTATCCATCTCTGTCCGTCTTTTTCCCAACTTGAACTTGCATATCTGTGGGTTAATACTGGGCTCTGAGTTGGTATCCATCTTTATCTTTGAAATTCAAGTCTTTTTCGTTACTTGAACTCGACAATGGGGGGGGGGGGGGTGTTCAAACCCATGCAAGTGGCGATCATTTCACACTGTGCTATAACTCTGAGTTTCATGAATAAGCTATTGTCCCGTGCATGCAAGTGGCGATCATTTCACACTGTGCTACAACTCTGAGTTTTATGAATAAGCTATTGCCCCGTGGGATCTTCTAAGTTTGGCACGAGACAGGATTTGCAAATGGATTTTGGCCCCTCAGCTAAAAAAGTTTGATTGAAATGTTTCAACCGACAAGCTACCAATCAAAGGTTTTTTAAGCTTTCTTGCTTAGGCTGATGCCAAGCTAGCCAATGCTAGTTTAACTGGATAATATATCCAGAGGCTGCAAATTTCTCGCAATGTCGAGGATCATAAAAGAGACTGGGCTCCAGAGCAAAGGACGTACAACCAATTCGGGACACCATCGACCCATTAAACAATCAATTTGCATTGACTATTGTACTGCATTATGGAGCATCTTATTTGTGTATTGAATAATCAGCCGGCTCATGGGTCCATAACTTGTATCTCTTTACCATCAAAAAATCAAATCAAAGTGGGTTGCAGGTATTCAGCACATAATTAATAATTAACAATACTCTAAAAGGCGTGGGAAAAATACGTAGCTTGCCCACGCCTTTTAGACTTTCCTCATTATTAATATATTGTATTATTATTATTATTATTATTATTATTATATTATAACGTGTACTAAAAAGCTTTTTTTATTTTTTTTTCTTTTAATGAATTTTTTTTTAATTTAGTTTGTAAATGTTTAATTTTTTTCTATTTAGTTATCAAATTTTCATGATACGGATTCCGGGTTTGACAGGTTAGCCCAATTAATTCTGAGTAACCCGTCAATTTTTTTTTTCTATTTAGTTATCAAACTTTCACGACACGAATTCAAGGTTTGATGGGTTAACCTGCTTTGACGGCTTAACCCAGTTGATTTCGATTTTTTTTTCTCATTAGTTTTTTCTTCCGATTTCATCTTTTAATATTGTATGCAGTCCACAGTAAAAAGGTTAATGCCTTTAGTTTTTTTTTTGTTTTTTTTTCTTTTTATGCCTTTCATTGTGGACTGCACAGTGCAGTCCACGGTGAAAAGACTAATGTTTTTTTTATTTTTAATTAATTTATTTATTTAGTTTGTTGATATTAAATATTTTTCTATTTAGTTATCAAACTTTCATGACACAGATCTTAGGTTTGACAGATTAACCCAGTTAATTTAGATTTTTTTTCTTTTTCTTCATTAGTTTTTTTCTTCTTATAAGTTTTTTTTCTGTTATTTTTTCTTTTGAATTAATAATTTTTTATTTAATTTAGTTCATTAATATAAATTTTTTTTCTATTTAGTTATTGGTTGATGCCTTTTTTCTATTTAGTTATCTTAGGTTTGGCTAATTAGAGAAAAACTTTTTTTCTTTTTGCTTTTTTGCTGTTTTTATGCCTTTGACTGTGGACTGCACAATGCCGTCCACAGTGAAAAGGCTGATGCCTTTTGTTTGTTTTGGTTTTTTTTTGTTTTTAATTATTATTTTTTGTTTAATTTAGTTTGTTAAAGTTCAATTTTTTTTCTATTTAATTATCAAACTTTCATGATACGGATTCCGGGTTTGATGGATTAACTTGATTTGACGAGTTAGCCCAATTAATTCTGGGTAACCCGTAATTTTTTTTTTCTATTTAGTTATCAAACTTTTACGACACGAATCAAAGGTTTGATGGGTTAACCTGCTTTGAAGGATTAACCCAATTAATTCATATTTTTTCTTTTTCTTCATTAATTTTTTTTCTTTCTGTTGGTTTTTTTTCTTTGTTTTTTTCTTTTTAATTAATCTATTTAATTATCACATTTTTATGACACGACCTTGCAGCCAGACCCACATCCAAGGCTATTAGGTCTAGTATTGCAGCCACACCCACTTAAACTTGGGTCATGTAAGTTTAATGTTATTATTAATATTATAAATATTACTCTTAGGTCAGACGTTACAGCCAAACCCAAGACTCTTGGATACAGCTTTACAGAAAAACCTAATACTTTTAAATTTTAATGTTTTTTGATATTTTTTATATAAAAAAAATTAACCCGCAGCATCGCGCGGTTCATGTAACTAGTTTTATCTGTAAAAGCTGTAGACAAAGGAACAATTTTGTTTATAAGAAATCTGATAAATAAAATCGAAGTAAGCAAATCTTGGACGCCAACCCCACCAACCAACCCCAGGATGACTCTTCTTTCTCACGCCAATTTTGGTAGCTGGTGATGTTTTGGTTCTTTGGCCAGTAGCCTACCACAACCCCATAGGTGACCTCTCCATAATCTGCAACAAGGAAATTGTGACGATGTCCAAAAGAAGACTCAAAAGGGTTGCAGTTTTCAATTTCTTATTGTAGGGTTCCTCCATTTACACAACCTTACGTGCAATTTTTGCGATACGAAGAATCCCCATCTCCTGTCCCTATCAAGATGTAGTGTTTTATCAACCAAAACAACTGTATTCAATGTTCACCAGGTCCATTTCATCCTATATATCTTCAACATTATTATACAAGTAGATATCCAGTTGTTCCCCGTTCCATACTCTAGCATTGCAGGTATGTATTTTCTTCTTACTATTCATGAATTGTATGGTCTTTAATCTGTGATGTTCAAGGAGCATATGTGCGTTTCTTGAACAGATCATAGGTTTTTTTCATTGTTTGTTTTTTTGAAGCATCTTTCTTTGTTTTTTTGAGCCAGGTTTTGTTTTTTAAGGAGTCTTACCTGATGGCAGATGGTAGTAACGATGCTTTAAAACTTACTGTTAAGCAAGGAGAACCGACTCTGGTTCCTCCAGCAGAGGAGACAAAGAAGGGCCTGTACTTTCTCTCAAACCTTGATCAAAATATCGCAGTCATAGTTCGTACAATTTACTGCTTTAAGTCTGACGTGAAAGGAAATGAGGATGCTGTGGAAGTCATTAAGAATGCCTTGTCAAAAATTCTTGTGCACTACTATCCAATAGCTGGGCGGCTAACAATTAGCTCAAAAGGAAAGCTGATAGTGGATTGCACCGGGGAAGGTGCTGTTTTTGTTGAGGCTGAAACGGATTGTGAAATAGCCGAGCTTGGAGACATAACAAAGCCTGATCCTGTGACTCTTGGGAAGTTGGTTTATGAAATTCCTGGTGCACAAAACATACTTCAGATGCCTCCTGTAACGGCTCAGGTTTGAAGAATCTTTGAATATTTATGTTAGTTATAACCTTGCAGGTTCTATATAGTTGTACTACTGTAGGGATGTAAAATCCTTTTCGAAAGTAAGCCTAAAAGAACAAAAAATCTCATTTTCGCACAAAAATTTGCTATTGTTTTCCAGGTGACTAAATTCAAATGTGGAGGATTTGTTCTTGGGCTATGCACGAACCATTGTATGTTCGATGGAATTGGTGCTATGGAGTTTGTGAATTCATGGGGAGCTACTGCTAGGGGTTTGGCTCTTGATGTACCTCCATTTCTAGATAGAAGCATACTCAAAGCTCGAATCCCGCCTAAGATAGAGTTTCCACACCATGAATTTGATGACATTGAAGATGTGTCAAATACCAGCAAGCTTTATGAAGAGGAAATGCTCTATAGATCTTTCTGTTTTGACCCCGAGAAACTTGATCAACTCAAGGAAAAAGCTATGGAAGACGGAGTTATAGCCAAGTGCACAACATTTCAAGTTCTCTCAGCCTTTGTGTGGAGAGCTCGATGCCAGGCATTGAGGATGGTGCCTGATCAACAGATAAAGCTCCTGTTTGCTGCAGATGGACGGTCTAGATTTGAGCCACCAATTCCTGAAGGATACTTTGGCAATGCGATCGTGTTAACAAATTCTCTGTGCACGGCAGGAGAGATAATGGAAAACCAGTTGTCCTTTGCTGTAAGGCTAGTTCAGGAGGCAGTTAAAATGGTTGATGACAGTTATATGAGATCAGCGATAGATTATTTTGAAGTTACAAGAGCCAGGCCCTCTCTGACTGCAACTCTTCTAATCACAACTTGGTCTAGGCTATCTTTCCACACAACAGACTTCGGATGGGGGGTGCCTGTTTTATCAGGGCCTGTGGCTCTACCAGAGAAGGAAGTAATTCTCTTCCTTTCTCATGGGATTGAGAGGAAAAACATAAACGTTCTCGTAGGCCTGCCAGCTTCTTCCATGAAGATATTTGAAGAACTAATGCAGATTTGAGCATCAAAAGATGCATCCAAAGCTCGTATCGTAGAGAAGTCTCCCTGACTTCTATTTCTTGAAGTTGATTATGTGTTGTTTTTTTTTTCTTGCCAAGAGATGCACTTTACATGGCTATGATATGATATCTAAGCGGAGGAAGAAAAAATCCTAGCAAAGTAATTCAATCCAGGTCTGGATGAAATGGCAGATGAACTGCAAGTTCATCTTCCTTGCTTCCTCTGTTATTTTTCACATGCACGTGTCTGAGGCATCATGCTGGATGTCGTAAGTTTAAAACCTCGATAACACGCAACTCTTAGCTTTGAATTTGATTTTATGTCGCAGCTGTCCTATTGGTTCGAATGGGTTCTATGTATTATGCTTTCTGCCAAATCTATTGAAATAAGATTAAAAGTGTAAGCAGGCCTTCCCTTTCACTTTTTTTTTTTTTTTCATTTTAAAAAAAATTAATTTTTTTATTTATTTCTTTACTTCAAATTAATAGTTTTTTAATGTTTTTATATCATCTTATCAAAAATAATTTTTAAAGCCTTATATAATATTAAGATGAGTTTTAATAAATAATTGAGATTTGTTAGTGGTTTATTATTAAGTTTTACGGTTTGTTTTTGAATTGAAAATTAATTCCACTTTGCATTGAATTGTGTTTAGGTACTTTGAAAGCCTTATATATTGCTCCCTTGTGATTAGTGAATGTTAATATTTATCTCAGTTTTTTTTAATCATCGTGGAATAATACTAATATATGTATAATCATAAACATGGATCACATTATTTTTTAATTAAATATGATTAGTTTGATTATCTATTTTATATTTGAATTATGTGATTTTAAGATATTAATATGAAATGGATTGTAGAGTCATACAAGTTAAAATACCTATACCAAGAAGAAAATGTTAGTCTATGTACACATATTTTATTAGGAGGGGGTTATTGTTTGTACCCTAAGTTGGTATATCCAACACTCCTTCGTGTGGGCTTTCTCGTTTTGATACCTATCTTGTGAACATGATTTATGATATTGTGTATGGCTTAAACTCCATAATTACAATAGTTCATATTATTTTGGAATGACATGTATATGGACATATAATTTATTATTTCAAAGGGGTGGTTAATTTTTATATTAATGTTTTTTTTATTATGATAAAATTATGTTTAAATATGAGGCTTAGCATAGGAGAAGCGATCATAAAAATGTCTTCATCTATGTGACAATCATGTGCTTAAATTTGGGTCATGACATCTTATTTTACTAATTTCTTAAAGGTCATAACATTGCGTTGTGGTGTGTGTTAATGCTAAGCTCATGTAAAATTTACTTGTGATTTATTTGAGTTATTAAAAAATTATCCAGTTTTATGCAATCCAATCGGAAAAAAGGGTTGGGCCAAACCTCAAAAGCATAAAACAAAACTTTATTAATATTATTTTATATTTTAAGAGTTCAATGACATTACAATATTTTTTTATATATTGCATCATGTAAAGGTACTTTTTTGATAAAAACCCAAAATATTTGACCACCACCCCAGCTGTCACATAATTCGAATGCAAAAAAAAAATGTGGATAATGTCGAAAAAAAACTAATGAAATAGGTATATTAAGTGGAAAAAAAAAATCTGGAATCTGGAAGCGTTGTATATTTTCGTGTTGATAAATGGAGGCTGACGTGTTCATGTTCTGGTCGAGCTTCAATGATCCAGTGACAGTCAGAAGCTCTGGGCCTCTATTAATGAACATAAATGGGCTCAACAGGCTGGAATAGGCTGGAGAAACTTTTTCTTTTTGCCCTTTTTCCTTAACGGCAATTCAATGAAATAAATTAATCCATGTTATAATAATTACAAGTTTACAACAACTACTCTGCAACCGTAACGAATCTCTCCGCACTGTTTAAAAATATATTAAGTGTTTTTTATTTAAAAATATATTAATATAATAATTTTTTGTTTTTTTAAATTATTTTTATATTAGTATATCAAAATAATCTGAAAATAATAATAAAAATAAAACAGAGAAAAAAAATTATATTTTTTTAAAAAATACTTTTAAAATGCAAAAATAAATAACCCTTCAGACAACTAATTATTTTGGGTGTTTTCCTTGTTAGAGTGTGTTTGATATTATGGTTGTAGTTTGAAAAAAGTTGTTTTTTATAAAAAGTACTTTTAGTTGAGGTTGGTTTGGAAAAATATATATTTGGTATTGTGGTTGAGGTTTGAAAAAAGTTGTTTTATAAAAAGTACTTTTAGTTGGGGTTGGTTTGGAAAAATATATGTTTGGTTAAAATTGTGGTTGAAATTGAGGTTGAACAAAAAGTAGTTTAATGTGTTTGGTTAATA
>Ga0307509_10005678_pt1 | contig 17217 bp, 26 predicted proteins | sample 10_EM_MG_FD_202245 | JGI IMG/M metagenome (GOLD analysis project Ga0307509, IMG submission 202245) | Populus trichocarpa ectomycorrhiza microbial communities from riparian zone in the Pacific Northwest, United States - 10_EM | ecosystem: Host-associated > Plants > Roots > Unclassified | place... | reverse complement strand
GAATATCATATTGTTCCTTTTGTATTCCCCTCACATCTGACACATGTTCTCCAACCACTAGATGTTGGTGTCTTTCGCCCTTGGAAACACTATCACAACAAGGCAATCCACAATGCCCAGCACAGTCTCGATATGGAATACACTATTTCTTCCTTCTTCCGCGATCTTAGCGCTATTCGGGACCAGACCTTTCAATCTCACACCATTAAAAATTGGTTTAAGGATTCCGGCATGTTCCCTGTCTCTTTCAAAGGGGTATTAAAGAAAATGCGCCATTATAATGCTAGACGAGATCTAAAGAAAGCATCTGGTTTGCCTACTAGTGCAATGGCATCAGGCTCACAAAGTAATATAAGTTAAGGGGCCACAATAATCTCAACTGATGAAGATGACGACCTGGAACTTCCTGTACTTCCAAGTACCTATTTTGAGTGTCAGAAAGGAATGGGTCAATGGATTGATAAAGCAAAAACCTTCAGTCGAAAATCCAAAGTCAAATTTCAACAATGGGCTGAAGGAACACAGATCTGTCTAGCAGAGGCACAACTTCAACAGGCATCCTATCGCGCTGTTCAATCTCGGATTCAAGAGGAAGAAAAGCGCCGCAAAACCAAATCCCGTCGGGTAATTCAAAAAGGTGGCATTATTACTGCTGCAGATGCCCGCCTTAGAAAGAAGGAAAAGGATCAGAAGTAGAAGCTAGCTGTTATAAAGAAGGCTCGCAGAGATATCCAGCTTGCTGTTAATAAGGCCAAGGCAGCCTTACACCGTCGTGGAGTTGATGCTCGCAAGGCTGAAAAAGAGAGAAAGAAACAACTTCACAATATTCAGACTCAGGGGGGCGTTATTCCACCTGAGATGTTGATTGCAATTATGGATCCTGAAAAGAATCCCACTCCAGAGGACCTTGAGGCACTTCAAGCCCCTCCTGACTTATTGCAAGCTCTGTTAATACTGGAACCAAATCCTCTTGATACTGTATCTACTGGGGATCTACCACAATCTGGAGCCAATGATGAATTGGAAGAGTTTGAGATTATTCTAGGTGGTGAACAAGGTGGAAGTCATTTAGGAGGTGGTTGTGATGAGCTGGATATTGATTCTGATTCTGGTTCTTTATCTACATCTTGTGATTCAATTGCAAGAAATGCTGATTTTATTACTTTCAATTAAAACTTTGTAACTTAGACAATAGTACTGGTACTCTAGAGAATTAATATGTAATTCTTTAAGCAGATCAATTGCATTCAAGTTATATAAGCCTCTTCACTCAAAAAAACAAAACGGAGCGTAACGCTTGCTTTTGCGTAACACTTGGTTTTCCCGACTATGAGCGAAGCGAATACAAGGGTAACCGGCTATTACTCTAAGATATGTTTGTGATACAAACCTCCATTTTGAATTCTCCCCTTGCTAATCATTATATTCCTTCGATATATTAGACACTATGCTATGGATCAGATTTCAGTACAGCTTGCTGTTAATAATGGTACATTTATATCAGATATATATTACTTTGTTTCTTTTCTTAATGCGAATCCTGTGGAAGTACTCTTTTTCCATGATAGTATTTTGCCTTATTTCCAGAGGTTTTTGACTGAATGGTTTTCATGAGGCTTTCTATATATTGTTTGCCTTTTTTCAGTTAGTTTTTGTATTTCCTCTAAAATTAGATATATATTTCTTCATTTTTCATACAGCTTGCTCTTGCATAATCGACCAATGATTTGTATTATTCTCTGAGTTTCCTGTATAATATGATGCCAATTATTTTTATCTTTTTTTTTGAAAGACTTTACATCATGTGATTGTGTTATTAACATTAGCATTTTCATAGCTTTCCTTGTTCCCTGACATAAACAACATCGCCTTTCTCCCTCACACTTTCTATTCCCCCTTTTCAAATTACTTCTACTGAATCCCCAATACTAAGTTACTAAAGAATACATCGTCTACCCCTCCTGAATCGCCAAATAAACACAAGCAGAGTTTATCCCAAGCTTAGATCAGTTTGTCAAATCGTCAACACCTATCAGAACCTGCAGCCCTCCACTTCCTACCGTCCATCTCATGATAACACGGGGATAATAAATTTTCGTTGTGCAAGCTGCATCACTACTTTCTAACTCCTTTTCTTGCCTTTGACCTGAATGCTAGAACTTCCAAACTAAGCTTTGTTTTTATTCCTCCTCTCCTCCTCCCATTAACATTTCCTTCATTCCTCAACCTCAACTCTCTTTCGCTTTCAACTTATATTACAGTACTTAACTAGATCTCATCTCACATTCATTCGTCTAGCACCTCTGACAGCAAATAAGATTTGCAATGACTGCCAACTCCTCAGAATGTTGGAAGCGAAGCAAGTGGGGTAGGCCTCAAAGAAGCACTTCCCATCACACGGATCATGTTAGGGACTACAGAGATTGGTAGTCTGACTGAGGGAAACCAGTTACCACTTGAGGCCTTGCTATAGAAGGAATTTCCTTACGGAATAGATAGGTAGTATATCTATAGAAGGTTTCAATCCTGGACTTCACCTAGATCTGAGTATTAATAAGGGCCTTAACTGGAGCTACCCAATGTCTGCAAGCAAAATGATTGAAGTGTCAGGTGGTAGAGAGTGGGCAATAGGCTAGCTGAGCTAATAAGCCTACTGGTTTATCCTTTGGCTCTTTTGCTAGTACAACAGGTGGGGCTCTCTGTTGATCTGCTTGCAGATTAGCGACTCCTGCTTCTCCTGCCATCATCTTGATGGAAATGTAGGTATGGGCAATCCTATTTGAAACCGCACAACAAGCTACTAATCACTATAAATCTAAGATTCCACAGGTTCCCTTAGGTATCAATGCAATTGTTACCAGCAACCCTCCACTGCCCCCTCACAATCTCAATGATAACTCACAATCTCCATACATCCCCATCCAAGGCCGCTATCCCTTACTCTGTGCATTTCTCAAACATTTACATCGTAGTGTGTCCTCCACTATTGCCGCCTATACTTCAGCCACCTCTACTATCCGCCCCCTTTGCCCTAACCAATATGTTATGTATCTTATTCTACTTGCTATCAGGAGAGATACGCTTAACCATCGGTCGAAAGGGCAGCTAGTAACACTGCGATGCACAGTTCCAGTATTTCTCATCCCGTTCTTGGTCATTGTGGTCTCCAATAATGGGGCTCTCTTTGCAGCTGTTGCGGACGACTCTGGGTTCATACCATGTGAACTATCATCATTGCTACTCTGCGATGCGTCAGGAGAAGGACCTCTATTATGACGGCGTGTGAAATGGATATTTAAAGGAGAATTAGTCCCTGTTTCCGAAGTCGAACCACAATGGCCATAAAACACCAGATCCATTGGTTCACCCAGCGTATTCACAGACCACCAAATACAGACATCCCGGTCTCTTTGGATTGGGACCATTTAAGGGAGTAGCAGCGGTTTGTCCGGGTCAGAACTGAGCAAACGTGTACGTTCTCGTGTGGCGCTAATGAGCAAAAGCTATTCGTATCCGCGTTCTAGTACTCTGTCAATCTCGCTAAGTATATTGTCATAGGTGGGTTCATTCATCTCCAGCCAATAAAGATGTTCATTGCCTTACCACGGGATCTTCTCCAAACCTGGACGGTTGTGGGCATCGGGACGGGTAAGGGATGACTCCTTTACACAAAGGCAGATGCAACATTGAGCGGCCAAAGGTACAGAGCCCATGTTAGCATAATACTATACAGATACAAAGCGGACATATTGAGACAACTTACGTTTATTCCCGGCTGCAATGGGAGCTGCCACAGTGGCCTCTCGCTCCCTGGCTACTGTTTCTAAGATACTGTGATGCCTTTTTGCTTTCTCTTGTAGCAAAACATCGAGGCATTCGGTAAAACGACTGCCCTGTCTGGAGTCATGTTGCCAGAGCACTGCCCTACCGCCGCCCACACTGGCAATGGGTGCAAGAGTGAGAGAATGGGCTTGAATGGCCGCCCATTGGGCGTCCGTACTGTTCCGCCAGCTCAGGATCTTGTCTAGCTCTATTTTACGCTTCATATCGGTCCTCAAGGAACTATACTGCTGACTGAAGATGTTATGATTGGGGAAGCCGCAGACGAACTTACACCAGGTAATATCGCCTGCGTTTTCATGCCCGGGTGTCCTTGGGTGAACTATTCCGACTTTTGATTTGGCCATTGAAATACATGTCGAGATTGGGGGGTAGTTGATAGATCCGGATGAGTTTTTTCTTTCTTGCGGCCAATGTAGGAGATGGGCTAGCGAGGGCTGTTAGCTTTAAGGGTAATGTTTGTGTAAGATACAAGGATGGAAAAGGAGCGGGCTGGCAGGACGATTTGGAGAGTACTGCGTCCGATAAGGCAATTTGTGCGGAATATAAAGGAGTTGTGCCGATGATGATGGCTGTAAGGAGAAGGTTAGCTAGGAAATGGAGATAGGTAGTTCTGAATTAAGCTGAGGATATACTAATAGTACCGCTGACGAGTGAGAGGTTGCGTAGACCTTGGTGCTAGTGCGTGCTGTTGGGATGGGGGGGCGGATCAACGAGGATGTGGTTGTGATTGAGTAAAGGAGTGTGGAGAGGAGATGGATGAGGGAGGGAGGGAGAGCCTTTATAGACCGCATCAGGACGCTTTAAGTGGGGTTCGTAGGATTGTGCCCTATACAAACTTGAATATTGATATCTTGAAAAGTCATGTGATCTCACCCCTGATGGGCAAGCCCCTCATAAGCCTATAAGCCGTAATGGAGCTGCAACCCCTGAGCCAAGACATTGGGAAACCTCTATTTTACACAATGACAACCTTCCCAGCCAAGCGCATGATCCGGTGTTAGTCAGCTCCGGTATCAGTCCGCAGCCGAGCGTCAATCCTGAAGTTTGGTTCCAAACGTTAAGCGTGAACCAACGGTGAATACTAGTTAATTCCCTTTGAACGTCTGGATCTGTCCGCGATCTTACTCAGCAAACTTGAAGTTACCCCCTGTTTCAACTCTTGAAGGAAGTCTGCCTTTGATCTTGAAAGACTAAATCAGCCGCAGCCCGTCTCAGGTCATCTGCTCATGGCTTCTCCCTCTGATCCCTTGAAAGAGAAGTACCACACTTGAATATGATGACCTCAAACTCAACAAAGTGTCCTTATGGCAGGCGACGCTATCAACAAGCAGCTGCATACGAAAGGCACCTTCAAACAATGCATTGTGATATCATTTTATCCCTCCAGGCAATTGTGGACGCAACCTCGGTCTCACCGTAGATGACCACTTTCGTAACTGATAGAAGCTTCAGCCAGATTAACTCAGACTACGAATCCAATCTTGGGCTGGAGATTGCAGATTCCCAGGTAGCGGATGAAGGAATGGGTGATATGCGGCATAATTCAGACAAGGAGGACATTTCCCAACGACTAGCGCATGGACACCCATTGAGTCAAGATAGGTGCTGGAAGCCTACTCAGCGATGTCGATGACTATAGGGAGCTCAAGCAGACAATGGCAGATGACCACTGGAACCCTTTCTCATCAGAAGCGAACATTAATTTAGCAAGCTGGTTCTTTCGCAATAAGGTAGGCAAATTGCAGATCGACGCGTACTTCGCAGAAGGTTTGGGTGGCACGGTTTCCAGATCGTTCGGGGCTACATATACTAAGCGACACCATCTTCACGCACTGGACCCATTTTGTGATTACCTGTTGTGGACCGAACCTGAGATTAACGATGGTCGACATGTAACAGCATTCTATTACCGGAATATTATTGACTGTCTCTGTTACCTGATCTGCCAGGTTGTGTATAGGTCCGATATAGTCTACGAACCTATTCGGGAAAACAATTCCAGTGGGGAGCGATTATACTCAGAGATGCATATGGCAGACTGGTGGTGGGAGACACAGGTATGGAATATGCTCCGACAAGCTTCAAGAGGTCAGTGTTATTAGTGGTAACTGCTTGTTCCGATCCCTGGTAGAGCACTCTGCCCACCGGCTGAACTGTGGTACCCATTATCGGATTATGTGATCAGACTCACCTTACAAATTTTTGGGAAGATGAGAAAGCCTGGCTGGTATACGTAACGATCGGCAATATCCTTTCATAGACGAGCAACAGCCCTGTCAAGATGCCTGTTAGGCTTTTGGCATTGCTGCCAGTGCCACCAAAGCTCACTAGTGAATCAACCCGTGTAGATGAAGCCCAGCGGCAAATCAATGCGGATGCTCTGCGGGCTGTCCTTGATCTTGTCTTTACACCATTGCAACAGGTTACCCAAGAAGGCACGGTAATGTACTGTGCAATGTGTAACGGGGCACCCTATAGAGTGGTGAACTCTAAGGCTGCAACCGCACCAAACACTCAAGGTAGAAGATAAAGATGAGGTAAATAATTCAAAAGAATCAAATGGTAAAACTTAATATAGTTATGCTTGAAGCTTCACTCAATTTAGTGCTCTTGAGGAAAAGTTGGTTATCGAAGTAGAATGCCAAACACTTAAACTTAAGTAGATATCAGATTTAAGCCTTTGACATTTACCACAACTCCGACCTTGTGCGAGTACCCTGTCCTGCTCAGGGCTTGTCCGAGGTGTACCCTCCAGCAGGAATCATCCTGCCGGAAGTATCGGACCAACACGGGCATACTTAACTCCGTAAATAGGATATGAGTTTCTGCAATGCATCTCTAATACAACCGCAGGTGGAAAAACTCTTCCTATCGAAGTCATACCAGTGGCTAACTGTTATGACAACAACCAGAATCAATACCTAGGTGGTGGACTCACTAGCCCAGTGGTAGTTTCGTCTATACAAGCAATGCAGTCAATGATGTAATCTACGCAACTGTCTAATGTGATAAATTGACATGCAAGCTCCCCCGGTGAGATGTAGCTGGTGGTTGACTAAATGGGCGCTACCCATAGCCAGCCTCTCGGGACATACATAACCGTGATAAGACTCATACCTCTAGAGTCCATTGACAACCCATAGTAATGCTGCAAATCAAGGGGAGAACGTCCCGGCTGGTAACTGAGGTATTTGTCCCGAAAGCTCCCTGGCCTCCTTGGACTACCTAAGTACCTCTAGGAAGACTGCCCTACTACCCGTAGGCTACGATAACTCCTTGGTGCCGGAGAGACCATTTATGGGCGACCCCCATTTTGGCGGTTACCCATATCCCCCTTATGTATCCTGTGAATGATATTTGGTCAGACGGACGACGACGACGTATCCTGTGTTATGGCAGCCACTTCATTGACCTCTTTATACTAGCAAACGAGCAACTATGCCGCCGTCTGCCTATGACGCGCCATCCCAATGCTGGGGCCAGAGAGGGGTGTTAGCAGAACCCGTCCAAGTTCAATAGCATGTTCGGGCCACCTTTACTCAGGCGTGTGGTCTCCCCGCACAGATGGGTGTGCCCCCATAAACATCTAAGAGCCTATAGAATGTGAGCCAATCGACCTCTAAGTTCTAGGATGACTTTGCCTGTGAAGGTAGGGTAACCTGGATACTTCAGTAGTGTAACTGAGATCCATGGGCATAATGACCGAATTCCCAAGGGAGGGTAACTTTGTCCACTTATTCAATGGACTGCTCTGGAAGTCCTCTAGTCGACCACAAAGCTCGTCTTGGAGGCATGTTTAAGGTTCCCTCAAATTCCTTGACTTTATGCCAACTTACTCCCGAAAGGTTACCCTGCCTCGTAGAGTACCCAAGGCTACTCAACTATTTCCTAAGCCTTGTCCTAGGTTAACCAGCTATTTATACACTGAGTATATAAGACCATACCAGCTCTGGTTACCACTTGGTATACCATTTGGGCTCAGGTGGTAGTAATTGTAGATACCTATCGTAGGGTCGTTACAAGATGGCAAAACATGCCTTTGTTTTCCCACCCTGTCGGCCTGGATAGTGGATCATGCTCAGCATTCAACCTTGCAGCGCATAGGCAGCAGGTCGTGCCCAAGGTGTGAGGGTTCATGCAAAGAGCTTAGTGAGAATCTGCAGAAGAGGTATTAGGTCAGCGACGACACCTGTTACAAGGAGAAAGGATTGGAGCATGAGCTGGGAGAGGAGGCCGCTATTGCACCATAATTTCAGCAGGTGGGCGTGAAAATAGGCCCCAATGTATTCACCAGCCTCAACCGAGTGAACCCCGCCGACATATATAAGCCAGAGCGCTTGCACAACATTTACTCCACGAACCATCTCCCCTACACCTCCGGCGATTGAAATCTCAACACCAGGGAAATCATCATGGGATCCACCACCACCTCCTCTCCTCCCCCTTGATGGCTTCTGCCAAGAGGAGCGATGCCACAACCCCTCCTCTCCCACTGGGGTCTACCCCCTCCTCTACGGGGTTCTTGTTCCTGTTCGTCGTTGACTCCTGCTCATGATGTTCAGTTCTCCCCCCTACCCCGCACTTCCTTTGCACCTCGCTTAGGTTTTGCACGGTCGGCACTCTGTCCTCTTCACTCACCGTCGGCGCTGAGCTTTTCTAGCCCTTTGCGAAGTACCTTTCTGTCTCGGTTATGTGGTCCTATTGGGGAACACTTCGGTTAGTAACTTCAGCACCTTGTCTTCATTTCGCATTCGGAAAAGGATTGGCCGCGGTTACTCTAGTCGGTCATCTCAAGTGATCGGAAGTCCTGCCTCCCCCCATCCCCATTCCTCTACCTTCTTGGTTTTCGTCCCGTTGCTCGGTTACAGCTACCCCCATCCCCCCTCTTCCCACCCCCACAGCGGGCACCGTACTGCTCCCCTCCCCGCGGTCCATCCTCGGTCGCTATAGAAACACCCGCCTCGGTTACGCCCGTCCTTCTGGCCGTCGCTAATGCCGTTTTGGCACACCCTCCGGCAAGCCCTCCCCAGAGTCGCCTCCATACACTATTATATCCTGTCATCGGGCACCGCTTCGTCCCCCGGCACCGCTCTGGCACGCAGGTCCATACTTTCATTTCCTAGCTCAGGCTGATACACGTCACTTATCAGACGTAATTTTCCTTTGTCAGGGGTTCATACATTTCTTTTGTTCACCTTATGGTTTTCGCAGATGTCACTAAGGGTTCTCCTCTCCTTCCTGCCTGTTTCCTTCCTGTCTATTTCCTTCGGGTGTACGAGTATATTCGTGGGATTGGGTTGGGCGATAGGCGAGAAGTGCGGTTGGTCTCATACCAGAGAGACTTGGGGGTTTGGATGTTTCTTGGGGTGAGGAGGGCAGGGTTTTTGTCGGCCATATCGTTAAAGATGCATGCTGTCTCTGTACCTTAATAAAACAAATGCACTTGATTTAAAAAGAAAATTAAGTTAAAAAGAAATTGCACAACATTTACTTCATATGCTCCCTCATCCACCCCCTTCAGTGCCGGTCCCTCCCTGGAAGGTCCACCGCCGATGCCGCCCTCGTCCTACAACACAATGTTGAGTCCTTCCATCTCCTCCGCTACAAAGTCTCCACTCTCTTCCTTGATGTGAAGGGGGGCTATGATAACGTGGAGTCTCCCTCACTCCTCTCTCTCGTCCGCAGGAAGGGGGTCAGCCCATACCTGTTCCAGTGGGTCGGCTCTTTCCTCTGAGACAGCACCTTCCGCCTGACGTTCCAAGGGTCCACTCGCCTTTTTGCTCCCGTCTCAGTCGGGTCCCTTAAGGATCTCCCATCTCCCACGTTCTTTTCATTATATACATCTCCTCCCTCCATCTGGAAATCCCAAGTTCACTTATTATCTCCTACGTCGACGACTTTGCTGTCACCGTGGCCTCACCCTCCTACAGAACCAATGTTTGCCTCCTTCAAAAATCCTTCTCAGCGCTCAAGAGAAAGGCCTCCCGAATCAACATCTCCTTCTCGGTTCCGAAAACCGAGCAGATGGACTGGAGGACTACCAGGAGCAACGAGCCGCTGTCCTCTCTCCCGGTGCAGTTGGAGGATCAGCTCTTCTATCCACAATCCCGCCTGAAATGGCTGGGCTTTATCTTGACCGCCTGTTTTGACCCAAGGTCCCACTTCTCCAAGAGGTTCACCCTTGCAAATGCCGCCCTAGCCACAATTCGCCGCCTCTCCCCCCCCAGGATGCGCCTTCCACCCTACCTTTGTCTCTCCTTGGCGCGTTCGCTCCTCGCTCCAATTCTCGTGTATGGGTCTGCTGTCTGGAACCCTCCCCCGTCTATCATGAGCCCGATGTCCATCTTCTGGCATTGGGTCTGTAGGTGGATCACTAACTGTTTTTCCACCACCAACACAACATGTTTGCAGAGAGAAGCCTGTCTCCCCCTAGTAGCCGCTCTTATACGCCACCACCACTGCCTTGCAGGCCTAAGGCTCATCTGCTCCCCCCAGGAGATAAACCCCGCTACAGCGCGCCTCCCTAAATCTGTTCCCACCTTCTCGCCCCACCGTGCCCCCTTGTTGGCGCGTTGGAAGATTACCTCCCAACCTTATCTTGTCTTCAACCTCAACTGGCGTTCCGCCCCGGACAAGGCCAAGAACCCAAGATACCGACACAATGCCATCACAGCCTTGGCTAACGCGGCTGTCCCCTTCGTACATGACGTGGTCACCTTACCGCCCATCTCCCTCCACTTGACAGACTACCTTCCCCCTCTCCCGGGGGTTGTCCCATCACATACGCGCCTCAAACTGAGAGTCAAACAACTCCTCCTCCCCGATTGGTCTACCACCCCAGCCCCCCATACTACCCTTATCCGCCCTGAACACGCCCCCATCCCTTCATGGGCTTGGGCAAATTTGTTGCGGGAAGAATACACCAGATACGCTCTGGGAAAGATTATCTCGCGGCTCACCCCTCATGGGACAATCCTGATGCCGACACGTCCTGCCGGTTGTGCTGTAGGGCTCCACAAACCTTCGAACATGCTATCCTGTCCTGCCCCTCCTCTGCCCATCAGAGATCCCGCCTCCTCCAAGGGGTCTCAGATTAGGCCCCCGAGGCCCTGATCTTGTCTGACCAGCAGCTGCGCATCGCGCTGGCTGAGTTCATTCGCACCACCGCCACTGGGTTCCCCCCTGGGATGCCCCCGCTTGCTCCCTCGCTCCACACCCCCCCTCCAAACCCCTTCTTTCAGTCTACCGCCCTATCCGCCCCTGGCCCACGAGACTAGTTAGTGTTTTATACTTTGCTTAGTTTTCGCTACGGCTGCTTTGCGACGCTTATTGGTCCCCTTGGGGGAACTGGTTGTATTTATTTTCTTTTGTTGTTGGTTATGTTTGATTTTCGGTTTTGTTTTGGCCATATCGTTAAAGATGCATCTCATTTCTTGTACCGTAGAAACAATGAACATATGATTTAAAAAAAACAAAAAAAACAAAAAAAACAAAAAAAACAAAAAAAACAAAAAAAACAAAAAGTTGCACAACATTTACCCATCCTTCGTCTCCTCTATACCTCCGGCGATTGAAATCTCAACACCACCAGAGATCATCGTCACTTCCATCCACCCCCCTCTCCTGAGACACGCCACATTGCCTCCGTCTGAGTGAAGCCGCCTCCCTCCCATCTTCCTTTCCCTTCTGATCATCAGGCCTGGCGAGCTGGTTCCTAGGGGTTGGTTGAGCCTGCCTTCACACCCTCTTCTCCAGGCTCGCTTACGCAGCCCTCCAAGGTCGGCAACCCCTCACCCGTCAACGGTCAGTTTTTAGTCTCAGTCAATCAGTAAAGTAGTTGCCACCAGTGGCACTGCTCTCTGGTATTGGACTATCTCCTCTGTGCTCTGCTGGTACGGTGGGGCCTTACAAAACATCGTGACACGATTTCCGTCTGCCATCCTTGTACTTCTCTTGTCAGCTAACCCTCCGCCCTCCCCCTCCCCCACGTTTAGATCCGCTGGTACCCTACTGCTCGCGGCTCTACGCCCACCACCAGACCTCAGCTCCCTTCTGATGTCCTCGGACTAGGGGCGCATGTTTAAACCTTCTTTCCCGGTCCTGTTTCCCACAATAGCCGACCAGGTCTTCCTCCGACTGCCACCAGCCTTCCTTCTTTAGGCGGTATCCTCTCGAACTCGGTCACTCTTCCTGAGCCTCGGCTGGTGGGCTGTCTGCCTCTGGGAGCTTTTATCCTCTCGTTGTGTCCCCGAGACCTATTATTCAGTAGTCCCTATTCCCTCGGGAGCTGGGCCCGGTGGGCTTTTACTACGGTTTAGCTTATACGTTCTGTGACTTGGGGGAGTGGGTTTGTTTTTCTTTCTTGCTTGTTTCTACTGTCGGTTGGGGATGTTTTTCTTTTAGGCTTGGCTTTCGCAGGGGTTATATGTTTGGTGTTTTCAGGCCTGTGTTCTCATCTCCTTGTAGTTTCCACCCATAGTACCAGGGGGAGATTTCTTTGTCGGGCAGGGTTAGAGGGTTTTAGCTTGGGGATCGCGGGATGGACTATAGTAGGAGGTTTTAGGCGACACAGTCTTCATTCCGGCTGAATGCCCGTTGTACCTAGGACTGTGCGATGAGCACAGGTGTTCCTTTGCCCCGATAGTCACAATTAATAAATGAGATTGAAAAACAAAAAAACAAAAGAAATTGCACAACATTTACCACGCTTCCCCTCCCCTCTTCCCCTTCCCCTACATTTCTCAACACCACGTTGTTCTGCCCACGATCCCTTCTCCTACCCTTTTTCGTCCTCATTGTTGGGCCTCGCGTCCCGACCCTGATCTCCAAACATGGCCTCTTACCAGGGTGGCCTCCCGAGAAACACCACCCCAGCTCCTCTCTTCCCCCTGCCGGCCACCAGAAATCTCGACCACCAGATCTCAATTTTGAACATGACTGCCGCTGACCTAGGGCTCCCCACCGCAGGTTTCCCCCCCATTACTCCTGCAAACATTTCTACCCTCTCCATCAGGGAACAAATGCTCCTCCCTCTACTCTGCACCTCCCTTCAATCAAGCGTCCACATCGCGACTTCCCTCTAGAACCTCTCGACTGAGATCCACGACCTGTCGTCTCAGGTTGCCAACCTGGACATCTTCCCACAACCCCCAAACCTCGCCCTGCTCCATGCATCCCTCTGTGACATTGCAGCCCAGCTCCAGTCAGCCGCTCAGGCCTCCTTTCGCCGCCAGCGCCCTAGCGTGACACAACAGGCTACACACCCCTCGAGCGGGTCTCGTCCCAGCCCCATGGGCAAAACCAACCCCACTCGCCAAGAGAAAGTGAAAGAAAGAGCTCCTTCGGCCCAACCCCCACCACCGCCGAACACAGTCTGGCCCTCCCCTGCAGCTGACCCGGATCTCCCAAGATACGACATGTCAATCTCCCCTCCCATACTATATGGCAACACTGAGGCATTTGCCAAAAAATACCCCCACACCTGGGAGGCGGAGGAATTCGCCAAAGGGAAATAACCACCCGGTCCCGCTTGGACCCCCGGCCATCTAGACCCCGGCTGGTGAGCCCCCACTATCATTACCCCCAAGGCCACCCCTACCTATGCTCAAGCTGTCGCACCCCCTGCTAAAGGAAAGAAGGGTCATCAGACGAAAAGCCCTGTCTCGGCTTCCTCCATTGCGGTTGTGTCAGGTCAGGCTTTTACGAAATCTCCCCCACCTCTCCCCCAAGCCGTCCGCAGATTCTTCGCCTCCAGAACCACATTCGAACCCCACCCAGAGACGCTCAAAATAGCAGCTCATTTCCCCGACATCCCTGCCTCTGTTCTCAGACAAGCCAACTGCTCCCTTCCCCTTTCTTTCACTTGAATGGTCAACGACAAAGGCTCGGTATCAATGCTCCGCACCGACCTTCACACCCCCGCTTCCGCATACACCACCTACTTCCCTCCCCTTACTACAAGGTTGAACAAGGCTTTCCCAGTGGGCAACTCGCCTTGGGATCTCTTTAAGCCCACTCCGAACGAAACACAACTACTGATTCACTCTATCCCGCTTGCCTTCCTCCCCTCAGATAACGACCAACTCTTCCCCTCTCTTCATGAGTCCATCCGCAATGCCAGGGGAGTCTCCATTCTCTCGGTGCGTTACCTTAACCTGGACACGGGATCTAGCAGTCAAAAAAAGGCAACCTCCCTGGTTGTTTTTCTGGCCCTGCCCGACGCTTTTGCCCTCCTCCCCTCGTTCAACCTCTTCTCCCGAAACCGGAGGGTTGAGCAAATGTTCTCCTCCTCCAGGGATTCCCAATGCAAGAAATGCTGGAAATTCAGCAACATCTCTAACCGCTGTCCCAGCTCACTGCCCGTTGTCCCTTCTGCTCGCTCGCCCCTACAAAGGCAGAGCATCGCTGCCCTAACCATTCCTGCCCTAAGGGTGGCAACCTTCAACCGATCCTTGCCTGCTGCCCATCCTCAGTGGCGTGCTGTCCTAACTGCCAAGAAGAGCACTCTGCGCACAGCAGGGATTGCCCCTCCCAGTCAAAAAACGCCCCAGATATATCAAAGGTGCTATCTCGACAGACGCAGGACAGCAGGGATCTCGCTGATGACCAGGCTGGCCCTTCGATGGTCCTTCGTTCAGCACCATGTGCCCCTCCTCACACCCTGCATCCCCCTGTACTCCCCCACAATGCTCTGCCACCTAGGCAAAGAGCCCACCGCACCATAACCGATCTCGCCCTAAGAGAGAGTGGTGATGAATCCCTCGACACTGACTCCTCTGTGGGCTCTGCCCAATAATGGAGAATCTTTTCACTCGATACACAGACAGCAAGGCTGTCTTCCCGTCCTTTCCAATCTTTCAACATAACTGCCTTGGGAGCTGGATGTTTTTCTTTCACTCTTTCACAGCTTTACCTTGCTGCCTCACCCTCCCTTGCTTGTTGATATTCAAGAATCCCCTTCCAGGCGATTGGTTCTCCCGATATTTCCAGGTTTTTTTATTCTTTGGCCCACCCCCTCCCGGCCCCCCCCGGGTAGCCATTTATGTTTCTTGAGTTTTGAACCAACATTTGTCTTACTCCACTGTTTTTCATGACTCCTCAGAGATGCTTTCTGTGAATGTTTTTTCTCCAGAAGCTCTTTCCGGATTCCCCCACTGTTCCCTCAGGGTCATCTCGGTATACCTTCTTCATACAAACCGTTCTCCTTTCCCGCTCCATACCACCTGAACGGCTTTTTTCTTTTCTTTCCTACCCTGATCTGGTTTGAGGTGACTTTAACCTTCACCACCCGCTGGCAGATCCCTGCCGCTCCCTCTCCACGAGGGAATTTACTATTTCTGCGCGCTACCTGGATGCCGCTTTTGACGTCCCATACCACCTCCTCAACACCCTCATGGTCTACACGCGCTTCCCGTTTGACACTGTCTCAAGACCTTCCGTTTTGGACCTGGCCTTTGCGAATACCGCTCTCTCCCCCCTTGTCTCGTCATGGGACACACCCTCCCCTCCAGTGGTTGAGACCACGTCCTGTGTGTGGTCACACTAAAACCACCCGCAATTATGCTTCCCCCCCCCACTCCGCATTGGACCCTCCTCGACCTGCACGCAGTAGAGAAGGCGCTGGATGTCTTCACCCGCCTACCTTGCGTGGCAAGGCCCACGCCCAGCTCTCTGAGTAGGTGGTTCGACATCTCCTCTACCCGCCTTACCTCCCTCCTGACCTCCCATGCCCCAAGCAAGTGCCCATGCCCCCACTCGAAACCATGGAGATCCTCTCACCTATCGTCCCTGAGAAAGGAATATCATAAGTTTGCAAGAACATCCTGCCTCGACCCATAGTCCCACAACTGGAACAATGTGAAGAGCTCGAGGAGAACATATTTCAAAGCCATCGCCTCGGCCAAGAAAGCATACTGGTTGGACTTCTTGTCTTCGGCTACTCCGCACTCCCTCTGGACTGCCAAATGGTTCGCGTTCGGCTACCCGCTACAAAGGTTGCTGGACTTGCCAGGGGCCTCTAACCTAGCCGAGGTAGCAGAGACGCTCCTTCACCCTTTTTCCCTCCCAAGCCCCCACCTCTCCCACTCCTTCGCCTCGCACAGCATGAGGACTATACCCCCCTTACCTCGGAGGAGATATCTAGAGCGCTTTCCAAATCCTCGAATACCTCGGCCCTCAGCCCCGACCACATCCTGTACTCTGTGTGGAAGTCTGTGAACCGGCTCTAGCCCTCCCTTCTCCCCTCCCTCCTGGACCCCGTGTTAACCCACGGCTTTCACCCTCCCTCCGTCAAGAAAGAACTTGGTATTGTCCTTGACAAACCGGGTAAACCCTTATACGACTCACCCTCCTCTTTCAGGGATATCATCCGCCTTCGAATACTCTCTAAAATCCTTGAAAGAGTAGTAACTTTCCGCCTCTCGACTCAAGCCACGACCTGCTCCCTCATCCACCGCTCCAATGTGGGTCCCTCCCTGGGAGATCCAGCACGGATGCCGCTCTTGTCCTACAACACAATGTTGAATCCAGCAACCGCCTCCCCTACAAAGTCTCCACTCTCTTCCTTGATGTGAAGGGGGGCTTTGATAACGTGGAATCACCCTCCCTCCTCTCCGTCCTCCACAGAAAGGGGGTCAGTCCGTAATTGGTCCAGGGGGTCGGCTCTTTCATCAGAGACCGAACCAGCCGCCTGATATTTAAAGGGTCCCCCCACCTATTCGCCCCTAGCTCGGTTGGTGTTCCTCAAGGCACCCCCATCTCTCCCCTACTGTTTGTCATATAAGTCTCCTCCCTCCACCTGGAAATCCCCAAATCACTCATTATCTTCTATGTCGACAATTTTGCTGTTACCGTGGCCTCGCCTTCTTACAGAACTAATGTTTGTTTGCTTCAGAACTGTTTCTCATCGCTTAAGAGAAAGACCTCCCCAATCAACATCTCCGTCTCCGTTCTGAAGACTGAACTGATCAACTGGAGGACCGCCAGGAGCAATGAGTTGCCATGCTCCCTCCCGGTAGAACTGGAAAATCAGCTCTTCTACCCACAGTCCCGCCTGAAATGGCTGGGCTTTATCTTCACCACCTCCTTTGACCCGAGGTCCCACTTCTCCAGGAGGTACACCCTCGCAATCGCCTCTTTGGCAACGATTCGCCGCCTCTCCCCCCCCGGATAGGCCTTCCCCCCTACCTTTGTCTCTCCTTAGCAAGCTCGCTCCTAGCTCGGATTCTCTAGTATGGGTCTGCAGTTTGGAGACCCCTGTCACAAATCGTGACTAAGCAAGGCAGATTTCACATGACTAATAGTTATTAGTCATAAGGTATGTTTCTATGACTCACGATTGTGAGTCATAATTATGTTTCACGCTATGCAGTCAGT
>Ga0307509_10005676_pt1 | contig 17219 bp, 18 predicted proteins | sample 10_EM_MG_FD_202245 | JGI IMG/M metagenome (GOLD analysis project Ga0307509, IMG submission 202245) | Populus trichocarpa ectomycorrhiza microbial communities from riparian zone in the Pacific Northwest, United States - 10_EM | ecosystem: Host-associated > Plants > Roots > Unclassified | place... | reverse complement strand
AGCCATGAGTCTATGCTTGCTCTCCTCCATACCCTCTACATGCCCTCTGTCACCAACACCCTCATATCTCTCAGGGCTCTAGATGAGGAAGGATACCAGACCCACATTGGGAATGGACGCCTTCGTATTACCTCCCTGCATGGTGACTCTGTTGCAGAAATCCCATGCAATGTGCACTGTCTTTGTAAAGTCATTCACATCTTGGAGTCCACCAACACTGCCGAACTCATCTCAGCCATGGAGCTGCATCACCACCTTGGGCACATTTCCATTGCCAGCACCTGCAAACTCATCCTGAGCAGGGCTATCAAGGGGATCAGACTCGATCCCAACATACCTGAATTGGACTGCAAGGCATACATTTATGCACATGCCACTCACATCCTGATGTCCAAGCCGCGCATCAGCATCCCATCCCAGAACTTCAGGGATGAGGTTCACACTGATGTCTGGGGGCCAGCATCTACTTCCACCATGAAGGGGTGGTGCTACTTCATCACTTTTACAGACGATGCGACCTGTTACACCATCGTATACCTGCTCAAGACCAAGGACCAGGTCCTCAAGTCTTACAAATCTTTTGAGGCCTGGGCCATTGCCCAGCAGCATTGCACCTGCATCAAGGTCCTGTGCTCCAACTGTGGGGGCAAGTATTTGAGCAAGGCATTTGGTGAACACCTTGCAGCGGTGGGTACAGCACAGCACCTCACCACACATAACACCCTGCAGCTCAATGGCATCACCAAGTGGCTGAACTGGATGCTCCTTGAGCATGTCCATGCCCTCTGACACAAGGCTGGCCTCCCCAAGATACTATGGGGCGAGGTGTTGCATCACGCAACCTGGCTCAAGAACTGCATGGCCACGCATGCGCTGGATACCAAGACACCCTCCAAGGCACTGTTTGGGACCCTGCCCGACCTCTCAGTAGCCCACTTGTGGGGCTGCAAGGTCTGGGTCCATGATGACACTGGGTCGAAGCTTGATGCCTGCACATGCAAAGGCCAGTGGCTTGGCTTCGATGTTGACTCATGGGCTTATAGGGTCTATTGGCCCCAGTCTACCACTGTCAGTGTTGAGTGAAACATCTACTTCACATCGGCAGGTCCACTTGAGGGAGAGAAATTATGGATCAACCCCATTAGTAGCAAGCAGACTGCTGCACTGGACACCCTCTCAACTTTGACTTTGCCATTGCCCCCCTTATCACCCACTATGTCCTCACCCTCACCCTTGCAGGCCCTTGAGCCTGACAGCCCACCAGTCCCACTGCGCCGAAGCACACACATTTCCAAGCCCTCACGTATCATCTGCAAGTTACAGGATGGAGTTGGACACTCCAGTGATAATGACCCTGAGGAAGCAGGGGGAGTTTGGACCATGGAGGATGGTGCACCAGTGCTGCTCAAAGATTTTGATGGCATGGAGTTTGTCTTTGCAATGGAAATGGCAGATGCAGAGGCCCTCAAGCCTTGCATGCTCACAGAGGCAAAGTGTCAACCCAACTGGCTGTATTGGGAGAAAGCCATCAAGGAGGAGCTGGCCACACTCAAGGCCACCAGCACTTGGAGACTTGAGAAGGCACTGCCTGGAGCCAATATCATCAGTTCCAAATGGGTCCTCAAGGTGAAGAAGGATGTGGCCAGCAACATCGTTTGTTACAAGGCTTCAGCCAGATTGGTGGTGTTGACTATGATGACACTTTTTTTTTTTTTTTTTGGAATCAATTTTTGTGCACCTTGAGGTACAGAACCCCATGTAGCACTTCACGGACATGTACATGCGTTCTGAATACATTGAATAAACATTTAATCTTTGACTCTGCTGCAATCTCTCCCTTAGCCTGAGGCCAACATCGCATAACATGATTGTAGTAGAATCGACAAGTGTGTTCGCATTGCGCTGGGAGCCTGACTTGTATGGGGCATCCCATTTCATCCTTATACTTGAATCTTGAGGTGAAGTGCTTGCGCAGTGCTATCGCACGCTTTGCTGTTACAAGGAGGGAAATTATGTGCTCTGACTGAGTGGTGGGTTTACTCCGGGTGTGGTGTTATCTGGATATGATGTGGTGTAGACTGTTGTGTTAGACTTATCGATGGCTCACTGAGTGACAAGAAACATTGCATGGCATTGATGTAGTTTCCTAGCAGGGTCACTAAATTTGGGTCTTCTAAAAGGGTTTTGATGGTTAGCAGTTTTTTCTTCTTCTTGACTTGTTGGGCTAGGGCCCATCTTTCGTGAGCATATGCTGGGCAGAATAGGAGGAAGTGCCCTATTGTTTCTTCGTCTGCTCCACAAGCTGGGCATCTTGCGTTATCTGCTCTTTTGAACCGCTTCAAGTAGCTATTGAGGGGAATGTGTGTCAGCCTTAGCTGAGATATCAAACTGGTGGTACTGCACGTGATTTTTGTCAAACTGATTGCTTTGAGGAACTTGTTTGACGGGGTTGAGTTGTCGCTCTTTAGCATGATACATCCTCTTTTTGATTTGTGCCAAGTAGTTGTCCATTTGAACTTGAGCTGATCGTTGTGGGCCCTCTTTACTGCTGAAGGATTCGTGAGTAAGGGTTTTCTTAGGTATGGTGGGAGAAGTGTTGGGTCTGAGGTGGACCCCTCTGCCGCTTTCTTTGCCTCCCAGTCAATGATTTCGTTTCCCTCAATGCCTTCGTGTCCGGCCGTCCATCTGATTGTTAGTGTGTACTTGGTTTTTCTTTTGCTGTGGTGGATCTGGTGAGCGAGGTGTAAGGCTTCCCTTGCAAGGTGATGACCTGGGCTTCTGAGGTTCGATTGGAACACTTTTATTGCTGCCTGGTTGTCAGATCCAAGTGCGAAGGTGGTGCCATTTCTCCTTTCCGTGTAGATCAGGTGGAGGCCCAGTAAGATGCCTAACAGTTCTGCCTTGTGAACTGTGTGCTTGTCCTCCAAACTGAGGTGGAAGTGTAGTTTGCGCACGGGTTTACCTGCTCTCAGAAGTACCGCTGCCACTCCTACCTTTCCTTCCATGGCTGATCTGTCTGAGAATATTTGGACTTCTTCCTTTGCATTCTCGGCTTCCTTCGTCGAGCTTTCTCTGTCCTCGGGGATGCTAATCTTGAAGGGGTTCTTTGCTGCTGTAATTGGGTCACAAGATGTCACTGGGATCTTCTCGATTTTTCTTGGGTTGACGCTAGTCTGGTATCTGTTGAGGAGGTAGTGCAGGGCTGTTCAGTGGTGTTTTACATCGGGGGTATTCTTTCGCTTTACTATGCTGTGTAACGGGTGGTCTACCGGAAGCATGGCCATTCTTGTGAGCACCATGTGACATCGTTTATTGATGTTCAGCAGCGCTGGGAGGAGGAAAGTGCATGTGTCGAGTGCATCGGTTGGTGATGTCCATAAACCTCCAGTGATTGCTGTGGCAGCTGCTTGCTGTAGCATTGTTAGCTGTCTTGTGACCCTGGCTGATCCTATAACTCTTGATCCTGGTTGGTCACTTTGCGTGGGTGCACACCAGAGGTCGACGGTGTAGAGTGTTCTTGGGAGCGCAATGCTGATGTATAGCCGCCTTGCATATTTTGGTGTGATTCCCCAGGTCTGCTTTGCGATCCGCCTTAGCTGCGCTGCCCACTGGGTGCCCTTCTTAATCGCGTAGGCTTGCTAGGCCTTCCAATTGAGGTTCTGGTCGAAGAAGACCCCCAGGTATTTGGTGCTTGTAACTGGCTTGACTACTCTTTGAGGGAGCTGCAGTGGTGACCTGGCTTTTTGGCTCTGACAGTGTGCGAAGTCAATCAGCGCGAGTTTTGAATACTCTAGCAGGGAGTTGTGGGTGATGGTCCACTCGGCTATGCCGCCTTCCCTACCCATCATGTCTGCCAGTATCTTGTGCGCCTCCTTGAAGGTGTCTGCTATAGCTAGCATAAAAGAGTCATCCATGAAAGCCATCGCATCTTCGTCTTTATTGCTTGGGATTTTGAGTAAGTCAGCATTGTAGTATTGGTAGAGTGCCATTGAGAGGGGGTCTCCCTGGCTGATGCCATTTTCGATGCGGATGGGGGCCGACATGTAGCCGTTGAATTTGAGTGTGGTTACCCTGCCATGCAGCATGCTACTGATGAATTTGGTGTACTTGCTAGGGATCCTTCGCTTTCTGAGATTATGGACCAGTCTTTCTGGAACAGCATTTGGGAAGGCTCCCTTGATATCCAGGAACAGCACTGCTGCTACCTTTCCCGCGCACCACACAGCTTTGATTCTAAGTGTGAGGAGGTGTATTGCATCAGTGGTTGTCCATCCTGGGCATCCTCCAAAGTGGTTTCTCGGTAGTAGCTGGTAGTTCTCCGTGAGGAAAGAGATCTGGTCAGCCACTATTGCGGACAGGACTTTCCACATGGTGTTGAGCAGCGCTATTGGCTGGTATGCTTTGGGGACATCATAGTGTGGCTTGCCTGGCTTGCAGAGGACGACTGTGGTGAACGTTTTCCATGGACTGTACTGGAGGTTCTTGTCTAGCATCGCTACATAGATCGGGAGGAGTCTCTTGGTGAGCAAGTCAGCGTTTTTTGTCAGTACTATATTTGGGATGCCGTCCAGTCCTGGGGCCTTGTATGACTTTAGTTTCTTGAGTTGCTTCCGGATTTGTTCCTCTGTGACTTTGCCGGCTTTACTGTATGCTTTCGGGTAGACTGTGCCTTCCTGAGGGTCCTGTGTCTGCGGCTTCTGGGGGAAGAACCCTTTAGCCAGTGCCGTACCCTTCTCTACATTGGAGGTTGCCATTTTGTCGACTGCACCTTCCCTGTATTTCAGAGCTGGGATCCTTGCCTTTCCACCATCACTTGCCGGCACAGAGATGAGGCGCTGCACAGCATAGATGTCTGGGTCTTTTGCCCTTTCGAGCTATGATTGCCAGTGCTGCTCTTTGGTTTTTTTCAGTGTTCTTGTGTAGACTTTGGCTGCTTCCTTGTGCTCGGCATGCACCATGTGCTCAGGATCGGTTTTTTGCTTGTACGACTGCCTTCCTAGCTTATTGGACCACTTCCGGAGAAGCTTCAGCTCCTTAGTCCACCACTGCTTTGATTTTGGGGTGATCTCAGTAATTGGGACCCGTTCCTGGATGACAGATTGGATAGCCGATATTAGCATTTCGTAGCTGATATCCAGTTGGTGCTGGTTGAGTATCCTTTCCAGAGGTGGGAGGCCCAGTAACTGGTTCTCTAGGGACGTTCTGAACTCTTCCCAGTCTACCTCCCTGAAGTTGGGGTATGGTGCCTTGGCAGCAGGCTCCATCAGCAGGTTTAGTATCATTACGATTGGAAGGTGATCTGTTAGTATGCCTCGTAGGTCCGTCCGTGTGTCACAGGAGATCATCATATGATCGGTGTGATCCGATAGGAACACTTGGTCCAATCGGCTCCAACTTCTGGTGATATTATGTTGGTGCGTTGGTGTTCTGCTGGGCAGGGCAAGCTCAAGTCCTATGTCCACGATTGCTTCTATCAGCACCTCCGCAGCATCCATCGCCTTGGGCATGAAGAGCCGATCGTCATTGGGGTCGTCCCATAAAGGGTGGTGATGGTTGAAGTCTCCTAACCATATGACATTTGCTATGCTGACTTCTGCTTGCTCCATCCTAGCACGATTCCTGCTGTAATAATTGGATAGCAGTTTAATAGTGTTGTTGTTGTTGCAGTTGTTGTATATGTTAAAAATTGTGATTTTTCCCCCAGGTGCCTTCGATTTGTATGATTACGACGTCACTGGATGGGAAGTCCAGTTGCGTCCAGGTGTCTATGCTAATGTTTGAGCAGATTAGCGTGATCACTTGTGATCTATCGGGTGTTGCACCGTAAGGTATGGGGTATATTGGTGTCCATTCCCTTGCAGCGATTGTGAATCCAAAGGGGTTGATGGCTGGCTCTTGTAGCGCGATTAGTCCGACTTCTATATTAGCTAAATGGTTACTACTGATAAGGTTATGTTGACTTAGGGGCGACTTGTTGACGTTTTGTTGCCAGATCGTTAGTTTGTCAGTTGTATCTAACATATTTTTGATTCAGGTTGGCAGAATTCCTCCTTGTCTTTGTTGGTCCACATGTAAAGTCGGCTGTTGTGATCATTGTCCCGTTGATCATCCACACCAGAGAGTTCACCTTCCTCTTTGTTGCGGTTTTTAAGGGGATTGTGTTAGACCCTTTGGCCTTCCTTGAGGGGTGTGGGTCCCTGCCTGGCCATCTGGGTCCTGATGTGGGGAGACTGTTTACCACATACCTTCCTGGGAATCGCTTGTCTAATGGTCTCCCCCTTTGATGGGGGGTTGGGCATTTAGGACAGTGGGTTTTAACTTTTTAGTTGTGTTTTAAGTTGGGTTTGAGATGTATGTAAGGATATGTGTATGTTTTGACAACTATTTCCTACTTTTACACTAACACTTTCATTGGCGAGATTTTAGCCACGGAGGTGGTGGTTGCCTAAAAAGGAAGTCTCTTCTCTCCTATGATGACACTTATGTGCTGGTAGCCTAGCTTGCGTCCATGCGTGCTGTTATTGTGATGGCCAACTGCCTCAGCTTCAAGATGCACCAAATTGATATCAAGGGTGCATACTTGAATGGCAAACTCCAGGACAACAAAGTCCTCTACATGCAGTATCCCCTGGGCTACAAATCCCCTGATGCCAGTACGTGTGTTCTGCGCCTTGTCAAGACACTTTATGGGCTCAAGCAGTCTGGTCGCTGTTGGTACCAGAAGCTTTCCAGCATGTTCAAGTCCCTCAGGTTCACGCAATGTAGTGTAGACCAGGCTGTCTACTTCAAGGTGGTTGTTACCAAGGGCAAGCTCACCATTGTGGTAGTATACGTGGATGATTGCACAATCATCGCAAATACCATCCACCTCATCAATGAACTCAAGGCCAGCCTCAGCAAGCACTTCAAGGTCACTGACCTTGGAGAGCTGCACTGGATGCTTGGCATTGAGGTCAAATGTAATTGCCCTGGTCGCCTTGTCCATCTGTCCCAATGCATGTACATTGACACCATTCTCTGCCACTACAACCTTGTCGATCTCAAGCCACCCTCTACACCCATGGACTACCAGGTCCGCCTCTCCTCAGATCAAGCACCTGCAAGTGCTGCAGAGTACGCGATGATATGTGATGTGCCCTACTGTGAGGCTGTCAGTGCCCTCAACTGGGCCGCATTGGCAACATGCCCGGACATTGTATTTGCAGTCACAACAGTTGCCCACTTCACTGCCAACCCTGGGCCTGCTCATTGGGGCGCTGTCAAGCAGATCTTCCACTATCTCTCCAGCACATGCGAGTTGTGGCTCATATACAGCAAGGCAAACAGCCTACTTGAGGGCTACACAGATGCGGATGGTAGCATGGCTGAGGACCGCTGCACCATCTCTGGCTACACCTTCCTCATTGATGGCAGCACTGTCTTGTAGTCTTCGAAGTGACAGGAGATCATCTCCTTGTCCACCACTGAGAGCAAGTATGTCATGGCAATGCATGGTGGCAAGGATGCCTTATGGCTTCGCAGCCTCATTTCGGAGGTATTCAGCAACATCACATCCCCCACCACCCTATTTTCCAACAACCAGGCAGCCATCACACTCACATGCAACTACCAGTACCACCTGCATACGAAGCACATTGATGTGTGATACCATTGGATCCACTGGGTCATTGAGAAGGGCTCCATCCGGCTTGTCTACTGCCCCACGGATGACATGGTGGCTGATGCCCTCACCAAGGCATTGCCCTCCACCAAGGTGAAGCACTTTGCTGCATCCCTTGGACTGTGCATGAAGTGAGGGGGAGTGTCACAGAGGAGTGGATCTGGGGCTTTGTGGCCCACATGATCATCATGTAGATAGACACTTTATATACAATCACTTTGAATACACATAGCACTTGAATGGACATTTAGTTTATATTGTGTTGTACTAGCTAACAAGTACCATACCACCCTTGTTTTGCTTCCATCCAGTACCCCTGTTTATCCGGACCTCCCAGTTGTTCTTTTATACAGTAGTAGCCACCCTCTCAACTCCCTCAGATTCATGCCCACTTGCACATTTACTGAGGTAAGCTTCTGCTTGTTACTTTACACTTTTGTTACCTGTGCTTACCATGCATAGTTCATTACTATTTGTGTCCTTGCACAGGTGAATATAACTACAGATTTGTGCCCACTTGCACATTTACTGAGTTCATTACTATTTGCATCCTTGCACAGTCTGCAATATCCAAATGTGTTTGCACTTTCTCAATTCCATAACCTTTTAGTTGCATCAGCAGATGGCAGCATGGCTGAAGATCACCATGCCATCTCTGGCTATACATTTCTTATTGACAGTGGTGCCATCTCATAGTCCTCAAAGTGACAGGAGATTGTCTCCTTGTCCACCACTGAGAGCAAGTATGTCACAGCAACACATGGTGGCAAGGAAGCCCTCTGGCTTTGCAGCCTCATCTCTGAGGTCTTTGGCAACATCAAGGGCCCCACCACCCTTTTTTCAGACAACCAGGTGGCCATTGCACTCACATGTGACAACCAATACCACCCATGCACAAAGCACATTGATGTGTATTATCACTGGATCCACTGGGTTGTGGAGAAGGGGTCAATCCAACTTGTCTATTGCCCCATGGACAACATGGTTGCTGATGTGCTCACCAAGGCCCTCCCCTCCACAAAGGTGAAGCACTTTGCCTCAGCCTTCGGACTGTATGTGAAGTGAGGGGGAGTGTTGTGGATTTGGAGGTTGGGCCACCTGGGCCACATAGACAATCACATACATAGACAGAATACATACAATCATTAGCACTTGAATGGATAGTAGTTTACAGCATGCCCATACTAGTGCACATACCAGACACCAAGTATATTGATTACCTTAGCCACCCTCTTTTCATACCCTCTTTTCTCCCTTGCATTCACCTTTGGTTACCGGCACCCAATGCCCTCTTTTATACACATAGTTATGCCCTGGGCTTCCCTCAGTTTGTGCCCCTCTTGTGCAGTTACTGAGGTAAGCTTAGTTACCCTTTTCCCCCCATCATGCCCATGCTCACACTACATAGCATAGTATTTGTGTCCTTTGCACAGGTGATTAATACACATACAGTTTGTGCCCCTCTTGCATGGTTACTGAGCATAGTATTTGTGTCCTTTGCACAGGCCACAATCCCCTGCACAATCAATCACACTCACTCACTTATCCTCTGGATTGTGTCAGTGCATTTGGTGGAGGCAAGTGTGATTGTGCAAATACAGCATGTCACAAAATGGCACAAGGCAGGGCAAGCACATATTCCAGGTGGTTTCCAACCAGGCACAATATAGTGTTGCAGCATGATGTGACAAAGGCAATTGCATATGCAAGGTACTGCTGAAAAGGCTGCCAATTGGGAACAACAAGGTGCTGTGCTGCAGTGCAGCAGAAGGTGAGTGCATGGGTAAGCACATATACAAGGCTGATGTACTGAAAAAAGGGCCCCCAATTAGGAATAACATGGCACTGAAACACCACAGAAGATCTGACCTCTCTCCCTGACAACACCTTGCTGATGATATGGCCTTTGTTACTGCTGTAATGCAGAACAGTGCCTGTGTGCTGAGTTTGGGGATGTTCCCCAGGTGACAGAAGAGGGAGAGAGAGAGGCTGCAATCCCAAAGATTCAAGAACACACAGATGAGGACTGGGGGAAGCATAGATGCTGGTGTGTTGGCATTGATTGTCAATGCATTGACATGATAAGGCAGCAGCGATAGCAGTGACAAGTGGTGATGGTGAGAATGGATGAGGGCGAGGGCGGGCAAGGGCAAGGGTGAGCAAGGGCAAGGAGACAGAGACAAGTTGAAGAGAACAGAAAAGAGATGGTCATGGCACAGTGGGCTTGCAAGTTGTTATATAGTCGGGGATCACACAGAAAAGAGGGGGATGAGGCTGTGGTTGCCTTCTATCCTGATCTATTGATTGACAGAGCTAGACTGGGGTATTTGTACTACAACAGCTACTCTATGTGTGAAGTAAGTAAGAAGAAAAATAAGATACAATGAACATTTGAGCCAGTGACAGGCTGTGTGGCGTTGTATGGAAGCGGGAAGAAATGTTGAAAATTTATGAGTTGTTGCAAAGGGTGCAACATTGAGACAAGGTGGCAGGAGCAAGGAATGGTATGGCGGTACTCAATGCCAACCTCTAAGTCTAATGGAGAAAACAAAAATATAGAAAAAGTGAACTAAAAACAAAAGAAAGAATGCACACAACAAGACCCGATTCCTTCTACTCTGAATCCTTTCTTATTGGTCCAGACCTTAGGATGGTCAGCAAGGGCAGCGCACTGCGCATGCAATAAGGGGCGGTGTTGTATCTGGGTTTGTTGTTGGCCAGTCTGATATGGGTGATCCAAGTCTTCTCAGCCAAGGAGGCTTGGTGAGTGGTGAGCAGAATGTCTTGACTATATGTGGCCTGGGTCCAATTGGCTGACAACGACAGCAGGAGGTAAGGAAAATAGGAGGAATGATGGGACAAGGAGGAGTGGCACATGGGAAAGGTGAAAGGTTGACTTTGCGTTGCTTGTGTTGTGTCATTGGGCTCAGGCAACTTGGGAGTTGTCACATGGTTGGAAATGACTGATTCTGAGGCCACAGCATGTATATGCTCTACACTGCTGCTGCCAATGCCTCCAGTTCACAAAGTCCTGCCACCACTATTATTACCATCGCTGCCATTACCATTGCTATTGCTATCCCTGCCATCACCACTGCCACCTATGCCTCTAGCTTCAAGACTTCTGGCTGTTGCCTGCTCAAAACTGCCAAAGCTTAGTCTCACCATGGCTTGCACCTCCAGTTTACAAAGTCCCACTGCCACCCACTCCAAGTTGTGTCCCCTTGATTGTTGGGAACTCACTACTTTATGGGTAGCAAGACTTGACGACAACGCGAAGTTAAAGGTGACTGATCCAAAGGAGTAGCAGGGAGACATTGATGAGGAAGAGGCAAAAGGCAAGAAGAGGCAGGATGTGGTAGACTGCTGGGAGCAAAGAGGAAGCTTTGAGAGGCTCCAGTATGGGAGTTGACAAGAGAACAGTCTGAGGACTGTTCATACAATTTCGCAGGTCTTATATACTAATACAGGGTGGTCTGTGCATAGTTAAGGGTAGGCATAATATTGAGAGACAGGTAGACATGTGCCCCTTTAGGGCAGGTAGTAATACAAGAGACAGGTAAGACTTGAACTAAGAATAGAACACGAACTAATAATAGATGGACTGTGGACTGTGCCGCAGTTCCACAGTAAGTCTTGTGACTTCATTGATTCTCAATCAACAGTTGATTGTTCCCACGGTTTTCCACATGTGGATCAATGGATGAGACACGCATAGAAAGCGCACATGATCAGGTGATCGTGTCAATGACCAATCCCTTGGTAGGTCATGTGTTAGGTTCCCACGGTCATGTGCTGTTAAGTCACGTGTTTGCTCAAGGGCTTGTAGGTCACATGATGAGTCACATGCTAGGTCACATGGTGGGGATTTCCCAGGGTCATGTGGTCGAAGTTTCTTATTGGTTGCTGGTCTTTGACCAGGCTTTAACATGGGCTTAGGAGGATGTTGGATAGCCACTTGGCTATAGCTTGGTTTAGGGGCAGTTCTTGTAGGACTCGTAGGGGTTTGGACTTGGTTTCTAGATGGCATGGACTTCATCCACGACTTTGATGGCTATTATACCAATATCAATATTATGTTCTTGAGGCTCCAATTTTCATTTTCCACTTGCTTACTAATACTTTCCCATCACATGACCTGTTCCAACCTCCTTTTCCATCACATGACTGTATTACTTGACTGCTTACCTATTATTTCCCATCATGTGATCTTATGGCTATGCATGTGACTCATACTGACTCCAACCTAGTAGCACATATCCTAGGACTCATGCATGAGTCAGTTCAACTTGGAATAACTCCATATCTTGTACAATAACTCTTAACTAGTACTGGTACTAGTAGTATTAGGCTTGAGTCATGGCAGCTGCCCAGATGTATATAAGTCGACCTTATATCCTAGAGTTGGGCCTTATGTAACTGGCCTTAGGTGACCATGATTACTCATACGGTACAGCCTTTGTAAGTTGTGGGAACTGGCCCTAGTGATTAGTGATTGGATGACTGATACATTCTATTGTGCTTATTGATTGAGCTGGAGTTGCTTAGTGATCCTAGTAGTACCTTAGTCATAGAATGTATCTGACTTACTACATAGTGATTAGTTGTACTTGTATCTCTAGTATAAAAGAGGCTCACTACTATCCCTAAGATGGCAAGTTGAATCTCCTGTCAATTCAACTCCCTTCTTGTCTTGTACATTTCTACTATAAGTGGGCACTAGGACGCTACTCTAGTGTGGGAACCACTTCTCTTATACCAACTACAACTTGGCACAAAGCTATCCATGCAACATAATGCCAAGTTAGGACAGTTCACTTGACCCAACACTGAATCAGTGTTGCCCTCACATTGTGGTGGTAACACCTTAAGCCTGACTTGGTTTAATCCCAAGTGTTGTAGCTTCCACAGTGCCTTCAGTTTTCACCCACATCCCTTCTAAGTCATCTCAAACATCGTCAAGACTCTGCTCTACAGCTTTCATTATCACTACTAGTGTCTTGCACGCGTGCAGACCTACCATACCAGCACATCCAAGGGCCAGTGTTCACTACCTGCAATCCCTTGAAGTACAAGTCCCACCACTGCTTTACAAACTTGTGCACATCACACCTTAGGGTCCTTGGCCCTTAACAGTGTTGCCAACATGGCCCAGTTGAGGGTGCTGACTGCCTCACAGTAGGGCACATCACACATCATGGCATACTCCACTGCACTTGTGGGTGCCTGGTCTGAGGAAAGGCAGACTTGATGGTCCATGGGTGTAGAGAGCAGCTTGAGATCAGAGAGGTGGTAGCAGTGCAGGATGGTGTCAATGTATGCCCACTGCGATAAGTGCACCATGTGACCTGGGCAATCACACTTGACCTTGATGCCAAGCATCCAATGCAGCTCTCTGAGGTTGGTAACCTCAAAGTGCTTGGACAGCCCTGCCTTGAGCTCCTTGATGAGGCTGACAGTGGTGGCAGTAATAGTGCAGTCATCTATATGCACAACAACGATTGTAAGCTCACCCTTGTACACAATGACCTGGAAATACATGGCCTGGTCCACAGCACATTGCTTGAACCCAAGAGAAAGGAAGATACTGGACAACTTCTGGTACCAGTGGCAGCCCAACTGCTTCAACCCATAGAGGGTCTTGACAAGGTGCAGAACACACGTGCCAGTGTCAGGGGCCTTGTACCCAGGAGGATGCTGCATGTACAGCACCTTGTTGTCATTGAGCTTGCCATTGAGGTACGCACCCTTGATGTCAATCTGGTACATCTCCATCCTAAGGCGATTGGCCATGGTAATGACTGCGTGCATAGATGTAAGCTTGGCCACTGGCACATATGTGTCATTATAATCAACGCCACCAATCTGGCTGAATCCTTGAGCAACAAGGTGGGCCTTGTAGCAAGCAATATTCCCAGCTGCATCCTTCTTTGCCTTGAGGACCCACTTCAAGCCAATAATATTGGCTCTGGGTAGTGCATCCTCCAGCCTCCATGTGCCTGCCTTCTTGAGCATGGCCAGCTCCTCCTCAATGGCTTTCTTCCAGTGGGGCCAGTCAGGTCTGCACTTTGCTTCTGCAAGTATGCAAGGCTCAAGGGCCTCTGCATCTGCTGTCTCTGCTGCAAACATTGCCTCCAGGCCATCAAAGTCCTCAAGCAGTGTGGGCGTGCTATCTTCCATTGCCCACACTCCCCCTGATTCCTCCAGGTTACCCACAGAGGCCTCAAGGGCTTGTGTGTGGGGATCAGCGACACCCTCTCCAGACTGCAGGTTGCAGATGATACGCAAGGGCTTGCAAATGCACATGCTTCAGCACAGCTGTACTGGCAGATTGTCAGGCTCTTGGATTTGCTTGGGGGCTGAGGGTTCTGAAGATGGAATAGATGTTGAATATGATTTGGAAGATATGGGGGTGTCCAGTGTGGCAGTTAGCTCACTGCTCACAGTTGGCACCCAAAATTCCTCCCCCTCAAGCTGAGCTGCTGATGTGAAATACACATTCCGCTTGACACAGACAGAGTCAGACTTGGGCCAGTAGATCCTGTGTGCCCATAAGTCCAGATCGAAGCCAATCCACTGGCCTTCACATGTGCAGATGCTCAATTTCGACCCAGTGTCATTGTGGACCCAGGCTTTGCAGCCCCATAGGTGTGCCTCCAAGAGATCAGGTGGGGTCCTGTACAGCGCCTCAAAGGGCATCTTGCTGTCCAGTGCACATGTGGCTGCCCAGTGCACATGTGGCCATCCAGTGCACATGTGGCTGTCCAGTACACATGTGGCCGTCCAGTGCACATGTGCCCATCCAGTTTTTGAGCCATGTCACTTGTTGCAATGCCTCACCCCAGAGTGTTTGGGGGAGTCTGCTTGCATATCTGAGGGCTCAGATGCACTCTAGGAGTGTCTGGTTCAGCCTCTCAGTGACACCATTTAACTGCAGCATGTCATGCATTGTGAGCCTCTGCGCTGTGCCTGCTGCTGCAAAATGTTCATCGAACTCCTTGCTGAGGTATTCACCTCCACAGTCCGAATGTAGCACCTTGATTCTGGTGCTGTGCTGTGTTATCACCCATGCTTCAAAGAACTTGTAGGCCTTGATGGCTTTACTTTTCTTGCCCATCAGGTAGACCAAGGTGAAGCAAGTGGCATTGTCCATGAATGTGATGAAATGATGGTATCTACCCTTGGTTGGGGTCTTTGAGGGTCCCCACATGTCAGTGTGGACTTTGTCCCTAAAGTTCTGGGCCGGTATGCTGACATGTGGTTTGCACATGGGGAGGCAAGTGGCGCAGGCAATGATACATGCCTTGCAGTCCAAGTTGACTTCAGGCATATCAGGATTGAGCTTGATCCTGTGGATGGCTCTGCTCTCAACAAGTTTGTGGGTGGTGGCGATGGAGATGTGCCCAAGGTGATGATGCAGTTCCATGACTGACATATCCTCAGTGGCATAGGCAGACTCAAGCAAGCACTTGACTTTGTAGAGGTGGCAAGGGTTGCATGGAACCTCACCAACTGGCTTACCATGCAGGGTGATGATCTGGAGGCAGCCTCTGCCAATGCGGAATGTATATCCCTCCACCCTGTCCAGTGTCCCAATTGACACTAGCATGTAGCAGACAGAGGGGGCATAGAGTGTGTTGTGGAGGGTGAGGCTGGACTTGCCTCTCTTGGCCAGCATTTGGACAACCAATGTTCCTGTTCCGATGGCAGGGAACTTGTGGTTATTCACAGTGCCGATGTAGAGAGGGGGGGACATAGGTGTGTAAGATGTGAAATCAGCCTTGTACAGGCTAATATGCTGCAATACACCAGAGTTGTACAGCTCAGTGTGGGGTAGGGTGTCCTCCTCTGTAGGCATGATAGTTGTGCCAGCCATCTCCTCGATGTCCCATGCAATCCCCTTGGGATTGGGCCAGTAAACGTCCTCCCCTTTGCCCTTTGCATGGGGGTCATAACCCTCTTTGTTGCTCCATTCCAACTTGCCCATCATTGGGTCATCATACAAGTCAACAATCTCAGCGTTGGCTGCCCAGAAATCTCTGTCATCAGAGTTGTTGATGATGGCGACATTTGCAGAGCCCACAGGCCTGTTTTTGGGCTTGCTGCTATTGCCCATATTTGCCTGTGCTGCCAACCCACTTGGGTTTGATGCTGCTGCTATAGCTGCCACCTCCTCCCTTTTCTTGGTGCAGCACTCTTGGACCCAGTGGCCCTTCTTGCCACAGTGGTGGCACTTCCCACTGTGACACTTCTTTCCATTGTTGTTGTAACTGTGATTGCCACCGCACTTGGAGGTGGTAGCAGCAAGGGCTTCATCTGTCTGGCCCTTCTTCCCCTTGCCTTGGCTTTGGTCTTGGGTCGCACACCATAGCTTCACATGGTCAGCCTTATTGGAAATGTTGATAAGCAACTTGTCCATATTGATGGGATTTCCAGTGACTTCACTTGTGAGGGAGAGCATTGTGAGGGTGTTGGCCATATAGGCCAAGAGGTGGTTGGGAAGGGAACACAAGATGGTGCATTGATAATTGATGTTGGAGATGGTAACACCAATCACCTCAAGCTTGTGATGCTTGGTGCTCATCTCATTGAGGAACTCCCAAACATCATTATTTCTGGGGCACTTTATGTTGATGAACACCTGGTAGAGATTGGCCTTGGCATGTTTGCTCTTGGCCAAGAAACACTTCTTGATATAATCCCAGCACTCCTTAGTTATTCTGAATCCCATGATATCTAAAGCAATCTTCTTGGGGATGTGCTGATCCAGAAGATAATCCACAATTTGATCCTTGCAAGTCCATTGCCAGATTGCTTTGTGTTTCCTTGTCAGTGGGATTACATGGATCCTTTGGGACAGGGCAAGGGTTGGAGCTGTCAAAGTAACCCCAATGGCCAGCAGCAATCATGGCTTTTGGGAAGCAAAGTGCGAACATAGTCCACTTTGTGCCTTCAATGTCAAGGTGTAGAACATTGGTGCTGAGTTGTTCAATGTGGAGCGAAGAGGATAGCATGGGTGCAGATGATAGAGCAGGGGACAACATCTTGGTACTAGGAGGTAAGGGAGAAGCAGCTTTGGGAGCAGGGGAAGGCAGTGAAGGCATTCTAGGAGAAGATAGGGCAGCTGTGGTTGACCTAGTGGAACAGGCAGAGCCTATAACCTGACACAATCCAGAGGATGAGTGAGTGAGTGCAATTGATCATGCAGGGGATTGTGGCCTGTGCAAAGGACACAAATACTATGATCAGTAACTGCACAAGAGGGGCACAAACTGTATGTGTATTAATCACCTGTGCAAAGGACACAAATACTATGCTATGTAGTGTGAGCATGGGCATGATGGGGGAAAAAGGGTAACTAAGCTTACCTCAGTAACCATGCAAGAGGGGCACAAACTGAGGAAAGTGCAGGGTGTAACTACATGTATAAAAGAGGGCATTGGGTGCTGGTAACCAAAGGTGAATGTGAGGGAGAAATGAGGGTATGAAAAGAGGGTGGCTAAGGTAATCAATATACTTGGTGTCTGGTATGTGCACTAGTGTGGGCACACTGTAAACT